>Ga0268264_10000926_pt1 | contig 30433 bp, 19 predicted proteins | sample KBSSwiS32_FD_190357 | JGI IMG/M metagenome (GOLD analysis project Ga0268264, IMG submission 190357) | Switchgrass rhizosphere microbial communities from Kellogg Biological Station, Michigan, USA - KBS Switchgrass S3-2 (SPAdes) (version 2) | ecosystem: Host-associated > Plants > Roots >...
CACGACCGGGGGCGGGGGCGGCGGCACGTCCACAACCGGCGGTGGTGGCGGTGGCGGTGGTGGCGGTGGTGGCGGCACCTCGACGACCGGTGGCGGCGGTGGAGAGTCGTTGCAGGAAGGATTGCCCCCGGTCACGAAACAGGTGCCGGTGAAGCTGATCGACCCGCCCGCGCCCTCCACGAAATCGAGCGATGCCGCCGAGTTGTCGGGCGTGGTAAAGGCGAACGAACCGAACTCGATCGTCCCGTTGGTCGCCCTGACCACCGAGATCGCCTCGCCGGATATGCCGTGGCCGAAGATCGATGCATTGCCGATCTTCATCGCGCCCTGGTCGGCCTCGATCGAGAAGCTGCCGATGGATGGCGTCGAGCGCTGTGTTCCCGCGCCATTGTCGCCCGAGATGGTGGCGTTCAGCGTTGCCGTGCCGGGCGCAGGATTGATATTGGCCGGCCCGATGCGCAGCGTTCCGTCGGCGCCGAGACCATTGGCCCGCCGGGTCGCGAACAGCCCGAAGTCGCCGCCGGTGCCGACGCCGCCACCGCCGACAGTTCCGCCGCTGCCGCCATCGCCACCACCGCCGGTGACGTCGATAACGAGTCTGGTCGCGATGACGACATCGCCGCCGCGCGCCTCGGCGGTCACCGATCCGCCGAAGCCGTCGCCGCCAGTGCCGCCGGCCCCCGTCGTGCCACCGCCGCTGCCCGCGCCGCCGGCCCCGCCATTGCCGCCATAGGCATAGGCGTGAGCGAAGATCGTGGCGAAATCCGCGCCGCCTATCTGTTGCGGCGCGTCGGGCCCGCTGAAGATGCCGAGGTCGATCGTGCCCCCGATCGCCTCGCCGCCGGCGCCACCGGCGCCGCCATTGGGCGTGCCACCTGCGCCCGCACTGCCGACGCCACCATTGCCACCCTGGGCCGTCGCATCAAGCGCCATCGCGCCCGATATGCTGATGTCGGCGACGGCCGCATCGCCACCGATAGTGATGTGGCCGCCGGTCGCCGAGCCGCCGGCGGCGCCAGGCTTGCCGGCTACCGCGCCGGGCGAAGAATTGGCGTTGCCTCCCTGCCCATAAGCCTCGACACCGACCGAGGTTATGGTGATCGCGCTGGTCCGCGTGGGGTTATCGGGATCGACGATCGCCAGCACCTCGACTTCGCCGCCCCGCCCGCTGCCGCTGCCATTCGGGCCCGGATCACCGGTCGTGGTGATCAGGCCGCGTCCGCCCTGACCGATCGAAATCAGCGACAGGCCGCTGCCGCCGAAAGTGAGTGTGCCGCCCCGGGCCACCACCCGCGAGCCACCCGCGCCCTCGCCGCTCACGCCACCCTCGCCCGAGCCCCCGTCTTTGCCATTGCCGCCATAGCCGCTGCTGTCGAGCGCCGCGGTCGACGACACCGAGACCGATCCGCCCCTGGCGGCAATGACGGCCAGGCCGCCCCTTCCCCCACCGCCGATACCGTCTGTGCCGCCATTCGCACCCGTGCCGGAAGCGTCGAAATCAATGCTGGTCATCGCGACGCTGCCCGAATCGCGAGAATCGAGCGAAGCGATCCCGCCGCCGCCGTCGCCGCCGCTGGTGCCGACGGTTACGCCGCGTCCGCCGGTGCCCGAGGCCTCGATCCTGGCACTGGTCATGGTCAGGAGGCCGATGCCGGTCAGATAGGCCTCACCACCGAAGCCATCGCCGCCGGTCTCGGTGCCCCCGAGCGCCCGCCCGCCAGTGCCGCTGACATCGATGCTGAGCGCCCCGCCAAAGGCAAGATCGCTGTCACCGTCCGAATAGGCCTGGAAATAGCCGCCGACACCCAGACCGCCAATGTCCGCGGACGTGCTGCGGTCGCCGCCGAAGCCAGCGGCGTTGACCGTCACGGCGCCGAAGGTCGCGTCGCCCGCGACCGAGCTGATATAGACCTTGCCGCCGGTGCCATTGCCGCCCTTGTCGCTGCTGTTGCTGCCGATGTCGGCGTGGACGTCGATCGAGAGGGCGCTGTTGATCGAGAAGCTGTTGTTCGGGGCTTCGGACGGAGAGGCGCCGTTGATGATGTCGACCGTACCGCCCTGTCCGCCGCCCGAGCTGCCGCTGCTGAGCGCGATCCCGCCTCGTCCGACCGAGGCGAGCGTCATCGTCCCGCCGCCATGGCTGAAGTGGCCGCCCCCGGCCGCCTCGAGAATGATCGCGCCCTTCGCGAGATTGGTCATGCCGGGTGCGGTAAACAGGCTTTCGCCGGCTCCCCCACCGGTATCGCCATTGCCTCCGATCGAATTGGCGGTCAGCGTCAAGGCCCCGGTGGATGTCAGCGCTCCGCCATTGGCGAGCAGGGTCAGCTTCCCGCCGATACCCGAACCGCCCGCCGCCGAGCCGCCGCCGCCCACTCCATCGGCGCTCATCGCCTTGGTGCCGCCGAGCTGCACGGTCGCGCTGGAATTGGCGGTGATATTGATCGTTCCGCCCGATCCAGCGCCACCCGCCCCGCTCGTGCCGGCGCCGCCCGTCCCGTCGACACTCATGGTCTCGGGGCCGCCAATCTGCACGGTCGAGCTGGGATTGGCGACGATATTGATCGTTCCGCCCGATCCCGCGCCACCGGCCCCGCTCGCGCCAGCGCCGCCCTGGCCATAAGCGAGGATGCCGAGCCCGTTCGAGAAAGTGATGGAAGAGGCGGCGCCACCGCTGGCGCTGACCAGCACACCGCCGCCCTGACCCGCGCCCGCGGCGGCGCCGCCATCGGAAGACCCATAGGCCGACAGGATGGTCTGGCCGGCGACGCTGATCACGCCGCCGCCACCCGAAGCGCCGCTCGTCTGGAACGTGATGTTGCCACCGGTACCGGTGCCCTGACTCTCCGCCTGGCCGAAATTCTGGACGGTCAGATTCCCGCCGACGGAAATCGCTCCGGTTCCGTTGCTGGCGCCGGCATCGAATACCACGGCCCCCCCGGTGGCATTGTCGCCACCATTATGGGTCCAGCCCGCCGCCTTGACGAACAGATTGCCGCTGACGCCAAGCGTCCGCGTACCCGAGGTGGACGAGGCGACGAACAGCGCCTGGCCGCCGGTCAGATTGCCCGACAGCCCCGTGGCGACGTCATCGAGCGAGACATCGACCGAAAGATTGCCGGTGACGGTCAACGAGGCCAGGCTGGTATCGAGCTGGACGGTCTTGCCGAAAGCTTCGATATCGAGGCCAGACTGATAGGTGCCGCCATTGACGACGATATCCTGGCTGGCGCCGACATGGACCGGCGCCTGGAAGGTCCCGCCCTCCACGGCGACCGTGCCGGTGACGCTCGACCCCGCATAGCCGGGAGCGCCCAGGTCGGCGCTGCTGATCTCGCGGCCGGCCGAGAGGATGACGCCCTGGCTGGTGACGGCGGCGGCACCGGCAAATTCGAAGCTGCCACCGGTGAGCGCCATCGTGATCGCGGTGTTCTTGGGAATGGCGACCAGATAGGCGCGCCTCGGATCGGTCGAGCTGATCGTCGTGGTGCCGCTATGGGTAAGCTGCTCGCCCCCGGTAGTGATGAAGGGGACGACGATATCGAACAGGCCATTGTCGGCATTGATCGTCAGATCGGCCTGGTCAGCCACGACATAGGCGACGCTGCCGCCGGCATTGACCGCGCCCGCCTGCACGATGCGCGGCGCGAGAACCGCGACATAATCGTCGGTCGTGACGACCGCGCCCGACTGGATCGTCACTGTGGCACCCGCCGCGCTGGCGTCGTTGGCATCGTTGGTCTCGAAGCTGTTCAGATCGAGAAGGTTGCCGTTCACCGTCGTCAGCAGCAGCCCGCCGACATCGATCGTCGCGGTGCTGCCGACCAGGATGCCGCCCGGACTGTAGAACCAGATATTGCCGCCGGGGGAGGCATCGATATGGCCGTTGAGCTCGATCGGCTTGGATGCGCTGTCGGGGATCGTAACCCGGTTGAGCACGGTGTACTGCGACTGGCCGCTGGTGAAATGAACGCTGTTGTTCTGAGGCAGGAAATCGACCGAGGAGGCGCTGCCAGAATTAGCGGTGGTCCAGTTGATCGTCGTTGTCGGATCGTTGACCGTGACCGTGTCACCGACGACCGAGAAATTGCCCGAGTCGGGCGTCCCCGCGAACTGCGCCGTCGCCGGCCGCGTCGGCAGCGCCAGCATCGTCGCCAGCGCCAGCGCCGAGCTAAGAGTTCGGACCGGAGTCCGGCGGTGGATCATGCGCGTCATCCTGCCCCCCAACAACCGATAACCAGTTCAGGCGCCAATCGCCGTCGCCCGCCCCGCCAGCACGGTCGTTCCTTTTCGCCGATGCTAGCCGGAACGCTTGACATCAACCTTACGCAAGCGCGCGCATGTGACGTCGCGCGACGGGCGGCGCCGCATCGGCCTCACTGAATTCCGCCCGGCCCGTCGATCAGGCCGTCGGCGCCGCTCCACAGGCTCGAGTTGCCGGTCGAGGTGATCGGGGTATCGATCGCGGCGTTGCCGCCGGCGATCCGGCTGGTGTCGATCAGGACATTCGGGCCGCCGCCGGCGGGGCCGGACTCGCCGCCGCCGCTGTCGGCACTCTCCTCCTCCTCGTCGCCGCCCTCGTCGGCGCTCGCTTCGTCGCTGTTGCTCGTCGCGGTCGAGGCGGCGCCGTCGCCCGCGGCATTCTCGCCGGCAATGCTCCCGCCCGCGACGCGCGTGTCGCTGAGATTGCCCTGGATCGCCGCCGTGATCGTCGAGGTCTCCTCGAACAGCACCTGCGTCATCTCAGGATCCACCGCCGGGGGCGGCGGAGGGGGTGGCGGTGGCGGAGGCGGCGGCGGCGGGGGCGGCGGCACGTCCACAACCGGCGGAGGGGGAGGCGGCGGCGGGGGCGGCGGTGGTGGGGGTGGCGGGGGTGGCGGGGGTGGCGGTGGCGGTGGCGGCGAATTGGTTACCGGCGTACCACATGTGACGCTGTTGACCGTGCAGGAAGCGATTCTGAGCGTGCCGGGGCCCTGCGACAGTGAAAGCACATCGGCTTCGTCGAAGCCTTCGCCGGCCAGCAGGCTCAGCACGCCGATGGCGACATTGCCGCCCGAGGCATTGACGGTCGAATGGCTGCCGCCGGCGCTGCCGTCGAGCTCGACATCGACCCTGTCGATCTTGAGCGAGCCCGCCGTGCCCAGGATCGAGAAAGAGCCGAAATGGCCGCTTCCGCCGGTGGAACCCGGGCCCCCGAAACCACGCAGATTTGCGAAGACGGTCGTGCTTTCCGGCAGGTTCTGCGGATCATAGGTGCTGCCGCTCGGGCCGGCGCCGATCGTCAACGACCCACTCGAATTAATGCTGAAATGGCCACCGGAGCCGGCGCCGCCCACGCTGCTGGTGCCGCTGGCGCTGCCGCCCTGGCCGGTGGCGACAAGATCAATATCATTGCCGGCGAGGGTGTCCGAAGCCTGCGCAAAAAAATTAGCGCTCCCGCCGAAGCCGCCGCCACCCTGCGCCCCCGCACCCGTCCCGGAACCGCCGGTAGCTGACGCGTTGATAACGACCTGGTCGAACCGCAGCGTGTCGCCGTCCGAACTCGTGCTGAAATAGGCGCCGCCACCATGAGCCGCGCCGCCATTGCCGGCCGCAGCGTCGCCGCCGAAGCCGCGGATGTCGACATCGACCACGCCACTTACACCGCTTGGGCTGCTGGACGTGGTACCGAGCCTGATCGTGCTCTCATCACTGGCAACGACGCTGAAGAGCCCGCCCGCGCCGTTGCCGCCATTGCCCGGTGACCCCCGATCGCCACCGGCGCCGACCGCATCGACCGAAATAGCGGCGATCCCGATGTCGCCGCCAGCCGAGGAGTTGAAGATGCTGAAATGACCGCCCTGCGCAGCGCCGCCGCCGCTGGTGCCGCTCTCGCCATCACCGATCCGCGCAAAGAGATCGGCAAAGAGCTGGCCAGCGATGTCGATGCTGCCGCCATCCGTGCTGATGAAGACCGAGCCACCGGTGGCGTCGCCCGATGTGCCGGTGCCGGCGATGCCCGCGGCGCCATAGGCCCGCAAGAAGATATCGCCACTATGGGCGATGCTTCCATTGCTGTCACTCTGGAAAAAGATAACGCCGTTGCCCTGACCCTCCGCCGCGCCGCCGCTCACGCCACGGCCGCCCACGCTGTTCGCATAGAAGCTCAGCGTGCCTGCGGAGGTGATGTCGCCGCCAAAGGCCAGCAGATCTACCGATCCGCCCCGGCCGATTCCGCCGGTGCCGGCCAAGGCATCGCCACCGAAACCGCTCGCGCTTGCGAAAATACCGTTCGATATGTCGAGCGGCGCGCCCTCCGACGCGGCGATGAAAAGATCACCACCGGTACCGATCCCGCCGGCATTATTGCCCCCCGCGCTTCCGCCCAAGCCGTTCGCGTCGAGCGAGGCGGTTGCGCCGAGCGTCACGAGGCCCGTTGCTTGATCGACGTCGATATCGATCTCGCCGCCGGTGCCTTTGCCCCCGGCACCGAGATCGCTGTCGCCGCCGGTCCCGTTGACGCCGAGCGATATCGACCCGCCGGAGATGGAAAGGCTGCCGGCCGTTGCCGACAGCGTGATCGTTCCGCCCAGGGCATCGCCGCCGATGCCTTGGCTGGTATCGCCGCCCCGCCCAAAGGCCTCGACGGAAAAGCCCCCGTTCAGGCTGATTTGCGACGCGGCGCCCACGCTGATGAACACGTCGCCGCCTATGGCATCGCCGCCATTCGCACCCGCCACGGAATCGACGCCGGCATACGTCCGCAGGATGGTGTTGGCGCCGAGCGAGATCGACCCCGACCCGCTGGCATTCAGGGTGATCGACCCGCCCGTGGCCGCGGCGCCAGCGGATTGGCCATAGGCTTCGAGGGTGGTCGTCCCGCCGACCGAAACCACGCCGGTGCCGCCCGAGCCCGAGGCGCTGACGGTGATGTCGCCGCCGGTGGCGGTGCCGGTGCCTTGCGACCAGCCAAAGGCATCGACGAGAAGATTTCCGGTCACGCCCAGGGTCCGCGTTCCGGAAGACGACGAGGCGGCGAGGAGCACCGCGCCGCCCTGCAGATTACCGGTCAGGTTAGTGACGTGATAATCGAGCGCCGCGTCGATCGACAAATCCCCGGTGACCGTCGTGTTGCCGGCGCTGGTGTCGATCGTCACCGACTTGCCTTCGGCCTCGATCTGCAACCCCGCGGCGAAGACCCCGCCGCTGATGCTGATGTCCTGGCTCGACCCGAAATAGGTCGGCGCCCCGAACGTCCCCTCCTCGACGCGGACAGTCCCGGTCGCGCTGAAGAGCGCCGGGGCATAATTGGGAACGTTGAGATCGGCACTGCTGACCTCGCGGCCCGCCGAGAGGATGACGCCCTCGCTGGTCACCGACGCCGTACCGGCGAATTGGAGATCGCCGGTGCCGAGCAGCATCGTCAGCGCGGTATTCTTGGGTATGCCGACCAGATAGATACGCTTGTCGCTGCTGCTGCCGATATTCGAATCGATCCTGGTAGTGCCGCTATCATGGTCGAGGCTCTGGCCGCCGGTGGTGATCGAGGGGATGACGATGTCGAACAGGCCGGCGTTGATCGTCACGTCCGCCGCGTCGGCCACGACATAGGCGATGCTATCGCCGGCGGTGACACTGCCCTGCTGAAAGATCTGCGGCGCTATCAGCGCGACATAGCTGTCGGCGCTGATCGTGGCGCCGCCCTGAATCGTGACCCTGGCTCCGGCCGCGCTGGGATTATTCGTCTCGAAGCTGTCGATATCGTCCGGGTTGATCCCGCCATCGACCGTCGTCAGCAACAGTCCACCGACATCGATCGTCGCGGTGCTGCCGATCAGGATCCCGCCCGGGCTGTAGAACCAGACATTGCCCTTGCCGATGACGATATTGTTCGCATCGACGACATCGGCGGTGACAGCGCCGTTGATCGCGATCGTGCGGGTCGGATCGCCGGCCACGGTCACCCGGTTGAGCACGGTGTAGCTGCCCGTAAAACTCGTCCTGTCATTGACGAAGTGGGCGCTGTTGCCGGCCGGCAGGAAATCCGAAGCGCCTCCGCCCGAGACCGTCGGCGCCTGCCAGTCGATCGTCGCATTGGGCGTGTTCACGGTGATCGTGCTTTGCGCGACGTCGATCGTCGCGTCGCTGGTCGGCGTATAGGTCCCCTGAAAACCAGGGGGTGCCGACTGCGCCGCCACCGGCCGCGCAGGCAGCGCCAGCATCGTCGCCAGCGCCAGCGCCGAGCTGAGCGTGCACGCGGAGAAATGTCGGGCGGTTCGGGGATGTGCCGCGATACCGATATTGGCCTTGTCCTGCATAAGCTGTTCCCCAAACACTTGGCGATCGGTCGAGCGCGCCCGACCGATCAACGCGTCGCTGCGACCGAACTCCCGCCGGGCGATCCCGCCGGCAGCAGCGGCCGCTCGCCATCGCCGACGATCGCGAAGGCCGACCAGTAATAAGGATGCGAGGTATTCGGATCGTCCATCAGGCCGATCTGGGCCCTGCGCATCGCGGTCGCCATCGGCGTACCGGGCGGCGCCGTGAACAGCCCGGTGATCAGCCGCTTGGTGGCGTTATAGTCGTCGGGCACCGGCCAGTGGCTGGCGATCACCGTCCGGGCGCCCGCGCCGACGAAAGCACGTACGAGCCCGTCGAGCGCAAAGTTGCCGCCGGTGGTGACCCCCGCCTCGCGCGTCGCCGATACGGTCGCCATGCCCGCCGTGTCGCAGGCCGACAGCACGACGACGTCGGCGTCGAGCTTGAGGTCGAAAATCTCCTTGAACGACAGCAGGCCATCCGACGTGCCGCCGCCGAACGAGGTCAGCAGCGCCGGCCGCGCCGGGCATTCGGGCCGTGGCGCCGTAACGAGACCGTGGGTCGCGAAATGGATGATCCGATAGTCGGCAAGGTCGGCCTTGCCGATGATCGCCGAGTCCGAGAAGCCCGCGCCGGTGATCACGGTCGAGTTGTTCGGACCGATGATCCCGCTCGCCAACGACAATTCCGACGATGAGATCGGGTTGTTCCAGTTGTTGAGCGGCCAGGCGCAGCTGTCGGCCAAGGCCGGCGGCGGCACGAAGAAGGGATTGAGCGACGGCCGCGCATTCTCGCCGAGGCCGAGATAGCCCTTGCTGCCCTTCGAGCCCGCGATGTCGCGGCCATCGACGAACGAGCGCGGGCTGACTACGGTCGAAATGTCGCGATCGCGGCCGAGCCAGGCGACCCCGCGGAAATCGAACTCGTCGCTGTTCGGTTTGCTGATCCGCGCCGCATAGGCATCGACCCCCGCCTGTTCCATCGGCAGCAGGTTAGCGGGAAGCTGGAGTAGCGGGCCATCGGGCTCGAAGATCAGGTTGGTGACCTGATGCATCTCGGCATCGATCGGCCCCATCAGCGCGACGTAGAGCGCGCGCGCCTTGGCAAGGTCGAACGGATAGGTCGCCACCTGGCCGTTCTCTATCTTGACGACCGAGTCGCGGATGTCGGCGACGGCCTTCTCAAGCTCCTTCGTCGTCATCCCAAGCTTCCAGCCGCGCACGGCGGTCTTGGTCACGAACATCGCATAGACGTCCTGGGCGACCAGGGTGACCTTATAATAGCCGTCGCCGGGCTTGAGCGCCTTCTGGAGATCCTCGACCGAGATCGTCTGCGGCGAGATGACGCGGTAGCGCGGGAATTTGGCGAGCTTGGCCTGAAGCGCGGTCTGGTCGCGCGAATAGCGGGCGAGCCGCGCCTGCGCCTCTTCGAGCGCGGCCTTGTTCGCGGGATCGTTGGCGGCCGTCAGCCGCGATACGTCCGCACTCGCACGCGTCACATAGCGGTCGAGCGTGACCGACTGGCGGAACAGGCTGGCCGCCTCGTCATCGCCGCCCGAAAGCTCGCGGGCGAGCAGCGCCTGCGTCTGCGCGATACCGGGCCGAAGCATGACCTGGCCCGCCGCGAACATCCGCGTGACCGCCGTCGGATCGTTCGGAGCACGCTCCGCGAGCAGACGGAAATAGGGCCGCAGCAGATTGCGCACCGAGCTCATCGCGCCGAGCTGCTGCTCCGCCGCGGCGATCACTTCGCCGTACATGGTCAGCGCGCGGTCACCCTGGCCATGGCGGCTCAGGAAACCGGCGAGACGGGCCTTGGCGGCGAGCGCGCTCGCCGTGCCCGGATTGCTGATCTCGATCGCGCGCAGCCCTTCCTCGTAGAGCCGCTGGGCCTCGCCGATATTGCCCTGCTGTTCGGCGATCAGGGCAAGGTCGTTCTGGACCGCCACGCGCAGGAAGCCCGCGGTCGCGCCGTCGCGAACCTTCTGCGCGGCGGCTATCGCCGCATCGAAGGTGGCCCGCGCTTGCGGATAATCCCGCTGGATACGGTAGATCGAACCGCGGATCTGCAGGGCCTGGGCATCGAGCAGCTGGGCATATTCGAACGGCTGCATCTGCTCGTTGAGCGCCCCGCCGAGATCGTTGACCGCCTTGTTGTCACGATTGATCTCGTCCGCCAGCTGCGGCGCGATCTCGCCCGCCGCCGCCTTGTCGCTCGCCGCGCCGGTGGCCGTGGGGATATCGATATCGGCAACAGGCTTGTTCAGCGCGTCGATCGCCTCCTTCAGCTTGTTCTGGTTGAGAAAATGCGTCGCCTGCGAATTGCGCAGCCGTCGGCCGGTGACCGGATCGGCCATCGAGCTCGGCGTCATCGCGCGCGCCATCAGCCTGTCAGCGGTGGTGAAATTGCCCTGGTTCGATTCCTGGATCGCCTGATTGGCAAGATATTCGGACAGGCGCGCATCGGCCTTGCCCGATGTCGAATCGCGCTCGACCAGCGCCTCGAAGAACTCGGCCGCCTCGGCATAGGCGCCGTCATTGTTGCGGGCATAGGCCTCGGACAGCGCGCTGTCATTGTCGAGGGTGCCGGCCTGGACGCGGGCAAAGGCGGCGGGGTCGCCGGCCGAGGTGGTCGCCACCTGGACCTCGCCCTTGACGATCTCATCGGCGACGATCGTGCGCAGGCCGAGCTGGAGCGCGCTGTCATAACCGCCGAGACCGTCGGCGATGTAGACGGTGTTGCCCTTCGCATAGGCGTAGCTCTTATAGGCGAGCTGGCCGGCATCGACACATTCGGTGACCCGGACGGGGCCGAGACCCTCGATGGTGAGGCTGGTCGGCGCCTGGCAGGTCAGCGGGACTTCGCTGTTCTTCGCCACGCGGGCGACCGGATCGTCATTGCCCTTGCGCAGTGCATAGAGGTGGCCGACCGGGGCCGCCGCATCGCGGCAGACGATGCGATAGCCGCGATCGAACATGCCGACCAGATTGGCGCCCGTCGTGCGGATCTGCGCGGTGCACAGCACGCCGGAGGAACCGATCCGGAAGCTGTTGCGCAGCGACAACGCGGTACTCGGCGCCGCCTGGGCGGCGGAGGCCACAAGATTGAGGGTCAGCGCGGCGATCAGGCCGGCGGTGGTGCTCAGACGTTTCACGGACATCACTTCATGCTCCCGGGGCCCTCGGCCGGTCCGTAGGCGCCGCTCCAAACACGGCTGTTGTCGAGTGAAATCATCGGGGCGCCAGCGGCGCGCGTCGAGCAGCGCCATCGATGACCGCGGCGCGGCAGATCAGCGGGGCCGTCCGGGGCGCAGCGCATCAGCGGCCACCCCACGGCCAGAGCTTGCCCGTCAAGGTGACGAGGAAGCGCACGTCCTGGCGGTTGGTCGGACGGCCGTTGAGTTGTTCGATCCGATTGGTGAGGCCAGCAGTCTTGAGCGGTACCGCGACGGTGCCGTCGATCCGGAAGCGATTGTTGAGAACGCCGCGGACGCCCGCCCCGGCCGACACCACTTCGTCAGAGATACCGTTGGGAACATTGATGGCCGAACGGACACGGTTCGCACGATGGCTGCCGACCCAGGCGACATCGAAGAAGGCGAAGGGCTGGAGCGTCAAGTTGACCTTGTCGAGCGGCGCGATCCTCGGAAAGCGTAGCTCGAAGGCGCTGCCGATGCCCTTGTCGCCGCTGATGACACCCGGATCATAGCCGCGGCCAATCGAGTAATTGCCACCCGAGAACTGCTCGAAGCTGAACAATGAACTGAAGCCATATTGCGCACGCGGCAGCACCACGGCCCAGTAATTGCCACCGAGGTGCAATTCGATCTGGGCCGATGCGCGGATCACCGTTGCAGTCGGATCGGCGTAAGTCCGGCTCGGCGAGCCGAGCGGTCCGGACTGTCCGGTGACGATGGGCACGCGCGAACTCGCGCCAAAAATATCAAGCCCGTGGCGGAGCTCGACTGAGCCCGATGCGCGCCAATTGGGTACGCGACGCTCACTTATATCGGCGGCGTCCATGTCGAGCCGGAGGAATCCGACCCGCAGATGGTCTCTCGTCCGCAGCTGGCCGCCGAAGCCATCGACCTTCTGATCAAGATAATCGAGCCCGACCGAGGAAAGCAGACTGAAACCCTGCGTCCGGATGATCGGATAACCAACTTCCCCTGTTGCAAAGAGGGTGCGCGCTTCAAGCTTCGCTCCGGAACCAACATCCGGTTCGGTCCAGACATAGGTGAAGTTGCCGCTGAGGATCAGCCCTTCATTGCCGACGCGGGTGTCATAGCCGAGCTGGACGGTCTGCTGTTCCTTGAAGTCGGCGGTGCTCGCCACCGAGGCGGTGAGGCGGTCGCCGCCGAACAGGCCATAGGTCTGCGCCACGAGCGCGCCGGTCCAGCGCCCGGTGCTCCTCGAGGAAAAATTCTGGAGGCTCGCGGTGATGTCGAGCGGCTGGCGCTCGACGCTGACCTCGCCGACAAGCTCGCCCGGCACGGTGCCGGCCGGCTTCAGCGCGAGGCGGACATTATAGCCGGGCAGGTCGCGCGCGAGCAGCAGATAGCGCTCGGCCTCGAGCCGGTTGAACACCTTGCCATTGTTCAGGTGCGACAGATAGCCGGCGAGCAGCCCTTCGGCCTTGCCCGCCTCGCCGCGCACGCGGACCGCGACGATCTTCGCATAGAGCACCTCGAACCTGACGACGCCATTCTCGATGCGCTGGACCGGCACCTGAACCGCGGCGAGATAGCCCTTCTTGCGCAGCAACGTCGCCGCGGCATCACGAATCGTGCAGATCGTGCTGATCGGGCGATCGGCGCCGAGCAGCTGGGCATAGGAGGTCTTCAGCTCCTCGGGGCTGACGCCCTGGAGGTTGTTGAACTGCGCCTCGCTGATCGTCACCCGGATATCGGCATATTGCGGGGCATCGAGCGCGCAGGGCGCCCGTTCGATGCCGCCATCGATGGTGAGCTTGCCCGCGCGCGGCGCCACCTGCTGCGGCCGCCGGTCGATCTCCTCGCGGGTGGGCGCCACCTGCTGCGGAGTGACGGGCGGCGGCACCGTTTGCGCCAAGGCGGCAGTAGACGCGGTGACAACCAGCACCGCCGACGCGGCCACGCCAGAATGAAGCTTGCGCAAAATTCCCCCCGACTCCTTCGGCGGCCCCCGTGCCGCAAAATCATTCTTAATCCGCTTTCGCGATGATGTCATCGCCCCATCTTGCGACGGATTTTCTGTCCTCACCGATCGAATATCGGGATTTCACCTGTGCTTAAAGCCACAAGCGCACGCTTCGCGCGCGAAGCCCGTTGCTGCGGCGCGGCGATCTTGCGGCGCAGCGCGAAAGCTACTAGGAATGCCGGCGCGACAGGTTCCCGGAGACGGGAATGAAGGGAATTCGGAAGCGGTCACCCGCCAGCCGAAGCTGCCCCCGCAACTGTGATCGGGGAGCGATCGCCACGACGCGCCACTGGATGCTCCGGCATCCGGGAAGGCCAGGCGACCGTATTGATCCGAGAGCCAGGAAACCTGCCTGTCGCGGTCGTTCCTTCATGCGGGCGGGGTGCACCACATGATCGAGGATTTCCTCGCGTGACGACGTTCGAACGGGGTCGCGCGTGGGGGTTGTTCTATGTCCGCACCGGATCCCGATGGCTTGAACCATGGGAGGATTCCATGCGGACGTTAACTACCACCATTTTTGTTGCACTTGCGCTATCGCCGGCCGCCGTCCAGGCCGAGGAGGCCGGCAATGCCGACAGCATCGTCGTCACCGCCACGCGCTCGGAAACGAAGCTGTTCGAAACCGGCAAGTCGATCAGCGTGATCGACGCCGCGACGATCGAGCAGCGCCAGACGCTGTCGGTTGCCGATCTGCTGCGCACCACCGCCGGGGTCACGATCGCGCGCAACGGCGGGCCGGGCGGCTTCTCCAGCATCTTCATCCGCGGAGCCTCAAGCGAGCAGACCGTCGCCCTGATCGACGGCGTCAAGATCAACGATCCCGCCTCGCCCGGCGGCGGCTTCAACTTTGCCGACCTGCTGACCGACAATCTCGACCGGATCGAGATATTGCGCGGCCCCCAGTCGGTGCTGTGGGGAAGCCGCGCGATCGGCGGGGTAATCAACATCATCACCCGCGCGCCGACCGATGCGATCGAGGCACGGGCAAGCGGCGAATATGGTGGCTATGACCAAGGCCATGCGAATGCTTCGGTGACCGGCCGGGCCGGGCCGGTCGGCTTCAGCGCCGGTGCCGGCTATCTCACCACCGAGGGCTTTTCGACAGCCGCCAACGGCACCGAGAAGGACGGCTATCACATCTTCGGGGCCAATCTGAACACCAAGACGCGGATCAGCGACGCCGTGTCGCTGGACCTGCGCGGCTATTATACCAGGAGCCGCGTCGACCTCGACGGGTTCGTATTCCTGCCGCCCAGTTCCTTTGTCTTCGCCGACACCGGCGACTATCAACGCCAGGAGCAGATCGTCGGTTATGCAGGGCTGAACGCCGCCTTGTTCGACGGCAGACTGAAGAATCGTCTCGCGGCCTCCTACACACTGGTCGATCGCCAGACCTATCCCGGCACCGGCGGAGGTGCCGACTTCGACGGGCGCGGCCGTAATCTCCGTTTCGAATATCAGGGGATCGCCGATCTCGGTCTGGCTGTCGCCACCTTCGGCGCCGAGCATGAGCAGGAGCGTTTCCATACCGCCAGCATCTTCTCGCCGGCCGTGGCCCGCGAGAAGGCGAATACCGACAGTGCCTATCTCGATCTGCACGCCAAGCCGATCGCCGGGCTCAACGTCGGCGCCGGTATACGGTACGACGACCATAGCACGTTCGGCGATGCGACCACGCTGAGCGCCGATGCCGCGTACAGCCCCAATGGCGGTGCTACCGTGGTGCGGGCCAGCTATGGCGAGGGCTTCAAGGCACCGACGCTCTTCCAGCTCTTCGACAGCTTTTCCGGAACGCCCGGCCTGCGCCCGGAAAAGGCGAAGGGCTGGGACGCCGGGATCGAACAGTCGGCGCTCGACGGGGCGGTGCAGGTCCGCGCGACGGTGTTCAGCCGCCGCACCGTATCGCAGATCGATTATGATCTGCTCGCCAACAAATATCTGAACATCGCCCGGGCGCGGGCGCGCGGCGTCGAGCTCGAGCTACGCGTGACGCCAACCGAGCAGATGCTGGTGACCGCCAATTACAGCTTCACCAATGCCCGCAACCGGGCGCGCGCCGACATGAATTTCGGCAAGCAACTCGCGCGGCGGCCGCGGCAGACGGTCAATATGACGCTCGACTATGAGTGGGCGTTCGGACTGCGCACCGGCGCGACCATCACCCATGTCGGCAAGAGCTTCGACGATCCCGGCAACCGTACCCGCCTTGGCGATTATGTGCTGATCGACCTGCGCGCAGCCCTCCCGCTGACCGAAAATATCGAGATCACCGGCCGCATCGAGAATCTGTTCGACGATCATTACCAGACTGCGGCGGGATATCGGCAGGCGGGCCGCGCCGCCTATGCAGGAGCAAGGCTGCGCTATTGATCAGAGGATTGGCAGAGCCGGCGCGGGACCGCGGACCTGAGCCGGCTCTGCCTGCTGCGCCTGGCGTAGCGTCGGTCGGGCGATCGCCCTGGATTGGGGACAGGACGATCGGAACGCACGCAGCGTGAGCTGATAGACCTATAGGCCCGCCGGAGAGCCCCATGCACCGCGTTCAACTACGTATCGGGATTCCCCTGAGCCGGAGGCCAACCGGCAATAGCGGCGATCCGCATGGCTGCCAGGATCGACGGCGCTTCAATCGCAGCGAGCGCGCGAGCGCGTGCGATCTGAACCATCCGCTCGTCGAGTGCCATCGCGTCGGCGATCGCCTGGTTGGTCTCGCCACGAACGAGCCGCGCGAGAATCGCCGCTTCCTCGCCCGACAGAAGTGCGAGCCGGTTCTGTGCGTCGGCGACTAGCGCCGCCGGCTCGGCTCCGGTCTGCAGCAAGTGAAAGGCCCGTTCGATCGCGTCGAGGAGCGGCCGGACCTCATAGGGTTTGAAAAGGAAGTCGACGGCACCGAGACGGAACGCGTCGATCGCGGCGGTAAGGTCGGCGATGCCGGTGACCACGATCGTCCGGAAACGGTCGATATTCTCGCTGAGGACGCTCATGATCTTGAACGACGCGGTCCCCTCCAGTTCGAGGTCGAGCACGACACAGCCTGGCGCTAGATCGTCGAGAGCGTCCAGCAGCGCCTCTCCGTTATGAAAAGCGCGGCACGCAATTCCGCTGCGCGCCTCAACCAGACTGATCAGCGAATCGGAGACGACCGGATCATCGTCCACAACATAAAGTATTTGTTCCGCTGTCACCTGCGACCGCCCCTTCTGCCGGTCTGACGCGACCTCTTACAAAAAGAAGCCATGGCTCTAGATGCGTAATCAAAAAAATTCCATGTGCAATCAAAAAAACAGTATAATATTCGTTTCTTCAACAAAACAATCCTCATATCGCGGCAAGCACGGAAAAGATTACGCTCCAGATTCTCGCATCTCCGCTATATGACTTCAAAAGACCTTTAAAATAAGGTCGCGGCGGATGATGCCGTAACAGCACCCGCAGTATAAATCGGTCATTTCGGGGGATGTGCGGCAGATTCAGGCCATATCGTTCATCGTTTACTCAGAAATGGAGCTATTGACTGCGAACACTACTCGGACGGTACCGTTAAAGTGAAGGGGCCGGCTATGGCCTGCCATAGTCCAGCATGTTCGCCGTCCCTGACGCGGTGCAGCATGGCTAGAGTCACGCCGCCGCGTCGGCTTCCCCGTATTTCTACCTAGTAGGGCGCACATCAATCGTAAAGGATTCAACGGCTTAATTCCGCCAGACGCAAAGATCGTCGCTCAGGCGGTCCGACCGCATGTCCACGCATGCCGTAGCGTAAGCTTTGTGGGACGCCAGCATAGCTTTTTTTGCCGCGCCCTGATGGCCAGCAACGCGCTGTTAACGGCTTTGCTCTACCTCCCGATAGATGGGCCGGGGGAGGCCTTTTGTCGGGATGACGCTTGTGGTTAAAACGGTGTTGGCGGTCGATGATTCACGCAGCATGCGCCTGGTCTTGCGCGTGGCCCTTTCGGGGCAGGGCTTCGCCGTCGCGGAGGCCGAGGACGGCCTCGCCGCGCTTGAGTGGCTTTCCGCCAACGAGCAGCCGGACCTGATGATCACCGACATCAACATGCCGCGGATGGACGGGTTCGGCCTGGTGGAAGCCGTCCGCGCGCAGGATCGTCACAACGCCATGCCGATTCTGATGCTCAGCACCGAAAGCTCGGAGGACAAAAAGCAACGCGCCCGCGAAGCTGGCGCGAACGGCTATCTGGTCAAGCCCTTCGACCCCGCGCGGCTCGCTACGGCGATTCAGAGCGTCGCCCCCTGAGCGGCAACGCGGATGTCGCCGAACCGTAACGCCCGGGTACTCATCGTCGACGATTCAGTCACGATGCGCGCCTTCTTCGGCGCGATCTTCGAAAAAGCGCGGGGAATAGACGTCATCGGGACGGCGGCGAGCGCCGATGAGGCGCGCGAGCTGATGGCGCGCCTGCGGCCCAATGTCGTGACGCTCGACGTCGAGATGCCCGGCATGAGCGGGCTCGATTTCCTGGATGAGATAATGCGCGAGCGCCCGACGCCCGTGATCATGCTGTCATCGCTGACGCAGCAGGGGGCCGCAGCCTCGTTCGAGGCGCTCGAACGCGGTGCCGTCGACTGTTTCCCCAAGCCGACATCCAGCAATCGCGAGGAGTTCGCTGCCAGGCTCTGCGCCCTTGTGATCGCCGCCGCCAATGGCAATGCCCGCTTCGCGCGCTATGCCAAAGAGCGGCCGGTACGGAGCACGCCGGCGATCCACAGCCGGCCTTTCGACTGGAATGGCAGAATCGTGGCGATGAGCGCCTCGACGGGCGGGGTCGATGCACTGCTCCGCATTCTGCCGGCGCTTCCCGCCGACTGCCCGCCCATCGTCATAACATTGCAGATCGAACCGGACTTCGTCCCGCCCTTGCTGCAGCGGCTCAACCAGCGTTGCCATGCGAAGATAGTTTCGGCCGAGGACGGCCTTATGCTCCAACGCGGCGTCGTCCAGCTCGCCTGCGATCCGGGCGCCCATGCGGTGATCGATCGCTGGCCCGACCCTTCGCTGCGATTGGTCCGCTCCGATCCGCTCAACGGCGCGCGGCCTTCGGCCAGCCTGCTTTTCATGACCGCGGCCAGGACCGCAGGCACCGACGCGGTCGGCGTCATCCTTACCGGCATGGGCACCGACGGCGCCGCCGGGCTCAAGGTGCTGCACGATCTGGGCGGAGTCACTATCGCGCAGGATTCGGCGACCTGCCTTGTCGATCATGCCACCAACGCGGCGCGGATCGCCGGCGCCGTCCGCCAGGATCTTCCGTTGGATGCCATCGCGGGCGCCGTGCTCGACCATTGCCGCCGCATCGCGGCCGCGGCATGAGGAGGGCGGCAATGATCGTCCAGGGCGATATCCTGGCCATGCTCGCCGACGAGCTCGATGCCGCCCGTGACCAACTCGAGGGTCTGGGCGCCTCGCTGATGTGCGACGATGCGGTCGTCCGCCGTCATATGACCGAACTGCAGGCGCTCGACCATATCGGCCAGCGCTGCATGGCGATCGCGGCGATCCTCAGATCCGAGGATCTCCACCGGGCGACGAGCGGCGCCAGTCTCGAGAGCATCACCGGCCGCCTCACCGCGCTGGTCGAGGCGCTGGCGAACCGCGCGCACTGAGCCGCGGCATCCACCCCGCACCCGCGCAGCACGCATCACTACGCAGGGTTCTCGCAACCGCCCGATAAGACCGCCGAGCCGATTCGGACCTGTCGCGCGTTGTAACCCCTCGTGGATCGCGTATCAGCCCGCGAGCGTCGCGTTTTACACGGTTGAGGTTTGCGGTTATGATCGGGCCCATGGATTCCGAGCGCATCTCCAAGCTCACCGAGGCGCAGCGCACCTGCCTGCGCATGGTCCTGATGCATCTTTCATCGAAGGATATCGCCCGAGAACTGGGCATTTCACCGCATACCGTGGACCAGCGGCTCCGCATGGCAATCCAGACGCTCGGCGTCGCCAACCGCTTCGAAGCCGCCCGAATCCTGGCCCGCCATGAGGGCCATGCCACATATCAAACGCCCGTATATCAATCGCCGGATGTTGCTCCGGCTCTCTCTGCTGGCACTGTCGACCCGTCCGACATTCAGGGGGTACGGCAGGGTGACCACGGCTTTCACGGCTCGGCAGTGCGGGAGGAACAGCTTGCGTTTCGAGCTCCCGCGTTCGCCGCGGCGAACGGGAGCTTCATCAACCTTCCGATCCCCACGCCGGGGAGGGAGCGCAATGACCTAAATGCCGCGCAGCGGCTGGCCTGGATCGTTTCGATCGCCATCGGCTCAGCTCTTGCATTTGGCGGGCTTCTGGCCGGCCTGGACGCGCTGACGCGTCTCTTCGCCTAAGCGCCGATACTTTTTACCTTCGGTTTCCAATCAGAGACGCGCGTGCCGGAGACCGGCAGCGCGAAGGGAGCATCATATGATCAGTCGCCAGACCATTCTCAAGCGCCGTGAAGTTGCTCAGGGCGTCGCCGACCGCTTGATGGCCGCCGAGGCCGCGATCGACCTCGCCATCGCCAAGACCGCCGACCTGACCGGCTTCATTCCCGCCGCCCGCGCCGAGGCCGACCTCGCCTGCGAGGTTGCGCAGGAAGCGCTCGAATATGCAGCGGAGAGCTTCTCGACGCTGGTCAAGGCCCGCGCCAAGATCATCGCCAGCCATCGCGAACTTTCGATCACGAAGGACGAAATCGGGCTGCGGACCTACGGGTTCGGCGGACTGGTCGGCAAGCCCTATAGCGCCGAAGTCCGTCATATCGCCGAAGTCGCGGCGGCCTGAGATTGATCGCGGCGGACTGGGCGGCATGCTTGACCGGACAGCATCTAATATGATTCGGTCGAACTATGCCGCTTGCCGTCTGGAACCAGCTCTTCTTTCTCGCCTGCCTCGTCGCATCGTGCAGCTATGCGGCATGGTGCGGAGGCTGGCCGGAGCGAGCGGGAGCCGCGATCATGGTGGCGGCGTCGATCCTGTCGGTGGTCGCCGCCACATCCTTCTACCCGGGCTGGGACTCGCCGCAGGCGGGCATTTTCATCGTCGACCTGCTGATGCTTGCGGCGCTCGTCAACCTGGCTCTCTACACTGATCGATACTGGCCGATATGGGTAACATCCTTCCATTTGATCGCGGTGACCATCCACGTGGCAAGCCTGGTGGAGCCCTCGGTAGCGGCGCTGGCCTATGCGAGCGCGGCCGAATTTTGGGCTTATCCCATGCTGGCGATGCTGGCGGTGGGCACCTGGAACCATCGGCGTCGGACCCATATGGCCAGCGGGGGCAATGTCGCGAGATATTAGAGGCACTGCTGCGGCCGCTCGACCATCCGCATATGGGCGCGATCATCGACGAGTTGCTCGACGAATTCGGGGCGCTTCCCGCGATCCTGGCCGCCGATGAAGCACATCTCCATGCCTGTCTGCCCGACGATCCGCTTGTCGCCGGCTTCCTGGTCGCCGTCCGACGCGCAATGCTCCACTCGCTGCGCACCGAACTCGGCCGGACCCCGATCCTGTCGACCTCCGAGGCGCTGACCGACTATCTGTTCGCGGCGATGGCCTATGAAGCGGTCGAACATCTGCGGGTGCTGTTCCTCAATTCGAGCAACCGGCTACTGCGGGACGAGGTGGTCTCGCGAGGAACGGTCAACCAGGCACCGCTCTATCCGCGGGAGATCCTCAAACGCTCGCTTGAGCTCGGCGCGACCGCCTTGATCATCGTCCACAACCATCCGTCGGGCGATCCCTCGCCGTGCCAAGCCGACGTCAAGGCCACTGCCCATTTCGTCGCCGCGGCTCGCGCGCTCGATATTGCCGTCCATGACCATCTGATCGTCGCCCGCACCGGCTGGCGCAGCCTGCGCGCGGAGGGACTGATCCCGGCATGACCCAATCCGTGAGGAAGAAGAGCGAGACCGTGATGCAGACCAGTATGATCCGGGATTTCGCGCGGCGCGTGATCGACGATTTCGGCGATCAGACCGACAGTTATGTCGCCAGCCGAATTGGCGTCCTGATCCGCAACGGGGACAATTATGGCGTCGGCCTCTGGAAGGCCGTGGCGACCGAGATCGAGCGGCTGCGCTTTCCCGAAAAGACGGTCCCGCGCAGCCGCCACTGATCAGGCGATCACATCGGCGGACAGCGCGCCTCCGGGCGGTCCGGCGTGCAAGAGGTTCCCGGTCGGCTGTCCTCCCCCCGATCCAGCCGGCCGGGGCACCGCAGGGAGGGAACTCCCTGCCCACGGGGCGCGGGACCACGGAAGCGTGGGACCGGCGTCCCGTCGGGCACGGCGCTACGCAAGGCCTGGACGGGCGCGAGGTGCACGATACCCTAATCACGCAACCCGCTCTGGACCGTCATCAGCGAAACCCGCTATTCACCTTTCCGCCCGAGGCTCTGGCCGATTGTCTGGCCGATCGTCTGCCGTAGCCTGACCCGATATCGCGCGATCATCGAACCGAAAGTCTCCAGCGCGCGGGTCTCGGGGCCGGCGGGCTGGCCGGCAAGCCTCCAGAGGCCGAGTTGCACCGTGCCGAACAGGATCGCCGCGGCTGCCGCAACGAACAAGCCGGTCAGCAGCGTCGTCGAGCCGGGCATGGTCGGCGGCATGACCCAGGCCAGGCCGGTGGCGTGAAGCGCCGCAAGCGTGGTCGCCGAGGCAATAACCGTCCGCGCGATGCCGCCGAGCGCGGCTCGGCCGAAGACACCCCCCAGTCGGCTGATCCGGATCGTGAACAGCAGCGCCTCGAGGACGTTTGTCGAGATCGACACCCCGGCGATGATCTCCGGCCGGTGCGTCACCGTGGTGACCGCCGCGAGCAGGGTGATCTTCACCGCTGCGCTGATCGCCACCACGGCGAAGTTATCGCGGACATGACCCTCCGCGATCAGGATCGTCGTGCAGACATAGCTGACGCAGGCGGTGATGGAGGCCAAGGCGAAGATCGACACGAGGGGTTGCGCCGCCGCCCATTTCGGACCGAGCAGTCCGTGCACCCAATAACCCGAGCTCGCCGAGATCCCGATCGCCAGCGGCGTTATCAGCATCAGCAGGAAAGCGACGAGCGGAAAGGCCATGGTGAAGGTCGCGCCGCCTTCGCGGCGCTTGAGCGCGATCGCGGCATAGAGAGCCGCTACGGCCGGGGCGATCAATTCGGTGACCGGCAGGATCGCCATCTCCTCAGCGAGCACATAGGCACCGAACGTCGCCGATCCCAGCACCGGGCCGACGATGAACGCATCCGAGCGCTCCCAGATCATCGAGGCCATGCCGCTCATCCAGGTCCAGAAGGAGAAGTGGATCAGCTCGCGCCAGCGATGCAGCACGAAGCGCGGACGATGCGGGTGCACCGCATAGGTCATCGCGACGCGCGCGGCCTTGCCGAAGACGATGCCCGCCACCAGCGCCCAATAATTCCGCCAGATCAGCGCAAGCGCGACAGTCAAGACCACCTGGGCGAGCCGGGGCAGCAGCAATAGCCTGAACTCCCTGTCGAAGCGCATCGCACGCCTGAACTCGACGATCGCGATATTCTCGAAACCGGCCAACGCCGTCGCGCCCGCAAGGACAAGGATGACCACGAACAGCCGCGGCTCGCCGAACCACAGGCTCGCGGGCCAAGCGGCCGCGGCCATCAGCCCCGCGGTGACGAAGCCGCGGATGATCTGCATGGCGAAAGCAGGATCGAACAGGGCGCGATCATGCGAGGCACGCCGGATGAGCGCGTCCTGCAGGCCGATCAAAGCAATCGAATCGATCGCGCCGGCAAGCACCATGGCCATCGCCACAAGCCCGAAATCGGCGGGCACGAGAATATGCGCGAGGAGCAGGGTGCTGCCGAGCCCCAGGATCCGCGTGGCCATCCGCCACGCGATCATCCATGCTGCCCCTTTGACCGCACGGCCGGCGAGCGGCGTGACTGGCCGTTCCCCGCTCATGCCGCGTCGCGCCGGATCAGCGCTGCCGTGGGGCCCGGAAGGCGCGAGGCCGCCGCACGCATGAGCGCGCTGCGATGCCTGCCGTAACGCTCGCCATCGGCCAGAGCTTCCGGCCGATCGAGCAGCAGCGACGTCATCTCGTCCATCGAGCCACAAGTGAAGCCGATCGGCCCGAACCCTTCCGCCAGATTGCGGACGGCAGCCAAGTCGAGCGTCACGACCGGCCGGGCCTGAGCCGCGCAATCGAGCAGCGAACCACTGGCGGTAAAGCGATCGGCGGTCTCGTCGAACAGCAACGCGACATAGTCGACGGCCCTGAGACGACGGAGATATTCGGCCCGATCGAGCGGCAGTCCAGGCATCTCGACAATACCCGTCGCTTCGGGAAAATGTTCGAGCGGCGTGCCGATCAGGCTGAACCGATAGAGATCTCTGCGGGCCGCGGCCACCGCTCGAACCAGGGCGACGAACTTGTCGAACCCCTTGCGGCGCAGAGCAGATCCCAGAAAGGCGATACGGATCGGGGCGTGCGGCTCCGCGGCCGGGTGCGGGTCGATCTCCTCGGATGCGACGGGATGCGGCCACACGACGATGTCTTCGGCCGGTGCCAGACCGTCCGCGACAATGGCGGTGCGGACATGTTCCGCGAGAACAACCAGCCTTATGCGCGGGTGCCGCACGGCCGACAGGCCGGCGCGCATGTCGATCAGACGTCGGCGTGGATCGCGCGAACGCTGGCGGGCAGCGTCCGCGAGGTTGCCGTGCAGCACGATGAAGAGGCGCACGGCCGGAAACTCGATTGCGAGCGCGCGCGCCGCGAACAAGGTCTCCGGCCCGGCGGACAGCAGGATGACGATGCGCGGCCCGTGCGCTCCCACAGCAGCACGCAGCGCTCGCCATTGCGACAGCATGCGTCCCGGCTTCACCCCACCAGGCGCGCCGACAGCGATATCCGCCACGTCCATCTGCGGTGGGACGGCATGTATACGCTCCACATGCGAGCGCTGAACGGGACTGGAGGCAAAGAGGATCGGCTCTCCCGGGAACGCCAGCGCGATCGCATCGAGCAGCGCCGCGTTGACCGCAGCGTGATCGTGCTGGCCGTAGGTGGGCTCGACGACGACGATCATCGGCGCATGACGGATGACGCGAGGCCGCGCAGCATCGCCGCCCAGATCGACCACCCCGCAGGCGCGCCACTGCTGTCGCGGTGGCGGATATTTTTGAGCCCGAGCCGCAACATCGCGCGCAGCGTATAGGCAAGGCCGAAATATTTCATCAGCAGCTGGATATAGCCGCGATAGAAAAGCCGGATGAAGCGGCGGCTATTATGGCCGCCCGACAGCGCCGAGCTGTCATGCAGCATCACCCGGTCCGGCAGATAGTGGATCGGGATGCCCGCCTGCTTCAAGCGCAGGCAATAGTCGGTGTCCTCAAAATAGACGAAGAAACGTTCGTCGAGCAGGCCCACCCGCTCGAGCACGGCGCGGCTGAGGCCGAGGCAACAGCCCGAGGCGAAATCGACGACGCGGCTCGGCTCGCTGCCCACCGGAACGACCTCCTCATGGACGCTCTTGAAGACCCAGAAATAGTTGAAATAGCCGCCAGCATACCAAGCCTTGCCAGGCGTCTTCATATACATGATCCGCGGCGCGATCACCTCCGCACCCAGAACGGCGCGCTCCACCATCAGTCCCGCGAGAAAATCCGGCTCGAAGGCCACGTCGTTGTTCATCAGGAAGAAGAAACTGCCTCCAGCCGACAGCCCCTGACGCAGTCCGCGGTTGGTGGCACGGGCGAAACCGAGATTGCGGCGGTTCCTCAGCAACTCGATCCGTGGATCCCCGATCGCAGCCAGCCTCTCGGCCGCGCCATCGCTGGAACCATTGTCGACCGCGATCAGCTTCCAATCGGACCAGCTCTGGGCGCGCAGGCTGGCGATGAAGGTATCGAGCACGTCACCGCTATTGTACAGGACAGTGACGATATGGACGGTGATTCCCATGCCCCCCGAAGCTGGTGGGGCAGCACGCGCCCATGTTGCCGCCCGAAGCCGGCCTATCGATAAGATAGTTGCCGGACAGGCGCAATCACACGCCGCCGGGCGAGTCCGGGCAGGAGCTCACCGGCCGAAAGCCTCGAGATAGAGCCGTAGCAATTCCGCAGTGTAGCTGAGGCACGCCGCCTCCGTCAGATGCTGCCGCGCGAATTCGGTGGACCGGGCCGCGATCTCCGCGTCGCGCTCGATCGTTTCCGCCGCGCCCGCCACGAGCGCCAGCACATCGTCGTCCCGCCGCACGGGAAGATAATGGCGCCAGGGCTCAAGGCCGTGGAAATAGAACAACAGGAAAGGCGAGTTATATTTGGCAAGCACAGCCTGGCCCATCAGCCCCAGCGCCACCCGCGAGCAATTGGCGCCGTTCCCGTCGATCGAGAGCAGGTAACGGTAACGGAAATGGTCGGCCCATGGCCGTCGCACTTCTCCGAAACCGAGCGCCCGGATCATTGCTTCGGTTTCAGGCCCATCGCACTGGACGATTTCGGGCAATTCGAAGGTGACGCCGGGCCGATCCTTGAAATATGCGGCGGCGCGCAGCCGGGGATGCGCGAGCGCGCGCACCGTCTCGCGGTTGAGCAAGCCTCCAGAGGTCGCACCGACGAAGAAGGCCTCGGCGCGCTTCTCCGCAAAGGGCACCGGATCGCGGAATGCCTCCCCCGCGAAGAAGGCGGCGCCCAGCAAGTCAACATCGGGCAGCAATATCGAGGGGGAGCCACGCTGCTTCTGATATTCGAAGACCGGCAGGCCCGGCCGCGCCCCGCTGCGATCCGCGAGCGAGAGCGCCAGCAGACCGGATCGCCCGATCGCATGACAGTCGATCACTTGTTGGAGGAAATCGCGATAGAGCTCGGCGCGTGCCGTGTAGATCGGCGGAGCACCAGGCTTGTCGTCGAAGCGAACCTCCCCCGTTTCGATCGCGAACAGGAATAAAGCTTCAGAGTTCGTAGCGAGCGACCGCAACCGCTCTTCGAAATGATCGAGCCGCACGCCGCGCCACGCGGCGAATTCGAGTTCGGCCCAATATGCTTCGTGGTTCAGGCCTCGTCCCCCATTCTCAGGGCGGCGATGAACGCCTCCTGCGGGATGTTCACATTGCCATATTCGCGCATACGCTTCTTGCCTTCCTTCTGCTTTTCCAGAAGCTTGCGTTTGCGGGTCGCGTCACCGCCATAGCATTTCGCTGTCACGTCCTTGCGCAGGGCCGCGATCGTCTCGCGCGCGATCACCTTGCCGCCGATCGCCGCCTGGATCGGGATCTTGAACATGTGGCGCGGGATCAGGTCCTTCAGCCTTTCGCACATATGTCGGCCGCGCGCCTCGGCGGCGGCGCGGTGAACGATCATGCTGAGCGCATCGACCGGCTCGTTATTGACGAGGAGCGACATCTTGACGAGATCGCCCTCGCGATAGCCGATCTGATGATAGTCGAAGCTCGCATAGCCGCGGCTGATCGATTTGAGCCGGTCGTAAAAGTCGAATACCACCTCGTTGAGTGGCAGCTCATAGGTGATCTGCGCGCGTCCGCCGACATAGGTAAGATTCTTCTGGATGCCCCGCCGGTCCTGGCAGAGCTTGAGGATCGAGCCGAGATAGTCGTCGGGCACGTAAATCGTCGCCTCGATCCACGGCTCCTCGATCATGTCGATCCGGTTCGGGTCCGGCATGTCGGCCGGGTTGTGCAATTCGATGACCTTGGCATCTTCGGTCTTCGAATGGCTGAGATGGAGGCGATAGACCACCGATGGCGCGGTGGTGATCAGATCAAGATCATATTCGCGGGTCAGCCGCTCCTGGATGATTTCGAGATGGAGCAGCCCGAGGAAGCCGCAGCGAAAACCGAAGCCGAGCGCCGCTGAACTCTCGGCCTCGAAGCTGAACGAGGCGTCGTTGAGGCGCAGTTTGTAGAGGCTTTCGCGCAACTTCTCGAAATCGGCGGCGTCGACAGGGAACAGCCCGCAGAACACGACCGGCTGGACTTCCTTGAAGCCCGGCAGCGCCTCCGCCGTCGGCTTCTTTGCATCGGTGATCGTGTCGCCGACCCTGGTCTGGCTGACTTCCTTGATCTGCGCGGTGATGATGCCGATCTCACCGGCAGCAAGCTCGCCAAGTTGTTCGAGCTTGGGACGCATGCAGGCGACGCGATCGACCAGATGCTGGGTGCCATGCTGCATGAACATGATCTGCTGGCCCTTCTTGAGGATGCCTTCGACCACGCGGACCAGGATGACGACCCCCAGATAGGGATCGTACCAGCTGTCGACGAGCATCGCCTTGAGCGGCGCCGTGCGGTCACCTTTAGGCGGTGGGATGCGGTTGACGATCGCCTCGAGCACCTCATCGATGCCGATGCCCGATTTGGCGCTCGCGAGGACGGCGTCGTCGGCGGGCAGGCCGATAATGTCCTCAATCTCTTTCCGGACTTTGTCCGGCTCGGCAGCCGGAAGGTCGATCTTGTTGATGACCGGCACGATCTCATGATCATGCTCGATCGACTGATAGACGTTGGCCAGCGTCTGCGCCTCGACGCCCTGGGCGGCATCGACGACAAGCAATGCGCCCTCGCAAGCTGCAAGGCTGCGCGAAACCTCATAGGCAAAGTCGACATGGCCGGGAGTGTCCATGAGGTTAAGGACATAGGCCTTGCCGTCCCGCGCGGTATAATTGAGGCGGACGGTCTGCGCCTTGATCGTGATCCCGCGCTCCTTTTCGATGTCCATGTTGTCGAGGACCTGCGCCGACATTTCGCGATCGGACAACCCGCCTGTCCGCTGGATCAGGCGATCGGCCAGCGTCGACTTGCCATGGTCGATATGGGCGATGATCGAAAAGTTGCGAATACGGTCGATCGGAACGGTCACGAAAATCTCGATCACAGCGAGTGGAAGGTGGGGCGCGCCATAGCAACGCCTGCGCCGGGACGCAAAAAGCACATGCTGAATGTGTTTTTCAGCATAGGCGGCGGGCGAGGATTGCGGAATTGTGACGTGCGACGAGGTGATTCGCCGGAGGGGACAATCACTTATGTCGGGAAAAACGGGGGTTCAAATCATGAAATATGCGCTTCTCGCCGCCATCGCGGCCGCCGCCACGCTTTCGAGCGAGGCTTTCGCAGCCGACGCGCCGGTGACGCTTACCAGGTGCGGCGCGCCGATCGGCTCGATCGCGGTCGTCGATGGCGACACCCAAGGCTGGACTAAATATGGCTTATCCAGCCCGCGGGACCTGATCGCGGCGATGGCGGTGCAGAGCGGCTGCTTCACCCTGCAGGCGAACAACGCCGGCGCGCCGGCCGATTTCCTGCTTACCGCCGTCGCGGGGGACAAGGAGGAGGTCGACAAGGGCATCGGCCTGGCGCAGACCGCGCTGACCGAGGGCCTCGTACGGTCGGGCATGGCCAGCAAGATGATGGGCAGCGTGCCGTTCGGCGGCCAGGCGCTGGGCATGTTCGGCGGCTTCGGCGGCAAGAAGAAGACGGTCGCGGCCGGGCTGCGCGTGATCAGCCCAGCTACCGGGCAGGTCGTGGCGTCGGGCTCGGGCGAGCAGACCAAAACCGTCATGACCATCGGCAGCGGCGGGATCGGCAGCAATCCGTGGGGCGACGCTGCGCGCGCGCAGATGGCGGCGATGGGCTATGGCGATCCCTATGCGGCGAGCGGCGGTTATGGCGCTTCGAAGGACGGGCAGATGCTTGCCGGCGCCTTCGTGCTCGCGTTCAATAATGTGATCGCACAACAGGCCGTACTGGCATCGGCCAAGGCAACGCGCCCAGCGGCGGCGACCGCGATCACTACCGCGCCGGGGTACACCACCGCGGTCGAGAGCAAGCTTTATGCCGATGCGGCCAAGAGCGGCATCGTCCGGACGCTGCGCGCAGGCACCACGCTGACCCCGACCGGATCGCGCGAGGGCCTGTTCGTGGAGGTCAGCGACGCCTATGGCACGAAGGGCTGGGTGTCGGTCGAAGACCTGAAATAGCGGTGCTTGGCCCTTCCCGTTGGTCACGGCGGGAAGGGCCCACTCTGTGGCGGACGATCGGCACACCACCCGAAAGAGTGGGTCTACGCCTCTAAACCATCATCAAAACAGCGAGAAATTTTCAAAGGAGAGGACGCCGGTCGAGCCGTTGAGGGCCGCGAACTGCTGGGCCGCGGCAGCGCCGCTGCCGTCGCTGTCGTAGAACAGCTTGCCGGTGCTGTCGTCATAGATGATACGGTCGGTGGTGGCCGCCGCCTGTGTACCTACGAGGAAATTCTCCGCGAGAAAGCCTCCCATGCTGAAACCCGTGAATATGAGGCTGCTCAGGTAGAAGCTGTCGACGCTGGCGTCGAAGCCGACGATAGTATCGATATTGCTGCTCCCCAGGGCCGTCGAGAAGGTGAAAACGTCGCTTCCCGTACCGCCGTTGAGCGTGTCGTTCCCGAGGCCTCCGTCCAAGGTATCGTCGCCGCCGCCACCGGTCAGGATATTGTTGGCCGTGTTGCCGATGATGACATTGTCGCCGCCATTACCGGTGCCGTTGATCGCACTGGCGCCGGTCAGGGTGAGATTCTCGACATTGTCGCCCAGTGTGAAAGTGACCGACGCCTTGACCGTGTCGGTGCCCTCGCCGGTCGCCTCGGTGACCTTGTCGCCGGTTGCATCGACGACATAGACATCGTCGCCCGTGCCGCCGGTCATCGAGTCCGTGCCCACGCCGCCGTCGAGCGTGTCGTTGCCCGCACCGCCCGTCAGCGTGTCGTTACCGGCACCACCCGACAGCGTGTCGTTGCCGTCGTTGCCGGTCAATATATTGGCGCTGGCATTGCCGGTGATGACATTGTCCTCGCCATTGCCGGTGCCGTTGACCGCCGTTCCGGTCAGCGTCAGATTCTCGACATTGTCGCCCAGCGTATAGCTGGTCGACGAAGAACTGACCGTGTCGGTGCCCTCGCCCGTCGCCTCGACCACCACGTCGCTGGCCGAAT
>Ga0268264_10000928_pt1 | contig 30415 bp, 22 predicted proteins | sample KBSSwiS32_FD_190357 | JGI IMG/M metagenome (GOLD analysis project Ga0268264, IMG submission 190357) | Switchgrass rhizosphere microbial communities from Kellogg Biological Station, Michigan, USA - KBS Switchgrass S3-2 (SPAdes) (version 2) | ecosystem: Host-associated > Plants > Roots >...
CCCAGCCCGTCCCGCCCGCCGTTCATCCCGCCCTGTGCTACCCCCGCCATCCTGCCCGCTGCGGACCTTTCTCGCCGCACTATGCTCACGGACGCAGCCATTTCAGTTTCCAGACAAGAGAGATTTTCCAGCGGAGGTTCGTCATGCCCCGGCACCCATCGTGGCGCTCGATCGTCAGCGTCGTTCTTTTCGTCTCTGCGGGAGCACTGACCGCCGAGGCTCAGCCGCATCTGGTGACCGATCTCAATCAGGGGCGGGTGCCGGCCAACCTGCAACCGCTGCCCTCGCACGGGATCGAGCAGGACGGAGTGCTCTATTTTCCCGGGCAGGACCCGCAGCATGGCTATGAGCTTTGGCGGACGGACGGCACGGCCGAAGGCACTTATCGCTTGGTCGACATCTGCCCGGGAAGCTGTTGGGGCGGGGGAACCGGTCTGGGCTTCTTCCACGGTTCTCTCTACTTCCTGGGCAACGATCGGGAGCACGGCGTCGAGATCTGGCGCACGGACGGGACGGTGGGCGGCGAGGAGTTGCTCGGAGATCTTTGTCCGGGGGCCTGCGGGATCGGTTTGAGCGGCTGGGTCGAGCGGGGCGGGGCGCTCTGGTTTCTCACCCAAGGGGCAGGCGAGACGCCGATTCTCTGGACCAGCGACGGCACCCCGTCCGGAACGAGGCCGGTCGCGAACCTCTGCACCGATCTCGGCATCTGCGGGTTCTCCGACAATGACTATTCGTATGCCTCCTTGGCCGGGCAGGACCCGTCCGGACGGGGCTTCGTCCTGTGGACTTCGACGGACAGCCTCGCGGTCTACCGCACCGACGGCACAGCGGGAGGCACCGAGCTTCTGCACCGCTTTACGACGTCGTTTCTTGCGCCCCAGGCATCCAAGGACGATGCGAAGGGACGGCTGGAGAGCCTGAAGGCTTCCGTCGGATCGATCGTGCGGACGGCCGCCGAAGCCGCGGAGCCGCTCTTCTTCCTCGACGGATTCGATCTCTGGACGAGCGACGGAACGCCCGCCGGCACCCGCTTCGTGCGCAACGTCGAAGGGCTGATCGGAACCAGCCGCTACATCCAATCGGTGCGCGTGATCGACGGGGTCTGGTACGCGATCTTCGATTACGGCGATTGGCTGCGCTCGGACGGTACCGCGGAGGGGACCTTCCTGTTGGCGCACGTGGATTCCCAATTTCGCCCGACGGTCGCGCGGATCGGCGGCGACGTCTTCGCGGTGACCGTACACGGCGTCTGGCGCGCGGGCGCCACCCCGGAGACCACCGTCCGCTTCGACGGACCGGTCGGGGACGTCCTGGTCGTGGTCGAGCGGCCCGGACGGCTGTTCGTCATGGGCTACGGCGAAGCCGGTTTCGTCTGGAGCACCGACGGCACCGCCGCCGGAACGCGCCGCTACCATCTGGACGGCCCGCCCAACCCGGATCAATACGAGATCGGCGGTTTCGGCGACGGTGTCATGATCTCGGTCGGCTACCGCGAGCTCTGGCGGATCGACGATGCGGGCGCGGAGCGGGTGCACGACTTCCAGCCGACCAATGGCGGCTCCGGCCCGGTCGACCAGATCGCCCTCGGGCGTCGGCTGCTTTTCATGTCGTTCCTCGGCGAACGCGGGGCGAAACTGTTCTCGACCGACGGTACGGCGGCCGGCACGGCGGCGATCAGCCCGTACGTGGACGGGGGGTATTTCGGCTTCGAATACCAGCCGCAGGCCTATCGGCTCACGCGGGCCGGCGAGCGCGGGTTCTTCACCACGTCCAACCGCGTCTGGACGACCGACGGAACGGCCAAGGGAACCCGTTTTTTCCGCCCCGCCTCCACCTATTCGACCCATGCGATGACCGCGCCGATCGGCGTCGTGGGCGACCGCTTCCTCTTCGGAGCGAACTTCAAGCCATATCCGCTGCGCTGCGAGCCGGGGGACACCGAGCCTTGGGCGAGCGACGGAACCCAACGCGGCACGAAACAGATTGTGGACCTGAATCCGTTCTACCAGTTTGGCAACGGCTCGCAGTGCGAGACCGTGGCGGTCTCGTCGTCGCCCGGCCCCGGGGTTTCCCTCGGTGCGTTCGCCCTGTTCGCGGCCGACGACCTTCTGCACGGCCGCGAGCTGTTCGCGACCGACGGCACGAAAGAGGGCACCCGGCTGGTCGCCAATCTGAACCCGAAGCTCATGCCGAACACGATCACCGATCCGCCTCGGCCGGCGCTGATCGGCGTCGGCTCCGACCCGACCGACCTGGTGCGCGCGGGGAGCCGCGCCTTCTTCGTCGCCGACGACGGGACGAGCGGGCGCGAGCTGTGGGTGACGAACGGCACGCGCCGCGGCACCCGGCGGGTCGTGGATCTGGTGCCCGGACGAGCAAGCTCGACACCGCACGATCTGGTGGCCGTCGGCGACGATCTCTATTTCCTCGCCGCGGACGGCGCGGGCGAGGGGCTCTACAAGAGCGACGGCACGCGGCGCGGCACGGTGTTGGTGAGCGACCTGGCCGGAGCATCCCAAGCCGCGGAGCTGACCGTCGCCCGCGGCCGGCTGTTCTTCGCGGCGTTCCGGCCGGAGACGGGCACGGAGCTGTGGACCTCCCAGGGCACGGCCGCGACCACTCGCGAGGTGATCGACCTACGCTCCGGGCCGCGCGGCTCGCGGCCGCAGAAACTCAAGGCGATAGGCGATCGGGTGGTGTTCTCGGCGGAGGATGGAACCACCGGGCTCGAACCCTGGAGCAGCGACGGCACCGCCGAGGGCACGATCCGCTGGGGCGACATCGCGCCCGGCCCTGCCGCGAGCACGCCCGGCCCGTTCAGCATCGCGAACGGCCAGATCTTGTTCGGCGCGGACGACGGCGAGCACGGGCGGGAGCTGTGGGCGATGCCGCTGGCGGATCTGCCGGAATGAACACCGAGAAGGGAGCGGGGGACGTCATGCGAATTCGATTCTGGCGCGCGGTATGGGTCGTCGTCCTTCTCGTCTTCGCGGGAGCTTTGGCCGGGCGGGCTCAACCACACCGGATCACCGATTTCAATCGAGGACGGACGCGATCGTTATCGACGCCCTTCCCGGAGGCGGGGACCGAGCGCGACGGCGTTTTGTACTTGCCGGCTCGCGATCTGCAGCACGGCTACGAGCTGTGGCGGACCGACGGCACGCCCGCGGGCACCGGCCGTCTGACCGATCTCTGCCCGGGCCTCTGCGACGGCACGAGCGGGACCCTCGGCCTTTTCCAGGGTTGGCTCTACTTCCTGGGCAACGATTCCGAGCACGGCACCGAGATCTGGCGCACGGACGGCACCGCCGGCGGTGAGGAGCTGGTCGCCGACGTCTGTCCGGGATCCTGCAGCCCCCTGCTGAACGGCTGGACCGTGTGGCGCGGGCAGATCTGGTTTCTGGCCCAGAAGAGCTACGACGCGATCCCCGTCCTCTGGACGAGCGACGGAACCCGGGCGGCAACCCGGCCGGTGGCGAGCCTCTGCCGCAAGCTTTCGATCTGCGACTTCGGCCCCTACACCTCCGCCTTCCTGGCCGGGCCGGATCCGTCCCGACAGGGCCTCGTCGTCGGGGTCTTCGAGAGCTACGACGCGAAAAGTCTCTATCGCACCGACGGCACCGCCGGCGGCACCGTGCTCCTGCACCGTTTCGCGGACCAAGGGTCGGGCTACGGGGAGGCCGCCACCGCGCCGCTCTATTTTCTCGACGGCTCGGATCTCTGGACGAGCGACGGGACCCCGTCCGGCACCCATTTAGTCCGCGGCTTGAACGGTCTCGTGGATTTCGTCCCGTTGCGGTCTTCGACCCGGGTGATCGACGGCATCCTGTACATCGCGTTCGACGGCGGCGAATGGCTACGCTCGGACGGCACGGCGGAGGGCACGGTCGTGCTCGCCAACGTCGGCCCGGGCTCGAACCCGACGGTCGGGCGGATCGGCGGCTCGGTCTTCGCCGTCGCGGAGGACGGAATCTGGCGCACGGGAGGAAGCCCGGAGACCACCTCCCGGATCGACTGGCCGTTCGGGTTGATCCAGGCCGCGGTCGAGAGCGCGGGCCGGCTGTTTGGGCTGAGCTACGCGGAAGGAGGCTCGGGCGCCGCCGTCTGGACCACCGACGGCACGTTAGCCGGCACACGAAAGATCCATTTCGACGGCGGACCCCAACCCGATTCGTACGTCATCGCGGCCTTCGGCAACGGCGCCTTGATCTCCCGCGGGGCGCGCGAGCTCTGGCGGATCGACGGCACGAGCGGAAGCGGAGAGCGGCTGCACGCATTCGAGCCCGAAAACGGCGGCTCCGGCCCGACCGACCAGATCGTCGTGGGCGGACGGCTGCTGTTCATGGGGCTGGCCAGCCCGACGAGCCACCAGCTCTTCTCGTCCGACGGCACCGCGGCCGGCACGACCGCGATCCTCGCGACCGCGCGGGACCCTTATTCCGAGCTCGGCGCCAACTACGATCCGGCGTACAGCTCGCTCACGCGCGCGGGAACGCGCGCGTTCTTCAATGCCCGGGGGCGGGTCTGGTCGAGCGACGGGACCCGCGAGGGAACCAGGATCTGGCACCCCAACCCCTCGTATGCGGGGTTCCGGATGACCGCGCCGATCGGTTTGTTCGAGGATCAGTTCGTCTTCTCGGGGATCCTCGATCTCGACGGGAACCCGCATCGCTGCCCGTATGGAGAGAGCGAGCCGTGGGTGAGCGACGGGGCTCACGTCATGAAACGGCTGCTGAATCTCAATCCCTTCCACTATGAGTCCTACGGGATCTGCGAGAACGTCGGCCTTTCCTCGGCGCCCGGGCGCGGCGTCCCGCTCGGCCGGATCGCGCTCTTCGCCGCGGACGACCACGTCCATGGGCGCGAGCTGTTCGCGACCGACGGCACCACGGCAGGCACCCGGCTCGTCGCCGACATCAACCGCAAGCAGAGACCGATCGACGATCCGGAGCTCATGCCGCGCCCGCCGAGACTCATCGGCCTCGGCTCGGATCCCGAGAATCTGGTGCGCGCGGGACGCCGCATCTTCTTCACCGCGGACGACGGTGACACCGGGCGCGAGCTGTGGGTGACGGACGGCTCTTACCGCGGCACCCGGCGGGTCGCGGACTTGACGCCCGGCCCCGGCAGCTCGAAGCCGCGGAACCTCGTGGCGGTCGGTGACGCGATCTACTTTTTCGCCGCGCACGGCACGGGAGACGGCCTCTACCGGAGCGACGGCACCCCCGGCGGGACGGTACTGGTGAGCGATCTGGCAGGCGTTTCTCAGGCGCGCGACCTCCTCGCCGCCAAGAACGGCCGGCTGTTCTTCGCGGCGTTCACGGAGGCCGCGGGCACCGAGCCGTGGACTTCCCAGGGCACGGCCGAGACCACCCACCTCGTCGCCGACCTGCGCCCCGGGCCGCGCGGCTCCTCGCCGCAGAATCTCAAAGCGGTGGCGGACCAGTTGGTCTTCGCGGCGGACGATGGCACCACCGGGCTCGAACCCTGGATCAGCGACGGCACCCCCGAGGGTACGGTCCGCCTCGGCGACCTCTCCCCGGGGCGCGACGCGAGCACCCCCGGCCCGTTCAGCATCGCGAACCATCAGATCCTCTTTGGCGCCGACGATGGCGAGCACGGCCGCGAGCTGTGGGCGATTCCTCTGGCGGACCTGCACGAATAAATGGAGGACGTGATGCGATTCCTGGCATCCCGACGCGCGCTCTCGTCCGTCGTTCTTTTCGCCTTCGCGGGAGCCTTGGCCGCACGAGCCCAGCCGCACCTCGTCGTCGATCTCAACCAAGAGAGGGGGCGAGCTGTTTCGCAGCCTCGGCTGGGCTTCGAGCAGGACGGCGTCGTCTATTTTTCGGGCAACGACCCGCAGCACGGCTACGAGCTGTGGCGGACCGACGGCACGGTGGGCGGCACCTATCGTCTGACCGATCTCTGTCCGGGACGCTGCGACGGCGGAGGTCAGGTCCTCGGCTTTTTTGCCGGGTCGCTCTATTTCCTGGGCAACGATTCCGAGCACGGCACCGAGATCTGGCGCACGGACGGCAACCTTGGCGGGGAGGAGCTGCTCGCGGACATTTGTCCGGGGACCTGCGGGACCGTGCCGAACGGCTGGGTCGAATGGCGCGGGCGGCTCTGGTTCCTCGTCCAAAAAACCGACGACGCGATCCCCGTCCTCTGGGCGAGCGACGGGACGGGAGGAGGAACCCGGCCGATGGCGAGTCTCTGTCGCGATCTTTCGATCTGCGACGGCCAGGATCGCTACACCCTTTTAACCGGCCCCGACCCGTCCGGACAGGGCCTCGTCCTGCGAGTGTGCGACGGCTGCGATACGAGCTCCCTCTATCGCACCGACGGCACCGCGGGCGGCACCGTGCTCCTGCATCGCTTTGCGGAGATTGGATCCGAGTTTGGGGAGGCCACCGTTCCGCTCTATTTTCTCGACGGCTCGGACCTCTGGACCAGCGACGGAACCCCCTCCGGCACGCGCTTCGTCCGCGACCTGGACGACCTGGTGGATTTCGTCCCTTTGCGTTCTTCCACCAAAGTCATCGACGGCATCCTCTACATCGCGTTCGACGGCGGCGAATGGCTGCGCTCCGACGGCACCGCGGAAGGCACCGTCGTGCTGGCCGACGTCGGCCCCGGCACCGACCCGAAAATCGGGCGGATCGGCAGCGCCGTCTTTGCCGTCACTTCGGAAGGAGTCTGGCGCACGGGAGGCACCCCGGAGACCACCGCCCGGCTCGATTTTCCGTTCGGGTTGATCCAGACCGTGGTCGAGCGGCCGGGCCGGCTGTTCGGCTTGAGTTACGAGGGGGTCGAAGGGGCCTTCGTCTGGACCACCGACGGCACTCTCGCCGGTACACGACGGCCCCATCTTCCCCGCGGACCCAAACCGGATGGGTTCGGGCTGGTGGGGTTTCGAAACGGGGTGTTGTTCTCCCGCGGCGCGCGCGAGCTGTGGCAACTTGAACCGATCGCCTCCGGCCAGGGCGGCACGGGATTCGTCGCCGAGCGGCTGCACGAGTTCGAGCCCGCAAACGGCGGCTCCGGCCCGAGCGGCCAGATCGCCTTCCCCGGCCGGCTGCTGTTCGCTTCGCTGGCCAACCCGGATAGCCTGCGGCTCTACTCCTCCGACGGCACCGCGGCCGGCACGACCGCGATCCGCGCGATCGAGAACAGCCCGTATCTGGCCCCCGGCGGTGCCTACGGGACGCTCTTGTTCACTCGCGGCGGCGAGCGCGCGTTTTTCAATGCCGCGGGATGGGTCTGGTCGAGCGACGGAACTCAGCGAGGCACCAAGATCTGGCGGCGCGGCGATCCCTTCGCATTCGGGATGAACGCGCCGATCGGTTTCCTCGGCGGCCAGCTGATTTTTTCCGCGACGGTCGATCTCGACCTCGACCCGCGGCGCTGCCCCCGCGGTGAGGTCGAGCCGTGGGTGAGCGACGGCGTTCGAAGGATGGAACGGCTGGTGAATCTCAATCCCTTCTACTACGAACCCGACGGGTTCTGCCTGAACACGGCGTACTCGTCGTCGCCCGGGCGAGGAGCCCGGATCGGCCGGATCGCGCTCTTCGCCGCCGACGATTTGGTGCACGGGCGCGAGCTGTTCGCGACCGATGGCACGAAGGACGGAACCCGGCTGGTCGCCGACATCAACCCGCGGGTGACGCCGGTCGACGGTTCGGATCTCTTGCCGCACCCCCTCCACTTCTTCGGGATCGGCTCGGACCCGGGCGACCCGGTGCGGGCGGGAAGCCTCGCGTTCTTCGGCGCGGACGACGGGACGACCGGACGCGAGCTTTGGGTGAGCGACGGCACGAGCCGCGGCACCCGCGAGGTTGCGGACCTGGTGCCCGGCGCCGCCGGCTCTTCTCCTCGCGGCCTCGTGGCGGCCGGCGACGCGGTCTACTTCTTTGCCGCCAATCCCCCCGGGAGCGCCGGCGCCGCGGGCGAGGGGCTGTACAAGAGCGACGGCACGCGGAGGGGCACGGTTCGGGTGAGCGATCTTTCGGGCGCTTCGGAAGCGCGGGCGCTCGAAGTCGCCGGCGGCAAGCTTTTTTTCGTCGCGTTCCGCCCGGAGACGGGCACCGAGCTGTGGGTCACGGAGGGCACGGCGGAGACCACCCACGAGGTGACCGACCTGCGCCCCGGCCCGCGCGGCTCGCAGCCGCAAAACCTCAAGGTGGTAGGCGATCGGGTGTTGTTCGCGGCCGAGGACGGCACTTCCGGGCTCGAACCGTGGAGCAGCGACGGCACCGCGGAGGGCACCGTCCGCTGGGGCGACCTCGCGCCGGGGCGCGACGCGAGCAGCCCGGGGCCGTTCAGCGTCGTGAACGGCCATCTTCTCTTCGGCGCCGACGACGGCGAGCACGGGCGCGAGCTCTGGGCGATTCCGCTCGCCGAGCTGCCGCAATAGGAAACGTCATGCGAATTCAACCCCGGCGCGCGGTGTGGGTCTTCGTTCTTCTCGTCTTCGCGGGAACCTTGGCCGGGCAGGCCCAGCCGCGCCTGGTTGCCGATCTCAATCAGGAAAGGGCGAATACCGGCCTGGACTCTGGTTTGTCCGGAGGTGTCGAGCACGACGGCGTGGTCTATTTTGCAGGTCACGATCCGCAGCACGGCACCGAGCTTTGGCGGACGGACGGTACCTCGGGGGGCACCTATCGCCTGACCGATCTCTGTCCGGGGAGCTGCGGAAGCTTTGGCCAGCCCTTGGGATTTTTCGCCGGGCGCCTCTATTTCTTCGCCGACGACCGCGAACACGGATTCGAGATCTGGCGCACGGACGGGACGGTGGGCGGGGAGGCAATGCTCGCGGACCTCTGCCCGGGAGCCTGTGCGATCGAACTGGGGAGCTGGCTCGAATGGCGAGGGGCGCTCTGGTTCCTGCTTCGGGATGCCGGCGGCGCGACGCAGGTGCTGTGGACCAGCGACGGAACCGCGGAGAACACGAGGCCCACCGCCGACCTCTGCGCCGTTCTAGGCATCTGCGACTTTGTCCCGGACTCCATCGTCCTCTCCGGGCCGAACGCGACGGGGGAGGGTCTGTTCCTTTCGGTCTACTCGACGGACTATCCCATGGGCGCGCTTTTCCGTACCGACGGCACCGCCGCGGGCACCGTCCTCCTGCGTCGCTTCACGGACCCGGTTCTCGGGAGCGCCGAGGACGCCGGGCGCTACTACTTTGTCGAGGGGCCGGTGCTTTGGACGACCGACGGGACGGTCGCCGGCACCCGCATCGTACGCAGCCTGGACGGCCTGGCGGAAGCCTTTTCCGTGGCCTCGGCCCGGGTCATCGACGGGGACTTTTACGTGCTTTTTGGGAGCGGCGACTGGGTACGGTCGGACGGGACGGCCGAAGGCACCATCAAGCTGACGCGAATCGATTTCTCCCACTCCGGCCGGACTTACCTGGCGCGCATCGGCGGCGTCGCCTTCGCGGTCACCGAGGACGGGCTCTGGCGTTCGGAAGGCGCGCCCGAAACCACCGTCCGGCTCGACGCGCCCCACACCCAGTTCGGTCTTGTGATCGAACGGACGAACCGGCTCTTCGTCTTTGCCTACGCCACCCATGACTTCATCTGGAGCACCGACGGCAGCGCCCATGGCGCCCGGCGGCTCCACCTGGCGGGTCCTCCGCCTCCGGTGGAGCAGATGATCGGATTCGGGGAGGGGGTGTTGATCTCCCGCGGTCATCGCGAGCTCTGGCGGGTGGACGGCACGGGGTTGGTCGCCGAGCCGGTGTACGACCTCCAGCCGGCAAACGACGGGTCGGGACCGCGCGCGCAGGTCGTGCTCGACCATCGGCTGCTGTTCTTTTCGCTTGTCGGGAAAGAGGGGTCCCGGCTCTTCTCTTCTGACGGCACCGCGGCCGGCACGACCGCGATCAGCCCGGTCGTGGCAGATTTCGACGGGTTCGATGGCTATCCGCCGCAGGTCCGCCAGCTCACGCGCGCCGGGAGCCAAGCTTTGTTCAACGCGTTACGTGAAAAGTTCCGGCTCTGGGCGACCGACGGCACCCGCGAGGGTACCCGGATCCTCAGGCCCACGGTCCCATACTCCTTCGAGGGCTTCGGCATGAGCGCGCCGATCGGTCTCGTCGGTGGTGGCTTCGTGTTCGGTGCGAACCTGCGGCCCAGTCACTATTTTTGCGATTCCGGGGATTCCGAGCTTTGGATTCGCGACCGGCGCGGCACGAGACAGCTGGTGAATCTCAATCCTTTCAAGTACGAGAGCAGCCAGCCGCAGTGCGACAAATTGGACGCTTCCTCATCTCCCGGCCCCGGCGTCGCGGTCGGCCGGATCGCCCTGTTCCCGGCCAACGATCTGGTGCATGGCCGCGAGCTGTTCGCGACCGACGGCACGAAAGAAGGCACCCGCCTCGTCGCCGACCTCAACCGGAACCTCGAACCCAATCCGAAGTTTTATCCTCACCACCCGGAGTACGGTCCGGAGCTGGCCGGCGTCGGTTCGGACCCGAGCGATCTGGTGCGCGCGGGAAGCCGCGTTTTCTTCGTCGCGGACGACGGCAAGACCGGTCGCGAGCTGTGGGTCACGAACGGCACCCGCCGGGGTACCCGCCGGCTCACGGACCTGGTGCGCGGAGCGGCAAGCACCTCGCCGCATGACCTGGTGGCGGTGGGCGACACGCTCTACTTCTTCGCGCCCCACCCTGGGGGCGGCGCGGGGGATGGCCTGTACAAGAGCGACGGCACGCGGCAAGGCACGATCCTCGTGAGCGATCTCTCGGGCGGGTCCCAAGCGCGGGAGCTGACCCTCGTCCGCGGCAAACTGTTCTTCGCTGCGTTCCTGCCGGAGACGGGCACCGAGCTGTGGACCTCAGAGGGCACGGCCGAGACCACCCACATCGTCGCCGACCTACACCCCGGCCTGCGCGGCTCCTCGCCGCAGAATCTCAGAGCGGTGGGGACGCGAATTGTGTTCGCGGCCGAGGACGGCACCTCCGGCCTCGAACCCTGGAGCAGCGACGGCACCGTGGAGGGCACGGTTCGGCTGGGCGACATCGCTCCGGGCTCTGCCGCGAGCAGCCCGGGACCCTTCAGCGTCGCGAACGGCCAGATCCTCTTCGGCGCCGACGACGGCGAGCACGGGCGCGAGCTGTGGGCGATTCCGCTCGCCGAGCTGCCGCAATAGGAAACGTCATGCGAATTCAATCCCGGCGCGCGGTTTGGGTCGTCGTCCTCGTCGCCTTCGCGAGGGCCTTGGCTCTCTCGGCCCAGCCGCACCTCGTCACCGATCTCAATCAGCAGCGGGTGCCGGCCTTTCTCCCGTCCCAACTGTCGCGAGGTGTCGAGCACGGCGGCGCGCTCTACTTCTCCGGGCAAGATCCGCAGCACGGCCGCGAGCTCTGGCGTACGGACGGCACCGCGGAGGGCACCTACGTCCTGGTCGATCTCTGCCCGGGACGCTGCGACGGCGGAGGTCAGGCCCTCGGTTTTTTCCAAGGGTCGCTCTATTTCCTGGGCAACGATTCCGAGCATGGCACCGAGATCTGGCGTACGGACGGGACGGTGGGCGGGGAGGAGCTCCTCGCGGATCTCTGTCCGGGCACTTGCGGGACCGAGCCGAAACGTTGGGTCGAGTGGCGCGGAGAGATTTGGTTCCTCATCGTGGCGTCCGGGTCGCCCGTCCTCTGGACGAGCGATGGAACCGGGCAGAACACGAGGCCGGTCGCGAATCTCTGCGACGATCTGGGGCTTTCCTGCTTCGATCGAGATGACCGCGCCGACCTGGACGGACCGGACCCCTCCGGTCAAGGCCTGCTCCTGCGGATCTACAGCTTCGACCACCCTAATGGCGCTCTCTTCCGCACCGACGGCACCGCCGCGGGCACCCTCCTCCTGCATCGCTTCGCGGACGTGTTTCAGATCGCCGTGGAGCCTTCCGGACCGCTCTACTTTCTCGACGGGCTCGATCTCTGGACGAGCGACGGGACTCCTTCCGGCACCCGTTTCGTGCGCCGTTTCGACGATCCGGAGCAAGGCGACGTTCTCTCGATCAAGGCCGTCGACGGGATCTTCTACGCGATCTTCGGCAATGGCGACTGGTTGCGGTTGGACGGGACGGCCGAGGGCACGATCAAGCTTGCGCGGTTGGATTTCAACATCTACTCCGGCCCCCGGGTTGCGCGCATCGGCGGCACCGTCTTCGCGGTGACCGGGAGCGGGGTCTGGCGCACGGGCGGAACGCCTGAGACCACCGTCCGGTTCGACGGCCCGCTCGGTAATATCGAGAGCGTGATCGAGCGGCCGGACCGGCTGTTCGTCATGGCCAGCGACGGAACCCGTTTCGTTTGGACCGTCGACGGCTCCGGGCAAGCTCGGCGAATCCACCTGGCCGGCCCGCCGCCCCCGGATGGGGAGATCGCCGGATTCCGGGAGGGGATCTTGATCTCCCGCGGCTTCCGCGAGCTGTGGCGGATCGACGGCGCGGGGGCGCGCATCGAGCGGGTGCATGACTTCCAGCCCCAAAACGGCGGGTCCGGTCCGATCGACCAGCTCGCCTTCCGAGGCCGGCTGCTGTTCCTGTCGCTCGACGGGAGAAGCTCCAAGCTCTTTTCTTCCGACGGCACCGCGGCCGGCACGGCCGCGATCAGCGCCGAACCCCACTACAACTACAACTTCAGCTTCGACTACCGGCCGGACTTCTATTCGCTCACTCGCGCGGGGAAGCGCGCGTTCTTCCGGTCCGGGAGCATCCTCTGGACGACCGACGGCTCCCGCGCGGGAACCGGTCCGATCTACCCGAGCCTTGCCCATCCGCGTCTCTACCTGGCGGCACCGATCGGGTCCATCCGCGGCCGGTTCCTGTTCGGCGGCAATCCACTGGGGACCGTGCGTTGCGACCCGGGCGACACCGAGCCGTGGGTGAGCGACGGGACACCGGGCGGCACGAACCGGGTGCTCAATCTCAATCCCTTCTTCGAGCCCGACAACGACCCGCAGTGCGAAATCGTGAAGCTCTCGTCGTCGCCGGGCCCCGGGGTCTCGCTCGGCCGGGTCGTTCTATTCGCCGCCGACGACCTCTTGCATGGCCGCGAGCTGTTCTCGACCGACGGCACGAAAGCCGGCACCCGCCGCGTCGCCGACCTCAATCCGAACCTCCAATCCAACCCCTATTTCCATCCTGAATCCCCAGAGCTCGGACCCGAACAGGTCGGCGTCGGCTCGGACCCGAGCGACCTCGTGCGTGCGGGGCGCACCGTCTTCTTCGTCGCCGACGACGGCAGGACCGGGCGCGAGCTGTGGGCGACGAACGGCACCCACCGCGGCACCCGGCGCGTAGTCGACCTGGTGCCCGGACCGGCAGGCTCCTCGCCGCATGACCTGGTGGCGGTGGGCGACGGCATCTACTTCTTCGCGTCGAACCCTGGGGGTGCCGCGGGCGAGGGGCTGTTCAAGAGCGACGGCACTCGGGCCGGCACGGTCCGGGTGAGCGACCTGGCCGGCGTCTCCCAAGCCCGGGACCTCACCGTCGCCGCCGACAGGCTGTTCTTCGTGGCGTTCCGCCCGGAATCGGGCACGGAGCTATGGACCTCGAAAGGCACGGTCGGAACCACCCGCGAGGTAGCCGACCTGCGCCCCGGGTCGCGCGGCTCCCTGCCGCAATTGCTGAGCGCGGTGGACGACCGGGTGATCTTCGCGGCCGACGACGGCACCTCCGGGCTCGAACCGTGGACGAGCGACGGCACCGCCGAAGGCACGGTCCGCTGGGGCGACATCGCGGCGGGGCGCGACGCGAGCACCCCCGGTCCGTTCAGCGTCGTGAACGACCAGATTCTCTTCGGAGCTGACGACGGCGAGCACGGGAGGGAGCTGTGGGCGATTCCGGTGGCGGACCTGCCAGAATAGATATTTGAGCGAGCGGAGGGGGCCGTCCCCGGCCGCGCGAGCGAATATCTCTACCGCGACATTCCTTCTCCAGGTCCCGAAAACGCACGTCAGACTCCGGCCAACGATCTGCCGGTCACCGAAATCGAATTCGGGGAGGAAAAGACCCCTCCGCCAGCTGCGCGGAACGGTCTTCTGCACAAAAAGATCCCTCCGCTGGGCCAGCGGAATGGTTTTCTGACAAAAAAGATCTCTCCGCTGGTCCAGCGTAAGGGTCTTTTTCTCCATTAAACCCCTCCGCTGGGCCAGCGGAACGGTCTTCTGCCAAAAAAGATCTCTCCGCTGGTTCAGCGGAATGGTCTTTTTTTCCATTAAACCCCTCCGCTGGGCTGGCGGAATGGTCTTTTGGTCCAACAGATCTCTCCGCTGGAGGCGCGGAACGGTCTTTTCTCTGCCAAGACCCTTCCGCCGGGCGAGCGGAACGGTCTTTTTGTCCGGCGCCCCGCTCTTCCCGGCCGCGCGTCCGCCGTGCCAGAATAGGCGGGAGCTGTTTTTCCGCGAGGGCGGGCCTCCGCCCTCGATCCGTCTTCTTCAAAAGCCGTTTTCCTCACAGAACCCGATCCGGGAGGCTTCACGATGTCCGATAGCGCAGAGCGCAAGCTGGTCCGTTACGAAGTCCGCGAAGGGGTGGCCTACCTGACGCTGGACGATCCGCCGTTCAACGGCTACACCCACGAGATGATGAAGGACCTCGACGCCGGGATTCTCGCGGCGCGGTTCGATCCGGAAGTCCACGTGATCGTGCTCGCGGGCGAGGGGGAGAAGTTCTTCTGCGCGGGCGCCAACATCAACATGCTGAAGGCGTCGGACCCGACGTTCAAGTACTACTTCTGTCTCCATGCCAATGAGACGCTGAGCCGGCTCGAACAGACGCCGAAGCTGGTGGTGGCCGCCCTCGAAGGACACACGGTCGGCGGCGGGCTCGAAATCGCCATGGCGGCCGACATCCGGATCGCCAAGCGCGACCCGAAGAGCAAGGTCGGCCTGCCCGAGGTCAACCTCGGCGTGCTCCCCGGCACCGGCGGCACCCAGCGCTTCGCGCGGATCGTCGGCAAGAGCAAGGCGATCGAGATGATGACGATCGGCAACCTGATCTCCTTCGAGGACGCCGAGGGGCTCGGGATCATCGACCGGATCTTCGACGGCGAAGACTTCATGGGCCAGATCCACGCCTACGCGCGCCAGTTCTGCCCGCCGAACAAGTCGTCGAAGGTGGTCGGCCGGATCAAGCGGTCGGTCCAGTCGGGTCTCGAAATTCCGTTCGAGAGCGCTTTGGCGATCGAGCGCGAGCTGCAGCAGATCCTGTTCCAGGGCGAAGACGCCAAGGAAGGCCTCGCGGCCTACATCGACAAGCGCGCGCCGCAGTTCAAGGGGGCGTAACGTGGCCGACGTCGCCGCAACGCTCGCCGCCGAACCGAAGTTGCCGCCCGCCCAACTTTTCGTGGGCGGCGCCTGGGTCGAGCCCGAAGGGGGCAAGACCTTCGCGACCACGAACCCGGCGACCGAGGAGACGATCTGCGCGATCGGCTCGGCGAGCGCCGCGGACGTCGATCGGGCGGTCGCGGCGGCGAAAGCCGCCCTGCCCGTCTGGTCGAAGAAGACCGGCGCGCGCCAGCGCGGCCTGCTGCTGTGGAAGATCGCGGACGAGCTGGAACGCCGGATCGACGAGTTCGCCCTGCTCGAAACGCTCGACAACGGCAAGCCGATCTTCGAATCGCGCTACGTCGACCTGCCGACCGCGATCGAGGCGCTCCGCTATTTCGCGGGCTGGGCCGACAAGGTGTCGGGCGACACGATCCAGGTGCAGGGGCCGTTCTCGATGGCCTACACCCTGCGCGAGCCGGTGGGGGTGATCGCCGCGATCACGCCGTGGAACTTCCCGATCATCCAGGCGATGTGGAAGATCGCGCCCGCGCTCGCGTTCGGCAACACGATGGTCTTGAAGCCGGCCTCGTACACGCCGCTCACCGCCCTCAAGTTCGCCGAGCTGGCGGCGGAGGTGGGCCTGCCCGCGGGCGTGCTGAACGTCGTTCCGGGCGGAGGGGCGACGGTCGGCAACGCCCTCGTGTCCCACCCGGACGTGGCGAAGATCACCTTCACCGGTTCGACCGAAGTCGGCCGCGATCTGATGAAGAGCGCGGCGGCGATGACCAAGCGTCTGACCCTAGAATTGGGTGGCAAGTCGCCGAACATCGTCTTCGCCGACGCAGATCTGGACGCCGCGATCAAGGGCGCCTACACCGGCATCTTCTATGGCAAAGGAGAGGTCTGCGCGGCGGGCTCACGGCTGTTCGTCGAGCGCTCGGTCCACCCCGAGCTGGTCGAACGGCTGGTCGAGCGGACCCAGAAGCTCAGGCCCGCCGATCCGCTCGATCCGAAGACGCGCCTCGGCTCGCTGGTCTCGATGACCCAGCGCGAAAGCGTGCTCGGCTACGTGAAGATCGGTGTCGAAGAAGGCGCCCGGCTCGCCACCGGAGGAGAAGCCGCGAACGTGAACGGCAAAGGCGCCTTCATGCAGCCGACCATCCTCGACAACGTCGCGAATTCCATGCGCGTCGCCCAAGAAGAGATCTTCGGCCCGGTCCTGGTGGTCATTCCGTTCGAAGACGAAAAAGAAGCGATCGCTCTCGCGAACGACTCGATCTACGGCCTCGCCGCGGGCGTCTGGACGAGAGACATCGGCAGAGCCCATCGGGTCGCCCACGAAATCCAATCGGGCACGGTTTGGATCAACCAATACAACTGGTACGACCCGGCAGCCCCCTTCGGAGGCTTCAAACAAAGCGGCTTCGGCCGCGAGCTGGGCAAAGACGCGATCGGCTACTACACCGAAAGCAAGACGATCTTCGTCGGCAAGTAGAAGCCGTCACAAGCTTTTCCTGGGACCGCCGGCGTCCTCGCCGGCGTTTTTGTTGGTGCCCTCCCGGACCGATCCATAGGAGAGGGAGTAGACTAAGGCCATGTTGCCGGCCCGAAATACTCCTACGCCGGAGGCGGAGATTCTCCAAACAGTTGGCGTAGCCTTGGAGAGTCTTGACCGCACCGGAATCATCGCAGTCCTGGTTTATGGTAGCGCCCTCGGTCGGCATTTCCGATTCGACAGCGACCTCGACATCGCGGTCCTGGACCGGCCCGAAAACCCCACATCCGAAGCGACTCTCGCACGGATGATGGACGCCATCGAGCGCCGCACCGGGCGTGAGGTCGATTTGCGACGGATCGCCGACCTCTCGCTCTCTCATCAGGCGCATGTCATCGAGCAGGGGAGGCCGGTGTGGGTCGGCGATCCACAGGCGCTCGAGGCTGCCCGCCGCGTAGTGCTGCGTCAGAACGCCGAGCAGCGCCCGATTTCGGGCCGAGCCTGGCCTTCACTCCTCGAAAGGCTCCGGCGGGACCACGCGGCATGATGAGCGGCGAGAACCTGGACTATCTGACGCAGCAGTTCAAGCTGATCGAAGAATACATTCGGCGCGCCCGAGCGATCGCATCCTTGAGTTTGTCGGAGTACCTGGACGACCCAAACCTTGGCGACGCGAGCGTTCGCCAACTCACCGTGCTGTTCGAGACCTGTCACAACGTGGGGAAGCACATCCTGTCGCGGCGCGGCTGGCGCGAGCCGCTCAACAAGGCCGAGACCTTCGAGATCCTCGCTGAGCAAGGCGTCCTTGCCCTATCCCTGGTTGATGCCCTACGCGAAGCGGCTCGGTTTCGCAACCTGGTGACCTACCAAACCACGATGGTTAACGAGACGAAAGTCTACGAGATTCTCCAAGATCATCTCGGTGATTTCGACCGCTTCCTGGCCGAGGTTGCGGGCTGGCTCTCGACGCATCCCGAACCCTGAGGGCGCTCATTACATCGATAGTTGACGAGTTGGAAGCCGTAGCAATCGATCGATTTCACGCGACCGCCCCGTCGGAGGCTGTAGACAAGGGACTTCGGCTGCGAGCGGCGAAGCTCGGCTACTAGCTGTCATCACGTACCGTGAGTGTCAGCTCCAAGACTGGGCCGTGCTCCGATGAGTAAGCCGCCTCAAGCCTCGGCTCGTCGACAGACAGGGAAATGGAGAACTCGGTGTTCCTCTCTTCTGCCGTGCTGTAGTTCCGCAGAATAGCTGCACCAATCTCGGCATCACCGTCCTTCAGGCGCAATCGGATATCGACTCTGCGGTCGTAAGAATCGATAATCGAGATAAGGCCTGAAACGACCAGCTCGAGCGAACGAGTCTTCTTGTAGCCCCTATATCGCTTGGCCACCGTGAGGCTCAGAAGGGACACGTCCTTGTCACAAATGTAGTTACGCACTTCCGCCAGTCGCTTGGCAGTTCCAGGCTTGAGCGAAAGGACATTTGGTAAAGGCAGGTCCAGGATCATCGGCGATTCGAACTGCACGGTCTTAGGAGCCGGGGTCTCGCCCTGCCTTGCCGTTGCTTGTGGAGTTGCATGAATCGGAACGGCTGAGAGCTGAACAGCGAGGCTGATACTGATCAAGAGCATCGTTCTATTTTTCATTACTTGGCCCCAATGGGTCGAACGAAATTAGTCGCCGAATGCCACACGCGCACGTGTAACTCGCACTTGAACCGCAGGAAGCAAGACCTCCTGGTCCCAACCGAAAGTAGAGAGAGATCAGCCGCTGCTCGTATTGCCTGAGGGCATTTGGCTCCAGTCCACTTCGCGTGAGCCGAGCCCGCAACCGGCTACGCTATCGCCCCGTCGGGTCGACACACCAATCAGCTTGCCGTCAGCAATCCACACCGTTGTGTACTTACATTGGCCGAACCCAGCAATTTCCTGATACTGCCAGGCTTCATCGGTTCCGCGGAACGAGCGGTCGGCCGGCGCACCGAGAATGCCAAGAATTTGTTGCTTCGTCATCCCCGGTTCCAATTTTGCGACCGCTTGTCCGGTCGAAGCGCAACCGAATGCGAGGTGTGCCACGAGCAGGGTTAATAGCAGCTTTGACATGTTATCCCCCCACTTAAAAACAACCTGCCCAAATCGGCATTTCAGTCGTCGAGGTGCGCCGACGGGTCATGCACTGTAGACAGCGATGCCTCGAAACGGCCTCTCCAACCGAAACTATCAGACCGAGAGGTTTCATGTCGCCTTTCTGGCGCAATCGCCTAAGCGGTGGATGCCGCCCTCGGCGATCCGATTCCGGGGATCAGGCGGCCTTCAAGAAAAAATCAACGTGGATTTCGTCGTATGGGAAGACAAACCAGCCGCCGTCGGCGCTATCCAAGATTCCCGCCGTTGCCAGGGCTGAGAGATCGTCTTGGACCTCGTTGGGGTCTCGTCCGGATCGCTCTGCGGCTTCGCGTGGAGTGACTGGCCCGGCTCCGATTAGCGCCGAGAGCAACTCCCAGCGGGAGGGGTTCAGCACCTGAAACAGCAGCGCTGGTGTCTCGAAACTCAGGAAGACTCCCTGCGGCCTTCCCTCGAACGCGGCCAGTACACGGCGATCGGTGTTCTCGCGGGAGGCGACTTCAAGCGTTAGGGTTCGCATGTTTGAATCTCCAACGGCGATTTCACCCAAACCCACCCAGCAAGTGAAACCACCCCCAAAGCGTCAGAAACGACACCGGAATCCCGACCCCGACCAGCAAAGCGGCGAGCTCGCCGTCGAGGTCGTATTCCTGGGCGACGATGGAGCCGGTGATCATGGGGGCCATTGCGGCCTCGAAGATCGTGACCTGAAACACCGGACCGCGGGCGCCGGGTAGGAGGCCGAAGACGGCCAGGGCAAGGAGCGGCGCCGTGAGCAACTTGTAGGCGAGCCCCAGCCCCAGTTCCCGACCGCGGCTCGCGAGACCGCTGAACCGAAGCTGAATCCCCACCGAGAGCAGCGCGAGCGGCGTGAGCGTGTCGCCCAGGCGCGCGAGCAGCGCGTGAGCCCACTCCGGGTACTCGAACGGATGCAGGGCGACCGCGATGACCAGGGTGAGCAATGGCGGGAAAAGCAGCGCCTTGCGGACGATCTCCGCGGGCGAGATCTTCTCTCCCTCTTGCGCGGCGAGGCGCGCCGCGAGGAGGATTCCAGGGATGTTGAGGCAGAGAAACGTGCCGAGCTGGTCGGCCATCACGCCTACGCCCAAGAGCCCCTTGCCGTAGTACGCCTCGATCATCGGCAAGCCCACGAACGACGTATTGCCGAGCGCCGCGGTCAGGCAGAGCGCGCCCGTCGCCTCTCGACCCAAGATCCCGAATCGCCAAAGTAGGAGGAATGATCCCGCCCCGACTGCGAACACCAACCAGGGCATCAACGCCGGAATCAGCAGGCTGCGCTCGAACTTCAACGCATGGACGTGCTCCAGGATCAACGCGGGCAGGGCGACGTAGAGGACCGCGAGATTCAGCGGCTTCGAGCCCTCCGCACCGACCTTGCCGCTCGCCCGGAGGAGAATCCCGGTGAGCAGACAAACGGCGAGGAGGATTAGGTTGCTCACCGGGCGGAAACGCTATCACCGCCCGGCGGCGACGCCACGGCTTGGCAGCCGTAACGTCCGGCGTTATTATCCTGCTTGTGATCTTGAGTTTCGCCGACAGCGACACCCGGCGCCTCTTCTTCCGCGAGCCGGTCCGGGCATGGGGTCCCGCTGTCCTCAAGGCCGGACTCCGAAAGTTGCGCGTCTTGGACGCCGCCACCTCGCTGGAGGACCTCAAGTCCCCTCCGGGCAACCGCTTGGAGAAGCTGACTGGCGACCGTGCTGGTCAATGGAGCATCCGCGTCAACGACCAGTGGCGGGTATGCTTCGTGTGGCGCGACGGCGACGCTTACGAAGTTGAGATGGTGGATTACCACTAGGAGCCGTGTATGACTCGCAAACTTCTCCCTCCCGTCCATCCCGGTGAGGTGCTCCTCGAAGAGTACCTGACGCCGCTCGGTATGACCCAGTACCGATTGGCCAAGAGTCTCAGCGTGCCGCCGAGGCGGATCAACGAGATCGTCCACGGCAATCGGGCGATCACCGCCGATACGGCCCTCCGTCTGGGGCGTTTCTTTGGAACCTCGGAACGCTTTTGGCTGAACTTGCAGACGGCCTACGATCTGGATGTGGAGCGAGATCGCTTAGGCTCGCGGCTTCTCGAGGAAGTGGCGGTATTAGAAAGGGCGAGTTGACGGCCGACCTCTCCCCCCCTCAGCTCAACAGCCGTTCCAGATCCTCCGCCGTCAGCTGTTTCAACAGCCGGGTGTCCTGGCTGACGATTGCGTCGGCGAGGGCTCGTTTTTCCTTTTGCAGCTCGATGATCTTTTCTTCCACCGTATCGCGGGCGATCAGGCGATAGGCGAAGACCGCCCGAGTCTGGCCGATGCGGTGGGCGCGGTCGATCGCCTGGGTTTCGACCGCCGGGTTCCACCAGGGATCGAGCAGGAAGACGTAGCTTGCGGCGGTGAGGTTCAAGCCGACGCCGCCGGCTTTGAGGCTGATTAGGAACAGGCTGCAGGTCGGGTCGTTTTGGAAACGATCGACTCTCGCCTTGCGGTCGACCGTTTTGCCGTCGAGGTATTCGTAGACGACGCCGGCGCGGTCCAGGCGGTCGCGGACGATCGCCAGAAACTTGGTGAACTGGGAAAAGACGATCGCCTTGTGCCCGCCGGCCTCCACCTCCGAGATCTGTTCGAGCAGCGCGTCGAGCTTGGCGCTCGGTTCCTTGAGCATGCCCGGATCGATCAGCGCGCCATGGCAGGCCGCCTGGCGTAGGCGGAGGAGAGCTTCGAGCACGATGATCTTCGCGCCGCTCAAAGCCGGAGCCGCCTTGCCGAGCAGCACCTGGCGGTAGTGGTCGCGCAGCTGGTCGTAGCGCTTGCGTTCTTTGGTCGACAGCTCGCAGAACAGGGTCTGCTCGGTCTTCGGCGGCAGCTCGGTGAGCACCTGATCTTTCGTCCGCCGGAGCAGCAGCGGCGTGAGCGCGCGGGCGACCGTGGCGAGCGCCGCCGGCGGCAGCCAGGCGCGCCCGGCGTGGTCGGCGAGGACCGGCAGCGCGCCGAGCAGGCCCGGGTTCAGGAACTCGAACAGCGACCAGAGCTCCCCCAGGTGGTTCTCGACCGGCGTGCCGGTGAGGGCCAGGCGCAGCCGCGCGCGGATCAGGCGGCAGGCTTTCGCGGTCTGCGAGGCGGAGTTCTTGATCGCCTGCGCCTCGTCGAGCACCACGAGATCGAACTCCATCTCGCGCAGGCGAGGCAGGTCGAGGCGCAGGGTCGCGTAGGTCGTGACCAGGACGTCGTAGCTGCCGAGATCCCCGGCGAGTCCGTGCCGGCCGGCGCCGTGAAAGACGCCGAGCCTCAATCCCGGTGTGAAGCGCGCGGCCTCATCCGCCCAATGGGGAACGACGCTCTTCGGCACCACCAGCAGCGACGGTCGCCCCGCGGGGAGGCCTTGTTCCTTGCGCGCCGCGAGGTGGGCGAGCAGCTGGATCGTTTTGCCCAGTCCCATGTCGTCGGCGAGGCAGCCGCCGAGGCCGAGGTCGGCAAGCAGCGCGAGCCAGGCGAGGCCGATCTGCTGATAGGGACGCAGGGAGCCGACGAACCCCGCGGGCGCTGGCGCCGGAGCGAGCCGATCGAACGAGCGGAGGCGCTCGCGCGCGCGGGCGAAGATCGCGTCGACCTCGACCGCCGGCTCCGCGGCGAGCAGGGCGTCGAGCACCAGGGCCTGATGCGCGCCGAAGCGCAGCGCCTGGCCCTCGCCCGCGCCGGCCGCGAGGCGCGCCATCGAGCCGTAGCGGGCCAGCCATTGCGGCGGCAGGAGCCCCACCGAGCCGTCGGGCAGGTCGATGTCGATGCGCCCTTCGCGCACCGTGCGCAGGAGATCCGGCAGCCGGGCCGACACGCCGCCGAAATCGAGCGCGCCGTCCAGGTCGAACCAGTCGATGCCGGAGGCGACGCGCAGCTCGAACCGGCCGGCCGAGCGCAGCGGGCGCCCTTCGATCTCGACCTGCCATCCCTGCTCCTCGTGAACCTTGAGCGCGGCAACGAACTCAAAAGTCAGGATCCACGCGTTATGGCCCGACAGCAGCCACCCCGAGGCGACGAGCTGTTCGCGACGCCTTGCCTCTTCGCCAAAGTCGCGCGCCAGCCGCTGTCCGGGAGCGCCGCCCGGAAGGATCGGCCGCGGATCCTCGACCGACACGCGCTGATCGCCGTAGGCGAAGCCGAACAGGGCGCCGACCCGGTTGCTTTCACGCGGGAAGTACACCTCGATCCAGGGCACCGGGGGGACGCTCTCCACCCGCGGTCGCAGCCGTTCGGGCACGGCGAGAGGCGGCAGCCGCGGATCGCTCCACAGCGTTTCGAGCGCGGCGCCGACGTCGCGTTCCGGGATCTCGACCATCTCGTCGCGGCGCAGCAGGTTCACCCAGGCAGGCGCCTCGGCGTCGACCGCGAAACGGGCGGCCCGGTCGGCGAGGAAGACGACGCCGGAGGCGAGCAGCAGACGGGGGGCGGTGAGCGGCATCTCTTCCCCCTCCCGCACCAGCCGCCCGGTCAACCTGAGCATCCTCTCGTGGTCCTCCAGGGCGAGCGCGAAACGCCAGGGCGGCCCGTCGTCCCAGGCGAGCGGGACCGGTTCGGACCCCTCGTCCCACCATCCGAAGCGGCCGGTGGCGCAGAGCATCGGGACGACCACGGGCATCAGCGCGGCCGGTACGGTGGCCGACGAGACCGTGGAACCGTAGTAGCGCCCCAGCGAGCGCCAACTCGACTCGGGCAGCGTCGCGAGCAGCTCGATCGCGGAGCGAACCTCGGCCGGTGCGTCGTTCGGATAGCCGGTGCGCAGGACGAACGCCCGGCGCTTGCCGCGTTGCCCGGTCTTCAAGGTCGGTTGTTGGACGAAGTCGACCTTCAGCTCGCCGCGCTCCGAGAGCGTCGAAGACCCCTGCGGCAGCAGCCAGACGAAGGGCGGGGGAGTTTGGGTTTTCGTCAACCTTCCGGGTGGGGGGGAGGCGATCGGCCTGCCGGTCGTGAGCCCTGCCAGCTTTTGTCTCCAGGGGCTCGGGGGCGCGTCCCCGAGCGGGCGGTCGCCCAGCAGTGCGAGGGCCGGCCGGAGATCGACCGCGGCATCGGCGTCGCCAAGCTCCAGGTAGAGCTCGTGCGCGCCGGGTACCCTCAGGGAGAAGCCCAGCCGATCCATCTCGACCAGCGTCGCCCAGATGTGTTTGCAGACGTCGGCTTCGGCGTACGGACAGGTGCAGTCGACCTCCAGGCTCGCGTCGGCGATCGCGAGCCGCCAGTCGATCCGGACCTGATAACGCTCCGGGGCCTCACCCTGCACCGCGGCCGAGAGGACCGGCGCGGCCTCCGGAGCGCGCACGATACGGACGCGTCCTTGTCGGGCGTACGACTCCCCGCGGCTCCTCACCGCGCTCGCCACCGAGCGACGACATCTCGCGGTGAGACTCTTCATGGCGAAAGCGTACTCGATGCGCCGCGCCCGAACGATCCGCTAGCCCTCTCGCGGCCGCTCCGGTAACATCCGAATCCAAATCGAAGAGCGTACCCCCGAGTCTCATCCCGGTCCGGAGCCCCAGAGCCAACCGATGAATCACATCCATCCGATCGAGCCCATCGCGACCGTTCTGCTGATCGTCCTGTTTTTCTATCTCCGCCGAAAGCGGAAAGCGGAGGAAGGTCCGGCGCGTCCGAAGACCGTCGAGCCGAAGATCGCGATCGAACGGCCGGCGAAGGTCGAAGATCCGCCCGAGGTGGCCTACGCGAAGCTGCGCCGCCGGGCGTTCGAGACCACTCCCGAGGCGCTCGGCATGGCCAACGACCTGTCCCTGGACGATCCGTACGTTCTGCTGATGGAAATGGGCATGCCGGGCACCGTGGTGACGCTCGCCTGTTTTGCCGATGGCGACGCGGGTGTCTATTACCAAACGGGGGGCGGCATGATCGGCGGGCGCGCGCACGAGACGGTGCGCCAGGCGGCCAAGGGTTTCATCGCCCAGATCAAGCCGCTGGTGGTAGGAATGGAGAAGATGGCCGATCCGCCGCCGCCCGGCCCGGATCGAGTGCGATTCACGGCCCTCACCCTGGAAGGAACCTTCACCGCCGAGACCGACCGCGAGGCGCTCGCCGATCCGGGGAACGCATTGTCCTCGCTGTTCTACAGCGGCCAGGAAGTGGTCAGCAAAATGCGCGAGGTGCTGGCGCAGAAGACGTAAGGGGCGTCGGTGGGAGGTTCCTACTCCCAGACCTGCTCGACGTCGTCGCGCTCGATGCGCCAGACCCCTTCGACCTTGCGGAGGAACAAGCTGCCGCGGAACTTGTCGTTCTCCCTGGTGCCGTCGAGGGTTAGCTCGGCCTGATCACCCTTCGTCCGGCCGCCGGAGATCGAGATCGAGGGGAGCGCCAGCGACGGAAAATCGAACTGGAGATCGACCGCCAAGCTCCGCGCCTTCTCCTCGCCCTCTTGGCCTTCGAAGCTGTCGAGACGTGCGGCGATCGTCTCCGAGCAGGCCTTCGCGATCTCCTCGCGGCTCGCGGCCGAGATCGCGGCGCGGCAGGCGAGCAGCCAGCGGCCGGGCTCGCCGCCGTCTTGCGGCAGCGCCGCGACGCCCGAAGGCTTGACGATCGGGACCGCGAGCGTCAAGTCGATATCCAGTCCGTCGCCGTCCGGCTCGTCGGCCGCCTTGGTCTTGATCTTGCCCTTCACCCTGCCGTTTTCGATCCGCAGGTGCGACTGCGCGGCCTGGGCGCTGGAGCTGCAGTAGCCGCACGAGGCGCCGCCCGGCAGGCGGTAGGAGGCACCTTCCCAGGCGGCGTCGTTGCCGACGTCGAGCGTAACCGCGCCGGTATCCCCGGAGGTTTGGCGATCGAGCTCGCCCATCACGTCGAGCGCCGCTTCGAGCGCTTTCTTGTCGAGGACGATTCCGCTCAGGCGGACTTTGATCACCGTCTCGTCGCCGAAGAATCCTTTGCCTTCGTACGCGAATGCGTCAGCGATCGAGAAGCTGTCGCCCGCCTTGGCGAACGTACCCGAGGCGGCGGTCGCGAGCGGCTTTTTGGACTTGGCCGCGACGGCCGGCGTCCCGGCGCCCCCGAGGATTCCAGCGCTCAAGAACAGGGCGAGCCCGAGGGATGAAGTACGGCGCAAGGTGATCTCCCGAAGGGTCAGGTCAAACGACCGGGAGATTCTGGTCGGCCGCTCTTGGAGTGTCAATCGCCGCGAGGGCGGCGCAGAGCATGCCGGTCACCAGGTAAAAATAGTTCGCGTGAGCCTGTTTGCCGAAAGCGAAAAACGCGAACAGGACGAGCGCCGCGGCGGCGGCGAATCCGGTGGGGGTGCGCGCGCCTCGCCAAAGCGCCAGACCGAGCGCGCCGAGGGCGGCCAGCGGCGAAAGGATCGCGAGCGACGCGGCGGTCGAGTCCGGCAGGAGCGCGAGAAACGTGAGCGAGTCGGGCCGGTAGGGTTGCGCCAGGTGAACCGCGATCACCGAGGTGTAAAACGCCCCGGGGTCCCAGAGGACGAAGGGCGCGGTGATCGCGAAGGCGACCGCCAGGGCTTGGAGCACCAGGCGCGCCAGGCTTTTCTTGGGGACGCACCAAGGGGCCAAAAGCGGCACCAGCGGCAGGATCAGGATCAGGTATTGCTTGACCGCGAGCAACAGACCGAGCAGCCAGGGCGCTCCCCGCGGCGCTCGCACGGCGGCGAAGAGGAACGTCGCGAACAGCATCATGGCGAACGGCTCGGTCCATGCCTGTTCGAGCACGTAGAACCCGCGCGGATTGAACAGGAACAGGGCCGCGGCGAGAGCGCCCAGCCGACTCGGGCGCAGGAAAGCGATAGCGGCGGCGGCGATCGTGATCGCCATCAGCTGGGCGAACCGGTGATCGCCGAGGAGAGAGCCGGGGAGCGCGAGCAGCAGGCTCAAAGGCGGATAGGGGAAACCGAAGCGCAGCCGGCCGCCGACCGACCAGCCTGGGGCGTAGAGCTTCGCCGAGTCCTCCGCGGTGTAGATATCCGGCATCGAGAGCCGGTACGGATCGCCCCCCACGACCAGCGCGCGGCTCGCGACCTCCTGGAACACGAAGACGTCGATGGCGGGATTCCGCTGGGACCGAACGATCCAGACCCCGAGCACGAGGTGGAGCGCGAGCAGGAAGATCAACAGCCGATTTCGCCACGCCGGAGAGACAAAGAGGCTGGCGAGACCCGCGCCGCCGGCGAACAGAACACCGACCTGGAACCAGGTCCAATCGAACGTCGGATCGATTGTTACGCTCGGATCGGAATTGAACAACTGGAGGATCTGGACCGAAAACACGGCGGCGCCGAAAGCGATCAGGGCGCGCTCGCTCGGTTCGGTCCGGCTCCGGTCGGTGAGCCCGGCGACGACCGCCAAGCAGATCGCGAGCGCCAGGCCCACCCAAGAAAGGCCCTGGATCGAGAACCTCGCGCCGCCGACCTCGATCGCTTGGCCGAGCGCGAAGATCGCGGCCACCAGCGCCCAGGCGGAGAGGCGCCGCGCGGTGGCGGTTGGAGCGAGCGATGACGGTTCGGACATTCCGGGCCGGCGCGCTGTGCCTACCGCGCGATCTTCGCCATCACGTGCTTGATCTGGGTGTAATCCTCGATCGCGTACATCGACATGTCCTTGCCGTAGCCCGACTGCTTGTACCCGCCGTGCGGCATCTCGGAGACCAGCGGCATGTGGTCGTTGATCCAGACGCAGCCGAAGCGCAGCTTGCGCGCGGCATGGAGGGCGCGGTTCACGTCGCGGGTCCAGACCGAGGCGGAAAGGCCGTATTCGACGTCGTTCGCCCAGGCGATCGCCTCGTCGTCCGAGCCGAACTTGGTCACCGTGACGACCGGTCCGAAAACTTCCTTCTGCACGATCTCATCGGTCTGGAGGGCGTCGGCGACGACCGTCGGCCGATAGTAGAAGCCACGCCCTTCGGGCGTTCCGCCGCCGGTGAGCACTCGGGCATGCCCCGTACCGCGGGCGCGCTCGACGAAGCCGGACACTCGTTCGCGCTGCTCGGCCGAGACCATCGGCCCCAGGGCGGTCTCCTCTTTTTCGATCGGTCCCATCTCGATCGATTCGACCGCCGGCACCAGCTGCTCCAGGAGGTGGTCGTAGATTCCCTCCTTGGCGTAGATCCGGCAGGCGGCCGTGCAATCCTGGCCCGAATTCGCGAAGCCCGCGAACTTGATTACCGAGACCGCCTGGTCGAGATCCGCGTCGTCGAAGATCACGACCGGCGCTTTGCCGCCCAGCTCCAGATGCACTTTCTTGAGCGTCGCGGCCGCCGCCCGCGCCACTTCTTTCCCGGTGGCGACGTCGCCGGTGAGCGAGACCATGCCGACCTTTGGGTGGGCGACGAGCGGCGCGCCCACGGGAAGCCCGTGGCCGGTGATCACGTTGAGTACGCCCGGTGGGAAAATGTCGGCGGCCAGCTCCGCGAGCCGCAGGGCCGAAAGCGGCGTCTGCTCGGAGGGCTTGAGCACCACGGTGTTGCCCGCGGCGAGCGCCGGCCCGATCTTCCAGATCGCCATCATCAACGGATAGTTCCAGGGTGCGATCAACCCGACCACGCCGATCGGTTCGCGCCGGATCATGCTGGTGTAGCCCGCCAGGTACTCGCCCGCGGCTTTGCCTTCCTGGCAGCGCGCGGCGCCGGCGAAAAAGCGCAGGTTGTCGACCACGAACGGCAGCTCGGACCGGGCCAGGGTGATCGGCTTGCCGACGTTGCTCGCTTCGAGGGTGCTGAGCTCCTCGGCGTTCTGCTCGATCCGATCGGCCAGCTTGAGCAGCATCAGGCTGCGCTCCGCCGGGGTCGAATCGAACCAGGTTTCAAACGCCGCGGCGGCCGCCGCGACCGCCCGGTCGACGTCCTCGCTCGAACCGTAGGGAACGACCGCCAAGGGCTGCTCGGTGGCCGGATGGACGAGCGTCTCGGTCTCCGCTGTAGCGGCGGCGGTCATCTCGCCGTTCACGAACATCGAATAGGTTTTCATGTGTTTGTCTCAGAACGAGAAAGAGGCGCCGAACGTGACGACCGTCTCGTCTTCCGACGTGCCGGTGAGCGTCGGATCGGCCTCGCGCCGCTTGTCCAGGCTGTCGAGGGCGATCGAGCGCTGGATCGAGCCGTGGATCGAGAAATTCTCTCGCAGCTGGATCGGCACGTTCACTCCGAACAGCGCGTCGTTCAAAGTGCCGTCGCTCACCGCCTTGTTGTTGTAGCCGAAATCCCAGCCGACCGAGCTGGAAAGGTCGAGGCTCGCCTTGCCGCCGAGCGCGAAGCTATGCGAGACGCCGAACGTGCCGTAGCCGCCTTTCACCTTGTCGTTGTCGTACCAGTAGCTGAACTTGGGCGACAGCGGTCCGCCGAACCCGAGATAGCCGTAGACCTCGTAGGTGTCCAGGAAGACCAGGATTTGCTCGGCGTCCTGGTTGTACTGGTAGCTGACCGCGCCGAGCGTGAGCGTGGCACTCCCGAGCGGAATCGCGTATTCGGCCCCGAGATCGACTTCGCGGTAATCGCCGCCCGGGATGTCGCCCGCGTAGCCGTAGCTGTAGATCGACAGGTTGCCCAGCCCGAGCAGGATGTACGGGGTGAGCACCTGCTCGTCGTCGAGCAGGTCGGAACCGCGGAACAGGTACTGGCTGCTCCGGTCGGCGCCGGCAGTAAAGCTCCAGCTCTTCTCCGGCTCCCCTTGACCGAAGCCGGGAGCGGCGACCGCGGCGAACACCGCGAGCAAGAGGAGGGCAAACAGCGGCGCGAGACGCGAGGTCTTCATGGGGTCATTCCCTCGGGATCGAATCGTTTCGAAATGAGCTGGGGGTAGTCTACTTCGACTTGATAGCCTTCGGCCTACCGCAAGGAGAGCTTCGACCATGGAAGAATCGGCGGAAGGAGCAACCGAGATCTCGTTCCAAGATCGTCTGCGGCCCATCCTCAAGAACCAATACCACGCGGCGCTCGGGATGTTGAAGCTGGGCGTCGAGCGCTGCCCGGAGGATCTCTGGGTGGACCGGAGCCCAACGAACCCGTTCTGGCGGATCGCCTACCACGCGCTCTACTTCACCCACCTGTATCTCCAGCCGAATCTGGAGTCGTTCCGCCCCTGGGAGCACCACCAGACGGGGATGCACGATCTGGACGACGTGCCGGCCGAGGACGAGCTGCTCGAATTCCTGGAGCTGCCGCACCGCCCGCCGCAGACCGGGCCGTACACGAAGGAACAGATTCTCGCCTACTGGGCGGTCTGCGACGCGATGGTGGACGGCGTGGTCGATTCGCTCGATCTCGAAAGCGCGGAGAGCGGCTTCAGGTGGTACCCGGTTTCCAAGCTCGAGCACCAGGTCATCAACCTTCGCCACCTGCAGCATCACGCGGCGCAGCTCGGCGATCGGTTGCGGAATACGGCCCATGTCGGCGTCGAGTGGTACGGACGGTGGCCGAGGCCTAAACCGTAGATCGAGAGTGAGCTTCAAGCCACCCGCACGGGTGGCGCGCCTACCCGCCGGCCGACGGTAGCCTTGGCCAGCGGAGAAGCC
>Ga0268264_10000933_pt1 | contig 30321 bp, 23 predicted proteins | sample KBSSwiS32_FD_190357 | JGI IMG/M metagenome (GOLD analysis project Ga0268264, IMG submission 190357) | Switchgrass rhizosphere microbial communities from Kellogg Biological Station, Michigan, USA - KBS Switchgrass S3-2 (SPAdes) (version 2) | ecosystem: Host-associated > Plants > Roots >...
CGCGAACTCGATTGGAACGGCGAGAGGCTGAAGCGGAGTGTCTGATTTCCGCTTCATGCTCGACAGCAATATCTGCATCTATCTGCTGAAGTTTCACAGCAAGGCGCTGTCGGATCGCGTCGCCGAGCAGGATGAAGGATCGCTGTGCATATCCTCTATCGTCTTGGCTGAACTCGCCATCAGTTACGGCCGAGGCGTGTTCGATACGCCCGAATTGCGCCAGTTCGTCGATCAGATCCCGGTCGTCGCGTTCGACGACCGGGCGGCGATGCTCTACGGTACCCTGCCGTTCAGGCGGGCGCGCTTCGATCGCCTGATCGCCGCGCATGCACTCGCGCTGGATGTCGGGATCGTGACCAACAATGAGGCCGATTTCGTGGACGTTCCGGGTCTCAAGGTCGAGAACTGGACGATCTGATGTTCTACGACTTGGTTCATTACGACGAGATGGCACGGCGATGACCTTCGCCACCACCATCCTCACCCTCTACCCAGAGATGTTCCCCGGCCCGCTCGGCGTCTCGCTCGCCGGGCGTGCGCTGAAGGACGGCGCCTGGTCGCTCGACGCCGTCCAGATCCGCGACTTCGCGACCGACAGGCATCGCTCGGTCGATGACACGCCGGCCGGCGGCGGTGCAGGCATGGTGCTGCGCGCCGACGTGCTGGCGGCGGCGATCGACAGCGTCGCCGACGACCGGCCGGTCCTCGCCATGTCGCCGCGTGGCCGGCCGCTGACCCAGGCGCGCGTCCGCGAGATCGCCGCGGGGCCGGGCGTCACCTTGCTGTGCGGCCGGTTCGAGGGGTTCGACGAGCGCATCTTCGAAGGTCGCGACGTCGAGCCGGTTTCGATCGGCGATTATGTCCTTTCGGGCGGGGAGATCGGGGCGTTCGTGCTGCTCGACGCTTGCATTCGGCTGCTTCCCGGCGTAATGGGCGCGCCTTCCAGCGGGGATGACGAGAGCTTCGAAAGCGGCCTCCTCGAATATCCGCATTATACCCGACCTGCGATATGGGAAGGGCGCACGATCCCCGAAGTGCTGCGATCGGGGGATCATGCGAGGATCGCCGCCTGGCGCAAGTCGATGGCGGAGACCGATACACGGCTAAGGCGGCCGGACCTTTGGGAGCGCCATGAGGGCGCTCGGGTCAAGTCGCCCTCTGGCGCGCAGCGACAGAAGAAGGACCGGTGAGATGAATCTCATCCAGACGCTCGAAGCCGAGCAGATTGCCAAGTTCCACGAAACCAAGTCGATTCCGGAATTCCGCTCCGGAGACACGCTGAAGGTCGGCGTGAAGGTGGTCGAGGGTGAGCGCACCCGCGTCCAGAATTACGAGGGCGTCTGCATCGCCCGCGCCAATCGCGGCATGGGCTCCAGCTTCACCGTCCGCAAGATCAGCTTCGGCGAGGGCGTCGAGCGCGTCTTCCCGCTTTATTCGCCCAACATCGAATCGATCGAGGTCGTGCGCCGCGGCGTCGTCCGTCGCGCCAAGCTCTATTATCTGCGTGGCCGCACCGGCAAGTCGGCCCGCATCGCCGAGCGCCGCGACAATCGTCCGAACGAGGGCAAGGCGGCCGAATAAGACTGGCCGTCCGCGATAATCGCACGGGGCGTGGAAGCGAAGGCTTCCGCGCCCCGTCTGCGTTTGCGGGACCTGCGAACGCGTGACGTTCGTCGAATAATCGACCGTGAAACTTTACGCCGCCGCCGGCCGCTTTAAGGCGGAGACAGGCCCGCGCACGATCGGGCGCAGTCCGGGGACGATGGCGAGGTGATGTTCGATGCTGGCGAAATTTCTGCTGGGCTCCGCCGCCCTGATACTGGGTGTATCGCCGGCCATGGCTGAGGCTCCAGCCGCACCGGCGGCCAGGTCGCTGACGCTCGAACGCGTGTTCGGCACGCCCGCGCTCGGCGGCACACCGGTGCGCGGCCAGCGACTCTCGCCCGACGGCAAATTGCTGACCTCGCTGCGCGCGCGCAAGGACGAGAAGGAGCGCTTCGACCTCTGGGCGATGGATGTCGCAACCGGCGAAGAGCGGATGCTGGTCGACAGCCGCAAGGTCGGCAGCGGCGCCGCTTTGTCCGAGGCCGAGAAGATGCAGCGCGAGCGTCGCCGGATCGGTGGCTCGACCGGCATCGTCGGCTATCAATGGGCGCCCGACGGCAGGTCGATCCTCGTGCCGCTGGAGGGCGATCTCTACATCGCCACGCGCGCCGGCGAAGTCCGCCGCCTGACCGTGACCGCAGCCGGCGAACTCAACCCCGCCGTCAGCCCGTCGGGCGGCTACGTCTCGTTCGTCCGCGACCGCAACCTGTTCACGCTCGATCTCGCCAGCGGCACCGAGCGCCAGGTCACGCAGGGCGGCGGGGGAACGATCAGCTTCGGCGAGGCCGAGTTCGTCGCGCAGGAGGAAATGGCGCGCTACACCGGCTATTGGTGGTCGCCCGGCGACCGCATGATCGCGGTCGAGAAGTTCGATGAGGCGCCGGTCGGCATCGTCAGCCGCGCCGCGATCGGTGCCGACGGCACGACGGTCTACGACCAGCGCTATCCGCGCGCGGGCACGCCCAACGCGCTGGTCGAACTTTATGTCATCAAGCCCGACGGTACGGGGCAGATCAAGGTCGATCTCGGCAAGGAGACCGACATCTATCTCGCCCGCGTCGACTGGACCGCCGATGGAGCGGCGCTGCTGGTCCAGCGTGAGAGCCGTGATCAGAAACGGCTCGACATGCTCAGGGTCGATCCGGCGACGGGCCAGTCGAATATCCTGTTCTCGGAGACGTCGGGCGAGCGCAGCTGGATCAACCTGCACGACAATCTGAAGCCGCTGAAGGACGGCAGCCTGATCTGGTGGTCCGAGCGCGACGGCCATGGCCATCTCTATCGCTGGACGGCCGGCACATGGACTCAGCTGACCAAGGGCGACTGGGACGTGCGCGACCTCGTCGCGGTCGACGAAGTGAAGGGCAGAGTGATCTTCACCGCCAACAAGGACACGCCCGTCGAGCAGCAGGTCTATGCGGTCGATCTCGCGAACCCGGGCGCGCCCCGGCAACTGACCGGCGGCGGCTATTGGAACACCGCCGAGATGGACCGCTCGGGCACGCGGATGCTGGTCAGCCGCTCGAGCCCCGACCAGCCGCCGCAATCCTATCTGGCCGATGCGGAAGGGCGGCGGCTGCGCTGGGTCGATCGGAACGAGGTCGCCGGCGACCATCCCTATGCCCCGTTCCTCGCCAGCCATGTCAGCCCCGAGTTCGGCACGTTCAAGGCGGCGGACGGGAGCGTGCTGCACTACAAGCTGCTGAAGCCGAAGAGTGCGCCGGGCGAAAGACACCCGGTGCTGGTGCAGGTCTACAACGGCCCGGGCGCCGGCCGGCAGGTCATGCGCAACTGGGGCAATCCGCTGCATCAATATCTGGTCGACAAGGGCTGGGTGGTCTTCTCGGTCGACGGGCGGGGATCGCCCGATCGCGGCAAGGCGTTCGAGGACCAGATCTATCATGCGATGGGCACGGTCGAGGTGGTGGATCAGCTTGCCGGCGTCACCTGGCTCAAGACGCAGGATTTCGTCGATCCGAACAAGATCGCCGTGTTCGGCTGGTCCTATGGCGGCTACATGACGCTCAGACTGCTGGAGGCTGCGCCGGGCATATTCGCCGCCGGCGTGTCGGGCGCGCCCGTGACCCGCTGGGAGCTTTACGACACCCATTATACCGAACGCTATCTGGGCGACCCCAACAAGGATCCGAAATCCTATATGTCATCGGATGCGCTGACCGATGCCGAGAAGATCGCCGACCCGCTGCTGCTGATCCACGGCATGGCCGACGACAATGTCGTCTTCGAACATTCGACCGCGCTGATGGCGAAGCTGCAGAAGGCCGGCCACCCGTTCGAGACGATGGTCTATCCCGGCCAGACCCACAGCGTCGGCGGACCCGGCATCAGCGTCCATCTCTGGAAGACGATCGAGGCCTTCCTCGATCGCGCGGTGGCGCATCCCGAATAGGATTATTGCGCCGCCTGCAGCGAACTCCGATCGACCACCTTCGTGTACAGGTGCCACGTCGCATAGCCGAGCACCGGCAGCACGACCGACAGGCCCAGGAACACCGGCAGCGAGCCGAGGACGAGCAGCACGGCGATGGTGAGGCCCCAGCGCGTCATCACCGCGGGGTTTTCGCGCACCGCGTGGATCGACGTGCGGATCGCGGCGCCCGCACCGACATCATGGTCGATCAGCAGCGGCAGCGACACCGCGCTGACCGCGAAGGCGGCGACCGCGAAGACGAGGCCGACGAGGTTGCCGACGATCATCATCGTCCAGCCCCGCGACGTCATGAACAGCTCGGTCAGGAACGCGCTGACCGATGCGGGCTCGGTGGTGCCCATGAACGCCGCATAGATCAGGCCGGCACTCAGCAGCCAGGCGCCGAAGAGAAGGATCAGGATCACCGCGACGACGACGATCGAATCGAGCGCAGGACTCTTGCGGACGTCGAGGAAATGCCACCAGCTCGATTCGAGGCCCGCCTCGCGCCGGCGCGCGAGTTCATAGAAGCCGGTCGCCGCGAGCGGCCCCAGCAGCGAGATGCCGGCGGTGATCGGGAACAGCAGGGGCAGGATGTGGTTGCCGAGCGACAGCCATGCGGCGGCAAGTCCCACGAACGGATAGAGCAGGCCGAGGAAGATCAGGTCGCCGCGCTTCGACTTGAAGTCTTCATAGCCTTCGGCGAGCGCGGCGCTGACGTCCGCTGCATCGATCCTGCGAACCGGCAACGCATCGAAAGCGGCCTGCTCGTCATGTGCTGTTATCGCGACCATATCACTCTCCTGCTCGACTGTTCCTTCGCTGTTCGTCGGCCGGCTGATCGTCGGCTGGCTGTTCGTCGCTCGGCGCCATGGCGCTCCGCGCGCGGCTGCGGCGGACTCGATCCATCCACCGGAGCCGCACTTATAACACAAATCTTGGCCGCCGCATGATTTTCTATCGCGCGGGCGGGTTGGATAATTCCATTCATGGCGCTATGGCGCGCGCCTGTTCCTGATCCTGGAGACTATGCAATGGGCTACCGTGTGGTGGTCGCCGGCGCGACCGGCAATGTCGGACGCGAGATGCTCAACATTCTCGCCGAGCGCGAATTCCCGATCGACGAGATCGCGCTGGTGGCGTCGTCACGCTCGACCGGAATCGAGGTCGAATATGGCGAGACCGGCCGCATGTACAAGGTCAGGAATATCGAGCATTTCGACTGGACCGGCTGGGACATGGCGCTGTTTGCGATCGGATCCGACGCCACCGCGATCTATGCGCCCAAAGCGGCCGCGGCCGGCTGCACGGTGATCGACAACAGCTCGCTCTACCGGATGGACCCGGACGTTCCGCTGATCGTGCCCGAGGTCAATCCGCACGCGATCGATCTCTATCGCCGGCGCAACATCATCGCCAACCCGAACTGCTCGACCGCACAGCTCGTCGTCGCGCTGAAGCCACTGCATGATTTCGCGACGATCAAGCGCGTCGTCGTCGCGACCTACCAGTCGGTGTCGGGCGCGGGCAAGGCGGGCATGGACGAGCTGTTCGAGCAGAGCCGCAACATCTTCGTCGGCGATCCGGCCACGCCCAACAAGTTCACCAAGCAGATCGCGTTCAACGTGATTCCGCACATCGACAAGTTCCTCGACGACGGTTCGACCAAGGAAGAGTGGAAGATGGTGGTCGAGACCAAGAAGATCCTCGATCCCAAGATCAAGCTGGTCGCCACCTGCGTGCGGGTGCCGGTGTTCGTCGGCCATTCGGAAGCGGTCAACATCGAGTTCGAGAACGAGATCAGCGCCAAGGAGGCGCAGAACATCCTGCGCGAGGCGCCCGGCATCATGCTCGTCGACAAGCGCGAGGACGGCGGATACGTCACCCCGATCGAATGCGTCGGCGAGTTCGCGACCTATATCAGCCGTGTCCGCGAGGATTCGACGGTCGACAACGGCATCAGCCTGTGGTGCGTCAGCGACAATCTCCGCAAGGGCGCAGCGCTCAACGCCGTTCAGATTGCCGAACTGCTCGGCCGCCGGCACCTGAAGAAGGCGGCCTGACCGGCTATTCGAGGTGGATCCTTTCCAGCTTCTTATGGCCGCGCCGAAACAGCGCGACAAGGGGAAGCGTGGCGAGGCAGATGATCGCCACCATGTAGTAATCGTCGATATAGGCGATCATCACCGCCTGGCGGCTCAGCTCGGCATCGATCAGTGCGAAAGCCCCCTCGCTCATCGCGGCGAGGCTGCCCACCAATGACTGATCGACCGGTGGCAGCGTAGCTTGCGTGACGTGGCTGGCGAGGTCGCTGTGCGACGTCTGCACGTTGCGCGCGATGAAAGTCGTCACCAGCGAGATGCCCGCCGACGAGCCGACGCTGCGCATCAGGTTGAACAGGCTCGCGCCATCGGTCCGCGCCTCGGGACCGAGCGTGCTGAATGCGAGTGCGTTGAGCGGCATGAACACGAATCCAACGGCCAGGCCCTGCAACACGCCGATGGCGATGATATGGCGTGAGTCGACCGCGAGCGACCACTGCGCCATCTGCCAGAGCGAGAAGGCGTAGAGCGCCAGGCCGAACATGATCAGATAGCGTCCATCGACCTTCGTCATGAGCCGGCCGGCCAGCCACATCGTCACCAGCATACCGATGCCGCGCGGTGCAGTGACCAGCCCCGTGTCGATGACCGGATAGCCGAACAGTTGCTGCAGCATCTGCGGCACCAGCGCGAGCGGCGCCATCGCGTAGATGCCGACGAAGAACATGATGACCACGCCGACCATCAGGTTGCGGTTGGCGAACAGCCGGCGGTCGAACAGCGGATGGCGGCCGGTCACCATGTGGATCGCAAACACCCAGAACGCCGCCAGCGTCAGGCCCAGATAGGCGATGATCTCCCAACTCCGGAACCAGTCCTGTTGCTGGCCGCGGTCGAGCATCAGCTGGAAGGCGCCGAACCCGATCGCGAGCATCGAGAAGCCGAGCATGTCGAACGATCGCGGCGCGCGCGGACGCGCGGGCAGCAGGAACCAGAGGATCGTGAAGGTGAAGATGCCGATCGGCAGGTTGACGTAGAACACCCAGCGCCAGTTGTAATATTCGGTCAGCCAGCCGCCGAGCAGCGGCCCGAGGATCGGCCCTACCATCACCCCCATGCCCCAGATCGACATCGCCTTGGCCTGTCGCGAGGGCTCGTTGATGTCGAGCATCGCGGTCTGCGACAGCGGATTGATGAACGCGGCGGCGATGCCCTGGAGCATGCGGAACGCCACCATCTCCTCAATACTCGTCGCGATGCCGCACAGCATCGATGCGACGATGAAACCGGCGATCGCCGCGAGGAACAGGTTGCGCGATCCCACCCGGTTCGAGAGCCAGCCGGTGATCGGGATCGCAACCGCCGACGCGATGATATAGCTGGTCAGGACCCAGCTGATCGTGTCCAAGGTCGCGCCGAGGCTGGCCTGCATGTGCGGCAGCGCGACATTGGCGATGGTCGTGTCGAGAATCTGCATCACCATCGCGGCCATGATGCCGATGGTCAGCAACCAGCGCCGCTTGACCGGCAACGCGGCCCGATCCGCGACCGGCTGCCTGCGGGGCGATGGTTCCGCGCGGGCTTTTCCGACACCAGAATTTCCGTTCGCCGCAGCCGTCATTTTCCGGGCTTGGTGTCGACCGTCACGTCGGCGCTGAGACCCGCGATCAACGGACGCGGCGGCTTGCCCTCGATCGCGATGCGCACCGGCACGCGCTGGGTGACCTTCACCCAATTGCCGGTGGCGTTCTGCGCCGGCAGCACCGAGAATCTGGAACCAGTGCCGGCACCGATGCTGGCGACGCGGCCACGGATCTTCAGTTCGGGATAGGCGTCGAGCGCGATCGTCGCCGGCTGGCCCACCGCCATATGGTCGAGGTCGGTCTCCTTGTAGTTCGCCTCCACCCAGGCGCCCTCGCCATAAACAAGGCTGAGCACCGGCAGCCCCAGCGGCATCAGATTGCCGACCTGCAACCGGCTGGTCTGGCTGATGATGCCGTCATGCGGCGCGCGCACTTCGGTGCGGGCGAGATCGAGCGCAGCCTTGTCGCGCTGTGCCATCGCTGCCTGGATCATCGCGGCCTGGCTCGATGCCGCCGTACCGCTGCCCAGTTGCGCGCGCGCGCGCGCGGCGTCGGCCTGCGCATTGGCGATCCGCGCGCGCGCTGCGCTCACCTCGTGCTGGGCGGCCTGGAAACCCGCGCGGGTGGTGAAACCGCGCTTCATCAGCTCCGCCTGGCGATCGAAATTCTGTTCGGCGAGCAGCAGGTCCGCCTGCGCCGACTCGATGTCGGCGCCGGCACCGCTGCTGTCGGTGCTCATCGTGGCGACCTGAACGCGGGCGCTGGCAACCGCCGCCTCGGCCTGCTGCAGCGCGATCCGATAGGGTTCGGGATCGATCCGGAACAGCACGTCGCCCGCCTTCACGTGCTGGTTCTCGCCGACCATGACCGCGACGATGCGTCCGGTGACGTCGGGACTGACCGAGATCACGTCCTGCTGGACATAGGCATTGTCGGTCGTGACATAGCGCCCGCTGGTCAGCCAGAACCAGCCGCCCACCGCCGCGATCAGCAGCGGCACGGAGATCATCAGCACGATCCGCGGCCAGCGGCGGCCGGACTTCTTGACCTCGATCGCATCGCTGGCAGTGATCCTGTTCGGCACGCCGGAATCAGCCATTCGCGTGCGCCCGTCCGTCGCCGTCGCCGAGCCGCAGCAGATTGGAGCGAATCAGATCGAGCGAGCCGCCGAGCTCCGAGCGCGCGGCCTCGCCGAGACCGAGCATGACCTCTTCGAACATCGTCTGCGCCACGTCGCGCAGCTCGTCGATCATCGGTCGCGACGCCTCGGTCAGATGCAACTGCCATGCGCGCCGGTCCGACGGATCTGGCCGGCGTTCGACCAGTTTGGCCTCCTGCAGGCGATCGACCATCCGGCACAAGGTGATCGGCTCGACCTCGAGCAGATCGGCCAGGGCGACCTGATTGATGCCTTCGCAGCGCGAGAGGACAGTGAGGACGCGCCACTGCGGACGCGTGACTCCGATACTGCGCGCGCGCTCGTCGAACCGGCGGCGCAGGAGCCGTGCCACATCCGACACCAGGAAACCGATATTGTCGCTCATGCCATGAATATAATGTACAGTGCTTATCATGTGCAAGCCCCGAACTTCCGTTTGCGTAAATTTTGTTGCGGCGCAAAAAAGCGTGACGACGAAAGGGACATGATGCGGACTTGGATCGATAGCTGGACGAACCTGCCGCGCGGCCAGCAGGTCGCGATCGGCCTGCTGGCTGCGTTGCTGCTGATTGTCCAGATCGATCAGCCTTTCCCCGAGGTCGCCTGGCTCCATCACGTGCCGACCGCGGCCTTGACCCTCACCGCGCCGCTTATCCTGCGCCGCTGGCCGCTCCGCGCCGGCGAATTGCTGTGCATCATGTTGTTCCTGGCGTTGCACAGCTTCGGTGCGCGCTGGACCTACACCAACATGCCATACGACACCTGGACGCAGGCGGTGTTCGGCCGGTCGCTTGGCGACGTCATGGGCTGGCACCGCAATCATTACGACCGGCTGGTCCATCTGATGTTCGGCGTGCTCGCGGTGCCGCCGTTCGTCGGCATCGCGCAGCGCCGCTTCGGCGCGTCGCACAGCACGGGCATCGCGCTGGCGATCGGCTTCGTGCTGGCCGCGGGCGCCTGCTACGAACTGTTCGAATGGGGACTGACCATGATCGTCGCGCCGGAGATGGCGGACGATTATAATGGCCAGCAGGGCGACAATTGGGACGCGCAAAAGGATATGGCGCTCGCCTTCGCAGGCGCGCTCGCCATGGCTGCGGTGCTGAAGCTGAACGCCTGGCGTCGGCCGCAGCGATGACGGGCGGGCCAATCGACAGGCGCCGTCGGCCGCGCTACCGGCCGCATAGTTTCGCTCACAGGATGATGGAGCCGGGCCGTTGGCAAGCATATCGACCGGGATCAGCACGGATCGCTTCACGGCACCCGACGGTGTCGAACTCGCCTGGCACGAGCTTGGGGGCGGGGATCGGGGAGCGCGGCCGGTGGTGCTGCTGCACGGCTATTTTTCCGACGCGAACACCAACTGGATCAAATATGGCCATGCCGCGGCGATCGCGGCGCGCGGCTTCCGCGTGATCATGCCTGATCTGCGCGCGCACGGCGCCAGCGGCAAGCCGCACGAGGCCGCCGCCTATCCGCCCGACATCCTCGCCGACGACGGGCTGGCGCTGGTCGCGCATCTCGGGCTCACCGACTATGATCTCGGCGGCTATTCGCTCGGCGGCCGCACGACGGCGCGGATGCTGGCGCGCGGGGCGACGCCGCGCCTCGCGATCATCGGTGGCATGGGTCTGCAGGGGCTGGTCTCGACCGGCGACCGTACCGACCATTTCCGCAGCGTGCTGACCGATCTCGACTCGCACAAGCGCGGCTCGCCGGAATTTCTGGCGGCTGCCTTCCTCAAGACCACCGGCGGCGATCCCGTCGCCTTGCTCGGACTGCTCGACAGCTTCGTCGATACGCCGGCGGAAACGCTGGCGAACTTCGAACTGCCGGTGCTGGTGGTGTGCGGCATCGATGATGACGACAATGGATCGGCGTCGGCACTGGCGGAACTGTTGCCGCAGGGCGAACTCGCGATTGTGCCGGGCAACCATATGAGCGCGGTGGTGAAACGCGAACTCGGCGCGGCGATGGCGGACTTCCTGACCGCTTGACCTCGCAGGGGGCGGGGGCCAGTCTCGCCGCATATGTAGCCTGTTGAGGACCCGATCCCATGACATCCATGACCTCGTTGCTGTCGTTGGCGGCGGCGCTCGCCGTCGCGACTCCGGCGGCTGCCCAGACTGCGGCTGCCCAGACCGCCGCCGATGCGGATAAATTCGTCGCCGCGGCCGAAAAGGAGCAACTCGCGTTCAGCACGTCGAAGCAGCAGGTCGACTGGATCAACGAAACCTATCTGACCGACGACACCAATGCGATCGCGGCCTTGTTCGCGACGCGCGAGAGCGAGATGCGCGTCCGCCAGGCCAAGGATGCGGCGAAGTTTGCCAAGGTGGCGGGGCTTTCGGCCGATACCCAGCGCAAGATCGATACGCTGCGCGGCAACATCACTTTGCCGGCACCGACCACCGCCGGCGCCGCCGCCGAACTCGCGACGATCGCGACCAGATTGAAGGCCGAATATGGTGCGGGCAAGGGCACGCTCGACGGCAAGCCGATCAACGGCAGCGACATCGAGGCGGCGATGGGGTCCGAGCGCGATCCGGCGAAGCTCCAGGAGATGTGGGTCAGCTGGCACGACAATGTCGGCGCGCCGATGCGTGACGATTATGTCCGCCTGACCGACATCGCCAATCGCGGCGCGAAGGAACTCGGTTTCAAGGATGCCGGCGCGATGTGGCGGTCGCGCTACGACATGCCCGCCGACGACTTCGCCAAACTGACCGACAGGCTCTGGACCGAGGTCAAGCCGCTCTACGACGACCTCCATTGCTTCACCCGGACGAAGCTCAACGAGAAATATGGCGATGCCGTCCAGCCCGCGACCGGACCGATCCGCGCCGATCTGCTCGGCAATATGTGGGCGCAGGAATGGGGCAATATCTATGACGTCGTCGCGCCCAGGGGAGCGGGCGATATCGGCTACGACACCAGCGCGCTGCTCGCGCAGAAGGGCTATGATCCGATCAGGATGGTCAAGACCGGCGAGGGCTTCTTCTCGTCGCTCGGCTTCGCGCCCTTGCCCGACACCTTCTGGACGCGCTCGCAATTCGTCAAGCCGGCCGACCGCGAGGTCGTGTGTCACGCATCGGCATGGGATGTCGACAATGTCGAGGATCTGCGCGTCAAGATGTGTATCAAGGTCAATGGCGACGATTTCGTGACGGTCCATCACGAACTCGGCCATAATTATTATCAGCGCGCCTATAACAAGCTCGACTATCTGTTCCGCGACGGCGCCAATGACGGCTTCCACGAGGCGATCGGCGATACGATCGCGCTCTCGATCACGCCCGAATATCTGGTGCAGGTCGGCCTGCTCGATCCCGCGCAAGTGCCGTCGCCCGACAAGGATATCGGGCTGCTGCTGCGCCAGGCGATGGACAAGGTCGCTTTCCTGCCGTTCGGCCTGCTGATCGACAAATGGCGCTGGGGCGTGTTCAGCGGCCAGATCAAGGATAGCGGCTATAACCGCGCGTGGGACGCGCTGCGCCTGCAATATCAGGGAATCGTCCCGCCGGTCGCGCGTGACGAGACCAAGTTCGATCCCGGCGCGAAATTCCATATCCCGGCGGCGGTGCCCTATACGCGCTACTTCCTCGCACGGATTCTCCAGTTCCAGTTCTACAAGGCGGCATGCGACCAGGCCGGATGGACCGGACCGTTGCATCGCTGCTCCTTCTTCGGCAACAAGGCGGTCGGTGCGAAATTCGACGCGATGCTCGCCATGGGAGCGTCGAAGCCGTGGCCCGACGCGCTGGAGGCCTTCACCGGCGAGCGCGAAATCTCCGGCAAGGCGATGATCGCCTATTTCGAGCCGTTGCGGGCGTGGTTGAAGGCGCAGAATCAGGGCAAGACCTGCGGCTGGTAAAAGGCTGACATTCCGCCGCGAAAGGTCTATGCAAGTCGCGGGGGCCGTGCGGAGCCGCTCCGCCCGCCGGGGGACAGTGATGGAGCGTATTTCTGCGCAGGATACATTGCTGCCCGGACGGGCGGCGGGGTTCCGCCGATGAACCTGGAACTGATCACCGTATGCACGCTGTTCGCAACGAGCAGCGCGGTGGCCGTGGCGATGTTCATCGCCTGGCTGTATCTCGGCCGGCACCTCTATGCGCTGATGTGGGCGATTGCCGGAGCCGGCGCCGCACTGCAGTGGACGATCACGATCGTTGCGCACATCGCGTTTCCCGATGCGGTCGTCCCGCCGATCGTCACCGGCCTGCTGGTCGCGGTCGATAGCAGCCTGATCGCGATCGCCTTTCGTTATCGTGCCGGGCTGCCGCCCCGATTCGGCTGGTTCGCCGCCGCCAATATCGTCGTGCTCGCGGCGCTGATCCATGCCGTTGCCGTGCTGCACGATCTGGCGCTGCGGGCCTTCGTCACCAACCTGGCCTGCTCCCTGCTGTTCCTGGTCACGGTGGCTGCGATCATGGCGCGCGGGCGCAGGACGCAGCCGATGGAGGTCGCGGTCGGCATCGTGACCTTCATCTTCGCCATGTTCGAACTGGCGCTGGCGGTGATGTCGCTGCGCGTCGGCACCGAAGGGATTGCGCCTGCCGCCGCCGCCTATCGCGAGGTGCTGGGCATCGGCCTGCCCGCTTCCTATGTCGCGCTTGGTATCGGCGCGGTCATGCTGCTCGTCGCCGATCTCGCCGCCCGGCTCGAGGCGCTGACCACGCGCGATCCGTTGACCGGCGCGCTCAACCGTCGCGGGCTCGACCAGGCGGCGGTGGCAGCGATGGCGAACGCGCGCCGGCACAAGTTGCCGCTGTCGATCATGGTGATCGAGCTCGAGGGATTCCAGGGACTCGCGAACCGTATCGGGCGGCCGGCCGCCGACGATCTGCTGGGGCTGGCCGCCGATCAGCTCAACGCGTCGATGCGCGAAGAGGATGTGTTCGCGCACGTCGAGGGCGCGCGCTTCTGCGTGCTGCTCGGCGACACCAGGCTCAAGCAGGCGCAGGCGATGGCGGCGCAGGCGCAGGCGGATCTGGCGGAACTCGGCGCCGGTCTCAGCTTCATGGCGCGGCTCGAGGCGCGCTGTGGCGTCGCGCAGCTCAAGCCGGAAGATTTCGCTTTCGGCTCGCTGCTCAGGCGCGCGGAAAATGCCATGCCGCCGCATGAAGATGAAGACCATGCCGCGCGAAATGGCCGTGGTCGTTCGGCTGCCTGATCCTGATCTTTTTGACGATGTCCAGACGGCCGCATTCGCTATAGTGATGCGATGATGAGCCGCGGCGACCTGCCGACAGTCTGGAGCCTGCCATGGGCATCGCACTGAGCGGCCTTTCGCTGCTGATCGCGATCACTCTCGTCCTGACTGCGTCGTTGCTGATCGGCTGGTTCAACTTCGGCCGGATGCGCTATGTCCTGCTCTGGTCGATCGCGGCCGGCGGCGAGGCGCTGCAATGGGTGATCAACGCGGCCGCCCCGGTGGACCCGAATGCCGCTGCTCTGCCCTTGTTCGTCAGCGCCCTGCTGTCGATCGCCGACTGCACATTGGTAGCGCTTGGCTGCTATAACCGCGCCGGTCGGACCGCGCCGGTCGCACTGCTCGCATTGCCTGCCGGCGTCGCGACGCTGGTGCTCGGCTGGGCGATGTTCTCGGCCAGTCCGCCCGACATCGCGGTGCGTGGAGGAGCCGCCAACCTTCATGCCGCACTGATGTTCATGATCGGCGCGCAGGTCGTGCGGCCGCGCGACCGGCCGGCGAATATCGCCGAATATGCCACGATCGGGGCGGCCTTGCTCTTCATCGCTTACGCGATCGCACTGGCGGCGGTCTGGCTGGGAGTCGGCGGCATCGGTGATGCCGATCCGACGCTGCGGTCGACGACTTTGCTCGTGGGCTTGCCGGTCGCCTATGTTTCAGTCGGGGTGGCGGCGATCCTGCTGATCGCGTCGGACCTCTATGAGCGGCTCCAGGCGCTCGCGACGCGCGATCCGTTGACCGGCGCGCTCAACCGGCGCGGACTCGAACAGGCGATGGTGCCCGCACTCGCCAATGCGCGCAGGCGACAGCAGCCGCTGGCGCTGATCGTGATCGACGTCGGTGGCGGCACCGAGGGCGAGGGACGACAAAGCAGGGCAAGGGACGAGCGCCTGCTCGTGACCGCGGCCGATGCGCTGAATGCCGCGATCCGCGAAGAAGATGTCTTCGGCCATCTCGGCGGCGGCGAATTCTGCGTCGCGCTGATCGAAACCAGTGTCGCCGAGGCTGCCGCGGTCGCGCGCCGGATGCAGGCGGCGTTCGAAGCGCTGGCGGTTGCGGGCATATCGGACGCGACGATCGTTCCCGCCTTCGGCATCGCCCAGACCGAGACGGGCGACATGGCGGTCGGGTCGCTGATCAGGCGCGCGCGCGACGCCATGATCGCGGCGCGAGCGGCGCGTGGCGCCGGGGAAGCCGGGCCGACGGCCTGAGGCGCGCGAGTATCGGTCCTTTGCCGGGGGAATGCTCCACTACTTGGCGACCGAACGTGCTGTCTCATCTTGGTACATTCGTTCAGAGACCTGACATTTACGAAATGTAGATTGAGGACTCTCCACAACATCTCAAGTTGTGTTAGATGAACGCGGGGTCGACTCGAAAAAGCGTGGGTGATCATAAAGTCCAGATGGTTCGTGTGACAGATATGTCACAATACTTGCGCTGTCTGGAACCGCGTGACGCGCATTATATCGTAACAATCGAGCCGCTTAGACAGGTCGTGCAAGGTAGTGATCGTGATTGCGTAATTTGCATCTCAAAGCACGGTTGATTGTTTTGCAATTGGTATGGCTGAGGTGGCGTGATTTTCGCTTGGATGTTGATCACGCGGTGAGTGGGAGGCATTGGTGACGGGTTTTATCGCTGAGCTTGTGGGTTCGGGTCCGATCATTTCGGGTCGTCATCGTGACGTGGCAGGCGGGATGCGCTTGGGGCCACTGTCCGGCAGGCGGGTGCTGGGCATCGCCGGTACTGTCGCGGAATGCGGCGTCCGGGCCGAAGGCGGACGGCCGATCGCTGAGCCGCGCCTGAGGCGCGCGTCGTGCGACGATCTGCCCCGACGTCGACCGGCCGCGTGCTGGCGCCTGCCGTCGCGGTGGTGAGATGGGCGGTGCGTCAAAAATCCTTGCGGCAGGCAGTATCGCTTTGATGCCGATCGCCGTCGCTCCGGCTTGGCCCGACGCGGTGGCCGGATTGAAGTGTCTGCCTGCATCGCCTTGCGTTAGTGCGATCTTCGGCGTGTCGATCGCGCTGAGCGATGCTTGGTTGGCCATTGGCGATCCGGTCGCCGACCGGGTGATCCTAGATCCGCCAAATGCGGCGAACATCGTGGTGCGCCGTGCCGACATCGTTCCTCCGCCAACGACTTCGGCTGCAATTGCCGGGCGCGGGTTCGGGCAGACGGTGACGATACAAACTAAGATCTGCAAAGTGAAAAACATGGCGACGCGAATATTTGATGAATCCGGCATCACCCTTTCGGGGACGACGCTCGACACGCTTCAAGAGTCGCCTTTCAAGGCATATGTCGCTGCTGTGTCGCAGCACGTTACCTCCAAACTGGAGATGGCAAAGCCTTGTCGCTCACGATCTGACACCGCCTACAGGGTCATGTTGACCTTCGTCTATCGTCCTCTGGTGGAAACCGGCGTTCGACCATCCTGGGCCTTCAATCGGCCAAGGTCGGAGAACGTTACGCGTCTCCACAGTCCTTGGGTCCAATCAGATATTGGTGGATCTGGAGATCAATATATCAATGTAATATTCATTTGGAGCGAGAGGCAAATTTTGCTGGATCAGGCTATCTTGTCCGTTGATCGATCGGATCAGGGTAATGCCACCGATCGAATTGACAAGCGCGGTCTTGACGCGATGATAGAAGACTACACGCAATCGATCCTCCTTGAGACATCTTCTGATCCGGACGTACGTGATCTTGTTTCGGAAGCCATTGAGAAACGGATACCGCAAGACGTTTTTTGGCTGTTTCGGCGAGCGTGGCAAAGCACACTCGCGCCGTTCTCGGTAGAAGTACATTATGCGCTTGATATTACGATGCAATCTGCTCTCGAAGGCTATATATATTTATCTGATTTGTTGTTCGATATTAGTTTAGAATCGAAAAATCGAGAAATCAACTATGATGATATTAGAGAATTGGAACCAAAGCTGGACATGAGTCGATACAAACTACCTGATCTGCGATAGGATGAGAAAGGGGGAATTGATATGACGTTTTCCGATGTTCAAAGCAAAACCGTCATTAGTGGATTTTCTGCCGGCGACAGGACAATAATTTTAAATGCGCTTCGGACCGCGTATGACACCTCATCAATTGCAAAGGCGATGTTTGACGACTGGATCGCCGATCCGGCACACAGGATAACTATAAATAATGTTCCGAACGTTTTCCAAGCACGGACAGGTACCGGTGTTGTCGAAATAGATCTAAACTACATAAGCGATCTTAGTTATATTGGCAGCACGGGCACTGCTGTTCTGCATTCTCCAATTGGGGCAATAATCCACGAACTCGGCCATGCGCTGCACGGAACGCGGGACAGTATTAGTGATACGGATTATCAAGGTGACAATGTTCGCTACGTCAATACGATCTGGGCACAGCTGGGTATTCCCAAGGAGATATCCTATATCGCGCAGGCTCGTAACAATCTGCACAGGGTAGGCTATCAATATACAAATGGGGCTGCTATTGATGCTGCCCATACTGGCGATACGAATTTCAATTCGTCCAGATTGGGGGTCTCGAAAGACCTCCTTATCGGTGGATCGTCGGCGAATATGCTCGAATCCGGGCAGGGTGACGATTTCCTCGTCGGCGCAGGCGGCAACGACATTCTGAATGGCGGCCAGGGAATCGATACCGCCGTCTACTTCGACAAGGCGCTAGACTATGATATTCGCAAGAATGCCGATGGATCGTGGTCAGTCAAGCATGCCCGTGGATTGGCAAATGAGGGTGCCGATGCACTGGCGAATATTGAGAAGATTCAACTGGACGGCGTGCAATATGAATTAAAGGATCACGGCCTCAAGTTCCAGACCGACTTTGCTCTCGTGATCGATACGACTGGAAGCATGGCTTCGTCGATCGATAGCGTCAAAGCTCAGGCATCTTCATTGATCAACGCAGCCTTCGCCGATGGCAAGGCTGACGCCAGAATCGGTGTCGTTGGTTTCAAGGACACGACGAACGGCGAGCCTTCGTCGGTCATCCTTCCGTTTACGGACCAGGATTCTTTTGAAGCGAGAAAATCGGCTGCCATCGCCGCGATCAACGGGATTACCGTTGGAGGTGGCGGCGATATTCCCGAGACTGCGCTTGATGGACTTCGTGTGGCTCTTGATGGCCATATGGGGCAATGGCGGGCGGGTGCCGGCATTCTTCGCGTGGCATTGTTCACCGATGCACCAGCTAAAGACGGGGCGTTGGCTGCCTCGGTCACATCGTTGGCCCATAGCATCGGAGCCACGATTACGTCGAGTTTATCGGCGAAGGGCACGGGCGGAACGGTCGACACCTTCTCGCTTTCGTTTGGGAGCAGCGCGCAGGAGGCGGACGGTTTATTCGGTTCTGACGACCCAAGCGCCAATCCGGAATTTCCCTATGTTCCCTCTAACGACCCGATCGCGACCAATGTCACGACTCAAGTGCAGATATTTACCATATTTACTGGCGGCGATGGTGGCGATACGGGGGTGCTCGGTGATATAGCTGCCGCGAATGGCGGTGCATTGCTCAATGCGCCGACGAATGACGACCTAGTAAGAGTGTTGTTGGAAATCATCAATGCACCCCCGCCCGTAACGGTTTCGATCGCGGCGACGTCGGCCGACAAGTTCGAAGGTGGTGCCGGTGCGACGACCGCGTTCACGTTCACGATCACGCGGTCAGGTGACCTTTCGGTGTCCGGTAGCGTCGACTATATTGTGGCTGCGACAGGCGCCAAGCCGGTCGCGGCGAACGATTTCGTTGGTGGCGCTTTCCCGAGCGGTACCGCGACCTTTGCGGCTGGTGAGGCGAGCAAGGTCGTCACGATCAATGTTGCTGGCGACACAGTCATCGAGGACGACGAAACCTTCGCGGTGAATCTGGTAAATCCGTCGAGCGGCACGGTGGTCAACGCTGCGAGTGCGATCGGCACGATCAGGAACGACGAATTCCCGACCAACCTCGCGATCGCACCGACATCGGCTGTCAAGGTGGAGGGCGCGGCGGGAGCGACGACCGCTTTCACCTTCACGGTGACCCGGTCCGGGGACACCGCCGCCGCCAGCAGCGCGACGTGGCGCGTGACGGGCATCGGCGCCAGCCCGGCCGACGCGAGCGATTTCACCGGCGGCACGCTCCCGACCGGAACCGTGAGCTTTGCGGCGGGCCAAACGAGCAAGGTCATCACCGTGAATGTTGCGGGCGACAATGTGTCGGAGGCGAATGAAGGTTTCCGCGTCCTGCTTTCTGCGCCCTCCGCGGGAACGACGATCACGACGGCGTCGGCAAATGCGACGGTCACCAATGATGATGTGAACCTCGTCTCGGTCGCGCCCATCACCATCTCCGAAGCCACGACCGGTACAACCAACGCCGTGTTCACGGTCAGGCTCGCTGCGCCGTCGTCGACGGATGTGACCATCGCCTATACCACCGCAAACGGGACGGCGGTCGCCGGGAGCGATTTCACCCGCGTGAGCGGCACGCTCACGATCGCGGCAGGCCAGTCCACCGGTACGATCACCGTACCAATCCTCGCCGACAGCACGGTCGACGGGGGGGAGAACTTCAACCTCGTCCTCTCCGCGCCGACCGGTGGTGCCGGATTCCCGGGTGGAACCCCGACGCTCACCGCCGTGGGCACGATTCAGGACCCGCCCACGGCGACGCCGCCCTCGCTCGCCATCGCCGCCACCTCGGCCGACAAGTTTGAAGGCGCCTCCAGCACGACACCCTTCACCTTCACGGTTACCCGCGCCGGCGATACCTCGGGCGCGAGCAGTGCGACCTGGAAGGTGACCGGCATCACCGGCACGCCAGCGGATGCGACCGATTTCGGCGGCGTGCTGCCGACCGGCACGGTCAGCTTCGCCGCCGGCGAAACCAGCAAGCTCGTCACCGTCAATGTTCGCGGCGACCGCACGCTTGAGGGCAATGACGTGTTCCGCGTCACGCTTTCGGCGCCGACCGCCGGAACCACGATCGCGACGGCGACCGCGACCGGCATCATCCGCAACGACGATGCCCAGCTCGCGATCGCGGCGACCTCGGCCGACAAGGTCGAGGGCGATGCCGGCACCACCGCTTGCACCTTCACCGTCACGCGTACCGGCAACACCACGCTATCCCACAGTGCGACCTGGGCGGTCACGGGCAACGGCACGAGCGCGGCTGATGCGGCCGATTTCTCCGGTGGCGTGTTCGCATCGGGCACCGTCGATTTCGCTGCCGGCCAGCTGACGAAGGTGATCACCGTCAATGTCGCCGGCGACACGGCGTTCGAGTCCGATGAGGGCTTCCGCGTCACGCTCGGCTCGCCCAGCAACAACGCGACGCTGCTGACGTCGGCGGCCAACGGCATCATCCGCAACGACGATGTCAGGCCGATCCTCGGCACCGAGGGCGACGACACGCTGAACGGTACCGCGTCGAACGACCGGATCGAAGGCCTCGGCGGTCGCGACATCATCGACGGCGGGGCCGGCAACGACCTGATCATCGGCGGTGTCGGTCCGGATCGGCTCACCGGCGGCGCTGGCGGCGACCGGTTCGTCTATACCGCGTTGTCGGAAAGCACGCCGGCACTCGCCGGCCGTGACACGATCCTCGACTTCAGTTCGGTGCAGGGTGACAAGATCGACCTGTCGGCGATCGATGCCCGTACCGATCAGGCGGGGAATCAGGCGTTCATTTTCGTGGCCGATGATTTCACCGGCACGCCCGGTGAACTCAGCATCATCCGCTGGTCGACCTTCAGCACCGTCCAGCTCGATGTGAACGGTGACGGTGTGGCCGACTTCATGGTCAATGTCGTCGGCACGATCGGGGCGACCGATTTCATCCTGTAAGGGATCGCCATGCAGCCCGGTCCGGTGACCGGGCTGCATGCGTCCCTACCGGAACGGCGGTTCGTTGAACGCCCTGAGCTTGCGGCTGTGGAGCTTGGCACCCTCGCGGCGGAGCTGTTCGCAGGCTTCGATGCCGATCAGCATATGTTCGTTGATCGCGCGCTCGTAGAAGCGGTTGGCCTGGCCCGGCAGCTTGAGTTCGCCGTGGAGCGGCTTGTCCGAGACGCAGAGCAACGTCCCATAGGGCACGCGGAAGCGATAGCCCTGCGCCGCGATCGTCGCCGATTCCATGTCGATGCCCACCGCGCGCGACTGTGAGAAGCGCAGCGCCGAGCGGCTGTAGCGCAGCTCCCAGTTGCGGTCGTCGGTGGTGACGATCGTGCCGGTGCGCAGCCGGCGCTTGAGCGCATCCTGCGATTCGCCCGAGACGATCTCGGCGGCGCGCGCGATCGCCAGCTGGACCTCGGCGATCGCCGGCACCGGGATCTCCGGCGGCAGCACGTCGTCGAGGACATGGTCGTCGCGCAGATAGGCGTGGGCGAGCACATAGTCGCCGATCCGCTGGCTCGGCCGCAGGCCGCCGCAATGGCCGATCATCATCCACGCCTCGGGGCGCACCACCGCGAGATGATCGGTGATCGTCTTGGCGTTGGACGGGCCGACACCGATATTGACGAGGGTGATGCCGGTGCGGTTCGGCGCGATCAGATGATAGCCGGGCATCTGGTGCCGCCGCCATGCGCTGTCGGCAACGACGCGCTCGGGATCGCTGTTCTCCGCCGTCACCATCAGTCCGCCGGCGCCCGACAGCGCGGTGTAGCTGCTGTCGGGATCGCGCAGCTGTTCGCACGCCCAGCGCACGAACTCGTCGACATAACGATGGTAGTTGGTGAACAGGATATAGCGTTGCACATGTTCGGGCGGGGTACCGGTATAATGCCGCAGCCGCGCCAGCGAGAAATCGGTGCGCAGCCCGTCGAACAGCGCCAGCGGGCGCACCTCGTCGACCGGGTGGAACATCGTGCCGTCGGCGATCTCGTCACCGATATGCGCGAGTTCGGTCGCCGGGAACCAGCGCGCGAGGTCGATCGCGCTGATTCCCTCGAGCGACAGATCGTGGCCGGGATCGAGGACATAGGGAAAGGGGATCTCCTGCCGGCCGGGCGCGACCTCGACGGTGACGCCATAATCCTCGATCAACAGCTCGAGCTGCTCGATCAGATAATCGGCGAACAGGGCAGGGCGGGTGACGCTGATCGCATATTCGCCGGGCGTGACCAGCCGTCCATAGGAACGCGTCGGCGTCCGTGCCGCGCTTTCGCCATCGAAGCGAAGGCGGATTTCGGGATAGGCGAAACTGCCGTCGAGCCGGGTTGCGGGATCAGGCCTGACGCCGTCGGCAATGAAGTCGGCGAGCGCATCGCGGAGACGATCGACGGACGCGATATAGAGGCGGTCGAGCTCGGCAACGAGCGACACGGCGTCGGCTTTTTCGGCTTGACTGGACATGCACCGCAATAAGCTCTGCTGCGCTGCGGCGCAAGAAGGTTGCGCCGCCCGGAAGGGGGAAACCGGGCGGCGCGGGGGATCTGAAGGACCTGCTTATTCGGCGGCGACGCCGAACGCAGGCGGAATGCGCGACGCTATCGAAATCTCATCCGATTGGTCCGTGGCATCGGTGCCGTCGCGCCGGCGTTTCAGCAGGACGACTCCCGCCGTGGCTGCGGCGGCGGTTGCGACCACGGCACCGGCAATCGCGGCAGCGGCATAAGGCCGCTCCTTCGCCGTCGCCCAGAGATCGGTCGCGGCTTCGCGACCGCGTTCGATGCCGGCATTCAGTTGCTCGCGGCCGCGCTCGATACCCGCACTGATCTGCTCCCGCTTGCCGGGCTGCGCGTTGAGGTCGAGGCCGGCCTGCTGCTTTTCGATGGCGTTCTCGATCATGATGTGTCTCCCGTCGATGATTAATATATCGGGGAGTGCAACGCGCGAGGACGGGGAGGTTTCCCTGCGCGCGCCAGATCGTTCGCGCGGCGCGCCAGATCGCGCTCCGCAGGCGGGCGGTGGCCGTCGCCCGCCGGGCGGGCGACGGCGCGACCGGTCAGAGCTGGGCCAGCAGATGGTCGGCCGAGCTGACGTTGAATTCGCCCGGGGCCTCGACGTTGAGCTGCTCGACGACGCCGTCATTGACGATCATCGAGAAGCGCTGGCCGCGTTGCCCCAGGCCGAACTTGCTGCCGTCCATCGTCAGGCCCACGGCGCGCGCGAAGTCGCCATTGCCGTCGGCCAGCATCGTCACCTTGCCCTCGGCGCCGCCGGACTTGGCCCACGCGCCCATCACGAACGCGTCGTTGACCGCGGTGCAGGCGATCTCGTCGATGCCCTTCGCCTTGATCTGGTCCGCCTTTTCGACGAAGCCCGGCAGATGCTTGGCCGAGCAGGTCGGCGTGAACGCGCCGGGCACCGAGAACAGGGCAACGCGCCTGCCGGCGAAGAAGCTGTCGGTATCGGTCGCCTCCGGGCCGTTCTCCGTCATCCTGGTCAACGTGGTCGTGGGCAGCTTGTCACCGGTCTTGATCGTCATCGCGGAGCTTCCTTCCTCTGTCGTGCGGCGCAGGCAAGCACCGTCGCCGCCCAACTGGGACAGGACATCGCCCGGTTCAAGTCCATCGTGTCGCCAGGGATGTGGTGTTTTTCTTGGCGGTCGCTGTAGTCACCGCCTTTGCTGAGGCCTTATAGACGGTCGCATGGAGTCGGCACCCTTTCTGACCGGTCAGTTCCTGCTCGCCATGCCGGGCATCGGCGATCCGCGCTTCGACCATTCGGTGATCGCGATGTGCGCGCACGATCCCAACGGCGCGCTCGGCATCGGCGTGGGCCGTGTCGTCGAGGGCGTGGGCCTGCACACCTTGCTCAAGCAGTTCGAGATCGACACCGGCAATGTCGCGGATGCGCCGGTGCATATCGGCGGGCCGGTCGAGCCGCAGCGCGGATTCGTGCTGCACAGCCGCGACTGGTCGGGTGCCGAAAGCGTCGACGTCGCCGGCCGCTGGGGGCTGACCGCGACGGTCGATGCGTTGCGCGCGATCGCCACCGGCAAGGGGCCGAGCAAATGGCTGGTTGCGCTCGGCTATGCCGGATGGGGGCCCGGGCAGCTCGATGGCGAGATGCGCCGCCACGGCTGGTTCGTGACGCCGGCGGAGACCTCGCTGCTCTGGGAGACCGCCGCCACAGCGCGCTGGCACGCCGGCTTCGCCAGTGCCGGCATCGATACTCGCCTGCTCGCATCGACCACGGGCGAAGCCTGAAGTTAACATATAAAGACATCTTTATATTTGCATTGCCGAGGTCGAGCGTTTATCGCGCCGGCAACCGTCAAGCCAGTTCAGGAGAATCCAGCGTGGCCACTGCCGCCGTTGCCGACACCCACGACTATGTCGTCGCCGATATCTCGCTCGCCGATTTCGGCCGCGCCGAGATCAACATCGCCGAGACCGAGATGCCCGGCCTCATGGCGCTGCGCGCCGAATATGGCGCCGCGCAGCCGCTGCAGGGCGCGCGCATCACCGGTTCGCTGCACATGACGATCCAGACCGCGGTGCTGATCGAGACGCTGACCGCGCTCGGGGCCGACGTCCGCTGGGCGACGTGCAACATCTTCTCGACGCAGGACCATGCCGCGGCCGCCATCGCCGCCTCGGGCGTGCCGGTGTTCGCGATCAAGGGCGAGAGCCTCGCCGATTATTGGGACTATGTCGGCAGCATCTTCGACTGGGGCGACGCCACCTGCAACATGATCCTCGACGACGGCGGCGACGCGACGATGTTCGCCTTGTGGGGCGCCAAGCTCGAGGCCGGCCATACGATGCCCGAGCCCGAGAATGAGGAAGAGGTGGAGATGCAGCGCGCGCTCAAGGCGTTCATCGCCCGGAAGCCCGGCTATCTGACCGAGACCGTCAAGGCGATCAAGGGCGTCTCGGAAGAGACCACCACCGGCGTCCACCGCCTCTACGCGATCGCCAAGAAGGGCGAGCTGCCGTTCCCGGCGATCAACGTCAACGACAGCGTCACCAAATCGAAGTTCGACAATCTCTATGGCTGCAAGGAATCGCTGGTCGACGCGATCCGCCGCGGCACCGACGTGATGCTGGCCGGCAAGGTGGCGACCGTCGCCGGCTTCGGCGACGTCGGCAAGGGCTCGGCGCAGTCGCTGCGCAACGGCGGCGCGCGCGTGCTGGTGACCGAGGTCGATCCGATCTGCGCGCTGCAGGCGGCGATGGAGGGCTTCGAGGTCGTGACGATGGAGGAAGCGGTCACCCGCTCCGACATCTTCGTCACCGCCACCGGCAATGCCGACGTCATCACCGCCGAGCATATGGCGGGCATGAAGAACATGGCGATCGTCTGCAACATCGGCCATTTCGACAGCGAGATCCAGATCGCCGCTTTGTCGAACTACAAGTGGACCGAAGTGAAGCCGCAGGTCGATCTCGTCGAGTTCCCCGACGGCAAGCAGATCATCATCCTGTCGAAGGGCCGGCTGGTCAATCTCGGCAACGCGACCGGTCACCCGTCGTTCGTGATGTCGGCGAGCTTTACCAACCAGACCTTGGCGCAGATCGAGCTGTTCACCAAGAGCGAGGCCTATGGCAACGACGTCTACGTCCTGCCCAAGCATCTCGACGAGAAGGTCGCCGCGCTCCATCTCGACAAGCTGGGCGTCAAGCTGACCTCGCTCACGCAGAAGCAGGCCGACTATATCGGCGTGCCGGTATCGGGTCCGTTCAAGCCGGATCATTACCGCTACTGAGTTCTTGTGCCCTCTACCGCTTGCGGGAGAGGGAGTGAGCAGGTAGCCATGCCCTTGGCATGGCTAGGGATTGCCGGGGGCAATCCCGACCTGCTCACCGCCGAAGGCGGCGAGGGTGAGGGCCTGAGGTGCGAGACCCGCACAGGCCCTCACCCTGACTTGCTGCGCAAGTCTGTCCCTCTCCCGCAAGGCTCTCCTGAGCTTCGCCGAAGGGCGGTAGAGGGAATATGAGTTCGACGAACGGCGCTTGGCCGTCCGCGCCAACCCGCTTAGTCTCCCCTGCTCAACAGGGGACCGTCGATGAAAGCCAGCCTCGCCGCGCTTGCCGCGGCTCTTCTGCTCGTTCCCGCGGCGCATGCCGAAGACAAGAGCGACGAGAAGAAGTGGGACGTCTCGGCCCCGCCGGGCATGAAGACGCGCACCGTGCCGGTCGATACCGACGAGGGCACGTGGATGAATCTCGACGTCAGCCCCGACGGCCGGACGATCGCATTCGACCTGCTCGGCGACATCTATACGATACCGATCGCCGGCGGCACCGCCACGCGCATCGCCGAGGGCCTCGCGTTCGAGATCCAGCCGCGCTTCTCGCCCGACGGCCAGCGAATCGCCTTCACCAGCGATCGCGGCGGCGGCGACAACATCTGGGTGATGAATGTCGACGGCAGCGACAAGCGCCAGCTGACCAAGGAGGATTTCCGCCTCCTCAACAATCCCAGCTGGAGCGCCGACGGTCGCTTCATCGCCGCGCGCAAGCATTTCACCACCGCCCGCTCGGAGGGCACCGGCGAGATCTGGCTCTACCATGTCTCGGGCGGGGCCGGCGTGCCGCTGGTCAAGAAGCCCAACGAGCAGTTCCAGAAAGAACTGGGTGAGCCGATCTTTTCGAACGATGGCGCATCGATCTGGTTCACGCGCAACACCACGCCGGGCCCGATCTTCGAATATGCGCAGGATTCGAACGGGCAGGTGTTCGACATCGAGCGGTACGACATCGCCACCGGCAAGACCGAGTCGGTCGTGACCGGCGCCGGCGGTGCCGTCCGTCCGACGCCGTCGCCCGATGGCAAATGGATCGCCTTCGTCCGCCGCGAGCGCGCGCGGTCGAAGCTCTATCTGCAGGATCTCGGCACCGGCGCGGTGCGCAAGATCTACGACGCGCTCGACCAGGATCTCCAGGAAACCTGGGCGGTCCAGGGCCTCTACCCCAATATGGACTGGCTGCCCGATTCGAAGACTTTGATCTTCTGGGCCGGCGGCAAACTGCGGCGGATCGACGTCGCCAGCGGCGCGAGCAGCGTGATTCCGTTCCACGTCAGCGACAGCCGCACGGTGATCGATCCAGTGCGGCCGCAGGTCGCGGTCGCGCCCGATCGCTTCATGACCAGGATGCCGCGCTTCGCCGCGGTCTCGCCCGACGGCAAACAGGTCGTGTTCGAGACGCTCGGCAAATTATGGGTCAAGCCCGCCGCGGGCGGCGCGCCGAAACGGCTGACCAGTGCCGGTGAGGAGCTCGAGCTGTTTCCGAGCTGGTCGCGCGATGGCCGCTCGATCGTCTATGTTGGCTGGACCGATGCCGGGCTCGGCACGATCCGGGTGGTCGGCGCCGGCGGTGGTGCGGGGAGGGCGGTGACCAGCACGCCCGGCCATTATCGCCGTCCGAAATTCTCGCCCGATGGCCGGACGATCCTGTTCGAGAAGGGTGCGGGCGGCACGCTGACATCGGCATCCTATTCCGAAGCGACCGGCGTCTATCGCATCGCCGCGACCGGCGGTGCGATGACGCGCATCACCGACGATGGCGGCGAACCGCAGTTCGGCGCCACCAGCGACCGGCTGTTCGTTACCCGCTTCAAGGATGGCAAGGCGATACTGGTCAGCCTCGATCTCAACGGCGAGGCGGCGCGGACGCATGCCACCGGCGAACTGGTCGGCACGTTCGCGGTCTCGCCCAGCGGCGAATATTTCGCCTTCCGCGAAAGCTATGGCGCCTATGTCATGCCGCTGCTGCCCGGCAACCAGGATATCGGCGCGGGTTCGACCGGCGGTCCGCTGCCGGTCACGCGCGCCAGTGCCGGCGGCGCCGACTATATCCATTGGAGCGAAGGTGGGCGGCAGTTGCACTGGAGCCTCGGCCCGACGCTGTACACCGCGCAGACCTCGGCCTTGTTCGCCAGTGCGCCGGCGCCGGTCGACCCCAAGGCGGCACCCCCTAAATTCGTCGCGCCGACCAGCGGTCTCGCGCTCGGCATGGAGGTTGCGGCCGACAAGCACAAGGGCAAGGTCGCACTCGTCGGCGCCCGCATCGTCACGATGGCGGCGGCCGATGGCGGCGTGATCGCAGACGGAACCATATTGATCGACGGCGACCGCATCGCCGCGGTCGGCCCGCGCGCGAGCGTCGCCGTCCCCGCGGGGACGAAGACGATCGACGTCGCCGGCAAGACGATCATCCCCGGCCTGATCGACGCGCACGCCCACGGACCGCAAGGCGTCGACGAGATCGTGCCGCAGCAGAACTGGTCGGCGATCGCGCATCTCGCGCTGGGTGTCACGACCATCCACGATCCGTCGAACGCGTCGGCCGAAATCTTCCCGGCCGCCGAGCGCGAGCAGGCCGGCACCTTCCTCGGTCCGCGCATCTTCTCCACCGGCGAAGTCGTCTACGGCGCGAAAGCAGGCGGCTTCTACGCCCGGATCGATTCGATCGACGATGCGCGCGCGCATGTCCGCCGGCTCAAGGCGCAGGGCGCGCATGCGATCAAGAATTACAACCAGCCACGTCGTGAACAGCGCCAGCAGGTGGTCGCCGCCGGCATCGAGGAGGGCATCGCCACAGTCGCCGAGGGCGGCTCGCTGTTCGGTCTCGACGTCACGATCATCGCCGACGGCAACACCACGCTCGAGCATAATTTCCCGCAGAACATCCTCTACAAGGATCTGATCGACTTCTTCGCCGCGACCAAGGTCGGTTACACACCCACGCTGGTCGTCACCTATGGCGGCCCCGCCGGCGATCCCTATTGGCGGCAGGCGACCGACGTCTGGCTGCACCCGATCCTGTCGCGCCATGTGCCGCCGGCGATCCTCCAGCCGAAGAACGTCCGGCGGGTGAAGGCGCCCGAGGAGGATTATGTCGATGACGACAATGGCCGCGAGGCGAAGAAGCTGGCCGATCGCGGCGTGCTGGTCAGCATCGGCGCGCACGGCCAGGAGGAAGGGCTCGGCGCGCATTGGGAACTCTGGTCGTTCGTCCGCGGCGGCATGTCGCCACTGGAGGCATTGCGCGCCGGTACGATCAGTTCCGCGCGGTCGCTGGGTTTCGATCGGGACATCGGCTCGCTCGAGACCGGCAAGCTCGCCGATCTCGTCATCCTCGACGCCGATCCGCTCGCCGACATCCGCAACAGCGATCACATCGCGCGGGTGATGCTGGGCGGCCGGCTCTACGACGCGAAGACGATGGACGAGGTCGATACCGGCGCCGGCCCGCACGCGAAGGCGAAATATTTCTGGGAATGAGGGCCGCGCCGCGCCCGTCTGTGGACGGGCGCGGCGCTATTAGGGCCCGTGGCGTAATAATCGAATCAATCTCGGTGGACTCTCTTGTACCATCAGTGCTCCCGCGAAGGCGGGAGCCCAGCCCCTACCAAGCGACTCTGGGCCCCCGCCTTCGCGGGGGCACAGCTTCATCATCGACGAAATTGGAGCACTTAATTGCGGTCAGGCGCTATCCCCGCTGCAGCCGGTTCCAGGCGTCGAGACTGGCGATCTTGTACGCCTCCGCCAAGGTCGGATAGTTGAACGTGTTCTCGATGAAATAGTCGATCGTGCCCTTCAGGTTGAGCACCGCCTGGCCGATATGGATCAGTTCGGTCGCGCCCTCGCCGATGATGTGCACGCCCAGCAGCCGGCGCGACTTGATCGAGAAGATCATCTTCATCATGCCGCTGTTCAGCCCCATGATGTGCCCGCGCGACGTCTCGCGGAAACGGGCGATACCGCATTCATAGGCGATGCCGCGCTTCTTTACCTCCTCCTCGGTCATGCCGACGGTCGAGATTTCGGGCACCGAATAAATGCCATAGGGGAAGAATTCGGGCGGCGGCGGCGGCTCGAGCCCGAACGCGTGGCAGGCGGCGAGGCGGCCCTGTTCCATCGAGGTCGAGGCGAGGCTGGGGAAACCGATCACGTCGCCGGCGGCATAGATATGCGGCACGTCGGTCTGCATCGTCTTGGGGTTGACCTTGATGCGCCCGCGATGGTCGACCTCGAGGCCGGCGGCCTCGAGATTGAGCCGGTCGGTCGCGCCGACCCGTCCGGCGGCGAACAGCAATATGTCGCTGACCACCTTGCGTCCGTTCGCGAGCCGGCAGACCGTGCGGCCATCCTCCATCATCACCGACTCGACGGCCGATCCCAGGCGCAGCCCGACATTGCGGTCGCGCAGTTCGTGGACGAACTCTTCGATCAGTTCCTTGTCGATGAAATCCAGAAAGGTCTCGCGCGGTTCGACCAAAGTCACCGCGACGTCGAGCGCGCTGAAGATCGTCGCATATTCGACGCCGATCACGCCTGCCCCGATCACCGTCAGGCTGCGCGGCAGTTTGGGGATTTC
>Ga0268264_10000934_pt1 | contig 30320 bp, 22 predicted proteins | sample KBSSwiS32_FD_190357 | JGI IMG/M metagenome (GOLD analysis project Ga0268264, IMG submission 190357) | Switchgrass rhizosphere microbial communities from Kellogg Biological Station, Michigan, USA - KBS Switchgrass S3-2 (SPAdes) (version 2) | ecosystem: Host-associated > Plants > Roots >...
ATCTGCTGCACGAATTCCTCTCGCCGCTCTCCAACCGCCGCGACGACGCTTATGGCGGCAGTCTCGAAAACCGCATGCGCTTTCCGCTGGAGGTGTTCGACGCCGTGCGCGCCGCCTTTCCGGCCGGCAAACCGGTGACGATGCGCGTATCCGGCAGCGACTGGGTGCCCGGCGGGTGGGACGCCGAACAGACCGTCGCCTTCGCGCGGGCGCTGGAAGCGCGCGGCTGCGCCGCGATCCACGTGTCGAGCGGCGGCCTCTCGCCCGATCAGCAGATCCCGGTCGGCCCGAACTATCAGGTCCCGCTGGCGCGCGCGGTCAAGGCCGCGACCGGCATGCCGGTGATCGCGGTCGGCATGATCACCGAATATGAGCAGGCCGAAGCGATCGTCGCACCGGCGACGCCGATCTGGTCGCGCTGGCCCGCGCGATGCTCTACGATCCGCGCTGGCCATGGCACGCGGCGGCGCATCTCGGCGCGCGGGTGTCGGCACCGGTCCAGTATCTGCGGTCGCAGCCGCGGCAATATCGGGATTTGTTCGACAAGGGGTGAGGCGGCCCGACGCTAGTCCCCATCCCTGTGTGGTATCTCGGTCACCGGAATGACCTAACACGCAGCCGCTGTGGCGGGATCCGATCGGGACCCTTGCGCCCGCCCCCCACGCGCAGCCTCCGGAGCGCCCCTGCCCCGCGTCGCTACGCCAGCCCCTGCGCGCGGCGGCGCGCGCGGCGGTTGCCGATCGATGGTTGGTCGGCATCGCGGCATCGGTCATCCGCGGCATCGGTCATCCGCCGCGGCCTCTGCCTCGGCCTCTGCTACCCCGCGCGCTGCTTCGCCCTGCGCCTCCGGTCTGCCCTGATCCGGTGCATCCGATGGCGCGGCCTGGAGCAGCGCCGGATGCGCGCCCAGCACCGCCATCATGTTCTTCCCGGCGCGCGGCGAGACCTCGCCGACGGCGACCGCGGCGACCAGCGCCGCGGAGGCATCGACCACGTCGGATGGGGAGCGCAACGTGGGTATGTCGAGCTCGATCCGGTCGCGCGGCTGCCGCGTCGTCCGGTCGAGACACAGACGGGTCGCCGGGATGCTGCCGGCGAGCGCGCGGTCGATCAGCTTGTCGACGACCGTCTTGACCTTCTCCTCTAGCATCGCCTCGGCGACGAGCATGGCATGGCCCCGCGCGCCTCTCGGGCGACCGGCGGGGTTGCCCGAGCGAGCAGCCCGAAGCGGCCGTTTGACCTGTTTTCACCTGTTAATTCGGACATTCGCCGTGCCCCCGAACCGGATGGCGCCCCCGCGCCAAGTGAGTCTCATGGACCCGCATCAAGTGAACCTTACAGAACATACCATGAACGACTGTCGATGGCAAGTCTGATGCCACGGGGCGGGCGGCAACCTCCCATGTCGAGCTTTTTCCGGACGGGATCGCGTCATTCGCGTCTCGCCGCCAGCCAGGCGCTCGACACCGGTCGGTACATATCCCCGTCCTTCATTCACAGGCCATTAGCGTTCGTCCCCTAGGCCTCGGACGCTGAAAAGGAACGAACATGCAGGGCGGGTGCCAGGGTTGTAAGTCGGCGGACCATGATTTCGACATTGCCATGGCTTTTCAGCCCATCGTCGATGTCGAAACGGGCCGCATCTTCGTTTGAGGCATTGGTCCGCGGCAGTAACGGCGAGGGCGCGGGCGCAGTTCTTGCCCGCGTCACGCCCGAGAACCGGTACGCGTTCGATCAGAGGTGCCGAGTAGCGGCCATCGAAGGCGCGGTAGCGGCGGGCATATTGGAGACTGACGCCCGGCTCTCCATCAATTTCCTTCCCAACGCCGTCTATTCGCCCGCTGCCTGCATCCAGTTGACGCTCAAGACAGCGCGCGAGAACAGTTTTCCTATCGATCGGGTGATATTCGAGTTCACCGAGAACGAGGAAATGACCGACACTGCCCACGTGAAGAACATCGTCCAAACCTACCGGAAAATGGGTTTCGCAACCGCAATTGACGACTTCGGAGCGGGGCACGCTGGCCTGGGGCTTCTGGCGAACTTTCAGACCGATTACATCAAGCTCGACATGGATCTGGTCCGCGGGATCGAGGGAAGCCTGCCGCGCCGATTGATCATCGAAGGGGTGATCCGCATTGCCGATTCGCTGGGTATCACGATCATTGCCGAGGGCATCGAGACCGAAGCCGAATATGACGCGCTGCGGGCGATCGGGGTGCGATACATCCAAGGTTATCTCTTCGCGCGCCCCGGTTTCAAGTGCCTGCCGGCGGTCACCGTGCCGGGACGACGCAATGCGGCTGTTGCTTGAAGCGAGCGGCTGATTACCGATCCACCGCCTGCCGTGCGGTAAAGACCGTCGCCGGCGTAGGGCCGGCTGGTCCATGCAAAAATCTCAGACCCCACGCGCCGCTCGCGACCACGCCGGCGGCGATCCCGGTGCTTCCCCGGCCGGTGCTATCGCAGCTCGTCCAGCAACGGATCGACCGCCTGGACGATCTCGACGGCAACGCGGACCTCGAGCACAGAGGAAGATCGGAGCAGCGCCGCCGACGACCGCTGCGGGATCTTCCTCAATGGCCGGCTCTCTTGGGGGGGCGGAGCACGACGACGGCGCGGATCGGGACCGCGATCGCCGTGTCGACAACGAGATGCTGGCCCGGCTTCAACGCCGGGCCCTTTGTTTTTAGTACCCGCCGCCGAACTTGATGTCGGGAACAGTGACCTTCGCCGGATGCTTGGTGGCCTCAGGGGGTGAGGCTGGAAGCGTCGAAATTGTGGTTGCGAGGTTGCCGCCGGTCACCTGACCCAGTTCGTCGTCCGACAGTTCAGTTGGCTTGTGCTTGTCCGTCATGCCCTGCCCTTCCTTCGGCTATCCCTTGCTGCGGACGCTGTGCCCGGCTGCGCCGCCAACTCTATAGCGGGTCGCCCGGAATGCTGTGTTGCGGATCACAGGCCGCCCCGGGTTAGCCCGGGTTGGCCCGCCGGGCTCCTTCGGAATAAGCGGGTTCGGCCGAACGCCGACGGGGCCGGTTCGCCTAAACCACGGCCCCCACCATCGCCGCCGCGGCGACCCCCAGGAAGATCTTCCAGCCGAAATGCCGCCCCCGCGTGATCCACGCGTTGGCGAGTATCCCCCACGCCAGCGGCAGGCAGGCGAAGGCGACGCCCCACGGCCGCCGCGCATCGTCGAACAACCAGGGCGACGCGGCGATGACGATGCCCGAGGCGATCCAGGTTGCCGTGCTCAGCTGCCAGATCGCGCTGACCAGTTGCTTGGCCTGGCGGTTCGGAAAGATGGCGGGCCCGATCAGCCGCGCCTCGCCGAGATAGCCGTGCAGGCAGGCCGCGGCGATGCACAGCAGACCATCGAGAACCAGCAAGGGCGTCATCGCATCCTCCATACAGCACTGTATGGTGTTGCGCTGGCCGGCCTCCTTGTCAAGACACCAGTGTATGGACCGGACCGAAGCTCTCAGCCGCGACCGCTGGCTGGACGAAGCGCTGAAGGTGCTCGCCGCGGCGGGCCATCAGGCGCTGCGCGCCGAGCCCCTCGCCAAGCGGCTGGGCATCTCGCGCGGCAGCTTTTACTGGCATTTCAAGGATGTCGCGGAATTCCACCGCGCGGTGCTCGAACGCTGGGAACTGGCCTCGGTGGACCGCCCGCTGGCGCGATCGACCCGGCCAGGCGGCGACGGATCGCCCGATGCCGACCTCCGCCGGCTGATCGAGATCGCCTTCACCAGCCCGACGGCGCTGGAACGCGCGGTGCACGCCTGGGCGGCGGTGTTTCCGCCGGCGGCGGCAGCGGTGGCCGGAGTCAACCGGCGGCGGACGGCGCTGCTGGCGGACATGTTCGCGCGCGCCGGGGCGACGGCGCGGGAGGCGGGGGCGCGGGCCGGGATCCTGTACTGGGCTTATCTGGGGTATATGGCGAGTTCGGATGGGCCGGCGAGCTCGGGGTGGATATCGGAAATCAGGGGGCGGTTTTTGGCGGGATTGGGCGGAGATTTCCGATAGGTCGTCGTTCGAACGTGCTTGGCCTTAGGCCGCCCTAAAGTACGCTGTTTTGAAGCAGCGGGCCGCTCCGTACCGAGAACGACTGCCAATCTATTTACGTGCGATCGTGCAGAGCGAGTTTCGATCCGTGCGCCCGTGCGGAGGGCAACCTTAATGGTAGCGCACTGTGTTCACACCTCAGGGGTCGCAGGTTCAATTCCTGCCGCGCCCATCATGCCAGTATATCCGCTTTCTTGATGGCGCGGTGCCTCTTTCATGCAGAGCGAATCGGCACCTTGAAGCGCAAACGAGGTGTCACGCCGAGCGTTAAGGCGCCGCGCGTCGGCCCTGTGCCAGCCGTCGACGGAGCGATAATCGCGGCCGCACTTCGGCCAAAAGTGGCCGCTTACGGACAAACTTCTATCAAATGGGTGGGATCACGCAACTGCCGCTCATTAACACAAGGCGCACACGACCACCTGCGACCATCGTTGTCATTGTACGGCCAGTCAGTTATTATCGAAGGTGAATATTTTGTGATGCGCCTTATCGGCATGAGCGCATCAAAAAGGAGATCCGCGCAAAAACCGGCAAGCCCGAATAGGAATTCAAATGAAAACACCATTATCAAAAAAACAGATGAAAGCACATCGCAAAATGATTGACCCACAACGCAAATCAGACCCATCGATGTGGCTTCCTCGCGATGCATCAAGTACACTTTCTACTGCATTCTCAAAAGAATGCGTGGGAATAGAGAAGCGACTTTTAGACAATCTACATCATGAAAAACATTTTTCCGTCAATAACTTTGATTCAGGATTACCATTTGAAGCAATAATTAGATCTGAATTTGAAAATCTTCTTCCAAAACGTTACAAAATTTGCGACGGACTCGCCCTTGACCGAAACGGGAAAACTGCTGGAAATTGCGATTTTATTGCGTTTAATGAAACGTGGTTTTCTCCGGTTAAATCGCCGCTCGTAAAGGATGGCGGAAAACCTTATCTGCCTATCGAGGGCATTTATGCGATAGGCGAAATCAAGCAGTCACTCTCCGTGAAAACTCTTCATGAGGCGATGGAGAAGCTAGTAATGTGCCATAGACTGAATCGGCCGAGGACATATGCGCATCGAGTTGTCGAGAACAGGGAAGGAGACGATTGTCCGCACGGACTAACAAACCCTCTATTCAGTTTTATACTAGCTGGTGGAATTTCAGAAGGCGAAGATTTCAATCTCCTAATCAATGAATTTTTTGACATTTCTAAAAAACTTAAACGACTGGAATTGATACGTGCAATTTGCGTATTAGGCCACGGCACAGTATCTTGGGGATTTCGTGACCCTTTTCGTGAAAATGAAATAAGGCCAGCCTTATTCATGAAAGACGATCTCTTTCATGAAATTTTCCCTACTCTATCTCCTACGTCTATGCGTAGTCCATTATTGAGCCTAGTTCAACAAATACAACTCTCTCTTTATCACACCATACTAGGACCAGAGGATATCGCCACAGCGTATGGTTTTGATAGTCGACTCAAGACGCCGTCTGACCCGGCCATCGCGGTCCAACCGGATGAAGAATGGCTGGAATTATTAGCGCAGCCATGCAAAGCGCATGAAGCGTCCGGAGATTAGCAAAACGATCTTCGCGCCGCATTGAGACGGGGCTTTCGTCGGCCTAACAAGATTTGCGGTCGCATATGCTTGCGCGCCGCAATAACGACTCCAGTCAAGACAGCATCGAGCTCCTCTCGCCCGAGGAACTTCAAGTACTCCGACAGCCTCCCAAATCGTCAAAACCTCTGTGAAGTGGTACTAACGCTAGGTACGGCCGCCGAACGTGACCGGCTCATAGAGAGGGCCTCCCGCATCTCCCTGCCACTCCCCATTTTCAAAGGAAGGCGTTCCCTCGTCGAACCCTCCGCTAAGCCAGAAGGCGTCAAACAAGGGGCGGAGAATGCCGGGAGTCACCCCTGCCGCCGATGACGCTTCGACCTGTCCGAGGAACAGGCTCAGAATCCGCAGAGGCCTGCTTACCCTGCGCGGCGTCGCGAGTTGGACGTCCTCAAGCGCCATGAGGCTGGCGGCGATCACGAGAGGGCCGTCGAGCCCGATCAGCTTCAGCACCTCAGTTGAGCGCAGCACAACTTCGGCGATGCGGCTTTCCAGCGGATAACCATCGACGAGGATGGTCCGGTCGTCATCAATGCGCGCGCCGATCATGATGGCGGTTTCGACGACACCCGGACGTATAAGGCGGGTGAACCAACGGCTCTCCGGATTTGGGCCGTCGCCACGCCGCTCCGGCGGGTCGATCGTCGACCATTGGTTGACGCCGACCCCCTCATTGTATCGTTCATATCCGCGCGGGATGAACAGTGGGCGTGTTGCCTTGACGACAGAAGGCTCCAGATAACGTTTGGCTGCGGCAGCGGCAGATGCGACCCGCAGGATCAGCCGAGGTCCGTTGACAATCGCCGGCACATCTCCGCGAACATAAAGCTGGTCGACCAGCGCCAACTGGTCGATCGCAAACGCGATAGTGTCCGCATCAGGCGACTGCGTGGCCCTCGACGCGATCACAAAGCGGATCGAAGCTTCCAGCGGACCCACCAGTTTTTGCATGAAGGCGGCTCGCGCGCGCCGGCGCTCGCCGTCTGGTGAGCCTTCCGCGAGCATGTAAGCCAGCGGATGGCGAAGATGCGCGAGATCGAAGGGGAGTTCGCGTTCTGGGCCGAAGGCGGTGTTCATGACGAGAAGTAGTTGCTGGTCGTCAAGCACACTCCGGGCAAAGCCAAACTCGGTCATGACGTTCGGGTTGGGAAGGAGTTTGCCTCTTTCTGTGGCGCCGACGAAGCTCACATCGCCCACGAAAATGTCGCACGTCCGGATCTTCCGAAGAATTGTCTCGCTGACGGGAGGGGTGCCAGCCACCCCCACAGTGTCACTATCGAGGATTAATACGCTTTCGAAGCTAGACTGAAGCGCGTCGATCGCGCCCTGCAAAGCTATCTGTATAAGCCGGCCGCACACATCCTGCTCGCGGTCGCTCTGCCAAGAATAGAAGATGCGGATGTGATCCATTCCGCCACTCTAGCAGCACTAACGCGCGAGCGGCAGTGCCCTCAAGCTTGCGATCTGCTCACCCTATGTAGAACTGTGTGCATCGGAAAATTGCCGGAAGCCGGTGTAGCGACCTGATGACGGCGCCCCAACCCTCCTTACCTCGAAAACACCCCCGCCCCACCAAAATACCCCGCCAGATGATCGATCCACGCCCGCACCAGCGGCGGCAGTCCGGTCCGCGTCGTGAACATCAGGTGCACGATCCCCTCCTGCCCGCGCCAGTCCGGGAACACCCGCATCAGCGCGCCCGATCGCAGGTCGGCCATGCAGGCATGGTCGGGCAGCAGCGCCACGCCCAGATCCGCGGTCGCGGCGCGGCGGATCGCCTCGAAATCGCCGCAGCTCAGCCGCGGATGATGGACGATCGCCTGCTGCGTGCCGTCCGGCCCTTCGAGCCGCCAGGTGACCGTACCTTCGTCGCCCGAGGAACTCAGCGTCGGCGCGCCGGCCAGCGCGTCGATGCCCTTCCCGGCAAGCTGGTTGGCGAGCGCCGGGCTGGCGACCAGGATGCGGCGGCTGCGCGCGAGCGTGCGCATCGTCAGTTCGACATCGCTGTCGAGGCGGGTGCGGACGCGCAGGGCGACGTCGATTCGCTCGTTGATCAGGTCGACCGGGCGGTCGGCGGCGACGATGTGGAGATTTCCCTTGGGGTAGAGCGTCAGGAGCGCGCAGCACGGCCGAGACGATCGGGATCTGGCGGTCGGACAGGCGAAGCGTACCGTGCCGCGCGGCTCGCTGAGGCTGGCCGCGACGATCGCCTCGGCGCGCTCGGCGGCGGCGACGGCGATCCGGCATTGCGCATGGAAGGCCGCGCCGATCTCGGTCACGCGGAAGCGGCGCGAGGAGCGCTCGATCAGGCGGGCGCGTTATTTCACCGAAATAGAATTTGAAGGATCCAGACCTGCCCCTGCCCCTCCACCAGCCTGCGGCTGGTCCCCCTCCCCGTTCCGGGGAGGAATTGGCTTGGCCGAAATCGTCTTCGCCCGGACTTTTGCCCCTCTTGCGCGCTCCTCAAGGGGAGGGGCTGAGTCCGGCGCATGAGCTTGCCTGACCTTCTCCCTTCCCAGGTCCGGGAGCTACCATGTTCACACATCTTTCGTCGTCGGTTGAATGGGTTAAGCCCCTCCCCTTCAGGGGAGGGGTGGGGGTGGGGGCGAGCGAAGCGAGCTTTTTGCGTTGGAGATCAATCGCTTAATCCGACATTGCGTGCGGCAGCTGACTGCCCCACCCCAACCCCTCCCCTAAAGGGGAGGGGCTTAAACATCTCAGATTACGCCGAAAAATGTGTGAAGACGGTAGGCAAAGCTCGGGGAGGAATAAAACCCGCTTCACCCTTTCACGCAAACCACCTGCTTCAACGTATGCACGATCTCGACCAGATCCGCCTGCGCCGCCATCACCGCTTCGATCGGCTTGTACGCGCGCGGCGTCTCGTCGATCACGCCTTCGTCCTTGCGGCATTCGACGCCTTCGGTGTCGGCGACATGGTCAGCCAGCGACACCATCTTCTTCGCCTCGGTGCGCGACATGATCCGTCCCGCGCCATGGCTGCAGCTGTCGAACGATTCGGCATTGCCGAGCCCGCGCACGATGAACGACTTGGCGCCCATCGAGCCCGGGATGATGCCCATCACCCCCTTCGCCGCGCGCACTGCCCCCTTGCGGGTGACGAGGACGTTCTCACCGAAATGGTTCTCCCGCGTCACATAATTGTGGTGGCAGTTGACCGCCTCCAGTTCCGCGTCGAACGGCTTGGCGATCCGGCTGCGCAAGGCCGCGATCACGTGGGTCATCATCATCCGGCGGTTGAGCGCCGCATAATCCTGCGCCCAGCCCACCGCCTCGACATAATCGTCGAAATGATCGGTCCCTTCCGGGAAGTAGGCGAGGTCCTCGTCGGGGAGGTTGATGAACCATTTGCGCATATCCTCCTTCGCCAAAGCGATGAAGAAGCTGCCGATCGCATTGCCCACGCCGCGCGACCCCGAATGCAACATCACCCACACCCGCTGCTCCTGGTCGAGGCACAGCTCGATGAAGTGATTGCCGGTGCCGAGCGTGCCGAGATGAACCAGATTGTTGGTCTTCTCGAGCTTCGGATATTTCGCGACGATCCGCCCGAAGCGCGCCGCCAAGGTGGCCCACGCATCGACGATCGCCGCCGGCGGCTCACCCCAAGACCCGGTGTCGCGCTTCGTCCGGCCGACCGAGCGGCCGTGCGGCACCGCCTGCTCGATCGCCGAGCGGACGGATTCGAGGCTGTCCGGCAGGTCATGCGCCAGCAGCGAGGTCCGCGCCGCCATCATGCCGCAGCCGATGTCGACGCCGACCGCGGCCGGTATCACCGCGCCTTTGGTCGGGATCACCGAACCCACCGTCGCGCCGATCCCGACATGGACGTCGGGCATCGCCGCGACATGCTTGAACACGAACGGCATCCACGCCGCGCGCGACAACTGGTCGCGCGCCTTCTGGTCGACCTGAACGCCGCGCGTCCACATCTTGACCGGCACGCCGCCCTCGACGTGGGTGTATTCGTAATTCGCTGTCGTCATGACGACCTCCTGATGCGTGCGTAGTCCAAAGTCGCCGGGGCGACGAGGTGATGGCGAGACGTTCCTGATGCTCTATCCGCTGAGCTACGGGCGCAAAGCCCGGCCGGAATCGAACCGGCGTCCACAGATCCGATGTAGTCCCGCCGGCATTCGCCCCGGTTATTGTTCTCAAATCCTCCCCGGGACGGGGAGGAATTGTATCGAGTCACGGCGACGAGGTTTTGGCAGGACGTTTCCCGCTCTACCGCTGAGCTACCCGGCCATATGGCAGCCGGGACAGGATTCGAACCTGCGACCTGGTGCGTGGAAGGCAATGTAGTCCATACCGGCATTCGCCATGATATTCGTGAAAGGCCGTGGCGACGAGTTACAGCGAGACGCATGACCCGTCTCGGGTCATCCATGTCAAGGATGTAGTCCCGCCAGCATTCGCCACGGCCTTATTGTCTTCAAACCTCCACTTGCTTGACCAGTTCGACCCAGTCACGCGTCTCGCCGGCGGCGAAGCGTGCGATCGTGTCGAACACGGCGTCGGAGAAGCCCCCGACGTTGAGGATATCGATGCGGCCGGAAGCCTGCGTCGTTCCATAGGGCTGCACGTCCACGCAGACGAGCTTGGCCCGACGGTTGCGGCGCTTCAGCTTGTCCCACTCGACGATCGTCGCGGTCGCCCCCGCGGATCCCCGCGTCGCATCGACCCAGGACTGGTTGTCCGAGACGATGACGACGAGATCGACCGCGGCGCCTTCCGCATTGAGCCTGGCGAGCGGCGCCGAGACGTTGGTCCCGCCCCCGCCGACCGCGGCCAGCCGCGCCGCATTCACCGCGACCCGCGCGTGACGGTCGAGATCGAGCGGAACGACGTCCACCTCGAACGGGAGGACCCGCGCCTGCCGGTTGGCCCGCAGCATCGCCGCCGCGACCAAAGCCGCGACATCGACGCAGCGCACCTTCGACGAGGCCCCCTTGCGGTGGCCGGTCACCGGCGACTGCATCGACCCCGACACGTCGGGGCAGACGACCACCTGGCCCGCGACCGCCGGCACGCTCTTCAGCGATGCCTCCAGCGCCGTTTCCAGCGCCGCCTGCACCATGAGCGGCACGCCGTCGTCGGCTTGGCCCAGCGCGATCATCAGCTGGTACGGCATCGGCCGGACCTTCGCGATCGCCTGGGTATCGGCCAGCCGCAGTGCGACCATGTCGGCGACCCCCTCCACGCTGAACGCGCCCTTGCGGGCCAGCGTGTTGAGGTTCATCCGCAGCGCCTGCCACCCCATCGTCGCCGCCAGGTCGCCCCACTGCTCCGCGGTCAGCGGAAGAGCGGTCAGCCACTCGAACGGCACCGGCGGCAGCGGCAGGGAAGCATCGCGCTTCCACGCCTCGAACGCGGCGATCTCCGCCGGCAGCGCGGCGACATCGTACGGACGGCCGATCAGCCAGCCGTAGAAGGCGCGCCGCGCCTCGTCCGCCGGCTTGGGGTGGACCATCCGGACAACGTCGGCGAGCGACGGTTCGCTGCCGGTCGCGGCCGCCATCAGGCTGCGCATCGACGCCCGCTCCAGCCAGTCCTTGACCAGCCGCTTCGGACGCGAGCCGAGCGACGTCCGCCCGACCTGCCCCGACCGCATGATCTGCACGAAGCTGCGCAGCATGCGGCCATTGTCGATCACGCGGCCGAAGACGCGGACCGCGAGGTCCGGATCGGCGACGGTCAGATACGCTGCCAGCAACGCCGGCATGTCCTTCATCGCACCCGCCTTCCGCGCATAGACGGCGGCCTGGGCGACGAAGAGCGGATCGACCGCGCGGGCAGCCGCCAGCACGTCGGCCAGCTGCGTCTCGGCAGCGCCGTAGAAAGTGTCGGCGAGCGTGCCGGTTGCCGCGAGCTGGGCGAGCTTCGCCTCGGGCTCATAGGCATAAGCCGGTGCGCCCGCGACGTTGATCGCGTCCGTCCGCGGCAGCAACCGCGCGATCGCCGAAGCGAAAAGACCCTTGTTCGCCATCTGCCTTCCTCCAAACATTCAGAGCCGGTTGGCCCTGACGAAAACCCTGTGGGGCGGCCGGCCCATTCCGGCCGCCCCTTCCGCGCCGCCGGCAAGGGTTGAACCCGACTGGCATGGCGCAATCATGAGTGCAGGGGACGTGCCAGTTTGCCCCGGCCACGATCGATTTTCCATCATGACATTGAACTTAAACGATTTATTTGATCACTGTCATCACGACCCAGTTTTGCCTGTCGCTTCTTCCACCGCAAAATCGTATCGACAGCGATCGTACTTTATCCTACAGGATAAGCATGAAACCTCTCGTCGTCATCGGCTTCCTCGGCTCGACGCTCGATGCGGCCAAGTTCGGACCATCGCGCTGGAACAAGTGGCGGCCGTCGGTCGGCCTGACGATGCACGCGGATCTGCGTGTCGATCGCTTCGTGCTGCTGCACGGATCGGCGCATCAGCGGCTCGCCGACTATCTGGCCGAGGATATCGGCTCGGTCTCTCCGGAAACGACGGTCGACCCGCGCGTCGTCGATCTCGCGGATCCGTGGGATTTCGAGGAGGTCTATGGCAAGCTGCTCGACTTCGCGCGCGCCTATCCGTTCGACCCGGAGACCGAGGATTATCTGATCCACATCACCACCGGCACCCACGTCGCGCAGATCTGCCTGTTCCTGTTGACCGAGGCGCGCTATCTACCGGGCCGGCTGCTGCAGACGCAGCCGAGGCGCGGATCGCCCGATGCCGCCGGCACGTGGACGACGATCGACCTCGATCTCTCGCGCTACGACAGCATCGCGACGCGCTTCGCCGCCGCCAGCGCCGAAAGCACGTCGTTCCTCAAGTCCGGCATCGACACGCGGAACGCCGCGTTCAACCGCATGATCGACGAGATCGAACAGGTCGCGCTGCGATCGAAGGCGCCGATGCTGCTGATGGGACCGACCGGCGCCGGCAAGAGCCAGCTCGCGCGCCGGATCTACGAGCTCAAGCGCAGCAAGCATCAGGTGAAGGGGCCGTTCGTCGAGGTCAATTGCGCGACCTTGAAGGGCGATGGCGCGATGTCGGCACTGTTCGGGCATCGCAAGGGCGCGTTCACCGGCGCCGCCGCCGACCGCGCCGGCCTGCTGCGCACCGCTGACACCGGCATGTTGTTCCTCGACGAGATCGGCGAACTCGGGCTCGACGAGCAGGCGATGATCCTGCGCGCGATCGAGGACAAACGCTTCCTTCCGGTCGGCGCCGACAAGGAATCGGCGTCCGATTTCCAGCTGGTCGCCGGCACCAATCGCGACCTCGGCCGCGCGGTGGCGCAGGGCGGGTTTCGCGACGACCTGTTCGCGCGGCTCAACCTGTGGACCTTCGCCCTGCCCGGGCTCGCCGACCGGCGCGAGGATATCGCGCCCAATCTCGATTACGAACTCGATCGCTTCGCCGCGCGCGAGGGTCTGCGCGCGACCTTCAACAAGGAAGCGCGCGACCGCTATCTCGCCTTCGCCTGCCTGGCCGACGCCCGCTGGCTCGGCAATTTCCGCGATCTCGCCGCCAGCGTGACGCGCATGGCGACGTTCGCGCCGAAAGGAAGGATCGATATCGACTGCGTGGAGGCCGAGATCGTCCGGCTGCGGCGGCTGTGGTCTTCGGAAACCGGGGCGCCGGATATGCTCGCGGCCTTGCTGTCGGCGGAGCAGCGGGACGCGATCGATCCGTTCGATCGCGTGCAATTGTCGCATGTCGTCGAAACCTGCCGACGCAGCCGATCCTTGTCGGAGGCCGGCCGCGCGCTGTTCGCGGCGTCGCGCGCTTTGCGCACGTCGTCCAACGATGCCGACCGGTTGCGCAAATATCTCGCGCGGTTCGGGCTGTCGTGGCAGGCGGTGGCGGAGATGACGCTAAGGTAACACCCGCTCCGTTCGGGCGGACTTTTCACGCCGCCATACACCTTCTCCGTCATCCCGAACTCGTTTCGGGATCCATAAACTCCGAGTGTCCGGCTTTGATACCGTTCTGAAAATTCGGCGTTTATGGATCCCGAAACGAGTTCGGGCTGACGGCAGGGGGAGATTTGGTCATGATTTGCAGCTCCCCCAAAACCCCCCGGCCTATTTCGCTGCCGTCGCCTCGATCTCGACCAGGAACGGCGGTGCTGCCAGCGCCGCGACCTGGATGGTCGAACGCGCGACGGTGTTGGGATTCTCGGCGGTGCCGAAGAAGAGTTTGAAGCCCTCGTTCATGCCGGCGAAGTCCATCTTGCCGCCCAGCGCGGGATCGCCGGCGACGAACACAGTGAGCTTGATGATGTCGGACATCGCGTAGCCCTGCGATGCCAGGATGGTCTTGATCTTGTTGAAGATGCTGATCGTCTGGGTCTTGGTGTCGCCGAAATCGGCGATCGTCATCTCCGCCGGCGGGACCTTTTTGGTCGGATCGATCGGCGAGGCGAGCTGGCCGCTGAGATACAAAGTCGTCGCGCCCGACGACACCGTCACGCCCTGCAGGATCAGGCCCGGCGGTGTATTGACATGCCGCTCCACCAGCGGCTTGGGCGGCTTCGCCGGCTGCTTCGCCATGGCGGCACCCGGTGCGAGCACCCCGGCCATGGCTGCGGCAGAAAGAGCGAGCGTCCGAATCATGGCATTCTCCTTGTCGGCCGGGCGCGCATCGCGCGCGCCCGGTCCGTCATTTCAATCATTATCGTTCTGATCAAGCGTTTCCGACCCGACAGCGTCACGCCGATTCTGGAATGCCAACCCCCGCCGGTGAAACCGAATGGCGAGAAGTCAGGATAGACAGCGCCGTACTGCCGATTTTGACCAGCACGTGGCCGGTGCGGAGTTCATGGGTGGATCAGAATTTCACCCGCACGCGGCCATACCAGAAGCCGCCGTTGATCCCGAAGGGACCGCCCGTGCGCGGATAGATCTGGCCATCCGAGGTGCCGCCGGTGATCGCATAGAGCGTGTTGAACTCTTTGCTCAGCTTGTCGGGATAGTTGTTGAACACATTGTTGGCGCCGACCGACAGCGTGTAATGTTCGTCCAGGGTGTAGCTGATGTCGATGTCGGTGGTGAACTCCGAGCCGAATTTTTGCCCCGGATAATCCTGCGTGTCCGACCAGCCCGAATAGAAGCTTTCGCGCGCGGTGAACGTGAAGCCTTCGATCGACCAGATGCCCGAAAGAATGGCACGATGCTTGGGCGCGTAATTGGAGATGTCGCTGATACGGTCGGCGCCGATCGCGACCGGATCGAAATCGGTGACCTTGCTCTTGTTGTAATTGTAGGCGAGCGTGAGGCTGACCGGTTCGCCAAGCACTGGACCGGTGCGATATGTGCCGACAACGTCGACACCCTGGGTGCGGGTGTCGAAGCCGTTGGTGAAGTACTGCACCGCTCCGCCCACACCGACGGTGGAGAGCACCGGCAAAGCGGCAACATCGGCGGCGGTCACGTCGAAGGTGGAGGTGATGCTGATCCGGTTGCGCACCTTGATCTGGTAGGCATCGATCGTGACCGTCAGTTCGGGCATCGGGTCGATCACGATGCCGAGACCGAAGTTGGTCGATTTCTCGGGCTTGAGCGCCACCGCGCCGTAATATTGCGCGATCGGGCTATCGACCGGATAGGTGCCGGTCTGCACCTGATCGCCGGCTGACGAGAATGCGGTGGTCACGATCTGGGTATTGCTCTGGCCGGGCGATGGCGCGTGGAAGCCGGTGCCGAACGTGCCGCGCACCGCTAAGCCTTCGGTGGCCTTGTAGATCGCGTTGACCTTGCCCACCCAGGCACTGCCGAACGTGTTGTAGTGTTCGTAACGACCGGCCGCGCCGAGCGTCAGCTTATCGGTCAGGTCGCCTTCGGCGCTGAGGTACACGCCATAGCTTTCCTGCCGGCTGGACCCGGCCGATTCGGGGCTGGTGCCGCCATAGCCGCTCGCGGCGGGCGACTTGCCGACGTTCGAATCGAACGTGTAGACGCCTGGAGCAACCTGCAGATAGAGGTTCTGATTGGCGTAGGGGCCAGCGCCGTAGGACTGAAGATCGCCCGCCGTCGCGGTGTAGGTTTCGCGGCGATACTCGAAGCCGCCGGCGATCGTGATCGGGCTGGCGAGGCCGGCATCGAGATCGTAGGCGAGGTCGAGATTGGCGTCGAACTCCTTCTGGATCAGCTTGCCGAACTCGAACGCGGTCTGGCTGTCGGGACCATAGGATGCGTTAAGCGACCCGTACATCGACAGATCGAGCGAGTTGCGGCTGAGCGATGCCGAAGCGTCATATTTGATGTCGGCCAAAGTGCCCTTGAAGCCGACCACGCCATAGGCCTGATCCTTCACGCCGACGAAGCGCGGGGTGAAGCCCGCCGGATAGAGCGACGTGAAGTTGAAGATGTTGGCATCCTTGACGAAGCCGCCGGCGGGACAGGTCGGGTTGCCGACCGGACAGGGCGTCAGGTACACCGGCGTTGCGAACGCTCCGTTGACGCCACTCGTGTTGACCGGATCGCCATCGACCGTCGTCGTCGCATATCGTTTTACGGCGCGATAGTTGAAGCTCTGGTTGGCCTTCGCGTGCGCGATGTTGCCGAAGAAGTAGAGCTGTATGTCGGGGGAGAGGTCGAACCCCGAATTCAGCGCCAGCTTGTAACCGTCGTTCGGCGAGGTGCCCCAGATCTGCGCGGGGCCCGGATAGTTGGGAATCTGGTCGGCGAGTGCCGGAAACTCCTGCGCGAACAGCAGGGCACCGGGCCGGGTCGCGCCGCGGCTGGTGCCCTTGTCGTCATTATATTCGCCCGAGAAGGTGATGAAGCCGGAATCACCGACTTCGAAGCCGGCGTAGGCGGCGACCTGACGGCTGTCGCCGTCGCCGCCATTGTCGTAAAACTGCCCGAAACGGCCGGTGACCTCGAAGCCCGGCGCTGTCTTGAGGCCGTAGTTGAGCACGCCCGCGATCGCGTCCGAGCCGTATTGCGCGGTTGCACCTTCGCGCAGCACCTGCAGGTTGCCGATCGCAATCGTCGGGATCAGCGAAAGGTCGGAGCCTTGCGAGCCGAGTCCGAGCGCGGTGTCGCCGCCGGTGACGACCTGGACCAGCGCCGACCGGTTGAAGCGCTTGCCGTTGATCATGACCAGGATCTCGTCGGCTGGCAGGCCGCGCAGCGACGGCGCGCGCACGAAACTCGACGCGTCCGAGATGGTGTTCTGGCCGACGAAGAACGACGGAACGATGTTCCTGACGATATCGAGCATGTCTGCCGCGGGCTGGGACTGCAGTTCGGCGGCGCCGATCACGTCGACGGGCGACGCCGAGTCGGTGACGGTGCGGTCGGTACGGCGCGTGCCGAGGACGACAATGTCGGTGCTATCCGCCGGGAGCGCCGGCTCCGCTTCCACCGGATTTTCAGGCGCGGGCTGGGCGAATAGAGGCGTAGCGGTAACCAGCATTGCGACGGCAAGCGCGGTGCGCGAAATCATTGACTGCGAAATCATTTGAGCTCCCCCGTTGAATCAAGTTTCAGGAGCCTCTCCATCACATCTGCAATCGTTCGCCGCAGTCTTTCCGATAAAATCAGTGAATAGCCCTCCGACGGAATCGTCCGTCGGCACGAACCTCGATGAACTGCCCGATCCATGATGGCGTTGGGCGAGAACGCTGCCAATGCGTCTGGTAGCCTCGATGATGGCACGATGCTAGGCAGGACCAAACCGTCCGGCAAGCGAAGATTATCGGTGTAGCGCCATGGCGTAATGAAGTTGGACCAATGTGCCGTTTTTGCAACAGAACTGACATAAATCTCCAAAAGCATCACGCAGACATCAGGTTACGCGGGCGGATCACTCAGCTTGTCCCCAAGCGAAAAACCTTGGTGTTTACCGGCATCGACCGCGACGGGTAGCATATCGACTTCATTTATACCTACTCACAACGGCCACACGCAACGACGTCGATCCGCAGGCATAGCTCCGCGAACTGCTAACCTGGCACTGGAAATCGGCCACCAAATGCTCGCCGCCGCTTACGCAGCCTGAAACGCGGTACCGACCAGACAATCTTATACTGTCATATCAACGACCCCTCTTCTTGATTTGAAATATTTTGTAATTATCTTTCACCTATGACTATTTGTCACGACACTGGGCCTGTCGATCAGGCCGCGTTCACGCCGCGATGCGAACGCGCCCGGACGATTCAGTCAGCGCCTGCGCGGACACGCGCCGGGCCAGCGCCATCACCTGCGCCTGTGCCGACTGGATCGCGCCCTCCTGCCAGCCTGGCGTCTGGCTTAGCGCCGCGCCCGCGAAATAGATCCGGCCATCGGGCTGCTGGAGCTGCTTGAACGCCTCGGTCTCGATATGGCCTTCCTGACGGCCGTTCGCGCTGCCGGCGTTCCAGTCGGGCCAGGGACCCAGGCTATAGGGTATCTTGTGCCAGTTGACCGCGATGCCGTTGACCAGGTCGGCGCCATGGCCGGGATGGAGCTTGTCGATCACGCCGCGCGAAAAGGCGATCTGCTCGGCGATCGGGCGCTTCTGGAATTCCGCCGCCATTGGCCCCGAATTATAGCAGCCGAGGATCATGCCGCGCGCCGAGTGCAGCCCGGCCGACGGATACCAGATCAGGGCAGTCGGCGGGCCGACGAACGAGATGCCGCCATAGATCTGCTCCTTCTCCCAGAAGCGCGGACTCTCGAACGCCACCTTGTTCGAATGGTCATAGACGACGCTGCCAATCGTCTTCTTCATCGCCGGCGAGAAGTCGGTGTCGATCTTCGCCAGCACCTGGAACGGGATCGTGCAGATCATATAGTCGGCGGCGACCGTCTCATGGACGCCGCTCGCCTTGTCCACGTAGATCACCTCGACGCCCCTGGGCGTATGGCGGATGCGGGTGACCTCGGCGCCGCGGACCGCCGGCCGCCGCAGATTGCGGTCGAACGCTGCGTGGATCCGGTCCATGCCGCCGACCGGCTGGAACATCGTCGCCTGCATGTAGAGATTGTCTTCGAACAACGTCATCGGCAACTGCTCGTTGGCGAGCAACTGGTCGAGCGGCATCGCCGACCCCGGCGACGCGAATGCCAGTCCCGCGCCGGGGGCGGTGCCAAAGCCCGACCGTTCGGTGCCGGTGAAGGCGTAGTCGTCGCCGAGATCGCCATAGGCCTTCATGAACGGCAGCAATTTCTCGCGGTCGGCAGCGCTCAGTTCCTTGTCGAGCGAGCCCTGGCTGATCGCCTTCGCCAGCAATTCGGCGATGCGGCCACGCATGTCGTTGATCGCGGTGCGCATGCGGACCTTGCCGCCATTCGCCGCCATCAGATAGGCCGAGCGGCTCGAATTGACCTCGACCTCGAGCGGCACCCCGAACTTGTCGGCATAGCCGAGCAGCCCCTGATGGAAGCTCGGAATGCGCGCCGGCCCGGCGTTGAAATAGATGCCGTCGGAGAAACGCGCGGTCTGGGTCTCCTCGCCGACCATCTCGATCCGGTCGCCGTCGCGCACCGTCCAGGCGCGCCCGCCGACGCGCTGGCGCGCCTCGAGCAAGGTGACGAGGAAGCCAGCCTGTTCGAGTTCCCAGGCCGATGTCAGCCCGGCGATGCCGGCGCCGAGGATGACGACATGCTTCTTCTGCCCCAGGGTCGGGGGCAGCGCCGCCATGCCCTGCGCATGCGCGACGCCCGCCAGGCCCAGCGCCTGCATCGCGCCCAGCGTCGCGCCGAGTCCACCGACCATGCCGATGCGCCCCAGAACAGCGCGGCGCGAAACCCCAATTTTACGCGAAACCCCAACTCTACTCGAAACCATGGCGACCCCCGGTTGGCGCCCGACCTTGGCCTGGCCGGCACGTCGACACTCACCGCGGGCTTTCCCGGCGGCGGCCGTTCGGGGCATGCCCTCCCAACAGCCGCGTTCGTCGCGCATCAGCCATCGCGACGCCAACAGCTACGGACTGTCGACGCTGGCTCGATACGGGTGGAACGCGGACGGAATTTTTTGGTTGATGTCGCATTCAATCGCTGTTTGCGTTGCAGTGCAACAGAAAAAACCGCGCTTCGTCACAACAGTGACGTTTTGGGCTGGGACGCCATCGCGACGAGCGACGCAATTAGCGCGTGGCGGGACGGCCCGGACCACGGAGCAGCTCGGTTTTGGCTGGTCGAATCCACCGCCCAGATCGATCGTTCGCGCTGCGCGCTGCGTGTGCCGCCGCGAGATGTGCGACCGATTGACCTTAATATGTCGTTGAAATGCAATATTTGCATCCAGATCAGTGATGTTCGCACTTGCAGCATAGTGCGCTATCCGTCATAACGAACATGCCTTTCAGGCATCCTCTCCTAAAACTTTTCGGGCTGGCCCTCACGGGCCGGCCCTTTTTTTTCGCCGGCGCTGGCGGTTTTGGTCGCAGGTGCCGCCCTCAATCCCTCTACCGCCCGTGCATCGCCCACCGGCGCGTTGCACTGGCCGTCGAGGCGCGGTACCGGAACGCAAAGGAACTCCGGGGGGGACAGTGGCGCTCTATACGTGCGACGACAGCAATTGCTTCCTGTTCCGGAAGGGCCAGTCGTTCGACTATGGCTTTGCCTGCGCGCGCACGATGCCGGTCACCGATCCCGCTTCGCCGCCGCGGTGCGCCGCCCGCGAACTGACCATCGTCGACACCTCGTCACCGGCCTCGCTGACCTCCGGTGCCGGGTCATGGGGACTCGATCGCAGCCTGGCCAGCCGCGGCGACGATCCGCATGAGGCGCCCACGGTCACGCTGGAGTCGATCGAGGTGCCGCCGAAACGGGCCGGCCCGCCGGTCCTGCTGCTTGCATTGCCGCTCGCATTGCTGGTCGCGGGCGCCGGCGCGTGGATCTTCAGGGAACCGCTCGGCCGGATCGCCGGCCTGTCAGACGGTGGATCCGGCCAACCCGCAGCCGCCTCCGCCGATGTCGAGAGCATCGTCGCCGAGGCGCTGCTGACGGCGGGCTACAGTCGCGAGATTTCCGACAAGATCCTGTCGGTGCGGCGGCAGGTCGACGCCATTCGCGAGCGCAACGAGGCCGCCACGCCCGAACTCGCCAGCCAGCTCGCCGACGTCGAGGCGAAGATCAAGCAGAACGAGGCCGAGCGTCGCGCGGCGTTCCGGTCCTATGTCCAGTCGGTCGAGCGCCTCAGCAAATTGCCGGCGGCCGATGTCGCGGACGCGACTGCGGGCGTCGGCACGCGGTTCGACCAGAGCAAATTGGCCCGGCTCAGGGCGCTGCTGCCCGTTCTCCAGCGCCAGGTTGCGGCCGCGCGCGCCGGCAACGCCGATCATGATCGCTGGATCGGCGAGATAGAAACCGCCCCGATTTGATGCTATAGGAAACGCCATGTCAGCGTATCGCTCCGTTCCGCGCTTCTGCCTGTCGCTTGCCGCGGCTGCGACCCTGGCGGTCGGCGTTGCCCCCGCCCCCGCCGTGGCGGCCAAGAAGTCCGACTTCGCCGATCGCTGCGAGGAACTGCGCAAGCCGTTCAGCAAGATCCAGAATTACCGCAAGAACCAGGCGCTGAAGGGTGCGCTGATCGGCGGCCTGGCCGGGCTGGCGACGGGGGTCGCGGTCAATTCGGGCAAGAACAACAAGGGATCGGTGCTGCCCTATGTGATCGCCGGCGCCGCTGCCGGCGGCGTGATCGGCTATGTCGCCGCCAAGGCGCAGCAATCGCGCAACCGCGAGGAAGTCCAGCGCGCGATCGCCGCCGATTTCAGCGGCGAGGTCGGGAACTATGATCCGCTCGCCGACAAGATCGTCGACCTCGGCAATTGCCGTCGCGAGCAGATCTACACGGTGCAACACGATTACGAGACCCAGGCGATCGACGGCAAGGAAGCCCGCGCGCGCCTGGTGAAGCTCGAAAGCTGGGTGACGAAGGACGATGAGGCGATCTCGGGCGCGGCCGGCGTCCAGACCGAACGCGTCGCTTATTATGTCCGTGCGCAGCGGCTGGCCGAAGGCGCCCGTCCCCAGGACACCGAGGCGCAGGACGCCAATTTCTCCTATTACACCGATCCGGCGCTCCAACCGGCAATCCAGGTCACCACCGTCGACGAGAGCGGCGCGGTGATCGGCGGCGATCCGGTTGCAGCACCCGCGGCGACCTTGTTCGTCAAGAATCGCAATGGCGTGAACCTGCGCGACCAGCCGAACACCGGTGGGCGCAAACTGGCGATGCTCCCCTACCGCGCATCCGCCGAGGTCAAGCAAAGCACCACGCCGGGCTGGTACGAGGTCCGGTGGAACGGACAGAGCGGTTTCGCGGCATCGACCTTCTTCGACGGCACGCTGCCGCCGGTTGCCGCCGCGCCGGTCGCCAAGCCGAAGAAAGGCGTGCGCAAGATCGCCGTGCGCAAACCCAAGGCCGACACCTCGTCGCCGCAGGGCCAGGCCAAGAGCGCGGTCGCGAGCCGGAATGCCGCGTATCAGACGCGCATGCGCAGCGCCGCCGAGACGTCGGCGCAATTGAGCGACCTGCGCTCGTCGCTGACCTGAGGCGCGAGCCGAAGCCCATTCCGCGGGGGTGGCATGACGGCTGCCACCCGTCTCCTAAAGGCGCCATATATCGCCGCGATTCCCCTCATTCCGCTCGCGGCCGGGGAGGGATTTCCGCGCCATTTCTGCTTGTCTTGGCGCCGATGCCCGCCTCCTCCCGGCAAATGACTAGCCGTTCTCCGGCCGTCACACCAGAAATGCGGCGATCAATATTGTCTCGAGATCCGCCGTGCTGAACGGCTTGGTGAGCCGCGGCGCGGCATTCATGACGTCTGTCGGCAGGCCGAGCCGCCCATAGCCGGTGACGACCACGAACGGCATCGCACGCGCATCGAGTGCCGCTGCGATCGGTGCACTGCTCTCGCTGTTCAGATTGGCATCGAGCAATACCCCGTCGAGCGCCTGATCCGCCACGATCGCAAGCGCCTCGGCGACCGTCGCCACCGGACCGGCGACGACACAACCGAAATCTTCGAGCAGCATGACGATATGTTCGGCCACCATCCATTCGTCCTCGACGACGAGCAGGCGCAGCCCGGACAGTCGCGACGAGGCCAGCGGCTTGTTCACGTGGATGCCCCCGATCTCTCGGATCCCGGTCGTTCAGGCCCAGATCGTTCAGGCCCAGATCGTTCAGACGGCGTCACGGCGGGCATGATCGCCGACGTCAGCGGAAAACTCAGCACGACACGCAGCCCGCCCGGTTCGAACGCAACGTCCGCCTGTCCCTTGAGCTCATAGCTCATGCCGCGTTCGATGAAGCGCATGCCTTGCCCGCGCCGCGTGGGCGGAGCGACCTCAGGGCCTCCGCTCTCCTGCCAGTCGAGGAACACGCGTTGTTCGCCTTCGTCGCCGATCCGCCAGTCGATCGCGATCTTGCCGGTCGGCCGCGAGAGCGCGCCATATTTGACCGCATTGGTCGCAAGTTCATGCAGGATCATCGCCAGCGCCAGGCTCGCCTGCGGACGCAGGTCGATATCGGGACCCGCGCCGATATTGATCTGTTCGTCCGCCCCGAACGGCCGCAACGATCGTTCGGCGATATGCCTGATCCGGACGCCCTTCCAGCGCCCGTCGATCACCGCATCGTTCGCGCTCGCCAGCGCCTGCAGCCGCCCCTGGAAGGCCGTGCTGAAGCCATCGAGCGACTCGCTGTGGCGGAGCGTCTGGACGGCGATCGACTGGACCACCGCGAGCGTGTTCTTCACGCGGTGGCTGAGTTCGCTGACCAATATGTCCTGGTGAAGAACCGCGTTCTTGCGCTCGGTGATGTCCTCCAGCGCGAGCAGGATGAGTTCGGCCCGGCCATCGTCGCCCTCGATCCGGCGCGCATTGAGCAACATGCTGCGCGCGCCGTGTTGCGGAACGACGAGGTCCACTTCGAAATCGTCGATCTGCCGGCGCGTGGGCAGCATCTCCTCGAGCAGCATGCGCAACTGCGGATTGTCCCATTGGCCGTCGCCGAGTTCGTAAACGGGCCGGCCGACCGTTTCCGCCGGGGACATTCCGAACATCTGATAGAAGGCGGTGTTGGCCGATCGCGCGCGCAGATCGCCGGTCAGTGCGAGCAGCGGATCGCGGATCGTTTCGACGATCGCTTCGGCAAAGTCCCGCGCCGCGATCGTCTCCGCCTGTGTCGCCTTGAGATCGTCGATGTCGATGAACGTGGCAACCGCTCCGGCGATGCGATTGTCGCGCGTATGATAGGGCAGCACGCGCAACAGATACCAGCGCCCGTCGTCGCTGCGGATTTCCTCTTCGAACGTGGCGAGCCGTGCGACGGCGGCCTGCGCCTTTTCGAGCAGCGCGCCGCTGCTGAATTTCTGAGAAAAACTGCCGATCGGCCGGCCGACATCGCCATCCATCAGTTCGAACAAGGTCTTGATCGCCGGTGTGAACCATTTGATCCGCATCTCGGTGTCGAGAAAGATCGTGGCGATATCATTGCCCATCAGCAGATTCTTGAGATCGTCGCCGATTTCCGAAAGCTCGACCAGCTTGCGATCGAGCTGCGCGTTGATCGTGCCGAGCTCCTCGTTGAGCGACTGCAATTCCTCCTTCGACGCCTCGAGTTCCTCGTTGGTCGCCTGCAGTTCCTCGTTGACGCTGGTGACTTCCTCGTTGGCGGCGGACAGCTCGGCGTTCGCGGTTTCGAACTGTTCGACCGTGCTGCGCATTTCCTCGCGCGCGGCGCGCAATTCCTCTTCGAGATCGCGACCGGGCGGGCGGTCGATCACCGTCATCCCGATCGGTGCGCGATCTTCCGCCGGTTTCTGGCTCCGCGTGAAACTCACCAGGATCATGCCGGCGGTCTGGCTCACGTCAGGCACCGGGTTCGCCGTGACCAGCACCGAATCCTGCTTTGTGCCGCCGCGGAAATTGGCGCGCAGCGTCACGCTGCCGTCGTCGTCGATCGCCTTGCGCACCGCCGCACGGATGGTCAGGCGCAACCCCTCACGCGCCAGCGCCAGCAGATCGAATGTCGGTGGCCCGCCCGGTTGCGCGAGATAGTCTTCGGTCGCGCCGTGGAAATGCAGCACGTGAAATCCGCGGTCGATCAACACCGAAGCGGGTGCGAAGCGTTCGGCCAGCGACTTGCACGCGATGTCGGCGAGTTTGGGTGGCGCCGGTCGCGGCCAACTGGCCGGATCGCGCGTCGGCCAATCGGTGAATTTGAGCGCGGGCGAGCGCGCCGGTCCGACGCGCCGATAGATCCGCCATCGCTTCGATACGGTCTCGAACAGATGATCGCGCCGTCCGACGGTTTCGGCATTGCCGAGAAACAGGAAACCACCTTCGCGCAAGGCGAAATGCACCAGCGACAGGATCTTATCCTGCGCCTCGGGTTCCAGATAGATCAGAAAATTCCGGCAACTGACCATATCCATGCGCGAATAGGGCGGGTCGCTCAGCAGGTTCTGCGGCGCGAACAACACCAGCTCGCGAATTTCCGGTTTGATCCGGTAATAATTATCGTTCGCCTTGTCGAAGAAGCGCGCCAGCCGCTCGGGCGACAGACCTTCCACCATGCTGCCGGGAAAGATCGCCTTGCGCGCGGTGCTGAGATGATGGTCGGCGGCGTCGGTGGCGAAGATCTTGACCGCAAGGTCCTTGCCGGCCGCGACGCCGCGTTCCGTCACCAGCATCGCGATCGTATAGGCCTCCTCGCCGGTCGAGCAGGCCGGCGCCCAGACGCGAATCTCCTGGCGGTCGCCGGCCTTCTCGACGAGCGGCGTGATGACCTCGCGGTCGAGCGCATCCCACGCATTGGGGTCCCGAAAGAACGCCGTGACGTTGATCATCAGGTCCCTGGCGAGCGCGCCGGCCTCTTCGTCGTTGTCGCGGAGGATCGCCAGATAGTCGGCGAGCCGTTCGACATGCGCCAGACCCATCCGCCGATGGACGCGGCGCGACAGCGTGGCGCGTTTGTACTGGCGGAAATCATGACCCGCGCTGGTGTGGAGGAAGGTCAGGACGTCGCCGAGATCGGCATCCGGGTCCGCCGCGATCTCCGCGGGCCGCGGATCGTGGACATAGGAATGGCGGGCATAAAGCCGCAGCACCTCGGGCATGTCTTCGGGCGCGAGCACATAATCGATCGTGCCCGATGCGATGGCGTGGCGCGGCATGCTGTCGAACCGCGCGGTGTCGGGTGACTGCGCGATGCACAGTCCCCCCGCCTGCTTGATGTCCTGCAGACCTGCGGAGCCGTTGCTGCCCGCGCCGGACAGGATGATCGCGATCGCCTTCTCCTGCTGATCTTCGGCCAGCGCGCTGAAGAACCGGTCGATCGGATGGCGCTGGCCGCGTGGCAGGTCGGGCTTGACCAGGCGCAATACGCCCTTCTCGATCAGCAAGGTGGTCGCCGGAACGATCACATAGACGTGGTTCGGCGCGATCCGCATCCCGTCTTCGATCCGTACGACCGGCATCGCCGTCTCGCGGCCGAGCAGGTCGGCCAACAGGCTTTCGCGGGTGGGATCGAGATGCTGGACGAAGATGAACGCCATGCCGCTGTCCGCTGGCATCGCCCTGAGAAACGCCGTCGCCACTTCGAGACCGCCTGCCGACATGCCGATCCCGACGACGGGAAACACGCCTTCGCCGGGTTTTGTCGGATCGACGGCGCGGGATTTCCCGGCATCGTCGCCGACCGGTGCTTTTTCGACGTCGGCCAGTACTGTTCCCCTCACATTGTGTCACGCCGTAACGATCTGACGGCGAACCCGGCCCCCCGGCTTGAGGATATCCCGTCGCCCCCCGATAGTATCGCAAATTCGCTTCGCTCACCGGCCCGGGCGACATTCCGCGCCTGCCATGTCGGATCACGACAGTCGGCAAAAGTGATCCGCACGACCCTTCAGAAAACCCGGTGTCGCGGGTCAGGGCGGCGGCGCCCGACCAATCTCCAGAGGCGAACATGCAACCAGGCGAAGCGTCGCCAAAGCGGTTGTCACGCGCATTCGCGGCGCGGCGCGGACAAGACGAAGATTTTCGGCGACCACTGCATATCGATCCGCCAGTACCGCATGCGCGGCGGCAGCGCGCTGATGACTGGATTGCGCCGCGCGCAGCCGCTCTTCGAGCGCGCGAACGCGGTAGTAGACCAGGTCGTCATGCGAAAACATGTGATCGCCTTTCGCTCCGTTGTCGTAACAAACGCGCGGATCGCTCCGGCGGGTCCATCGCAAGCGAATCGTCAACGTCGACCGCTCAGGAACCATCCGCCGTTCGAAATGTTAAATCAGCCATCATCGTGGAGGAGGATTGATATGGCTCATACAGAAGAACGAATCGTCGAACCGAACACGACCGTGATCGAACGGAGTGGCGGAGGCGGGACCGCCGTTATTGCGGCGATCCTCGTCATCCTCGCCGCCGTGGCCGCCTATTTCTTGCTGGTCAACGACAACCGCAAGACCGATGCCGTGACCGGTGCCGCTCAGGCGATCGAAAAGACCGCGGACAAGGCAGGCGACAAAATCGACGGTCAATGAGTGGCAGCCGGCGGCGCGATGGTGCGGCCGGCATGATAAGAGATCCTGGCCGCGTCCAGCAAAAGGCGCGGACCTGACTTGGTGGCCGAACAGAGTTCGGCCACTTTTTGTTTGACCCTAGATGTTCTCTCAAATCTGCAACTTCCGACACGTTGAACGGAACACCGGTGACTTAATTCAGTTATGCAGTGGCATGATGAATAGGTGAAAGATGTTTATCCGGTCTATCGATCCCTGGCGCAGCCTCGTTCATTTAGGGGCGATCGTCTCAGTCGGTTCTCTTGCGGGTACGGTATTGGCAAGTTATGCCACCGGCGGCGGGCTGCTCCAGGAAAGATGGGCGGAGACCGAGCGCCCGATCCTCGGCAATCCCGATGCGCTTGTCGCCGATCGCCATCCGATACCGATCGGCGCCGAAAGCCCCGCCTTCTTCGTTTGCACCGGCTGCGGTCCAGGGATAAATGAGCAGCGCGCAATCGAAGCGCAGCGGCGGCTCGACATCCTCATATCGCGCAATGCGCGGTCCACCGATTCCTATGACGACGATCGCTATACCAATGTGGACTATAGCGATGGTTATGACGATCGCACGGCCGCCGGCGCAGCAGAGCAGCCCGCTGAAGCGGACGCGGTTTGGTCTGCGTCGCGCGACGCAAGCGTATCCGTGGATCGCGATGAAGCGGATGGGGAAGCCGCGAACGCTTCGGTCGAGAGTCCCGAATCCGATCCGATCGATACGGTGGACTTCGCAAGGGCCGGCGACACGGCTTCCGAGAGATAGGAATTGCAGGCAGGCTGCGCGCGCTCCCTGCCGCTTTGCAGCGCAGGCCGCCTTCTCTGCCAGGCGGCAAAAAGCGCGAAAATACCCCGAATGGACTGAAAGCGGCGCGACGGACGACCGCGTCCGGCATTCGTGCATGACTATCGCCGGCCCGCGACCAGCATCGGATAGGGGTTGACCGGCGTGCCTTCATACCAGCGCTGATCGGCGGATACCCGGCTGACCGCGAAGTGGAGATGCGGCGCGGCGGGATCGGCATTGCCGGTCGACCCCACGGTTCCAAGCACCTGGCCGGGCAGAACGGCATCACCCTCCTTCAATCCCGGCCGCCAGGCGTCGAGATGCGCATAATAATCGGTCCAGCGGCGATCGGGCGAGCGGACATAGATCGTGTTGCCGCCGCGTTCGCTGACGAACAGTTTCTCGACCGTACCAGCCGCCGCGGCAACCACCGGCGTGCCGCGCGGCGCAAGGATGTCGATCGCATCGTGCGGCCGGCTGCCATGTTCGCGCGCCTGCGTGAACGTATCTTCCAGCCGGTCGGTCGCCACCCCGGCGACGGGCACGATCAACGCCCGATCCGCAATGGCAACCGGTCCCGGCCGCGCACCGCGCGGAGGCGCCGGGAGGACCGTCACGCAGAAGCGGGCGAACAGCGCGAGTGCGACGACGGCGCCGATCGTCAGCAGCGTGCGTGTCCGCACGCGCTTCATTCCTGGAAGATCGCCGGCGTCCCCGGTTTCACCATCTGCGCCAGCCGCGCGGCGTCCCAATTGGTCAGGCGCACGCAGCCATGGCTCTCGGCGCGGCCAATCGTCTGCGGCTCGCCGGTGCCGTGGATGCCGTAATGCGGCTTCGACAGATCGAGCCAGACCACGCCGACCGGGCCGTTGGGACCGGGCTTCAGCAATTGCGCTTCCTTGCTGTCGTTGACGTCCCAGAACAGTTTCGGGTTGTAATGGAAATCCGGGTTGCGGCTGACGCCCTGGATCTTCCACGTGCCGATCGGCAGCGGATCATGTTCGCTGCCCATCGTCGCAGGGAATGACGCGATCACGGCGCCCTTGTCGTCGAGCACGCGCAGCACGCCTTCGGATCTGTCCACCACCACCGTGTCGGCCACCGGCTGCTGCGGGGAGACGCCGAGCGTCTGCAGCGTCGCGTTCCAGCCGCGTTCGTCGGCGGGCAAGGTCGATGCGTCGACATCGGGAATGTCGGGCACGCGGATCACCCGCCCTGCCCCGACCTTCGTCGTCGGCGAATTGAGCGCGATCAATGTTTCGCGGGTGGTGTGGAAGCGTTCGGCAAGCGCCTCCATCAGGTCGCGATAGCCGAGCGCGGGGAGCTTCGCCTGCTCGGCCGCGTCCTTGGGCAGATCGGGCACGAACGGCCCCTGCGCGAAGGCCGCCGGAATCGTGACCAGCCGCGTCGCCGCCGTCGACATCGAGGGTTCGAGCGCGGCTTTGGTCGCGTCGTCGAGCGTGCCCGACTCGGGCAGATCATGCGCAAGCTGAAAGCTCCGCAGCGCAAGCTTCAAGCCACTGCCTTGCTTGCCGTCGATCACGCCGGGCGAGAAACCGAGCCGGTCGAGCACGACCTGCAACTGCATGATCGGACGCGGCGCATCCGGCGGTAATGCTGGATCGGCTGCGGCATCTGCAAAGACCAGCGAAGCGTCTGGTGCGGCGGCCGGCACCGCAGCCCGTTCGGTCGATCCTGCAGGCGCGGTGGCGTTGCCCGTCACCTCCTGGGAGTCCTTGACGGAAAACTGGCAGCCGCAGAGCAGGGCCGCGGTCGCGGCGAGAGCCATGAATTTCAATGCGCATCCTTCCGTCAGTCGTTACGCATCGAACGCGGAGCGTCGCGAAAGGCTGCATCCGGATCCGGGAGCATCGTCGATGGACAACACCGCAATCGTGCCGAACCCGTGGCCGCCGACCCAGCAGCCGATCGGGCAGGACGCGCTCGTGCTCGATGCGGACTGCGCGGCGGACGACGATCCGGCGCTCGATCTGTCGGCAGCGGCACGCTTCGGCGACACGCTCTTCCTCGGCAGCGACGAGGGCAAGGAGGGCCTGTTCGTCGAACGGCTGCTGCGCATCGGCGATCGCTGGGCCGGACATCGCCGCTTCCCGCTCGGTGCCATCCTCGATCTCGAATCCGCCGACGAGGCCGATATCGAGGGGCTGGCGGCGGAGGATGGCTGGCTGTGGGTGCTGGGGTCGCACGCCCGTACGCGTCCCAGGCTGACGAAGCGCGGCGACGACCGGATCGAACTCGCGGCCTTTGCGAAGCTCAAGGGCAATCGCGCACGCTGCCTGCTGGCGCGGATCCCGATTGCGCCCGAT
>Ga0268264_10000939_pt1 | contig 30234 bp, 30 predicted proteins | sample KBSSwiS32_FD_190357 | JGI IMG/M metagenome (GOLD analysis project Ga0268264, IMG submission 190357) | Switchgrass rhizosphere microbial communities from Kellogg Biological Station, Michigan, USA - KBS Switchgrass S3-2 (SPAdes) (version 2) | ecosystem: Host-associated > Plants > Roots >...
ATTGTGGCTGAGCTTGTGCTTGAGCGCGAACTGCAGCGCGATCCCGCGGTGCTCGGCCATGTTCGCGCCGACGCCGGGGCTGTCGTGGAGCACCGAGACTCCATGGGACTTGAGCTGCTCCGCCGGGCCGATGCCGGAGAGCATGAGCAGCTTCGGGGTGTCGATCGAGCCCGCGGAGAGGATCACCTCGCGGCGCGCGGTCACCGTCTGGCGGCCGGGCCCGATCCCCTGCTGGTACTCGACGCCGACGGCCCGGGTGCCGTCGAACACCACCTTCGACGCCCAGCGGTCCGTGAGCACCGACAGGTTCGGCCGGGAGTCCAGGATCGGGTGCAGGTAGCTGACCGACGCCGAGGAACGGGTGCCGTCCGGCTTCGAGTTGATCTGGAAGAACCCGGCGCCCTCGGTGACCGTGACGCCCTCGTTGAACCGCACCGTGGGCAGCCCGACCCCCGCGCACGCCTCCAGCACCGCGACGCCGCACGGGTCGTCCGGCGGGATCTGCATGAGGTTGACCGGGCCCGAGCGGCCGTGGCCGGACCAGGGTCCGTCGTTGGTCTCCAGGCGCTGGATGAGCGGCCAGCACTCGTCCGCCGACCAGCCGTCGCAGCCGGCGGCGGCCCACTCGTCGAGGTCCTCCCGCGGGGTCCAGAAGGCGATGCACGAGTTGTGCGACGAGCACCCGCCCAGCACCTTCGCGCGCGCGTGCCGGAGGAACGAGTTGCCGTGCTCCTGCGGCTCGACCAGGTAGTCCCAGTCGTAGCCGGAGTCCAGCAGGAACATCCAGTCCTCGAGGCGGAGGATCGCGGGATCATCCACATCGGACGGTCCGGCCTCCAGCAGGCACACCGTGACCGCGGGGTCCTCGGACAGGCGGGCGGCGAGCGCGCACCCCGCGGACCCTCCGCCGACGACGACGTAGTCGAACTGCAGGCTCACGGGGCCTCCTGCTCGATCTGCTTCGCCACGTGCTCCGGCAGCGTGCCCAGCTGGTGGCGCCCCTTCAACCGGAACCACGCCAGCCCGATCCCCATCACCAGCCCGATGAAGATGAAGGCGATCCAGCTGATCCAGCCCTCGCCGTAGACCTCCGACCGCGGCCAGGCCAGGTTGATCGCCATCGCGCCGCCCCACAGCACCGCGATGATGTTGACCGGCAGCCCGAGGCGGCCGAGCGAGAAGTAGCCCGCCTCGCCGCCGGACCACTCGCCCCTGAACCGCTTGACCAGCATCGGCACCGTGACCAGCAGGTACGCGATGTAGATCATGATGATCGCGACGCTGGTGACGGCGGTGAAGATCTCCGGCACCCCGACGCTGATCAGCAGGATGACGATCGCCGCCACGCCGATGAGCACGGCGGGCACCACCGGCGTCTTGCGCTTCGGGTCCACGCGGGCGAGCCGCGCACCGCCGGGCAGCGCGTTGTCCCGGGCCATGGCGAACATGAGCCGGATCGCCGCGGTGTGCACGGCCAGCGCGCACACGGTCACGGCGATGACCACACAGAGCAGGAAGATCGTGCCGATCGGCCCGCCCAGCACGGTGAGGATGACCAGCTGGAGACCACCGCTCGACTCGCCCAGCGCCGGGTCCGCGAGGTTCGGCATGGCCAGGATGGCGAAGAGCAGGATCAGCCCGCCGATGACGAACGAGGCGATCACCGCGCGGAGGATCGCCGACGGCGCGGTGCGGCGGGGATCGACCGTCTCCTCCCCCAGCGACGACGCCGTGTCGAACCCGTACATCACGTACGCGCTGGCCAGGGCTGCGATCAGGAACATGCCGAAGTACCCGCCGGGCTGCCCGTCGCCGATCCCGGCGGTGTCGAACAGGACCGTCGGCGGGTTGACGATGTTGATCCCGAGCGCGACCACGAGCAGCACGGCGGCGACCAGCTCGATGAACACACCCGCGGAGTTGATCCGGGTCATCAGCTTCACGCCGAAGGCGTTGACCAGCGTGGTGAACAGGATCAGGACCGCGCCCCAGATCACCGCGTTGAGCTGGTAGTCGTTGTCCCCGGTGCCGTCGCCGACGAACTGGAAGCCGGACCAGATCTGCGGCAGCGTGAGCTGGTAGCCCAGCACCACGGCGGTGATGGTGACCACCGAGGCGGTGAACATCATCCATCCGGCCAGCCACGAGACCGTCGGGCCCGCGAGGCGTTTCGACCAGTTGTAGACCGAGCCCGCGACGGGGTAGCGCCCCGCCAGCTCGGCGAAGCACAGCGCGACCATGAGCTGCCCGACGAACACCAGCGGCCAGGACCACCAGTAGACGGCACCGCCGAAGCCGTAGCCGAGGTAGAAGAGCTGGAACGTGCCCGTCAGGATCGAGATGTAGCTGATCCCGGCGGCGAAGCTGGCGAACTTGCCGATACTGCGGTCGAGCGACTGGCTGTAACCGAACTCCGAGAGTCCGCTGTCGGACGGGCCCTGCGCGCTCATGCGGTCATCCCTTGAACCAGCCCTGCGGTGAGGGCGCCGTGTTCTGCCAGACGTGCTTGGTCTCCTGGTACTCGTGCAGCCCCGTGTAACCCAGCTCGCGCCCGTTGCCCGAGCGCTTCATCCCGCCCCACTCCGCACCGGGCACGTACGGGTGGTAGTCGTTGATCCACACGGTGCCGTGCCGCAGCGCGGCCGCGACCCGCTGGGCCCGCCCCATGTCCTGGGTGAACACCGCGCCCGCCAGGCCGTACTCGGTGTCGTTGCCCAGCTCGATCGCCTCCGCCTCGGTGGTGAACCGCTCGACGGTGAGGATCGGCCCGAAGGTCTCCTCCCGGATCACCCGCGACTCCCGCGTGACGCCGGTGATCACCGTCGGCAGGTAGAAGTAGCCCTTCGCCAAGGCCGGATCCGCAGGCCGGGCGCCGCCGCAGACGATCGTGGCGCCCTCCTCGCGGGCACTCGCGACGAAGCCCTCGATCTTCGCCCGGTGCGCCTCGGAGACCATCGGTCCGACCTCGACGCCGTCGTCGAGCCCGTTGCCCAGCCGAATGCGCTGCGCCCGCGCGGCGACCTCGGCCACCAGCGCGTCGGCGAGAGAGTCCTCGACGATCAGCCGCGCGCCCGCCGAGCAGACCTGCCCGGAGTGCAGGAACACGGCGAGCATCGCGTAGTCGACGGCGAGCTCGAAGTCGGTGTCCGCGAAGATGATGTTGGGGTTCTTGCCGCCCAGCTCCACCGCGGTCCGCTTCACGGTCTCCGCCGACGCCCGGATGATCGCCTTCCCCGTGGCGAGCCCGCCGGTGAAGCTGACCATGTCGACGTCCGGGTGCTCGGTCAGCGGGGCCCCGACCGTGGGCCCGTCCCCCAGCACGATGTTCACCACGCCCGCCGGGACCCCGGCCTCCTCGCACAGCTTCACCAGCAGGATCGACGTCAGCGGCGTGACCTCGGACGGCTTGATCACCATGGTGTTGCCCGCGGCGAGCGCGGGCGCGACCTTCCAGGACAGCTGCAGCAGCGGGTAGTTCCAGGGCGTGACCAGCGCGCACACCCCCACCGGCTCGTGCACCACCCTGCTGACGACGGTGGGCTGCCCGGTCTCCACCAGCCGTCCGGCGTCCTTACCGGCCAGGTCGGCGTAGAAGCGGAACACCGCCGTGACGTCGTCGACGTCGATCCGGCTCTCGACGAGCGTCTTGCCGGTGTCGAGGGTCTCGGTGTGCGCGATCTCCTCCTTGTCCCGGACGAGCAGGTCGGCGATCCGGCGGAGCAGCGCCCCACGCTCCGGGGCCTCGACCGCGCGCCAGGGGCCGCCGTCGAAGGCCCGGCGCGCCGCGGCCACCGCACGGTCCACGTCCGCGGCGCTCGCCTGGTCCACCGTGCGCACCACGGACGCGTCGAACGGGTTCACGACCTGCGCGGATCCGCCGGAACCGGAGGTCCACTCGCCGTCGATGAAGAGGTCGGGCACGCGGGGAGAGTCCTCCTGATCAAGGTGCTCGGTCAAGCACATGTCCGGTTCGGGTACGTATAGTTTCGCTATGGGCAACACGGAGCGCAGCCGAGACGGGGGCGTGCAGTCCGTGGATCGCGCGATCACCGTGCTGGAGATCCTGGCGCGCCGCGGCGAGGCCGGGGTCAGCGAGGTCGCCACCGAACTGGACGTCCACAAGTCCACCGCCTTCCGCCTGCTCGGCGCGCTCGAGGAACGCGGGCTGGTCGAGCAGGCCACCGACCGCGGGAAGTACACCCTCGGGTTCGGGCTGATCCCGCTGGCGGGCGCGGTCTCCGGCAGGCTCGACGTCACGCGGCTGGGCCGGGAGGCCTGCGAACGGCTGGCGCTGGAGTTCGGCGAGACGGTCAACATCGCGGTGCTGCAGGAGCCGTACGCGGTGAACGTGCACCAGGCCCGCGGGCCGTCGACGGTGTTGTCCTACAACTGGATCGGCCGGATCACCCCGCTGCACTGCACGTCCAGCGGCAAGGCGCTGATCGCGTGGCTCGAGCCGCACGACCTGAACCCGCTGCTCAAGGGCCTGCTCGACGAGCCGGAGCGCTTCACGGCGGCCACGCTCACCACCCGGGAGGCGATCGAGGCCGAGCTCGCCGCGGTGCGGGACCAGGGGTATGCGATCGTCGTGGAGGAGTACGAGATCGGGCTCAACGCCGTCGCGGCACCGATCCGCGACCAGACCGGCGGGGTGGTGGCCGCACTGTCGCTGGCGGGCCCCAGCTACCGCCTGCCCCCCGAGCGGATCGTGGACCTCGCCCCCACCGTCGTCGAGGCGGGGCGGGAGATCAGCCGCAGGATGGGGTGGTGGGAGTGACCCTCCCGTCGCTGCCGGACCGGACATCGACCCCCTAAGCTCCGTTTCGTGACGATTTCGGAGCCGCCGCGGTGAGCGGGCTGTTCGCACTGCTCGACGACGTCGCGGCGCTCGTGCGGATCACCGCGGCGTCGCTGGACGACATCGCAGGCGCGGCCGGGCGGGCCGGGGCCAAGGCCGCCGGTGTCGTCGTGGACGACGCAGCGGTGACGCCCCGCTACGTCCAGGGCCTCAAGCCCGAGCGCGAGCTGAGCATCATCCGGCGGATCGCGGTCGGGTCGCTGCGCAACAAGCTGCTCTTCATCGTGCCCGCGGCACTGCTCCTGAGCTGGCTCGCGCCCTGGCTGCTCACACCGATCCTCATGGTCGGCGGGCTGTACCTCTGCTACGAGGGCGCGGAGAAGATCTGGGAGAAGCTCTCCGGGCACCAGGCCGCCGCCGCGGACGTGAACGCCGAGGCCGCCGCCGACCCCGTGGGGCACGAGAAGAAGGTCGTCTCCGGCGCGGTGCGGACCGACTTCATCCTCTCGGCCGAGATCATGGTCATCGCGCTCAACGAGGTCGCCACCGAGGCCTTCCTGTCCCGCGCGATCATCCTCGTCCTGGTCGCCATCGGGATCACCGCACTGGTGTACGGCGTCGTCGCGCTGATCGTGAAGATGGACGACCTCGGGCTGCTGCTGGCCCGGCGCGAGTCGGGCGCGGTGAGCGCGCTCGGTCGCGGGCTCGTGCGGGCCATGCCGATCGTGCTGGCGGTGCTGTCGACCGTCGGCGTCGTGGCGATGCTGTGGGTCGGCGGGCACATCCTGCTCGTCGGCGTCGACGAGCTGGGGTTCCACCCGCCGTACGCGTTCGTCCACCACCTCGAGGTGCTGGTGCACGACGCCACGGGCCCGCTCGGCGGGTTCCTGGGCTGGCTCACCAACACCGCGCTCTCCGCCGTCGTCGGGGCGGTGGTGGGGGCGGTCGTCGTGGCCGTCCTGCACCTGCTGCCCCGCCGACGCGCCCACGCCTGAGCTACCGGGCCACCACGAGCAGCACGAACGCGGCGACGATCACCGCGACCCGCACCCAGTGCAGCCGGTCCCACCGCCCGATCTGGCGCGCCCAGTCCGCGGGACGCTCCCCCGCCGACCACCGGATCACCCGGTTGTTGATCGGGACCAGCAGGGTCACCGACATCAGCACACTGACCAGCAGCAACCCGACGGCCACGAGTACCGGGACCGCGGCGGCCCCGCCCCAGGCGAGCACCGTCCACACGACCGCGAGCCCGACGGAGCCGAGATACCAGAACGGCATCGCCCGACCCAGCTTCCGGCCGCCGTCGATGCGCCCGAGCAGGCCGACGCCGTCCGGCAGCCGGTCCAGGATCGGGTTGACCACGACCGCGACCGACAGCTCCACCCCCACCAGCAACCCGACGACCACCACCGTCACCACCGCGAGGATCTCCATCGCCCGACCTCCATTCTTCTAGCGCTGCTAGTTCTTCGGTCGAAGCTAGACTAGCTGCGCTCCGATGTCTAGCGGTGCTAGAGTCTGGCTATGCCGGTGTCTGCACGCAAGGAACGGGAACGCGCCGAACGCCATCGGCTGATCGTGCGCACGGCCCGCGACCTGGCCGAGGCCGAAGGCTGGGGGGCCGTGACCACGCGACGGCTCGCCGAGCGGATCGAGTACAGCCAGCCGGTGCTCTACAGCCACTTCCGCGGCAAGGACGAGATCGTCGACGCCGTGGCGGTCGAGGGCTTCGCCGAGCTGGCGGTCGCCCTCCGCGCCGCCGCCGACGGTGCGGAGGTAGGCCCGGACGCAGGCCCGCGGGCGACCGCCACGGCCGTCGCCCACGCCTACCTCGCCTTCGCCGAACGCAGCCCCGCGCTCTACGACGCGATGTTCAGCCTGCACAGCGGACTCGTCTTCGCCGACGAGGCCACCCCCGCCCCGCTGCGGGCGGGCTTCGACGCCCTGCGGGGACCGCTCGGCGAGACCTCCGCGCAGGTCGACCCGGGCCTGCTCACCGAGGTCCTCTGGGCGGGCCTGCACGGCCTGGTCACCCTCACCCGCGCGGGCCGCCTCCCCGGAGAACACACGGCGAGGCGTATCGAGATCCTGGTCGACCGCCTCACCGGCTGACTCAGCGATCTAGCCTCACATCATGCATCGCACGCAGGTCCTCCTCGAGGAGGAGTCGTACGCGCGGCTGCGGGAGGAGTCGGCGCGGACCGGCAGGTCCATCGGAGACCTCGTCCGGGGGGCCGTAGCGCAGAGGGCACCGCTGTGGACGCGCAACGTCGAGCATTTCCCGATGTTCGCCGACCTGAGCGCCCCTACTGAGCCTCACGCCAGGCGGGCCTGGACCCAGGAGTGGAACTCCGCGATGTGGTGCTCGCTCGGGACGAGGTTGCCGCCGTTGGCGTAGATGCGGCTGGACATCGCCGGTTGGGTCCGCTCGCAGGCCGCGAAGTCCTGGGAGTTGACCCGGTGGAAGAGCTCCACGCTGCGGTCGACGTCCGCGCCGGACTCCACGACCTCCGGCAGGAACAGCCAGTCGCACTCCACCAGCGTGCGGTCCACCGCGACCGGGGTCATCCGGTGCACGATCACGTGGTCCGGCACCAGGTTCACGAAGACGCCGGGGCGGATCGTGATGGCGAAGTACTTGCGGTCCTGGGCCTCGTCGATCGTCGGGATGCGCGTGTGGCCCGCCGAGCCGTCCACGGTGAAGCCCTCCACCGACGAGCCGAACTCCGCGCCGTGCCCCACGTAGTACTGCGCGGCGTAGCCGTCGGCGAACTCCGGGAGCACCTCGGTGAGCTCCGGGTGGATCGTCGCGCAGTGGTAGCACTCCATGAAGTTCTCGACGATCAGCTTCCAGTTCGACGCGACGTCGTAGCTGATCCGCCGGGCCAGCCGCAGGTTCTCGACGCCGTAGTGGTCGATCGACTCCACGTCGCCGAGCCGTGTGATCACCGCCCCGATGACCTCGTCCTCGAAGGAGGGCGGTTCGGGCGCGACGCAGACCCACACGTACCCGATCCACTCCCGCACCGCAACGGCGGCGAGGCCGTTGGCGAAGCGGTCGACGTCGGGCATCTCGGTGAGGTTCGGGGCGGCGATCAGCTTGCCGGTGAGGTCGTAGGTCCAGGCGTGGTACGGGCACTGCAGCTTGTTCCGCACCTGGCCCGCGGGCTCCACGCACAGCTGCGCCCCGCGGTGGCGGCACACGTTGAAGAAGGCGCGGATCCGCTTGTCCCGCCCCTTCACGACGACGACGGACTCCCGCCCGACCTGCACGGTCCGGTAGGCGCCGGGGGCGTCGAGGTCCGCGGCGAGCGCCACGCACACCCACCCCGCCTCGACGATCCGCTCCTGCTCGGCCGCGAAGATCGCGGGATCGGTGTACCAGCGGCCTGCCATCGTCGGGACGAGGCTCGAGGGCTTCTCCACGGCGTCGATGCTCGACTCCGCACGCTCCGTCTCGGTGGTCATGGGCGGAGGCGCTTCCCCTCGGGATCGAACATGGGCTCGGAGACGACGACGGCGGGCAGGCGCCGACCCGATCCCTCGGCGGCGTACTGGATCTCGACCGCCGTGCCCGGCTCGGCCAGCTCGGTCGGGAGCCACGCGTAGGCCAGGAAGGCGTCGATGCTCGGCCCGTAGGCCGCGCTGGTCACGTACCCGACGCAGTCCGCGCCCGCGAACACCGGCTCGGCCCCCAGCACCACGTGCTGCGGGTCCAGCTGCAGCGGGACCAGCCGTCGCCGCGGCTCGGCGGACACCGCGGCGGCACCCGGGTACTCCCCCGGCTTCACCGCGAAGCCCAGCCCCGCCTCGGCGGGCAGGTCCTCGCTGGTCATGTCGACACCGGAGGCCCGGTAGCCCTTCTCCAACCGCAGGCTGGTGAAGGCGTGCCGACCGGCGGCGACCAGGCCGTGCTCGGCGCCCGCGGCCCACAGCGCGTCCCACAGGGCGAGGCCCTGGTCGGCGGAGGTGTACAGCTCCCAGCCCAGCTCGCCGACGTAGGACACCCGCAGCGCGAGCACCGGGATCGCGCCGACGTGGATCGTGCGGGCGCGGAAGTAGCCGAAGCCGAGGTCGTCGGCGCAGACGGAGGACAGGACGTCGAGCGCCCGGGGGCCCCACAGGCCCACGCCGCAGGTGCCCGCGGTGACGTCCCGGACCGAGACGCCTGCGGGGGCGAGCCTGCGCAGCCGGTCGACGTCGACCTCGCCGTTCGCGCCGACCTGGAACAGCTCGGGACCGAGCCTGGTCACGGTGAGGTCCGACAGCACCCCGCCGGACTCCGTGAGCATCAGCGTGTAGACCACCCGACCCACGGCGACGTCGACCTTGTTGCTGGTCAGGCCGTCGAGGAAGGCGCAGGCACCGGGTCCGGAGACCTCGACGCGGGTCAGTGGGGTCATGTCGTAGAGCGCCACGGAGTCGCGGGTGGCGAGGGCTTCCGTGACCGCGATGGGCGACCAGTGCCGCCCGGCCCACGCCTCCCGTTCCGGGTGCGGAGCAGGCGCGTTCGAGGCGAACCACAGCGGCCGCTCCCAGCCGCCGATCTCGGTGAACACCGCGCCGAGCTCCTGCTGGCGCAGGTACCAGGGACTGGTCCGCATCGGGCGCGGGGCCGCGGGCGGGTCCAGCGGATGGAGGATGTCGTAGACCTCGACGAAGCTCCGCGAGGCCCGCTGCTCGACGTAGGCAGGCGAGCGCTGCGCCTCGGTGAAGCGGTTGAGGTCGCAGGAGTGGACGTCGAGCGAGGGGTGCCCGTCGACCATCCACTCGGCCAGCGCCCGCGCGACGCCGCAGGAGTGCGTGACCCACACGGCCTCGGCGACCCAGTAGCCGCTCAGCGTGGGGTGCTCGCCCAGCAACGGCATGCCGTCGGCGGTGAAGGAGAAGACGCCGTTGAACCCGTGCTCGATCTCGACGCCCGCCAGCGCCGGGAGCAGGGCCCTGGCATCCGCGTAGGCGGGCTCCCAGTCGGCGACCGTGAAGTCGAACGACGACGGCATCTCGGTGTGCGTCGGCAGGTTCGCCGGGTCGACCGGGATCGGCCGGTGGGCGTAGGAGCCGATGCCGAGCCGCTCGCCGTGCTCACGGAAGTAGAGGTCGCGGTCCTGGTGGCGCAGGATCGGCGCCTGCGCCTCGCGCGGCCCGAGGTCGGTGAGCCCGGGGACGGGCGCGGTGCGGGCGTACTGGTGCGCCATCGGCTGCAGCGGGGTGGGCAGGCCGACCAGGGCCCCGGTCAGCGGGCCCCAGAACCCGGTGCACTGCACGACGAAGTCGGCGGGGAAGGTGTCCGTCTCGGTGCGGACCCCGGTGACCCTGCCGCCCTCCTGGAGGACCTCGACCACCCGCTGCTCACCCAGCACGCGCGCGCCGCGGGAGGTCGCACGGCGGGCCTGGGCCTCGACCGCGCGGGGCGCCTTGGCCAGCCCGTCGGTGGGGATGTGCAGGCCGGCGAGCACGTTCTCCGCGGGCAGCAGCGGGTGCAGCCGGGCACACTCCTCCGGCCCGACCACCCGCGCGTCCACCCCGATCGACGCCAGATAGCCCTGCCTGCGCCAGAGCTCGTCCACCCGCGCGGGCAGGGTGGCGACCTCCAGGCCGCCGACCTGGTTGAAGCACCACTGGCCGTCGACCTCGAGCGAGGACATCTTCTCGACGGTGTACTTCGCGAACCGGGACATCGTGCGGTTCGGGTTCGCCTGGAAGACGAGACCCGGCGCGTGCGACGACGAGCCGCCCGGCAAAGACAGCGCGCCCCGGTCCAGGACCGTCACGTCCGTCCAGCCGCGCTCGGTCAGCTCGTCCGCCACCGCGGCCCCGACCACGCCGGAGCCGATGACGACGACGCGTGGGCTCATGAGGCGGACACGCGGCGGGCCGAGGCGGGCAGGTACGGGACGGCTTCGGAGAGCTGCAGGTACACCTGGCCCTCGGACACCATCACCGTGTGCGTGCGGACGGGGTAGCTCGCGACCATCCCGTCCGCCTCACCGGTGCGCAGGTCGAAGATCGCCGCGTGCAGCGGGCACTCGACCGCACAGTCCTCCACGAACCCCTCGGCCAGCGAGGCGTCGGCGTGGGTGCAGGTGTCGTCGACGGCGAAGAGCTCGCCGTCCTCGGTGTGGAACAGGGCCACCGGCGGGCTGCCGGGCAGGTCGGTGAGCTGGAGGGAACCGCCGCGAGGGAGGTCGGAGAGCTGGCAGGCGTAGATCATGTGCCGCGTCCTCGTGATGCCGGTGTGACAGGCCGTGGATCAGTGCTGGATCAGTACTGGATCAGTGCGCAGTGCGGAACACTGAGCACTACGCGCAACACGGTGAGGCCACGAGGGGGCCTGTGTCAAGGGGTTCGGGGAATGCCGAAACGCAGTCGTCCGGATCGGAAAACTGCTGGTAACCCGGCCTTAGGCCGGATGGGTCACGACAGGTCGTCGAGCACGGCGGGGAGGGTCTTCTCCACCTCGTCGCCGAGACGCTCGAACTCCGCCTTCAGGAACGGGGCGGCCAGCTTCGCGACCCCGTGGAAGTTCAGGTTCGCGTCGTAGGTGATCTCGGTGCCGCCGTCGATCGCGGCGAAGTGCAGGTCGTCCGTCGAGGTGACGGTCTTGTTCTCACCCTGGAAGACGAGCCGATCGGCCGTGCGGGTGACCAGGGTGTAGGTCAGCTCGGTCTCGTTGCCGCGGAACTCCGAGACGTTCCGCCAGGTCGAGCCCTCACCGAGCGGGCCGGAGTCCAGCCGGGTGCAGCTCTTGGTCCCCGGGTCCCACTGCTCGGCGTGGGTGAAGTCGGCGAGGTAGGACACGACGGACTCGAGCGGGGTGCGCGTGCGGACCACGCGCTGGACGGCGACCATGCCGTCTCATACCCCGACCCGGGTCCGGTCAATCAGCGGGTGCGGCCGCGGTTCCAGCCGCCGAGGATGCCCAGGGCCTGGATGAGCCCGGAGCCGAACTTGCCGAGGGCGCGTCCGAAGTTCTTCACGTGCGTATCTCCTGCGCGTACGAGGTGGGGGGCGGACGGGCTCCACGGTCTCAAACGGGTGACGGTCACGCACGCACGGGGGCCGGACCCCGCGCCGAGCGGCGCACGGTGCTGGTCGGCCCGGCACTCCCGGGCGTGTCGGGGCCCGCGGAGGCGCTGGTCGGCCGGACGGACCCCACCGAAGGTGCTGCGACGAGCGCGTGGCGTGCGTCGGCGGACGGCACGAGCGGGCGTCCGGGATGGAATGCTGATCGAGACCACGCACGTCCCGAGGCAGGAGCAGCGAAGTGACCGTCACCGTCGTCGTCGGCAACCCGAAGGCCGCAGGCCGCACCACCGAGGCCGGCGCGGCGCTGGCCGAGAAGCTCACCGGCGCGGCCCCGGACCACGTGATCGAGCTGTCCGAGCTGGGCCCGGGTCTGCTCGGCTGGGGCGACGAGGCGGTCGGGGCGGCGAAGAAGACCGTGCAGTCGTCGTCGCTGGTGGTGTTCGCCAGCCCCACCTACAAGGCGACCTACACCGGGCTGCTGAAGCTGTTCCTGGACCAGTTCGAGGGCGGGACCGGACTGCAGGGCGTCGTGGCCGTGCCGTTGATGCTCGGCGGCGGGCCCGCCCACGCCCTCGCCCCGGACCTCACGCTCAAGCCCGTGCTGTCCGAGATCGGCGGGACCTGCGCGCTGCCGGGCCTCTACCTGGTCGACTCGGCGTGGGACGGGCCCGAGCTGGCCGCCTACGCCGAGCGCTGGAAGCCGGTGGCGGACGCCCTGACGGCACTGCGCTGAGGACGACGGAGGTGACCGATCCCGCGCTCGACGCCCTCCGTGAGCTCGGCACCCAGCTCGACCGCACCATGGCCGACCTGGCCCGTGCGCGCGAGCGGGTGGCGCAGCTGGACCGGCTGCGCACCGCCGGGGCCGGCTGGCACGAGATCGTCCAGCGCGAGGAGCGGCCGCTGGTCGTCGAGGCCGTGTCCCGGGCGCTCGACGACCTGGGCGCCGTCGGCGGGCGCTTCCGCCGCGAGGAGGCCAGGGCCCTGCACGACGAGGACGTCTCCATCACCCGGATCGGGAAGCTGTTCGGGGTCAGCAGGCAGCGGGTCTCCGCGATCCTGTCGGAGTCCCGCTAGCGGCCGCGGAGGGCGGCCCACAGCGGCGGGCCGTAGGCGCGGCGGACCTGCTCCGGGGTGAGGGCGACCGCGCTCGGCAGCCGGAACAGGTACCGCACGGCGATCAGGCCGCCGATCACCCCGGCGGCGGCCACCGCCCGCTCCCCGCTGCGTGGCCCGCGCAGGAATTCAGCGAACCGCGCGACCACCTCGCGTTCCATGTACTCCGCGAAGACCCGGGCCACGCCGTCGTCGCCGAGCGCCGCCCGCCATGCACCTCACCGTCCTCGGCGCCACCGGCGGGACCGGCCGCGCCCTCCTCGACCAGGCCCTCGCCGCGGGTCACAAGGTCACCGCCGCCGTCCGCCGCCCCGAGGCCGTCCCCGCGCGCGACGGGCTGGAGGTCGTCGCGTGCGACGTCCGCGACCCCGACGCCGTCGACGCGGCCGTGGTGGGCCGGGACGCGGTCGTCTCCACCCTCGGCGGCGTGTTCACCCGCGGCCCGGTCGACGTCTACTCCGTCGGGACCGGCCACGCCGTGGCCGCGATGCGCAGGCACGGGGTGCGCAGGCTCGCCGTCGTCAGCTCGACGGCGATCGTGCCGGGCGGACACCCTGGCGGCGGCCTCGTGTTCGACCGGCTGGTGGAGCCGTTCGTGGCCCGCGTGCTCGGCCGGGCCCTCTACGAGGACATGCGGCGGATGGAGGAGCTGGTCCGGGCGAGCGACCTGGACTGGACCGTCGCGCGGCCGTCGGGACTGTTCGACGTGCCCGCCCCCACCGACTACACGCTGTCCGAGGACCGCTCGGTCAGCCTCTACACCGCGCGGGCGGACCTGGCGGCGGCGCTGCTCACGGCGGTCACCGGGGAGGAGTGGACGCGCCGGGTGATGGCGGTCAGCACGACCGTCGCGAAGCCGTCGATCCTCGGGCTGATCTGGCGTGAGGGCATCAGCCGTCGGTGATCTCCACGCCCATCGCGGCGAGCAGCATCGCACCGACGGGGACGAGCTGGTCGGGGCCGATCCGGGTGCCCCGCAGCGCGAGTGGGCCGCGGATCGACTCCAGGGTGGAGCCGTGCAGGTTCGTGCCGGCGAGCCGGGCGTCCTCGAGGACGGCGTCGGTGAGGTCGCAGCGCAGGAAGGCGCAGTCCTGCGCGGTGAACCGGTAGAGGTCCGCGCCGCGCAGCACGGTGTCCTCGACGTGCAGGAACGTGCCCTTCGCCATCCGCAGCCGGACGAGGTCGGCGCGGCAGCCGTCGAGCCGGACGTCGTTGAGGCCTGCTCCGTTCAGCTCGGCACCGGTGAAGCGGCAGTCGGTGAACGTGACACGGGTGAACACGGCGTCGTCGAGCATCGCGCCGGAGAGGTCGCACTGCACGAACTCGGTGTCCCGGCAGTGCAGGCCGGAGAAGGTGCGGCCGGCGAGGTGCGCGCCCCGCAGCCGGCACTCGTGCAGCCGCAGGTCCGCGACGTGCTCGGGGAACTCGGTGTCCGGCCCCGCCTCGACCCCGTCCCACAGGTCGCCGTCCTCGGGGAACGGCGCGGGATCGAAGGACCTCGGCAGATCGGGGCGGTCGGGCGTGGTCTTGGTCGACTTGGTCCTGCTCGTCCGGCGCGCCACCCGGGGGACGCTACCGGCGCTCCGACCGGCGGCTGCCCGGGGGCGCCGTGCGACTCGCGACGCGTGGTGTGCGACTCGCGGAATCCTCCGCGAGTCACACACCCCTGGCCGCGAGTCGCACACCCCTGGTCGCGAGTCGCACGTCTCTCGTCGCGAGTCGCACACCTCTCGTCGCGAGTCGTGCGGCGGCCTCAGAGGATGAAGAGCATCTCCTGGTAGGTCGGCAGCGGCCAGAGGTCGTCGGCGACGACGGTCTCCAGGGCGTCCGCGGCCTCGCGCACGGCGGCCATGGCCGGGAGGAGCTTCTCCCCCGCGTGCTCGGCCTCGGCGACCGTGCTCTCGGCGCTGTGGTCGGCCAGCTCGGCCTTCAGCGTGGCCAGGGCGTCCCGCAGGGTCGTCACCAGCTCGGTGACCTCGAGCAGCGCGGCGGTGTCCGCCTCGATGCCCGCGGCCTTGAGCGTGGCGACGTTCTGCGCCAGCTCGGTCTGGTGGCGGACCGCTGCCGGGAGGATCTGGGTGCTGCCCATCTCCGCCGTGAGCTTGGCCTCGACGCCGATCGTGAGCGCGTACTGCTCCAGCGCGATCTCGTAGCGCGAGTGCATCTCGCGCTCGTTGAACACGCCGTACTTGGCGAACAGCTCCTGGGCCGACTCGGAGATCAGCTCCGGGACGGCGTCGAGCGTGGTGCGCAGGTTCGGCAGGCCCCGCTCGGCGGCCTCGATCTGCCACTTCTCCGAGTAGCCGTCGCCGTTGAAGACGACCGCGCCGTGCTCGGTGATGATGTCCTTGAGCAGCTTCTGGACGGCGGAGTCGAAGTCCGTCCCGCCCGCGACCGCGGTCTCCAGCACGGTGGCGCAGTGGTCCAGCGCCTCGGCCATGATCGTGTTGATCGTGGTGATCGGGGAGGCGACGGTCTGCTGCGAGCCCGGCGCGCGGAACTCGAACCGGTTGCCGGTGAAGGCGAACGGGCTGGTCCGGTTCCGGTCGCCCGGGTCCGTCGGCAGCACCGGCAGGGTGTCGACGCCGATCTGCATGGCGCCCTTGCCCTTCGAACCGTTCAGCGAGCCCTCGGCGATCTGCTCGAAGACGTCCGCGAGCTGGTCCCCGAGGAAGATCGAGATGATCGCGGGCGGGGCCTCGTTGGCGCCGAGGCGGTGGTCGTTGGTCGCCGAGGCGACCGACACCCGCAGCAGCCCGGAGTACTTGTGCACCGCGCGGATGACGGCGGCGCAGAACACCAGGAACTGCGCGTTCTCGTGCGGGGTGTCGCCCGGGACCAGCAGCGAGCCCAGCTCGGAGTTGCCCAGCGACCAGTTGACGTGCTTGCCCGAGCCGTTGACGCCCTCGAACGGCTTCTCGTGGAAGAGGATCTCGAGGCCGTGCTTCTTGGCGATCGTCTTGAACGTCGTCATCAGCAGCTGCTGGTGGTCGCTCGCGACGTTGCCGCGCTCGAACATCGGCGCGATCTCGAACTGGCCGGGGGCGACCTCGTTGTGCCGGGTCTTGGCGGGGATGCCGAGGCGGAACAGCTCCCGCTCGGTGTCCATCATGAAGCCCAGGACGCGCTCGGGGATGGCGCCGAAGTAGTGGTCGTCGAACTCCTGGCCCTTGGCGGGCTTGGCGCCGAACAGGGTGCGACCCGAGTTCAGCAGGTCCGGCCGGGCCACGAAGAAGTGCCGGTCGATCAGGAAGTACTCCTGCTCGGGGCCACAGAACGACACCACGTGCTCGGAGGTCTCGGTCCCGAAGAGCTTCAGGATGCGCTCGGCCTGGCGGCCCATCGCCTGCTGCGAGCGCAGGACGGGGGTCTTGTGGTCCAGCGCCTCACCCGTCATGGAGACGAAGACGGTGGGGATGCAGAGGGTGTTGCCGTTCGGGTTCTCCAGGACGTACGCCGGGCTGGTGATGTCCCAGCCGGTGTAGCCGCGGGCCTCGAACGTGTTGCGCAGGCCGCCGTTGGGGAAGCTCGACGCGTCCGGCTCGCCCTGGATCAACGTCTTGCCCGCGAACTCGGCCAGCGCCGACCCGTCCGCGACGGGCTCGAGGAAGCTGTCGTGCTTCTCCGCCGTGAGGTGGGTCAGCGGGTAGAAGACGTGCGCGTAGTGCGTCGCGCCCTTCTCCAGCGCCCAGTCCTTCATCGCGGAGGCGACGGCGTCGGCCACCACGGGGTCGAGCTTGGCGCCCTTCTCGATGGTCGCCATCACGGACTTGTAGACCGACTTGGGCAGCCGCTTCTGCATGACCGACTTGCTGAAGACGTTCTCGCCGAAGATCTCCCCCGGCGCTTCGCCGGGCACGAAGCTGACGGCGGGCGGCTCGTAGGCCTCGACGGCCGAGATCGCCTGCAGGCGCGCGGCATTTCCACTCATGGAGGGGTCCTCTGCTTCCGGCTCGTGTGCACGCGCAAGCGTGCGTGAGCCCGACCCCCATGCGGATTGCCGGATCATGACGATCCTGTTGCCGAATCGGACGCTGTGTGACGCTCGTACTCCGAGCGGCGCAACGGTCGCGAGGGCGTCCTCAATTCTGATGACGCAGAGTGACCCTTAGTGCAGATCAGTGCGGATCAGTGCGGATCAGGGCATATCAGTGCAGCGACGGCACCCGACGCACCCGCACCGCGGCCCGCGGGCGGCGGCGGGTCCGGCGGTGATGCAGCACCAGCGCGGGCCGCACGGCCAGGGCGAGGGCGGCGAGCGGCAGGAAGGCGACGGCGGGGGCCCCGGCGCTGACGGCGGCCAACGAGGCCACGGCCAGCAGGACCATCAGCACCGCGCCCGCGGCGACGAGCCGCACGTCGGGTCCGGATGTCATCGGCACTCCTCCGGACCGCCGGGGCGGCACCAGGCAGCTGCGGGACATCCCCCGGAACCGCTCGTTAGCCATGTCTAATGCTGACCTACGACGGGACTACCGGGCAAGTCACGTCTCTATCTGAGACGACCGTCTCCCGCGAGCAACCGGTCCCGATGGGCGGACCGGAACCGGCCCCCGGGGTCGAGCCGGTCCCGCAGGGCCGCGAACTCGGCCAGCGCCGGGTGCAGTCTGCGCAGCTCGGGGCCGGTGCGAGTGTGCAGCTTGCCCCAGTGCGGGCGGCCCTCCAGACCCGCCATGACCTGCTCGACGGCCGCGAAGTACGCCTCGTGCGGCTGTCCGGCGTGCACGTGGACGGCCAGGTAGGCCGAGTCGCGGCCGTACGCCATCGACAGCGGCACGTCGTCCGCCGCGGTCACGCGCACCTCCACCGGCACCGTGACCGCGCGGGCGTGCCGCTGCGCCGCCGCCCGCAGCCCGGCGAACGCCTCGCCCAGCGCCGCGCGGGGCACCGCGTACTCCATCTCGAGGAACCGCACCCGCCGCGGCGAGCAGAACACCCGGTACGAACGGTCCACGTACTCCCCGCCCGGCATCAACCGGGAGACGAGGCGGTTCAGCCGCGGCACGAGCGTCGGAACCCGGTCCCCGAGCGCGCACACGGCCGCGAACCCGAGGTTGCCGAGCACCTCGTCCTGCCCGAACCGCCGGATGGAGCCGTCACGGTCGTTCTCGGGCTCGGCGGAGCCATCGTGGCACCCGAGCGTACGGCGGTCGTTGCGCTTCAGGACCGCGACCTCGGTGTGCGGGAACCAGTAGAACTCGGCGTGGTCAGCGGGCAGGGCGGCGAGCTCCAGCGCCTCCGCCAGCGGGACGACGGACTCGTGGGCGTGCAGCCGGAAGGCGGGCACGGTCTCGACCGTCACCGCGGTGACCACGCCGAGCGCGCCGAGCCCGATCCGGCCGAGCCGCAGCAGGTCCCCGTCGGCCTGGACCACCGACCCGTCGGCGAGGACCATCTCGAACCCGCGGACCTGGGCGGCGATGCCCCGATAGGCCGCTCCGGTGCCGTGCGTGCCGGTGGCGATCGCGCCCGAGATCGTCTGGGCGTCGATGTCGCCGAGGTTGGGCAGGGCGCGGCCGTGCTCCCAGAGCAGGGCGTTCAGCCTCCGCAGCGTCATCCCCGCCGGGACGGTGGCGAGGGCCCCGTCGACGACGACGCCCGGCCCGGTCGGGGGCCGGATCCCGACGCCCTCGGGCACGCCGATCCCACTGAACGAGTGGCCGGACCCGAGCGCCGAGACCCGCAGACCCTCCGCCGCCGCGGAGGCCACCGCCTCGGCGACCTCGCCCGTGGAGCCCGCCAGGACGGTCCGGACCGGCGACGTGCGCTGGTTGCCCGCCCAGTTCCGCCAGGTACCCACCCCCCGGCTCACCGCTACTCGGTGACGGTCCCGGCCAGCAGCGGCTCGAACGGGATGTCCGGGAACTTCCGGATCACCACGTCCATCCGCCACTTGTTGCTGAACACCGCCAGCTTGACGCCGTCGCTGCGGGTCAGCACCTCGCACTCGGACTGCGACGACAGCGCCGCCTCGCCCGCCTCGTCCGTGACCCGGGCGATCTGGTACGACAGGTGCTCCAGCCGGATCGGGGCGTTGAACTCCGACTCCATCCGGGCCGCCACCACGTCGAACTGCAGCGGTCCGACGGCCGCGAGCACCGGCGCCTGGTCCCCGCGGCGGTCCGAGCGCAGCACCTGGATGACGCCCTCGCCGTCGAGCTGCTCGATGCCGCGGCGGAACTGCTTGGTCTTCCCCGCGTCCGCGCAGCGGGCGACCGAGAAGTGCTCGGGTGCGAAGCTCGGGATCGCCGGATAGACGACCGGCTGGGCGGCGTAGAGGGTGTCGCCGGGGCGCAGGGCGTTGGCGTTGACCAGGCCCACGATGTCCCCGGGGAACGCCTCGTCGACGGTGGTGCGCTGGTTGCCGAACACCGACTGCGCGTACTTCGTGGCGAACGGCTTGCCGGTGGCGGCGTGCGTGAGCACCATGCCGCGCTCGAACCTGCCGGAGTTGATCCGCAGGAAGGCCATCCGGTCCCGGTGGGCCCGGTCCATGCCCGCCTGCACCTTGAAGATCAGGCCGGAGAGCGGGGCGTCGATCTCGCGGGGGCGGCCCTCGGCGTCCTCGCGCTCGCCGGGCGGCGGGGCGAGGTCGACCAGGGCGTCGAGCAGCCGGGCGACGCCGATGTTCGACAGCGCCGCCCCGAACAGCACGGGGGTCGCGGTGCCCGCGAGGAACTCCTTCTCGTCGAACCGGGCGCCGATCTCCTCGAGCAGGGCGATCTCGTCCTGCGCGGTGGCCCAGAACTGTGGCTCGTCGGCGGCGACGACCTCGGCGGGCACGACCTCGGCCGACGCGCGGGTGGCCCCGCCCGCGGCGCGGGTGAACCTCGTGTACTCGCCGGTGGCGACCTCGATCAGGCCCTTGAGCTCCCCCGCGATCCCGAGCGGCCAGGTCAGCGGCATGGGACGCAGCCCGATCGTCTGCTCGACCTCGTCCAGCAGCTCGAGGGCCTCGCGGCCGGGGCGGTCCCACTTGTTGACGAAGGTGAGGACGGGGATCCTGCGGGAGCGGCAGACGTCGAACAGCTTGAGGGTCTGCGGCTCGAGGCCCTTGGCCGCGTCGAGCAGCATGACCGCGGCGTCGACCGCCGCGAGGACGCGGTAGGTGTCCTCGGAGAAGTCGCCGTGGCCCGGGGTGTCCAGCAGGTTGATCACGGCGTCCGCGTACTCGAACTGCAGCACCGCCGACGACACCGAGATTCCGCGGGCGCGCTCCATCTCCATCCAGTCCGACGTGACGCCGCGGCGCCCGGACTTGCCGTGCACCGCGCCCGCGGAGTCGATCGCGTCCGCGTGCAGGGCGAGAGCCTCGGTCAGCGTGGACTTGCCCGCGTCCGGATGGCTGATCACCGCGAACGAGCGGCGCCGCTTCGCCTCGGCGAGGACCCGGCCCGCCGCCCCGTCGGACTCGCCGACCGCCACTGCTCTCCCCTTTCGACCCCGAGACGCCCAGGGTAACCGGGGGTGGCACCGAGACGACGCCCGGCGGGGGCGGTCCGGGCCCACCGACGGTAGGGCACAACGCCCCTCCGGGCCGGGTCGGACCGGAGGGGATCCGGTCCGCAGAGGGGCCGGAGGTCCTCGGCGGAGCTCATCGACCTGCGGGGAGTCGCCGACCCCACCCGTTCGGCCGAGCACGGATGCCCGGTCGAAGGCTTATTCTTGCCGCCGTCGCCGACTCCGGCGACCCCTGCGACGGCCCACTCCCTCGGCCCGCGGGCCACGAGCCGAGAGCCGCACCCCCACGAACCCGATCCGGCACGCCCGGGTCCTCGAGGGGCCGGGCGGTGCCTGGGGAGCGCACCGCCCGGTCCCGTCCACTGTGGATCTCATGGCCCGATCTCATGGCCCGTGAGTCCCGCCGGGCCCTGTTCCGCGACTGTGTGATGGGCGATCGCCCCGTGGCCCGACGCCGCTCGTGCGGCACGAGCGCCACTGAGCGACGCTTGTGCCACACAAGCAGTGGAGCCCGGCGCGTCACGCCCGGCGCTGCGCCGCCAGCTCCGTGCGCGAGCGGACCCCGAGCTTGCGGTAGATCCGCCACAGCGCCGCCTCCACGCTGCTCACCGCGAGGAACAGCTCCGCGGCCACCTCCCGGTTCGACCGGCCCTCCGCGACGAGGGCGGCGATCCGCTCCTCCCCCTCGGTCAGCGCGGTCGGGCCCGGCGCGCGTCCGCCGATCCGGGCCAGCTCCTCGCGGGCGCGGGCGGCCCAGGGTGTGCTGCCGAGCCCGTCGAACAGCTCCGCGGCCTCGATGAGGACCGTGCGCGCCTGCGCGCGGCGGCGGGCCCGGCGGTGGACCGAGCCCGCGACCAGCAGCGACCGCCCCCGCTCGAACGGGGCAGGCTCGTCCGCGGCGAGCGCCCGCCCGACGGCGGCCGCAGCCCCCTCCGGATCCCCGGTCGCCGAGTACAGCAGGGCCCGGCACCGGGCGGCCGCCGCGATCCCCGACGGCCGCCCGACCGCCCCCGCCCGCTGCTCGTACGGCGCCAGCACCGCCGCCGCCCAGTCGGTCTGCCCCACCGCGACCAGCGCCTCCACCAGGTCCGGCAGGAACCGGGCGAGGCTCGGGTCGAATTCGGCGAAGCGCAGCAGCTCCGCCGCGCCGGGCTCCAGCTCGCGCACGGCCGCCGCCGGGTCCCCCTCGGTCAGCGCGACGAACCCGAGCAGGCTGTGCCCGAACCGCGCGGCCATCGGCGACCGGATCCGCTCCCCCTCGGCGATCGCGGCCGCGGCGTCCGCCCGGGCCTCGGCGGATCGCCCGAGCCGGGCGCGGACGTGCCCGCCCGCCTGGTGCAGCAGGGCCCTGACCAGCCCGTCCCCCGCCGCCTGCGCGACCAGCACCCCCTCGGCGACGTGCTCGAGCGCGCGGTCCCAATCCCCCGCGTGCCGCTCGACCTCGGCGAGCCCCGCCAGCGCGAGCGCCGCCACCCGGTCGAGACCGCGGTCGCGCGCGTCGCGATGCTCCGCGAGGAGCGCGGCCCGGGCGGCCGCGTGGTCGTCGGTGAGGCCGAGCAGCAGCCCGCGCAGGAACCCGAAGGTCTTGTGGTTCGGCGCGAACCGCGTCCACGCGCCGGACTCGAGCAGGTCCTCCTGGTAGCCGAGGCCGTTCCAGAACCGGGCCCAGGCCAGCGTGGCCCGGCTCTCGCGCACCGACGCCGCGTCCCCGCCCGCGGTCGCCGCGACGACGGCCTGCTCGGCGTGCGCGCGGGCGTGGAACGGCCTGCCCGCGAACACCTGCACCACGGCGAGCTGGCGGTGGGCCGCGGCCGAGATCGCGTCCATCGCGCCCCCGTCGGTCACGTCCGCGAGCGCCCGCCGCAGCCGGGCGGACGCCGCGTCGGTGTCGTCCTCGGTCCAGGCCGTGCCGGACCACATCAGCGCCTCGGCACGCAGCTCCCCGGGCGGCAGCTCGGCGGCCAGGGCGTCGAGGCGCTCGCGGGCGGCGACGGCGTCGTCGGCGCGGTAGTGGTGCACGGCGGCGGTGACGATCCGGCGCGCCCGGTCCTCGCCCGGCGGGGTCAGCGCGACGGCGCGGTCGGCCAGGTCGGCGGCGGCGTCCGGGGCACCCCGAGCCGCGGCCTGCCGAGCGGCCTCGTCGAGGGCCGCCGCGACCTCGGCGTCCGGCCCGGTGGCGGCCGCGGCCAGGTGCCACGCCCGCTCCCCGGGTCCGACGACGGCGGCGAGCTCGCGGTGCCAGGCCCGCCGCCGCAGCGCTGGGATCCCGGCCGTCACGGCGGCACGCAGGATGGGGTGGGCGAACCGGAGCGCGACGCCGTCGGACTCCAGCAGGCCGCTGTCCACCGCCTCCTCGACGGCGACCGCCCCCACCACCCGCTCGACCTGCGCGGCGGTCGGGGCGGAGAGGAGGGCGGCCAGCCCCAACGCGTGCCGGGCCGCGTCGCCCAGGGCGGCGACCCGACGTCCGGTGACGGCCAGGACGTCGTCCGGCACCGGGCCGCCCGCGCGGGTGATCTCCATGGCGTAGAACGGGTTCCCGCCGCTCACCTCGTGCACCCGACGCAGCGTGCGCGCCGACGGGACGCGCCCGGTGTGCGTGGCCAGCACCGCCCGCAGGTCCTCCTCGCCGAGGGCGCCCAGCTCGACCCGGACCGGCTCGGGGCCGTCGGGGCCGAAGGGGGGTCCCGTCTCCTCCGGCCTGCGGGTGACGAGGAAGCCCACCCGCTCGTGCCGCAGCCGTCGGACGACGTAGGTGAGCAGCCGGCGCGTCGAGCGGTCCAGCCAGGGCAGGTCGTCCACCGCCACGATCAGCGGGCGGTCCTCGCACAGCACCCGCACGACACTCGCCGCCGCCGCGCAGACCGCGTGCGGGTCCGCGGGGACGTCCGGGTCCCCGCCGCGGAGCAGCGCCCGGTCGAGCGCGATGCGCTGGACCGGCGGCAGGTGGTCGCCGAGCTCGACGGGGAGGCGCTGGGAGAGGTCCCGCAGCCCGACGAACGGGAGGTCGGCCTCGGCGTCGACCGCGGTGGTGGACAGCACCGCCCAGCCGCGTTCGCGCGCCGCGGCCAGGCCCGCCCGCCAGACCGTGGTCTTGCCGATCCCGGCGGGACCCTCGACGACCAGCACCGCGGGCCCCTCGGCGACCGCCGTGAGGAACCGGTCGACCGCCCGCAGCTCGGCCCGCCGCCCGACCGTATTCACCCAGGTTTCCTTGGTTTCGCGCCCATCACCTGATTCCTACCGTCGATCGGGACGTCGAGGGAGAGGAGCACTCCGATGGCCCCGGCGATACGTGGGCGGACCCGACGACCGGTTCTGCGGCCGCAGGTCCCCGAGACCGACGAGGCCGTGGACCTGGTGTTCGCCGGGCTGTCCCGACAGAGCCGCTTCCTGCGGTTCCACACCCCGGTCCCCCGGCTGACCGGGGCGATGCGGACCGGCCTGCTGGCGGTCGACGGCCGCACGCACGTCGGGCTCGTCGCGGAGGTCGCGGGACGACCGGTCGGCATCGGCCGGTTCGTCGACCGCGGGCCCGGGCACGTCGACCTGGCGGTGGCCGTGGTCGACGCCGCCCAAGGCCGTGGGGTGGGCAGGCGGCTGCTCGAGGCGCTCGGCGAGCGGGCGCGGGAGCTGGGGCACCCGGCGCTGTACGGCGACGTGCTGCGGGAGAACCTGCGGATCCAGCGGCTGCTGCGTTCGGTCTTCCCCGGTTCGACGATGCGGTGGGTCGACGGGGTGCTCCGGATGACCTGCCCACTCGACGGCCCCGACGGGCTGTCCGACGAGGAGATCCTGGCGGAGCTGCTGTCGTGACGCTCGTGGGCGGTCGCGGCCTCTGCGGATCTTCGCGGTGGTCCGGGCGTTGGCCCGGCGTGGGATCCAGAGCGACGGCCGTCCCGCCATCGTCCTCCCCTCTCGGTCGGTGTGCCGAGAACGTCAGGGCGGCGCGCTGACCTGACGCTTCTCGATTCCCGACCGATCACCCGTGCGCGATGATCTTGACCACCGTCACGACCGTCCCCAGCCCGACCAGCGACGCGACGATCAGGGCCTGCTTCCACCACACCAGCCCGGTCCGGCGGGCCGCCAGCAGCGCGAACAGCCCCAACGTCGCCACCGAGACCCAGGTCCCGGCCCGCAGCGCGGTGGGCAGCGCCATGCCGCCGAAGCCCGCGATCGCGAGCAGCACCAGCGGGACCGCGGAGGCCTCGAGGATCTGTGCCGAGGCCCGGGCGGCGTGGCGGACCTCGGTGGCGCGCAGCCGTCCGTGGGCCGCCAGCCCGGAGACCAGGTCCGCGAGCAGGCTCGCGGCCCACAGGCTCGCGGCGGCCACGAGGACGTCGAGGAACGCGAGCCACGCCGTGGTGTCGTCGTCGAGATGGCCGGTGAGCACGAGGAGCGTGCTGAGGCAGGAGATGCCCCCGTAGACCCGCTCGCGCAGGATGGCCGCGAGGGTCTCGGGGGTGCGCTCGTCCGCCACGGTCGTCACGTTCGGGAACAGTACGGCGCGGGTCGCCGCGCGAGGGTGCAGACTGGCGCCGCACAGACGGTGGAACTCGCGGGGGCACGATGTCGACACCAGGCCACGGCGGAGGCGCGGATCGCGCGCCCGCCGCGGAGGACTGCGCGGATCTCCGTGATCCGCGGCGGCTGCGTGCCCTGGAGAGGTCCGGCCTGACCTCCGAGCCGGACGAACGGCTCGACGCCTACGCGGTCTGGGTCCAGGAGCTGCTCACCGTCCCCGTCGCGCTGGTCTCGCTGGTCCAGGCCGACGCGCAGGTCTTCCCGGGCATGACCGGGTTGCCCGAGCCGTGGGCGACCAAGCGGTCCACGCCGCTGAGCCACTCGTTCTGCCAGCATGTGGTGCTCACCGCCGCCCCGCTCGTCGTCACCGACGCCCGCGAGCACCCGCTGGTGCGGGACAACCTCGCGATCCCCGATCTCGGGGTGATCGCCTACGCAGGCATGCCGCTGACCGACGCCGACGGCACCGTGCTGGGGTCGCTGTGCGCCATCGACGTCGAGCCCCGCCGATGGACCGACGCCGAGCTGACGCACCTTCAGCGGATCGCCGACGCCTGCTCCGGCGAGCTGCGCCTGCGGCTGGCCTCCTACGACGCCGACCGGGAGGAACTGCGCCGGGACCGGCTCGAGGCCGCCCAGCAGCGCTCCTTCGAGCGGTCCCAGTCCCTGCTGCTCGCCTCGCAGGCCTTCACCCACACCGACACCGTCGACGACGTCCTCGTCGGCCTGCGGGACCTCGCCCGTCGCGAGCTGCGGGCCGCCTACGCAGGCGCCGTCGTGCTCGACGAGGCGGGGGGCGGCACCATCCGGCTGGACGACGACCCGGTCGTCCTCGCCCCCACCCACTTCCCCGGGCTCGACCGGGACCTGCCCTCGGCCCGCGCGATCCGCGAGGCCACGATCGTCCACTACCCGGACCGCGGGGCCTTCGCCGCGGCGCACCCGCAGGCCGCCGTGGAGATCATGCGCCATCTCGGGCTGCACTCCGTGGTGGCCGTGCCCCTGCCCGGCGCCGCGGGGCCGCTCGGCGCGATCGTGCTCGGCTGGGACGCGCCCAACGTCATCGAGGCGGACGACCTGCTGACCATCGCGACCATCGGCGGCTACGCAGGCCAGGCGTTGACCCGCGCACGCCTGCTGCACCACCGGGTGGCCGTGGCGCACGAGATGCAGAACGCCATGCTCACCACGCTGCCCGTCGTCGCAGGGCTCGAGATGGCGGCCCGCTACGCGCCCGCCGACTCGCGGGAGAACGTCGGCGGGGACTGGTACGACGCCGTCTCGATCCCGGGGGCGCTCGTGGTGACCGCAGGCGACGTCATCGGCCACGCCCTCGACGCCGCGACGATCATGGGCCAGGTCCGCTCAATGCTCCGCCAGACCGCCTGGGACCGACCGGACGACCCGCCGTCGGCCGTGCTGGCCGCGTTCGAGTCCGCGAACCTCGGGCTGGGCATCGGCGCCGCGGGCACCGCCGTGCTGGCCCGGCTCTGCGAGACCGGACCCGGCACCTGGTCGATGACCTGGACGAACGCCGGCCATCCCCCGCCGATCCTGGTGCTGGCCGACGGCTCCGTCGAGCTGCTCGCCGAGCACGACGCCCTGTTCGGCTTCGCCAACCTGGCCGGGATCACCCGCACCGACGGGCACCGCGACATCCCGCCCGGCGCGATCCTGTTCCTCTACACCGACGGGCTCGTCGAGCACCGCGGGAGCGACATCGACGAGGGCACCGACGCGCTGCTCGCCCTGCTGCCCGAGCTCCGTGACCTGCCGGTGCAGGAGATCGTCGACCGCGCCCTGACCACGCTCGCCCCGGACGCCCCGGACGACGTCGTCGCCTTCGCCCTCCGGTTCCCCTGACCGTGGAGGTCCGTCGCGCCGTGGTCGCCGACGCCGCCGGCATCGCCGAGGTGCACGTGCGGTCCTGGCAGGTCGGTTACCGCGGCCAGCTGCCGGACGACCTGCTCGACTCGCTGGAACCCGCCCAGCGCCTCGACCGCTGGACCACGAGCCTGGCCCGCCCCGCCTGGCCCGGCGAGGGCACGATGGTCGCGACCGAGGGCCGGGTCGTCGGCTTCGGACACCTGCGCCCGTCCCCGGACGAGCCGGGGGTCGGCCAGATCACCTCGTTCTACGTCGACCCACCCGCCTGGGGCCGCGGCGTCGGGCGCGGGCTGATGCAGGCCTGCCTCGCCCAGCTCACCGAGGCCGGCTACGGGTCCGCGAGCCTGTGGGTCCTCGACACCAACACCCGCGCCCACCGCTTCTACGAGGCCATGGGATGGAGCCCGGACGGCGCGGTCCTCGACGACGTCCTCGAAGGCGTCCCGATGCGAGACCTCCGCTACCGCCGAGACCTCCCGTGACCCTCACCCCTCAGCCGCACCACCAGCAGGTCCGCGTATCCGTCCGCGCCGCCGCGGACCAGCTCGGCCATGCAAAGGTGTCGAAGACCCAGGACAACCACTTCGGCCGGAAGGTCGCGAAGACGGGTGCGACCGAGGTCCTGGAAGCGATCATCGCTGCCTCGAAGAAGCCCCGCAACACCGGGGTAAAGGAGGGGCGTGATCATGATGTCAGCTCGCGCTAGCGCCGCTGAGCTGGGAGAAAGCTCCTCCGACTGGACTCGAACCAGTAACCCTGCGATTAACAGTCGCATGCTCTGCCAATTGAGCTACGGAGGACCGCTGGCCGCCAGCGGTGCCCCGCTGACCGGCAGAAGAGACAGTACAACACCTCCCATGGGCCCCTTCCGACCCCCCTCCCCCGCACCCGGGGCGGTCCCCCGGTGGTGGTCCTGGGGCAGGATGGAGGCACCGTCGGTCCCGCCCTCGATCCCGCCGTGGAGGCTCACGATGCTGAAGTTCCTGCTGGGTGCCGCGATCGGCTACGTGCTCGGCACCAAGGCCGGTCACGAGCGCTACGAGCAGCTGCACCGGACCTACCAGCGGGTCGCGGACCACCCGGCCGTGCAGGGCGCCGCCGGGGTGGTGCGGGCCCGCGTGGAGGAGGTCGTGAACGGGCCCCGGCAGGAGAACCCGCGCTGAGCCGACCACCCAGGGGCGCAGGCATCTTCCTGCGCCGCATCGCGATCGACGACGAGGTCGCGGACTGGACCCGCTACCCCTTCGCCCTTCCCGTGATCACCGCCCTGCGCGGACGACGGCTGGAGCTCGGCCCGGGTGTGACGTTCCTGGTGGGCGAGAACGGGTCCGGCAAGTCGACGTTGGTCGAGGCGCTCGCCGTCGCGGCCGGGCTGAACCCCGAGGGCGGGTCGCGACACTTCCGCTTCGCCACCCGCGCCTCGGAGTCCGTGCTCGGCGAGGCGCTGAGCGTCGCGCGGGCGCCGAGGAAGGAACGCTCCTCGTTCTTCCTGCGCGCCGAGACGTACTACAACGTGGCGACGGAGATCGAGTCGCGGAGCCTCGAGCTGGAGCCCTACGGCGGGGTCTCCCCACACGAGCGCTCGCACGGGCAGTCCTTCCTCGACCTGCTCACCCACCGCTTCCGCCCGCAGGGCCTCTATCTGCTCGACGAGCCCGAGGCCGCCCTCTCCACCCAGGGCCAGCTCGCCGCGTTGGCGCGGATCCAGGAGCTCACCCGCGCGGGCTCGCAGTTCCTGATCGCCACGCACAGCCCGATCCTCACCGCGCTCCCCGGGGCCCGGATCCTGCAGATCGACCCGGACGGGAGCCTGCACACCGTCCCCTACGACGACTGCCTCCCCGTCCGCACCACCCGAGACTTCCTGGCCGACCCCACCCGAACCCTCCGCCACCTCCTCTGACGACAGCGCCCGACTCGCGACGCGAGAGGTGCGACTCGCGGTGTGAGAGGTGCGACTCGCGGAGACTTCCGCGAGTCGCACACCAGGCTTCGCGAGTCGCACGGCTCGGGGCGCGAGTCGCACATCCCGGGGCCCGAGTCGGCGTCGCGGGCCTCAGGAGGTGGGGGTGCGGAAGGTGCGGCGGTAGGCGGTCGGGGAGACGCCGAGCTCGGTCTGCAGGTGCAGGCGGAGCGAGCCTGCGGTGCCGAAGCCTGCGCGCTCCGCGACGTCGTCGATCGGGAGGTCCGTCTCCTCCAGCAGCGCGCAGGCCCGCTCGATCCGCTGCCGCGCCAGCCACTGCCCCGGCGACGTGCCCATCTCCTCGCGGAAGCGGCGGGTGAACGTGCGGGTGCTGGTGGACGCGTGTGCCGCGAGCTCGCGCAGCGACACGGGCCGCTCCAGATTCTCCAGTGCCCAGGCCCGGGCCCGGCCGGTGGAGGAGACGGCGGGCTCGGGCACCGGTCGTCGGACGTACTGTGCCTGGCCCCCGTCGCGGTGCGGCGGGACGACGGTGCCGCGCGCGACCTCGTTCGCCACCGCGGCCCCGAAGTCGGACCGGACCATGTGCAGGCAGAGGTCGATCCCGGAGGCGACGCCCGCGGACGTCAGGACGCCGCGGTCGTCGGTGTAGAGGACGTCCGGGTCGAGGTCGACCGCGGGGAACTGCTCGCGGAACCGGTCGCACGACCGCCAGTGCGTGGTGGCGCGGCGGCCGTCGAGCAGGCCGGCCGCGGCCAGGACGAACGAGCCGGTGCAGACCGACGCGATCCGGGTGCGCGGCGGGATGCTCGCGAGTGCCTCGCGGATCTCGGTGGGCAGCGTGCGCGGGACGTAGTCGAGATCCGACGCGGGCACGATCACGGTGTCCGCCTCGGCGAGGATCTCCGGCCCGTGCTCGACACGGATCGTGAAGTCGGCGTCGGTGCGGACCTCGCCGGGGGTGGTGCTGCAGGTCCGGACCTCGTAGAGGCGATCGCCCGCGGCGGAGCGGGCCTGCCCGAAGATCCGGTGGACGATCCCGAGCTCCATCGGGAGGCATCCGTCGCGCACGAGGACGGAGACACGATGCATGGCCCGATCTTCGCACAGGATGGCCATCGAGCCATTGTCGTGCCTGACACGGCCTCGCAGGATGGGGTCATGAACGTGCTCTGGGTCGTCGCCCCTCCGGATCCGCGGTCGCTGACCGCCACGCTCGCCGCCGACGGCATCGCCGCGCTGCGGGCGCAGGGACACTCGGTCGAGGTCTCGGACCTACCCGCGATGGCCTGGAACCCGGTCGTCACGGCGGCGGACTACGGCGTCGAGGGCAGGCTGAAGGTCTCGGCCGCTGCGGGCGCGGCGTTCGCCGAGGGCAGGCTGCCCGCGGACGTCGCCGCCGAGCAGGACAAGCTCCGCCGCGCGGACGTCCTGGTGCTGCACTTCCCCCTGTGGTGGTTCTCGATGCCCGCGATCATGAAGGGCTGGGTCG
>Ga0268264_10000942_pt1 | contig 30162 bp, 28 predicted proteins | sample KBSSwiS32_FD_190357 | JGI IMG/M metagenome (GOLD analysis project Ga0268264, IMG submission 190357) | Switchgrass rhizosphere microbial communities from Kellogg Biological Station, Michigan, USA - KBS Switchgrass S3-2 (SPAdes) (version 2) | ecosystem: Host-associated > Plants > Roots >...
GAACCCGCTCCAGAAACCCCGCAAACCTCTCGAACATCCGCGGTGAAAAAGACGCAGCGCATACGCTCGGCCTGATTACCCGGCCATGGCTCGCCAAGCCCCGCTGCTCTCAGAAACGACGCTGTGCCGAATACGACGGGTTAACAACTGTACTACACGATGGGCCGGATTGCTATCAAACCTGGGCCCGCTTAGGGTGTATGGGGTACGGTTTACTGGGAGCTTCGATGTCGACATTGTCAGGAGCTCTGCTGTCACTGGCAGCAGCGATGTTGTTCAATATGGCCTCTGCCGCTCCGGCAACTGCCAACTCATCGCCCGTCGTCCTGCTCTCGGCGCCAATTTGCGATGCGACTGTCCGCGATCCGACTACCTCCATGCGTATCAAAACAATCAGTCAATCCCATGCCTCCGATGCTGAGTTGATGCAGGCTGCGCGCAGTGCACCGGTTCGACTTAACGCCGAGGAGCTTCATGATGCTGCGATTGCCCTTCTCACCCACGTCCACAGTTCTGGCGAAGATCGGAGGTTGTCCTGCCAACTCCTCCAGAAGTCTGCCCAAAAAGGCGTCGATTACGCCTATTTCTCTTTAGGAGAACTGCTCTACGCCACGGCGGCGACGAAAGAACAGCAGTCGACCGCCGCATATGCGCTTCGACGCGCTGCCGTAGCGGGGGTCACCTTGGCGGACCTGAGGATCGCTGAAATGACCGCAGCGGGACAGGGCTTTTACGAAAAGAACCCCGAAAAGGCGTTCCAATCGGTGGACGCTATCGCGCGCGCTGGAGAACCCTTCGGCGATCTCGTCCTTGGGAGCTATTATTTTTACGGCATCGGCGTCGAGGCGAACGGTTCCGCTGCCCGCTCACATTTCGAGGCCGCCGCTAAACGGGGCGTAATGGAAGGCGAAGTCGCGCTCGGTTGGCTCTACCGGCAAGGGGCGGTCGGCGTGCCGCCGGATGTTCCCACCGCGATCCAGTGGTATGAGCGGGCATATCAGCATGGCCGAACGGACGTGGCGATCGACATCGGCCAACTGTATCAATCCGCCCATAATCCTAACGCCGATCCGACGAAGGCGATCTTCTGGTTCGAACGGACGCAGGCTGTTGATCAGCCTTTCGGGCAAGCCGAAATTGCTCGAACCCTGGCCTTTCAGATCCCGCCGGAGAAGCGGGACGTCGCCAAGGCCTGCAGCCTGGCGTCAAAGGCGGCGATCGCCGGCAACAGGACTGGCGCTTTCGTGATGTATCTTTTGCTTGAATATGGCCGAAAGTGCCCCTCGCGTTTGAGCGGAATCGAATGGCTCAAGCGTTCCGTCGCCCTTGGCAGTTCGGAAGGTAAAATGGAGTTGGGGAGCCTGACGCTGGTCGGGAAGGAAGTGCCCCGGGATGTGGAGAAAGCGAAGGCCCTCTTCGATGACGCTTTGAAGGGCGGAATGATGGCTGCGCTGTGTGGGAGGGGAGTGGCGGAGCTCGACGGGACGGACGCCGGCATTGAACGAAGCAAGAAGTGGCTTTTTGCGGGAGTATATCGAGGCTGGCCGGAATGTATGAGCACGCTAGGCGGACTCATTGTCACCGATAAAATTCCCGAAATTCAAGATAAAACAGTCGGCGTTCGGATGTTACGAGATTCGGCAGAAAAAGGAGTCGCTGAATCGCAACGTAAAATTGGAGACCTGTATCTTCAGGGGCAGATAATAGCACGGGACGAAGTTCAGGCACTCCATTTCTTCTCCATGGCTGCCGATGCCGGAGATGCTCGGGCTCTCACCATGATGGGATATTTCTACTCGAGGGGATGGGGAGGAATTATTTCCGACCGCGCTAAAGCCGCCCAATATTTTGAGCGCGCCGCTGCGGCGGGGAGCCAAAATGCAAGCCTAGAGCTCTCCGGCCAGCTGCTTCGAGGAGACGGCATCGCTAAGGACGCCAAACGAGCGTTGGCGCTCCGCGAGGCGGCAGCGAAAGCCGGTTATACGCCGGCAATGAACCTTCTTTGCGCAGACTATCGGGATGGGAGGGAGGGACTTCCGGTCGATCTCGCCACGTCGCTTGAGTATGCTCGCCGGTCCGCGAATCTGGGCGATTCATGGGGCTTGACCGAAATGGGTGACATATACCGGCTTGGCCGTGGAGTGGCCGCCAATGAGACGCTTGCGTTCCAATATTATCAGAAGGGTGCTGATAAGGGGGATATGAGAGCACTTAACGCCATCGGAATGGCTTACCTAAATGGAATGGGCAACTACCCCAAAGATACTGCCAAAGCGTCGTCCTTTTTTGCGAAGGTGGCCGAGCAAGGGAATGCCAACGCTATGATTAGCCTGGCTTCGCTCTATGGTGACACGACCTTGGGCGCGCCGGACAAGATTAAGCAGCTTGCCTATCTTCGACTGGCAATTGAACGCCCAGGCAATGATTTAGACAGGCAGCAGCGCGATCGCACGCGATCGCTGCGCGATTTTCTTCAAGCCGGCATGTCGGCCAATGATTTGGAGAAGGTCGACGCGATGATGATTTCGCTGTCTGCTTCATTTCATCAGCCTCCGGAGGCGCGGTGACCACATGGGCGGATAAACCGAGCGGATTTGGTCGATCGATGATTAGGCCACAAAGCGATACAAGGCCGTGTTGAATGGCCCATCTTAAAGCGACTGACACTCCTGCAGATGCGCCGTCTATCATAGACCCGGTGAATCGCTTGTGCGATACGGCAACGAAAGAATAGCAAAAGCGCCATCGCCCCCCTCGACCGAAATTCGATCCCCGGAGATCCCTTAATGGTTCAACATAGTACTGAAATGATGTCGAGACTGGAACTCGCCATCCAGACAAAGGGAAAGGGTCTCGAAATTGCGCCCTATTTCGATCCATGCCTGAGCAAGGATCATTTCGACGTTCTATATACCGACTATATCGATAACGAGGAAATTTCTCGCAAAGCTGCGGAAAATCCCGGGTCGGATGGCCGAGAACCCGCAGCTATCGATTTTGTTTGGAATTCCGGTTCACCCCTTTATGTTTCTGCACCACGCGAGGTGTATTTCGATTTCGTCGTCGCTTCCCATGTGATGGAACACGTCCCCAATCCAGTTGGTTGGCTTAACGAGTTGCTTTCTGTTACCAAAGTTGGAGGCAAGATTGCATTATTCCTGCCGAGTCGGCGGTTCAATGTCGATTGCTATCGAAACGAAACGACTTTTGGGGAACTGGTGAAATGGTGGATCGAGCAGCCGGCCATTCCTACCACAGGCCAGATTCTAGATTTTATGACCAATTCTATTGGTTTGATACATGGCGACGGTGTCGCTTGGACGCATGATGGCTTGCCAACTGATGGGAGGCGGGAGTTCTATTCGGACGAGGACAGTATCGATATGGCAACAAATCTGGCCATTTCACCCCATTATCTCGATGTTCATTGCACAGTGTGGAGCGCGGAGAGTTTCAGGAGCGTCATTGAACGTCTCGAGAAATGCGGGATCGTCAACGCCGAAGTTTCCGAGATCGTGGGTGAAGAATGCGAATTCCTAGCGATCCTGACAAAATCAGGCGAACCCGAACGCACTCCCCCCCCACGAACCGCAACCCGAACTCCTGTCGCAGAAGGCGCGCGGCTAAAGGCGATCGACCATAAGCTAGAGATTGTGCTTCATGAACAGCAAAAAGGGGTCAATTCTCGGATAGACCAGATAGATCACCAGCTTTCAGAACTGCGGCGTCTTTTGATGCATCGTGGTCGCCCGTTTGGCAGGGTAGCTCGTAATTTTATTAAAAGATGCTTTTCAAATGTCTTCGGAGCGGCGCGGAAACAATGATTATCACGGCTGTGATGATCCCCATCTTATCTGATGGCCATAAAGAGGACGCGCTAAGGAAAAAACTTCGACATTTCCACCCGTTGCTCGCAGGAACAGGGTAAGCATACGCCGAAGGCCGCAGGATAGCCGGGATCAGGCGTCGATAGCTGCTTGCTGCTGGCGGCCCCGGTTCCATGCAGGAGTTCGTGGAGGCGGCTGACAGGATGGCCGGCGATGCGGGCGAGGACATCGGCCAAGCGACGGCAGCAGATCCAGCTCGCCGTTTGTTGGTCGCACGTGCGTCTGAAGTTTTACGAGCTGGCGGACAAATCGCCAGTCGCCACCGAAGTGCTGCGCTGCATCGCAATGCTCTACCCGATCGAAGACGAGATCAGCGGCAGCACCGCCGAACAGCGACGTGAAGTCCGCGCCGAACGCAGCCCTCTCGATCAGCCGGACATCGACCGCCTTGCAGTTTGGTTAGGAAGGGGCGGGGTGCCCTGTCCGATTGCTTGGACGCCCGCGCCCATTTTGCAAGGTTAATCGCCCCATAATCGTCCTTGTTACCTCGATAGCGCCCGAGCCGTCACGAGTGGCGAGAACAACTGGTTGATTATCGAGATGAACTTTGCGGGCAGATTTGCGCGGGCATTTGCAATATAAAGCAGATCCTTATCCCGCAGGTTGATTTCCTGAGCCAGAAAGAGTGATCCCGGCTCCATTAAATTCAAACGGAACACTGTTCGTGGTCCATCGCCCGACTGACTTGCGCCATTTCGGAACAAGTATATTGCGCGCGGATCCGCTTGGTTGTCGTTGAGGCCACCCAGTTTTGCGATCGCCTCGGCAAGGGTGATCCTTTCCGCGTCAAAAGGTATCTGTGCCACCTTGCTCGCCGCGCCAAGAGCAAGGAATGTCAGCGGCGCGCGCTGCAGTTCGATCCGGTCACCTGGAGATAGAATGACATTGTTGTCGAGGTCGGCCGGGGTGATCTGGCTGAGACGCAAATGGCGAACAATATCGCCGCGCGTGAAGCGAACCATCGTATCATAGGGCTGATCGACCGACCCTCCAGCATTAGTAAGGGCATCAAGCAGACGCTCATTTGCAGGCGATAGCGGAAGTGGACCAGGACGTCGTACACTGCCGCTAATGAACACGTTGGAACGAGGGCTGTTGAGGACTGTAATGAGTACCTGAGGGCGCTGCGACTTGCCAGCCATTGCACGCTCGACCTGTTGTTCAGCCATACGGACGGAGGCGTTGGCGATGAACAGCCTCCCAAGGTAGGGCAGGTTGATCATGCCATTCTGGTCGATGACCATATTGCTAAACTTTTCGCTGTGGGCGGTGAAATCCGAAACACCGGATGTAGCCGATGTAGCCGATGCAGCGGAAGCTTGGGCGCCGGAGAAAAGCGAAACGCCAATTTCGTAAATTCGGATCTCCAGCACGTCGCCGGGCGTTAGAAAGTCCAACTGCTGCCGCTTGGAATCGATGTCTGAAAGGGTGGCATCCGCTGGAATGGGGGCTGATCCCTCAAGCAATGGCAAAGCGGCTTCGTCAATCGGCCGCACAGTGTATTGTGGCACACCGGGGCGTTTCACACCGTGCATGATCGTGTTGCTTGTCGGTCCACTGGACGGCAACGTCGCGCATCCGCTGAGCAACGATGCGAGCAGTGCCAATCCCGCAAAGGAGTTCGATATTGGTATGCGCAAGTTGTTGATCCTATCGGTTGTCAACATCATTGTCGTATTTCTCCGCTGTTGACGCGAAGCCAGTCGGAGGTTTCTGCAATACCCTTGGTCAGGTCATATTGCGGCACGAAGCCCAGCTTGCGCAGTCTGGAGACATCATAGGATCGCTTCAATTGGCCCAGCGGCTTGTCGGTGTTCCAGTAGTAGCGGACACCCGGGAAATTCCGGGCAACTTCCTCGACCAACGTGTGAACGGGTATGGAAACTCCGCTGGCAAGATTGAATCGACCGTCGCCGCTAGCCATAATTCGCGCAAGCCCGTCGGCAGCGTCGGCAGAGTACAGAAAATCGCGGGTAGGTGAACCGTCGCCCCAGATTTCGACATCTTCTCCACTCTTTTCCGCATCCAGGAACTTTTTGAGCAGTGATGGAACAACATGGCCGTGTGCCGGATCAAATTTATCGCCGGGCCCATACATGTTCGTCGCGATTACAAACGCGAAATCCAGACCATATTGCTGCTTATATGCATCAAGCTGAACCAGCATCGCGCGTTTCGAGAAAGCATAGGCATATTCAGAACCGTGCGGTTCGCCCGTCATCGCATCAGCTTCCCGCATTGGCTGTTCAAGGCCGTCGCTGTAAATTGCAGCGGAACCCATCGCGACGATTTTGCTAACACCCACTAGGCGGCAGGCTTCGATGACGAAGGTGTTCATAACGCTGTTGCGGAAGAATACTTCACCGGGGAACTTGAGGTTGCCCCCTACGCCAAACACCGATGCCGCAAGATGAAAGACTTTGTCGGGTCTTACATCGCGAAACAAGGCGTTGACAGCATCGGGGACGGTAAGATCACACTCCGCACGCGATTGCAAGGCGATGATGTCTTCGCCCGCTTGCTGAAGATGGCGAACCAAAGCCCGGCCAACCAACCCCCCTGCTCCGGTAATCAGGGTCCGCGTCATCAACTTCTCCATCTAAATGTCGATGTTACCTGGCCGTGCCAGAAGCAATATGGGCCTGTCATACGCGGATGTGGTCGCGAATGGACGATCCTATAAGGAGCAGGATAGCCCAGCCGCCAGCAGCAAACAGGAAGAACGTCGATATATTCCTGAACGGTTTGGGATAGCTCGGTTCCTGCGGCAGGCGAGGGCGCACGATTGTATCGAGATAGAGTTGTTGGCGTTGTGCATCACTTTGAGCCGCGCTGAGCGCCGCAAAGGCGTTTTGCAACCGCTTTTCTGCAAACAGTTTGCTCGCTTCCAGCTCATCGAATGTACTGACCGTGCCAGCCAGCGTGTCACCTCGGGCATTGGTTGTGCTTGCCATTTCTGCGCGTGCCGCAGCAAGCGCGGCGCGCGCCGTCTGAACTTGAGCTTCGGCCAAATCGCGCCCAGGTGTGCCGCGCGCGAGATATCGCGCACGCAGAGCGAGACTGGCTCCGGCCCGATCTGCTTCTTCCTGCAACTTACCGATGCGCACCATGGCCGAAGCCACCTGTTTGGATGCATCGATCATCTGCTTCTGGCTGCGCACTGCATAGAGCGATTGCTCGATCTTCTTCACGCGATCTTCGGATTCACGGACCTCCTGTTCGGCATAGCGGACCGAATCCGTTCTAGCGCGAGCCGTCATCGTGTTTAAGAGTGTTTCGGACAAGTGTAGCGAACCGAGGGCTATGCTCTGGGCGTCTTTGGGCGAAAAAGCCGCCACCGTTACTACCACAGTGCCCGTGGTAGATTCGAAATGCACGGAAAGGCGACGATTCCAGTATCTCTGAAACGCTTCGCCAGTGGCGTCCTTTCCGGCCCGCGAAAGTGGATCAATGAACGATGCGCTATATAGCTTGCGCAAGCCAATCATCTTGTCGAGATCGTCTATCGCATCGCTGCTTTCAAGATATTGAGTAACGGCATATCCGTTATCGCTAGCCGGTGTCGATGCACCCGTGAATCCCAGTAATTGGCCAAAGGAAGGCATATTGCCTCCGCCGGGAGATTTGATCTGAATACGAAATTCAGATTCATATTGCGGAGATGCAACCAAAAATAAATAAATACTATACAGCGTGGCCGGCAACACGACCATCGCCATGAAGGATAGAACTATCCTGTTATTTCCCGATGTAAAAAACAAATCAGATAAAACTGATCGTCTGACGGTTTCGGATGGAATCGCGGCCATGTTTATCTTTTCTCTGCGCCTGGCTGTGAGTCGGTCTTGCTGTTGAAATGGAGACTGATTTCCCGGAATGCGGCAAACGCATCTTCCAACTGCGGGAACATTTCAATTCTCCCTCCGTGGATGATGGCGCCCATATCGCAATATTCGCGTATAGTGTCGATATTATGTGAAACGAGGATGATGTCTGATCGGCTCGCACGTTCGCGAAAAGCCATTGCTGCCTTTTCGCGGAATATGCCGTCACCGACCTCGGTGATCTCGTCGATGAGATATACATCAAATTCTATCGCCAGGCACAGACCAAAAGCGATCTTTGCCAGCATGCCGGAAGAGTAGAATTTGATCGGCGCATCAAAATAATCGCCAATTTCAGAAAACCACAGCACATAGGCACATACTTGGCTCTCATCGAGTGCATAAATTCGCGATACGAAAGATACATTTTCCCGACCGGTGAGATCAGGGTGGAAAATGCTTGCGAATCCCAACGGAAAAGACACCATGCCCTTGCGTGAGATGGTGCCAGAGTCAGGCTTTTCCGCGCCTGACAGCAGCCGGATCAGCGTTGATTTTCCTGCGCCGTTCAGTCCCAGAACGCCAACATTGCGGCCGCTGGGAAATTCGACAGACACGCTGTCCAGCACCTTCTTATGAGGCAGGCCGCGCACGTGGTAGCCCTTTTGCACATTTGCCAGATTGATCATTCGACTTCCATCACTTTGCGCCGGAACAATCTTTCCATCGTCATGCCTACTGCTAGCGCGCCGACTGCACAGGCGGTGAGATAGGGGACATCAAGCCAATAAGGGTGGGGTTGAAGAAAATAGTTAGTGCGTACCAGTTCTATCCCTTGGAGAATGGGGTTCCAGGCGAGGATGTCGCGGATCGATTCCGGCATCATGCGGGGGATGTAAAATGTGCCGGATGAGAAATACAGCATGGACGCTACCGCACCCCACAGGCGTTCCCAGCCAGAAAAATAGGCACACATTACTGCGAAGATCATTCCCAGGCCCGCGGCAGTCGACCAGAGCAGCAAGATCGCTAACGCCACGCCGGCTGCATTGATGGGCAGGATCGAAAGCCCGAAAAATACGAACGCGCAAAGCAAAAGGCCAGCGACTACCAATTCCGTGACAAGTTCCAGAATGGCGCGGGCGAGATAGACGTCGAAGGCCTTGACGGGCGGCAACTGGAGCAGGGGCCGGTTTTCGGGGACGGATTTCATTATGTGGCTCACCGTGTGGGTGAACAAGTGGTAGGGGATGATACCCGTAAAATAAAACAGTGCGAAGCTCTCACCGACCGGCGGAATCTTGCTGTGGCTGAGCAATGAGATCAGCGTGATCATGATGCCGATATGCGCAAGTGGTTCAAACAGCACCCATGCGTAGCCGAAACGCGAACGGCCGAAGCGGGTGCGCGTTTCACGCAAAATAAGCGCCGCTATGACTCGACCTTGCGTGATCAGTGGGTGCTTCGGCTTTCGCCATGCCGCAGGATGGCTAACGACGGGGGCATCGCCGAATCGCCCAGCTTGTGTTGCTCGTGCCTCTTCACCTCGCGCGATGGCCTGCAGGCGCTCCCTGCGCTCTATGACGATGCGCAACGTTCCGTTGAGTGGTTCGTCATTTGGGCTTTGCGCGACCAGTGCGGCGCCAATCTTTAGGGCTTCATCATAGCGACCCGCTTCAGTGTAGATGACGAAAGCAGTGTGGCGAAGCTGAGTGTCCTGCGGCATATCGATGAGTGCGCGAGCGATATCCGCGGCAGCTTCGTCAAAGCGGTGTTGTGCGGCTAGCACACTAGCGCGATGGGCGCGGTAAGCGGTATTATCCGGATCGATCTGTAGGGCCTGGTCGATCTCGTCAAGTGCGTCATCGGTCCGTCCTTGAGCCAGTGACATGGAGGACAACAAATGATGGCCGGCTGAGCCAACATCATCTCGCGCGGCAATAATTGCTCTGGCCGCTTCATAATCGCGTTGGCCTGCGAGCAAATTGGCTAGAAACAGAGCATAGGAACCGACTTGAGGCCTTGCAACACAGAGGGCATGGGCTAGTCGCAGCGCCATGCCGGGTCGATGTTCCTGAGCGAGCGTAGCTGCGAGCTGATAGATATAGGCTTCGTCTTCTACCAGTCTGTTGCTACGCCGGAGGAGCAAGCGGGCGGCTTCGCCGCTGCGAGCGCTCTGCAGCAGTGCCACTGCCAATGACAACTTGCGCCGCGGATCGTCTGGATCCTTGTCAATGGAAATTCGAAACTGAGCCGCGGCCGAAACCTCATCGCCCAGTTTGAGGAGCGCCGAGCCATAATTGGAATGGCCATCGGCATCCAGCATGCCAAGTCGGTCTAGCTGGGCAAGGCAGTCAACCTGATAGCGCAAGTAGCCATGCTGCCCCAGCCACGCTGCCGCTGAGTCCAAGGTTGTCGCATCATTGGGAGCGGCACGAACGACCGAAATCAATTCGCGGAGTGCCGCCCGTTGATCTGCATCGCCGCCACCGAGGGGCAAGTCCTGTGACGTGGTGTCCACGTCCTGCAGGTGCCTAAAGAGATCGGATTGGTAACGGATTGTCATATGCCGCAAATCAGAAATCGGCGCTGGACTGGTGCCACAGTCATTCCAAAGGACGATCGATCATACGAAGTCCTCCAGCACGACCTCCCCCAGCGCAATACGCTTTTGACGCTCCAGATCGGCGCGGACCATATCCGCTGCCAGTGCGTCGAACTTCTTTTCATGCAACCAGCCCAGCTTCTCTCGCGCCTTTGTGGGATCCCCAAGCAACAAATCCACTTCGGCAGGGCGGAAATAGGCCGGATCAACGACGACAAGTATTTCGCCCGTGCGATGACATTTGCCGACTTCATCGACGCCCGATCCTTCCCAGTCGATGCGGCGGTCAATGCAGCCGAAAGCGTGCTCCACAAATTCACGGACGCTGTGCATTTCGCCGGTTGCAAGCACGTAATCGTCGGGCTCATCCTGCTGAAGAATCAAATGCATGCCACGGATATATTCCGCCGCATCGCCCCAGTCACGCAACGCATCTAGGTTGCCCAGACGAAGCGGTGCCTTTGAACCCAACGCGATACCGGCTACTGTCTTGGTGATCTTGCGGGTGACAAACAATTCGCCGCGCAGTTCTCCTTCGTGGTTGAACAGTATCCCGTTGGATGCGTGCATGCCATAGGCTTCGCGGTAGTTAACCGTGATCCAATAGCCGTACAGCTTTGCCACGCCATATGGGCTCCGCGGATGGAACGGGGTTGTTTCCCTTTGAGGCGTCTCGTGCACCTTGCCATAAAGTTCCGATGTTGATGCCTGATAAAAACGTGTTGTTTCAGTAAGGCCTGCAAATCGGATTGCTTCCAGTAGGCGCAGACTGCCGATGCCATCCGCGTTGGCAGTATATTCAGGAGTTTCGAAACTGACGGCGACGTGACTTTGCGCCGCTAGGTTGTAGATTTCGTCTGGACGGATTGTATTTACGATACGCACCAGCGAAGAAAAATCGGTAAGATCACCGTAATGCAGGCGCAGTTCCCCGCTAGCGACTTCCTCCCGAAGTAGACGCGAGATGCGGTGAGTATTGGGTGCCGACGAACGACGGATCAGTCCGTGCACTTCATAATTAAGATCGAGAAGGTGGCGGGCGAGCAATGCTCCGTCCTGCCCAGTAATGCCGGTGATAAATACTCGTCGTTTCATGAAGAAGTTCCAAATTGACTAAATCCGAATTTCTCCAACTGCAGGCGAACGCTGTTGTCGATGTTGAATTGCTCGAATGCAGCTAGTCTGTTTTCCCGGAACTCTGCGAGTTCAGGATCTGTAACGCATTGCATAATCCTCTGGGCTAATTCGAAGGCATTGCCCATATCGAACCCCATGAAGCAATCACGATAATAGCGCTTGGTTTCAGCAAAAGAATGATTGTTTGCACAGATCATCTTCGCGCCCGCCTCCATTCCTAGAACAGCGACTCCTGACATGCTCTGACCTACTTCGAGATAAGGCAGAACAACCGCATCGCTTAGTCGCAGCGCTTCGATGAATTCAGGATCGGGTAAGCTACCGATAAATCGGATCCGGTCGCTAATGCGATGCAGCCCCTCATCTCGACCCGGGTTGTCATTGAGGCGTTCGTCGGAGTTCGATCGGCGTGCCCCGCCCACCGATGCAAACTTCATAGATTGCTCATAGGATTTCTGGTCGATATCTTCCATTAAATCGAAAATCGACTTCAGATAAGGATTTAGTGGCTCCCCTCGCTTAACCGTCTGAGGGTGTTGATTGCCGAACAGACCTAACTTGTATTCCTTGGGTAGCAGGGAAAGCGCTTCAATAGCAGTTTCTATTCCCTTGTAATTTGAAAGATAGCCGAACAGGCCTATGACCTTGTCGCCGGGCTCAAAGCCGTAACGGCGAAGAAAGTCAGACCTGTCGTTATGATCCCAAGCAGCCTGACGTTGTTCAGGCGTAAGAAATGCCAAAGGGTAATCGAACACGTTTTCGTTCAAATAGATTTCGCGCACTGCCCTGTACTCGCGCCGCGTATGCACCTTGATCCATACATTCTTTCTGGCGCCAGCGCGTTTGCAATGCTCAATAACAGATTTAGAAAGAGCAGAAAAATGTCTGGCGCCCCGCGTCTGCTTAAATTTCTTATAGGAACGACTTGCAATTCCTAGCTTCACAGCATCCCAAAAACGCGAATTATCATAATCCACTCGATGCAGCGTTAACGTTACATTAGGAGCGGCGTCCACCAGCCAGCGAAGTCGACGCAGCATGTCAGGAATTCGCGCGCCATAAAGCCCTGCTTCGAACTGTATATTCACGTAATCGTAACCACGGAGTTTCTGGCATATGTCTTTGATATGCCTATCCCCAGCCTTGACCAAGATAAATGCTTTGCTCTGCAAAAGAAAGAGATCAAGTGCGAAAACATCTACGTCAGCGTAACGTTCGAACGCCCTTTTAAGCGCGCCCGTATAAGAAGCGTTTCCGCAATTCTCATTGTAGGTACTGATGATAGCCATTTTTGGCCTGCCTGGCCGACGCGAGTTTGTCGATGCATTCATTTCAGAATTATCATTCCCTTGGGCGTGTTGCCATCGGTGCGGCGGTCCTCATGCAATGGGACTCGCGATTTGACAACCCTCAAAGAGAGGCTGATCGAGAACGACGTCGATGTGACCAACGAGCGTACGTTGTATGCCACCGGAACAAATGTCGGGGAGCTTGGCGGCCTTCGTAAATGGTTCGCGACCGATTTGCTGGCCAGCATCATTGCGCTCCAAAACCCTTCACCACGGTATCCACCGCCTTCATCTGCGCCAGAAACGGGCTCAGAGCATCCAGCCGCAGCGCACTCGGTCCATCGCACAGCGCCTTATCCGGGTCAGGATGCGTTTCGATAAACAGCCCGGCAATTCCCAACGCTATCCCACTCCGCGCCAGGGCAGCCGCCTGCGCGCCGCGACCGTCGGCGCTGTCCGTCCGTCCGCCGGGCTTCTGCAACGCATGCGTGACGTCGAACACAACCGGGGCAGACCCCTTCATCATGTCCATACCCAGCATATCGACAACCAGATTATTATAACCAAATGACGAACCACGTTCGCACAGCAACACTCGCTCATTGCCGCATTCACGGAACTTGGAGAGAATGTGCCGCATCTCCTCGGGCGCCAGGAATTGCGGCTTCTTCACATTAATGACGGCGCCAGTGCGTGCCATCGCCGCGACCAGATCCGTCTGCCGCGCGAGGAAAGCGGGGAGTTGGAGGATGTCGGCGACCTCTGCCACAAGCGCGGCTTGCTCGGGCGCATGGACGTCGGTGAGGATCGGCACGCCGAACGCTTCCTTGACCTCCGCCAAAATCCTCAGGCCGGCGTCCAGTCCCGGCCCACGAAAGCTATGGATGGACGACCGGTTCGCCTTGTCGAAGGAGGCCTTGAAGACGAAAGGGATGCCGAGATCGCGCGTCACCTCGACGAAATGCGCGGCGACCTCCATCACGATGTCGCGTTCCTCGATCACATTCATGCCGCCGATCAGGACGAACGGCCGGTCATTGGCGAAAGCGATAGTCTCGTTGAGCGTGACGATTTGGTTGGTCATGACCCCAGCCTAGACGATTCCGCGCGTCTTGAGCACTAGCTCAATCGCGGCGGTATCCTCCGGATTGTTGAGTTCGATGCAATCCCAGCCGATCGGCTCGAACGGGACGATGCGGATCGGGCGGTCGCCTTCCAGGAAACGGAGTTGCTCCAGCCCCTCCAGCTCTTCCAGCGGCGAGGGCGGCATGGCCGCATAGGCCGCCAGTGCCTCGGGGCGATAGGCATAGACACCCAGATGCAGATGCGCCGACCCATGGGCCGCTGCGCCCGCACTGGCGGGAATGTGCGGCAATACCCGCTTGGAAAAATAGAGCGCATGGCCGCGGCTGTTGAACACGACGGTCGTTCCGCCAACGCGCCCTTGCTGCTGATCGGTGACGAGATGATCGTAGACGCTGGGCGAGCAGCGCACGGCGGCGGTTGCCATGATCGCGTCCGGGTCCGCCGCGAGCCCTTCGACCAGTCCGGTCACGACGAAATCCGGCGTCAGCGGTGCGTCGCCTTGCAGGTTGACGATGATGTCGGCGACGTCGCCCAGCTTGCCGATCGCATCGGCGCAGCGTTCCGTCCCATTGCGGCAATCGGGGGAGGTCATCACAACCTGCCCGCCGAAACTGGTCACTTCGTCCGCGATCCGCTGATCGTCGGTTGCGACCCACACGCCTGTCGCGCCGGGGATGGCGCTTGCACAATCCCAGCTGCGCCGGATCAAGGTTTTGGCAATGCCGGTCGCGCCCTGGAGCGGTGCGAGTGGCTTGCCGGGAAACCGGCTGGACGCGTGGCGCGCCGGTATAAGAACCGCGAAGCGCGGACTGCCCAGGGATTTGGCCATGCTCGCGCTCAGTTAAGGCCGAAGCGAATGAAGTCGTGAATATGGACGATCCCGATCGGCCGGGCAGGATAGAGCGCGTCTGACCGGTCCACCACGAAAGCGGCGGAGATCTTGAGGTCGTTCAGGAAGAGCAGCGCGTCTTCCGCCAGCATGTTGGCGGGGATTGTCTTGCAATCACGGGTCATGATCTCGGCCGCCGTCGTCACACTGAGAGAGGCGAAATAACGGCGAAGATCCCCATCGGTGACAACCCCTATCAGCTCGCCTGCCTTGTCGATGACGCCAGCAATCCCGAATCCCCCGGACGTCATTGACGAAATGACGTCCGGCATCGATGCCGAAGCTGCGACGATGGGCAGCCGATTAGGGCCATGCATGATTTCCGAGACGGGCGTGAGCCGCAAGCCGATCGCGCCGCCGGGATGTAGCGAGCGCAGGTTCTCTTCCGAAACGCCGCGCAGGTCCATGACGGCCATGGCCAGCGCATCGCCCAGCGCCAGCTGCAGCGTGGTGGACGTGGTCGGCGCGATATTGGCCGTGCAAGCCTCGCGCGCTGGCGGAAGGCACAGCCGGACATCGGCATATTCCATGACCAGCGAGGCGCGCCGGGAGGCGACGCCGATGATCCGGATGCCGAGCTGGCGCGCATAATTCAGGATCGCGCGCAATTCCACCGTGTTGCCGGAATTGGACAGGACGAGCAGCACATCACCCTCGGCCAGCATGCCCAGATCGCCGTGAGAGGCTTCGGCGGGATGGATGTACATGGCAGGCGTGCCGGTGGCAGCGAAGGTTGCGGCGACCTTCCGCCCGATATGCCCGGACTTCCCCATGCCGGTGACCACTACGCGCCGGTTGGCTTTGAGGATCGTCTGGCAGGCGGCGACGAAATTGTCGTCGAGCGAATTGGCGAGCAAGGCAAGTGCCTCTGCTTCCATACGGATGACTTCCCGTCCCCGCGAAACTACGGCTTCGCTATTCGGGATAGGATCGTCGATTAGGTTTCTTGCCAAAATAAGCGTCCCTGAACAAATTCTTATCGGCTCGACGGCAGGCCCCCTAGTCTATCAAAATAGGTGAATATGCCATGTACGAGCCTTGCTTTTTGTCCACTGTTGACGCGACCGATGCCGGTGGAGCTTTTTTATCTGGCTAGACCGATAGCTCCATGGCCGGTGCCTTTCAACGCCTTTCGTCCCCGCAAGCCTGCCAGAGGAATGATTACCGAGGCGAATCGAGCGAAAAAGCGCGAGTTAGACGCCGTGCTGGATCAGGTGCATGGTCCAAGAGGCTTGAGCATTCGCCCTGGATGCCCCATGGGCGTGGCCATGGCTGGTTTCCAATGCGATGCAGCGAAATGGCGAACCCGGTGGTTTGGCACGCGCGTCACCCCTTTTGCGAGCGGTTTGCCATTTCTGCGGATGCCACCTTTCCCGGGCGCTGTCGCCCATCCGCTGACCGTTGGTTGCCCAACACAAAGGGCTGATTCAGCCACCGGCGCTGGTCTGATGGCAGCGCTCATGGCGGCCCGGGTCGGGGGGAGGTTCTGGGGGACACAGCCTGCTATGCCCGCCGATCGGGATATCGTTCTCGCTCCGGCTTCTTCGCACGAAGCGCGCGCCATGTTCGCACGCGCAAAAGCGGAAGGGCTGGCGCGCCGGGCGCTGTTGATCGGTTCCCGTTTCCCGCGGGGGCTGCAGGGGGCCTTGCAGCTGGGGGATGATATTGACCCGTGGCATCTTGCCGGTCACGCGTCGGCCGTGTGGACTGGTGCGGACAATGAATTGGCTCTCGTCACGGCGCTAAGTGGCAAGCCGGTGTCGATTTTCGGACAAGGTCGCTTTTCTCCGCTGGGCGAGGTTGATGGCTACCCGGACATCCTGGGCCAGCTTGTGGCGGATGAACTTCTCTCCGGCATCGCCTATCGTGATCCTTTCACCGGCAATGCAATGGATGCTCTCGCGGCGATTGACCTGCTTGCCGGGTGGCGGCGCCTGATTGATCGTAACAGGCGGACCTCGGCCGTTTTCGGCGTTGCTCAGTGGAAGCGGGCGACACTCGACGGGCTGCTGTGGGACGGCCGCCGCTCGCCGCCTTATGCCAGGTCGCGGGGTATTCGGGCGTGCGCGCTGGGGCAGGGTGATTCCGCCCTGGTCTGGAAGTCCCGTGCGCCGGCCGGCCTTCCGGACCGCCTCGAGCGCGGCGGTGTCGCGACCGGAGAAATCGAGGACGGGTTCATACGTTCGAAAGGCTTGGGCGCTAACTGTGTTCCACCCCTTTCGATCGTGGTGGATTATATGGGTGCGCATTTCGATCCAGCCCAGCCGAGTGAGCTTGAGATGCTGATTCAGAACGCCGACATCTCGCCCGATCTGATTGAGCGGGCTGCCAACCTTCGCGAGTGCCTTGTTGCAGCTGGCGTCGACAAATATGGACAGGGAAGGGGAATCTGGGCGCGTCCTGCCGGCGCGCGTCGCCATGTGCTGGTGACGGGGCAGGTCGAAGACGACCGTTCAATGTTGAGCGGTGGAGCAGGGTGCTCGAACTGGGATCTGATCCGGCGGGCGCGGAGCATCGAGCCGGACGCATATCTGATCTACAAGCCGCACCCCGACGTCGAAGCGGGGCATCGCAAGGGCGATATTCCCGACGCCGATGTTCTCCAGTTTGCGGATCAGGTCGAACGGAGCGCGTCGATCGCGGCTCTGCTCGACAATGTGGACGCCGTCCACGTGATCACATCCCTCGCCGGCTTCGAAGCGCTCATGCGAGGCAAGCAGGTCACGACGCATGGCGTACCGTTCTTTGCAGGTTGGGGGCTGACCAGGGATCTAGGCCAGGTTCCTGCCCGTCGTACCGCGGATCGATCGCTGGATGAGTTGGTCGCGGCGACCTTGATTCTCTACCCGCGCTATCTGGATCCTTTGACAAGATTGCCGTGTCCCGTGGAGGTGCTGGTTGATCGAATGGCGAAGGAGCAAGCCACGGTTGGGTCTCCCCTCATTTGGCTGCGGCAGAAACAAGGGCAGTTGAAGACGGCTCTGAAGCATATTAGAAGGTCGGCTTGATGAAGCGCTTTACCCTGCCGCCGCGAGTTTTTCTCTTTCTCCAAGGGCCGCCGGGACCGTTTTTCCTGGACCTTGGACGGGAACTGGTGCGGCGAGGCATGCCTATCCACCGGATCAACCTGAACGGTGGAGACCGGCGTGACTGGCACGACGAAAGCATAGATTATCGCGGGCGGTTCGCTGACTGGCCGATGTTCTTCGACCGGTTTGTCCGGAACCATCGGATTACCGATCTGGTCTTATATGGCGATTGCCGGCCGATGCATATGGCAGCGCTTCGTTTGGCCCGGCTGCGCGACATTCGGATTCATGTCTTCGAGGAAGGCTATATCCGGCCGGATTGGATGACCCTGGAACGCGACGGGGTGAACGGCCATTCGACCTTGCCGCGAGACCCGGAAACCATCCTGGAGGCGGCAGGCAAGCTGCCGCCCATTCCATCCCTGCCATCCATAACGGCGAGTTTCGGGCGCCGGGCGCGCGATTCCTACTGGTATTACCACCATGTCGTTACCGGGCGTCTGCGCTTTCCATTTTACCAGTCCCATCGCCAGGGATGGATTATCGGCGAAGGCCTCGGATGGGCTCGCAAATTCGCGCGTGCCGGTCGGAGTGCCAAACACGCGGAGGAGGTTCTGGCCAAGATCGCGGGCCAGAAATATTTCCTTTTCCCGCTGCAGCTGACGGGGGATTATCAGATCCGGGCGCATTCCCCATTCGGGTCAATGCGCATCGCTGCCGACTATGTCCTGGACAGCTTTGCGCAATTTGCGCCGCCCGACAGCCTCCTGCTCGTGAAAGAGCATCCGCTCGACTGCGGCTTTTATAGCTGGGGCGCATATGTGCGAAAGCGGGCAGCCGAACTGGGCTTGACCGGCCGCATCCTGCATATCGATGGCGGCGACCTGCAATTGCTTGCCAAAGATGCGATGGGCATGGTCTGTGTAAACAGCACCTCGGGTACATTGGCGCTGCAGGCGGGAACGCCGGTGATGGTGCTGGGCGATGCGGTTTACGACATTCCGGGCGTCACCCACCACGGCGCGCTGGATCAGTTCTGGTCTGAGCCGCAGGCGCCAGACGCGGACATTTATGCTGCGTTCAAGAAGATCCTCCATGCGCGATGCTTGGTCCGGGGCGGGCTAGCGAGCGCGTCGGCCATGGCGATATTGCTGGAGAACAGCATCGAACGCCTGCTCGCGGATGAACCGTTCGATATGTGGGCAGAGCTATCCGAGCAAATGGACTATGAGGTGGGCTCCAGCCCGGCATCATCCATATAGCCGCGGGCCCGGGCCGCGTTGAACAGCCGGTTGACCAAAGGATTCGACCAGCCGCAATTGGTCGAAAAATCCTGTTGTAGCGTATTGTGGTGCAATTGGTGGGCGGCGGGCGTCATCAACAGGCCGACACGGCGCAGGGCGCGGATCACCCAGGGATTATGCTCGCGGTGCAATGATCCATGGAAATATTGTGCGAAAGCCCCGCCAATCAGCAGCGAGACGAAACCGGCCATGAGCCAGCCGGGCAGAGGTGCCACGATCGAGCAGATGTTGAGGGCAAAGGAAAGCGGCAGGGTGGCCACGGTGACCGTGGACCCGATCAGTCGCCACAGAGATCGTCTTCCCAGTGCGTCGGGCCGGGGATGATGGTTTTTGAAGTCATAGACGAGCCGTTCGAACGGATTGATCGATGCCATGCGCGCCTTGGCCAGCGCCAGATATTCCGCCGATTCCCGCGACCCTTCATAGAAGAACATGTCGTTGAGCCGCTTGCCTGGCGGGCAGGGGTGATAATCCATGTACATATGGACCACCCCCGACATAAGGTCCGCGATGTACCAGCCCACCAGCAAGGCTGGTATTGCGAACCAGCTCCAGTTGGCGAACATCACGGCCGCATTGGCGGCGAGGGACAGGACGAAAATCGCAAGAACAATAGGTTGCGTCTTGTGCATGGTATCCCAGAAACAATGGCCGCGTAATGAGCCGCCATTCTAGCAGGGCCAGCATGGCGGGCAATGGGGGAGCGCCTCTTTCGTGCAGTGCAAGGCATGGTGACGGGTCGCCGCGCTTGCAGCATGGCCGCAAATCGGCGATGCAGCAATCCATTCATGGACCGTGTTGAGGAATAATCCGCTGTTCTCTTTATCTCTGGTCAGTGCTGCGCGTCGCGCGGCGGCACTGCTGATTTGTGAGGTCGTAAGTGGTTGATCGTCCATTTCTGATCGATGTCAGCCGCCTGATCTGGCGGGTCTGGACCGGCCGGGTTCCGACCGGTATCGACCGCGTGTGTCTCGCTTATGTCGAGCATTTTGGCGCGCGTGCACAGGCGGTTGTCCAGCGCAAAGGCAGGCGGCATATTTTGTCGCCCCGGCATTCCGATGCGCTCTTTGCGCTGTTGCTGGGTGGCGGCCGTGATTTTCTCCGCCGTTTCGTCAGCTTGGCCGTGCGCGTTCTGATGTCCAAGCCTGAAACACGATTGGGTGGATCGCCTGTTTACCTCAATGTGGGGCATACCGGACTGGACCAGCCCGACTTGCCAGCATGGATCAAGCGCATGGGCATTCCGGCGGTTTTTCTGATCCATGATCTCATTCCGCTTACGCACCCCGAATTTTGCCGTGCCGGAGAGACCGAAAGGCACAGCAGCCGGATGAGCAATGCGTTGCATTGCGCGAGCGGAATCATTGCCAATTCACAGATGACCGTTAGCAACCTCGAGGCTTTCGCCGAAGGGGCGGGCCTCCCCATGCCACCGCATGTGGTCGCGTGGTTAGCTGGGCACCCCTTGCCCTCCACGATTGCACCGCCGCCGATCAGCCGTCCCTATTTCGTCTCCGTGGGCACCATCGAAGGGCGCAAGAACCATGTCCTTCTGCTGCAGCTCTGGAAGCGCCTCGTTCAGAAGCACGGAGACAAGGCGCCGATGCTCGTCATCATCGGTCAACGCGGCTGGGAGGCGGAGCATGTGCTGGCGATGCTGGATCGCGCACCGTCATTGCAAGGCCATGTCCTTGAACTCAACAACGCCAGCGACAGCGAATTGGCCGGATATATTGCGGGCGCACGGGCTCTCCTTATGCCGTCCTTCGTCGAAGGGTTCGGCATTCCGGTGGTGGAAGCCCTGCAGCTGGGCACCCCGGTTATCGCCAGTGACCTGCAGGTTTTCCGGGAGATTGCTGGCGACATTCCCCATTATCTCGATAGCAGCGACGGCGCAGGCTGGGAGCGGGCGATTGGCGAGTTTTTGACCGATGGACAGGAGCGCCGGAGACAATTGGCTCTGATGCCTTCCTATACACCGCCCAGCTGGGCCTCGCATTTCGAACATGTTGAACAATGGCTGGAGGAACTGGCGGGCAGTGCTGCTTCCGTGGCCAATCGCCGTCAGCCGGTTGCCCGACCGCATTTTTCCGGGATGCCCAGCAAATCAGCGGCGATAAAGTGACGCGCTCCGGGCCGGGACGGCAACCAGCCCATGGCAGCTCTTTTGCGCTGACCCATCGTTGACGGTCTCATTCGGCGCCAGAGATGTTATGGAGGCCGAAGCATTTTTCTCGAGGATCTTTAGGAATGGGGCGCGGCGCCCCGAGGAGCGCTGGTGACGGGGATGACGCAGTGGAAGGGGCGCCGGGTCCTTATTACCGGCCACACGGGGTTCAAGGGCAGCTGGCTGTCGGCCTGGCTGCATCTGATGGGTGCCGAAGTTACCGGCTATGCGCTGGCGCCGCCTACTGACCCCAGCCTGTTCGAGCAGGCGCGGTTGGGCGAGCTTGTCCATCATAACCAGGCGGACATACGCGATCTCGAGCGCGTGCGGGCGGCTGTCGATGCGGCACGCCCCGAGGTGGTTTTCCACCTTGCCGCGCAGCCGCTGGTTCGCCTGTCCTACGACCAGCCCGTGGAAACCTATGCGACCAACGTCATGGGAACTGTGCATCTGCTGGAGGCGATCCGGCAGGTCGGCGGGGTGGCCGCCTGTGTCTGCGTGACCAGCGACAAATGCTACGAGAATCGCGAATGGGTCTGGCCCTATCGGGAGACTGATCCGATGGGCGGTCACGATCCTTACAGCAGTTCAAAGGGCTGTTCGGAACTGGTGATTGCCGCCTATCGCAGCAGCTATTTCCCGCCCGCGAAGATCGCCAGCGGCGGTCTGGCGCTGGCGTCGGTGCGGGCGGGCAATGTGATCGGCGGCGGCGATTGGGCGCTTGACCGGCTGGTGCCCGATCTCGTGCGTGCCTTCGCGCGCGGCGAAGCGCCGCTGATCCGCTCCCCCCGGTCGGTGCGGCCATGGCAGCATGTCCTGGAGGCGCTCGGCGGGTACATCATGATTGCCGAGCGGCTGCTGGCGGGAGAGGCCGAGTTTGCCGACGCCTGGAACTTCGGGCCCTCCGATGACGATGCCCGGCCGGTCTCCTGGATCGTCGAGCGCATGCAGGCGCGGTGGGGCGGTGGTGCGGCCGCGCCCAAGGCCGACACTGGCCCGCAGCCGCATGAAGCGGGGCTGCTGCGTCTCGACAGTTCCAAGGCGCGCGGCGCGCTGGGATGGCGCCCGGCGCTCACTCTGGACGATGCGCTGGGCTGGATCGTCGACTGGTACCAGCAAGTTGGCGGCGGCGCGGATGCGCGCGCGGTGACCTTTTCTCAAATTCAAGACTATGTGCGGCGATCGGGGCGCCTGGAGCCCGTCCTGCTGGGCTAGAATCGTTCTCCTGCGAAAGCAGGAGTCCAGGGTTATCCGGCACGCCCTGCTGCCCTGGGCTCCTGCTTTCGCAGGAGCACGTCCCGCGTTTCAATCCAAATGCGACAGAGTCTGGTAGGCGACGCCGCACCTACAGCACATATTTGCTCAGGTCATTGTCCCGTGCAATGTCGGCCAGCTGGGCGTGGACATAGTCTGCATCGACGATGACCGTGGTGCCGGCGCGATCCTCGGCCTCGAAGCTCACATTCTCCAGCAGTTTCTCCATCACGGTCTGGAGCCGCCGGGCGCCGATATTCTCGACCCGTTCGTTCACCTCGGCGGCGATGCGCGCGACCGCGGCGATGCCGTCCTCCCGGATTTCGACGGTGACGCCTTCAGTGGCCAGCAGGGCGCAATATTGCTCCGGCAACGACGCCTTGGTGTCGGAGAGGATCGCGATGAAGTCCGCCTCGGTCAAACCCTTCAATTCCACCCGGATCGGCAGGCGGCCCTGCAGCTCCGGCAACAGGTCGCTCGGCTTGGCGATATGGAAGGCGCCGCTCGCGATGAACAGGATATGGTCGGTCTTGAGCGGGCCATATTTGGTGGCGACGGTGGTGCCCTCGATGAGCGGCAGCAAGTCGCGCTGCACACCCTCGCGGCTCACCGATCCGCCGCGCACATCGCTGACCGCGATCTTGTCGATCTCGTCGAGGAAAACGATGCCGTTCTGCTCCGCGTCGCGCAGGGCCGTGCGGGCGACATCGTCCTGGTCGAGGCGCTTGTCCTGCTCCTCCTCGACCAGCTTGTCCCACGCGTCGGCGACCCGCATCCGGCGCCGCTTGCGGGGCTGCTGGCCGAGAGCCTTGTTCATGAGGTCGGACAGGTTGATCATGCCGACCTGGCCGCCCAGGCCCGGCAGCTCCATGGGCATGGCGGGGCTGTCCGCCACTTCGATCTCGATCTCCACATCGTTCATCTGATCGGCTTCGATCCGCTCCCGGAAGGAGAGGCGCGTCGCCTGGCTCGCCTCCTTGCCGGTCAGCGCGTCGAGCAGCCGTTCCATCGCCGCCTCGCTGGCAGGCAGACGGACGGACTCGCGGCGGCGATCGCGCTCGAGACGGACCGCCTCCTCGACCAGGTCGCGGGCAATCTGCTCGACGTCGCGGCCGACATAGCCGACCTCGGTGAATTTGGTCGCCTCCACCTTGACGAACGGCGCGTCGGCGAGCTTGGCGAGGCGGCGGCTGATCTCGGTCTTGCCGCAGCCCGTGGGGCCAATCATCAGGATATTCTTGGGCGTGACCTCATCGCGCAGGTCGGCCGACAATTGCTGCCGCCGCCAGCGGTTGCGCAGGGCCACGGCGACCGCGCGTTTCGCGTCCCGCTGGCCGACGATATGGGCGTCAAGGGCGGCGACGATCGCCTTGGGGGTGAGGGTGTTGTCCATCCGGTACCTGTTGCGAGAGTGGGATTCAGGTCGCGCTGTCGAGCGCTTCGAGGGTCAGCTGGTCGTTGGTATAGACGCACAGCTCGGCGGCAATGGCCATGGCCCGGCGCGCGATCTTTTCCGCGTCGTCCTCATAGTCCATCAGCGCGCGCGCGGCGGACAGCGCGAAATTGCCGCCGGACCCGATTGCGGCGATCCCGTCCACCGGTTCCAGCACATCGCCATTGCCGGTCAGGATCAGGGTCACGTCCTTGTCCGCGACCGCCATCATGGCCTCGAGATTGCGCAGATATTTGTCGGTGCGCCAGTCCTTCGCCAGCTCGACCGCCGCGCGCATCAGCTGCCCGCTATGGCGCTCCAGCTTGGCTTCGAGCCGCTCGAACAGGGTGAAGGCGTCGGCGGTCGCCCCGGCGAACCCGCCGATCACGCTGCCGTCGTGCAGGCGCCGGACCTTGCGGGCATTGGGCTTCATGACGGTCTGGCCCATCGAGACCTGGCCGTCGCCGATGACGATGACCCGTCCGCTTTTCCGGACGGAGAGGATTGTGGTGCCGTGCCAGACGGGTGCGGCTTGATGTGTTGAATCGGACATGGCCGCGATATGGTGCCCGACCGTTTCGCGCGCAAGCCCGTCTCGCGTCGCGGCATTGCAGCTTTGGCCTGAGCAGATGCTTGACAGGCGCGGCCGCTGGCGTCAAAGGCCCAGCTTTCCGCGACAACCTCATGGGGAAATGGCGCGGGCGCGTAGCTCAGTGGTAGAGCACACCCTTCACACGGGTGGGGTCGCAGGTTCAATCCCTGCCGCGCCCACCATGATTTCAAGCACTTAGCTCTAAGCGTGGCCGATTTCATAAAAAACTCATGAAGAGCATGGGTGAATGCGAGCGGACGTTACGACCGTTCTCGCCGGGTCATTTGAGCCGCTGCTTGGCTGCTTCCAATTCATAATCGGCAGAGACAGGCACAGCGAACATCAGCCCGGCAGGGGGTGAGATCGGCCGTGTGAAGCCGACCGGATTCTCAGCGCTCATGTGCCAGTGCTTGAACTCTGACCAGATGAAGAACTTCTTGAGGCCTTCATGGACCGGAGCCACACCCACGGTTCGCGCCGAGCCGATCACATGCTCAAGCAATTCAAAGCCGGCGCCCTTGCCGCGTCAGTCATCCCTTGCGGCCAACATCATCAGCCGGAGAGGGTGGCCGACGATGGCGCATGAGCAAATCGCCGCACCGACGATCTCGTCGTCGCTCCTCTAGGTAAATTTGGGCGCGGGCAGCATAGGTGAGGGCGACCTCAGTTCGTCTCTCCTCCGAAACATCGGGGCGGACGATCCTCATGGCGAAATCGACGGCGGCGACGCGATCGAGGAACTTAACAGCCTCGCTGATCATGCTGCCTTCTTGTCCGCTCCGGCGTCCGATGGCTCACGTCGATCCCTAAACAGCCAGGGCCGCAACTGTATCGCCCATTTATCGCCCGTCTTGCCGGTTCGGACAATGACAGCCCATGCGCCGCACATCTTTTCGTCGAGCTCGGCCAGGATGGCATTGAGGTGAGCATAGGCGCGGCTTTGCGATGGCCCGCTGTCGATGTCATCCTCGTACAGATAATCGAAGATCATTTTTTGCGGTAACGGGCCGAGGAGCGTTGTCCCAGACGCAGTCCCACACGTCGCGCGCATGGTCGCTAAGGGAGAGGAGCGTATCGCCCAGCGCCTCACCCAAATGGGCTTGCTAGCGACACATCGGGCAGCAAATATCCATGGCGGTTCCAATTGATTATGCGCTCGCCGGGCAGGATGATGAGCCGCTACCCAGCGAGCGCTTTCCCCGAAGGGAACTGTGTTATCGACCGGCGCGGCGCTTAGCCTCGCGTATGGCCGCCACCCGTGCGAAGGTGTCGAAGTCGAGCGTCGGCGGCAAATGGTTTAGGATCGTCCGCAAGAGCATCGCCGTAGACATATGGCAGCGATTAGTTGTTTGTTGCGGAAGCAGTCTACGAAGCGCTTTGCGTGGCGGCAAAACACTGGCAGGGGGGAGGTGGCTATGGAGCAGGTGGGGTCTTGTCTGGACCGGTTGACGGGCCTGAATGTTGCTAGCGACGATGAGTCTTTGAGGGCGGGTATGTATAAGCCAAAGATTGCTTTTGTTTCCTCATTCGAGGAACCATGCGCTAATGCGGACTACACCGAAAAACTGTGCCAAGTGTTTGGCGATGCGTTTGAGGTCACGGTGTTTAATATCCAGAGTTCCGCGATCCTTAAGCGTTCAGGTCCAGAGGCCGAAGAGGCCGCCGAGACACATATCGGCCAGATTTGCAGCCAACTCGCTCAATATGATCTTGTGAACATCCAGTGCGAGATGGGACTGTTCGGCTACACGGTGGAGCAATGCAAGCGTCGCCTGTTTAATCTTTGCGCCCACGCGCGTCGCCTCATCTACACCCTGCATTCTTACAGTGTGCGTGGTGATGATTTTGAGAATGCGCACCGCTGGCTTTTTGAATCGATGCGTAATCGTCGCGCGGATTGGCCATGGACTGTTCTTGTTCACCTGCCGCGCGATCGCCAAGTAATGACCGACCGCTTTGGCGTTCCGCCGGGGAACGTGGTTGATTTTCCAGTGTTGAGTCTATCTACTTCTGAGCGCGAAATGCTTATTTCGGGTGCTGACCCCGTGAAGTGGAAGTTGCGCCATGGCTTTGAAAGTCACGATATTGTAATCGGGAGACTGGGATTTTTTAGCCATAACAAAGACTTCATTACTGGATTAAAAGCGCTGTCGATCCTTCCGCCGCAGTACAAGATGGCCTTTGTCGGCGGGCAGCATTTTCAAACGATTCAGGAGATGGCAGTACATGCCTCCATTAAAGAGGTCGTGGATTTTATCGACGCACATGACGATGATTTGATACGGAGGCCGAATTTCGATCCGGATCGAACGCCTCTCATGCGCGATCGGGTCGTTTTCCTTGGTAACACCGACCCGGCTACCTTGTATGAGGCGATGGCCAATATAGACTATATCCTCGTCAATTACTTAGAAACATGGCAAAGTGGATCGCTTATTGCGTCATTGTGCATGGAGATTCAGCGTCCTTGCTTGTTTTCATATAATAATACGTTCATAGAATATGGAAAATATTTTCCAGATTGTTTTGAATTTTTTAACATGGGTAATCATTATGAAATTCGGCATAAGATTATGCATTTCAACCGTGAAAAGTTGGCCAAAATCCCGTTACGTTTAGAGAATTACACAATTGAGCATCTGTGCGATCTCTATTTGGCGCTGAATGCTGCCATGGAGAAAAATGCGCCGCCTGCTACGGATGAGGCGGTTCTGCGCTTCACCCACGCTGCCTGACGCCGATGCCTTTCCGCATCGGCATCGTAGGCGCGGGCTGGTATGGCTGTCATCTTGCCGCTTCCCTCATAAGCCTTGGTTTCTCGGTCCGCATTTTCGATCGGCAGGAGCAACTGATGCGTGCCGCGTCGGGCAACAATCAGTTTCGGCTGCATCAGGGATTCCATTACGCGCGCAACAAGGACACTCGTCTTCAGTCGAGGGATGGATTTCAACGTTTCATCGAGCGCTATCCAACCCTCTCCGTCGAGGTGCCCGAAAATATCTACGCGGTGCCTAAGCGTAAGAGTCTACTGGATTTCAGCACCTACAAACTCATCATGGCTGCGTCGGGGATCGATTACCTAGAGTTGCAGAACCCCCATCCCTTGCTTGCCGATGTGGAGGGGTGCTTGCAGACGGGCGAGCGGGTCATCATGCTCGATAGGGCAAGGCGCCTGTTTGAAGAGATGTTGCAGGGTGCGCTGGAGCTTGGGCAGCCTGTGAAATTAATCACGCAAGATGAGCGCTGTGCTACGTTGAATGGCGAGCGTTTCGATTACGTGATCGACGCGACCTGGGGCCAGCTCCGGCCTCTTCCGGTCGAAGTCTATTATGAACCAACGCTGCTTCTTTACTATGAATCGCAGGGTATTCAGCCCGCGATTACATTCGTCGATGGTTCCCTTTCTTCAATATATCCGACAGAAGATCCTGCGATTTTCACTCTCTCTTCTGTGCCGCATACCCCTTTGGGGCATTATGCGACGGCGAAAGAGGCGCACTCCTTGCTGAGGCAGGTTGATCGTTCGCTTGTTGAACGGAAGCGCGCAGCCATGGAGGCGCAGATTTGCGAGAATGTTCCGGTCTTCCAAGACTTGTTTCGCTGTGTTGGAGCGCAGTTCGCGATCAAGACGAAGCCGGTTGGCCAGTCGGATGATCGAAGCTGCTGCGTGTTCCGTGAAGGAAGGATATTCACGGTAATGTCCGGCAAGATCGACACCATCTTTTTCGCGACCGAGCGTATCCTGTCGATGATAGAAGGCGATCACATGCCGGTTCGTGCTGATAACAAGCCGAGCACGCTGCGTGACAGCATTATCCTACCTATGAATTGAGGGGTATCATGGCGCAAGATGCCTTGATTGGTCACACCGGTTTTGTTGGAAGTACGCTGGTTGCGAGCAACTGGAACTTTGGTGCTTTGTTCAATTCCCGCAATTTTGAGGAAATGCGCGGGCGTCGCTTCGGCACGGTTATCTGTGCAGGAGTGAATGCTGTAAAATGGCTTGCGAATAAAGAACCAGAAGCAGATTGGCGGAGCATTGAGACTTTGCAGAATGTTCTGGAAACGGTTGATGCGGAACGGTTCGTTCTGGTTTCGACCGTCGATGTTTATCCTCGCCCCATTGATGTCAACGAAGACGATGTGCCTATCCGTGGCGAAGGGCAGCCCTATGGTCGGCACCGTGTAGAATTTGAGCACTTCGTAAGGGAGCATTTTTCCAAGTGCCAGATTATACGTCTACCCGCCCTTTTCGGTCACGGATTGCGTAAAAATGTCATCTTCGACTTGTTGACGGGCAATCTTCCACATCAAATCAATCCCAATGGTTATTTTCAATGGTACCCGATGCGGCGTTTTGCCGATGACCTGCGTCGTGTAATCAAGGCAGATGTGTCCTTGCTCAACGTCGCTGTTGAACCGTTGTGCACCCGGAAGATCGTGACTTGTGCGTTTCCCGGCGTCCGCATCGGGGCGGATGACATGCCCGCAATGCATTACGACATGCGTACGCGCCATGCTGCACTGTTGGGCGGCGCTGGCAATTATCATATCAATGCGGAGGAATCGCTAGAGGAGATCATGCTCTATGTGGATGCTGTGAGCGCGCGCGGTGGGCGGCCATGATTGCACTGTCAAACCTTGCCTTTCCAGAGGGTGAGGAGGCGGCTGTGCTGCCTGGGCTCGTCAAGCTGGGCCTGCGTGGCGTGGAGGTGGCGCCAACGCGCATCGCTCCTTGGGGCGAGCTTTCTCCTTCTCGTCTTGCAGCTTACGGTACAATGCTGAACGCTATGGGTTTGTCGGTGGCCGCGTTGCAGTCCATTTTATTCAACGTACCGGACATATCCTTGCTGGGCGATAAGGCTTCTTTTGATCGCTTGCTCGATCATCTACGTCGCGTGGCTGGAGTGGCAACTGTTTTGGGCGCCCAAGTCGCGGTATTCGGTTCGCCTCGTCAACGAGCGCGAGGTGAAATGTCCGCTGAAACGGCATTTTTGCTGGGAACGGAACGTCTGCATGCCTGTGCCCAAGTTTACATGTCAGAGGCGGGCGGGACGATCGGATTGGAGCCAGTGCCTGCCCACTATGGTGGTGATTTTCTATGCACCGCCCAAGAGGTCACGGCGATGGTTCATGTTGTGGATCACCCCGGGTTAAGACTTCATCTCGACACTGGTTGCGTGATGCTGGGAAGTGGATGCATTGCTTCCGCGATAACTGAAGGGCGCGATATACTCGCTCATTTCCACATTGCTGAACCGGATTTAGGTGAGTTCGGCGCCCCCTTGGTAGACCACGCTGCGGCCAGCCAGGCGCTCTTGGCGGCTAACTATGCGGGGTGGCGCTCCATCGAAATGCGTGAGGTGCCAGACTGGCAGACGGCCTGCGAAACGGCGGTGCGCTTCGCGCTGTCGACTTATGAAAGCATCCCTTGAATCTCCGTAAGCATACGCCGAAGGCCGCAGGATAGCCGGGATCAGGCGGCGATAGCTGCTTGCTGCTGGCGGCCCCGGTTCCATGGCAGGAGTTCGTGGAGGCGGTGACCTGCCACGGGATTTTCATCCAGCCCTGATTAGAGCCACGGCGTTTGTGGTTACGCTTGTGGGCGTGGTGCTTGCAATGGGGTCAGGCATGCCTGACCCCATTGCAAAAATCGTTTCGGCGTAG
>Ga0268264_10000944_pt1 | contig 30121 bp, 20 predicted proteins | sample KBSSwiS32_FD_190357 | JGI IMG/M metagenome (GOLD analysis project Ga0268264, IMG submission 190357) | Switchgrass rhizosphere microbial communities from Kellogg Biological Station, Michigan, USA - KBS Switchgrass S3-2 (SPAdes) (version 2) | ecosystem: Host-associated > Plants > Roots >...
AATAAAACAAAATCTATTTTTTTAGCTGTAACTAAAGGATAATTATTAAAATGATTTATAATAACTTTTACCTCCTTAAAAGATTCTACTCTATAATAAACTTTATTATATATAGAAGAATTATAAATTTTTCCAACTCCTAAAGTATATCTAATATTTTCTAAAATATTAATGTCTTTTTTGTCTAAACTAATGTGAAATATTGCTTTTATTCTTCATTTTGTTGTAGTGTCAGAACGCGGTTGAATTAAAATACTAAAACAACCTTCTGCATCCACAAATCCTGTTATAAATAAAGGATCTAGTTTAATATAATTATTATTTTTGACTATAGTTTTAATACAATATGTATTTATTTGGTTAGAAAGGATTTTTGGTTGAAAATTTCTTTCGAAACCCATTAGAGTACACCTTAATATTAGACTGTTAAATCTAATACAACTACCGTCTACTCGTTGCTCTTTTACAATATTAGGTATTTGGCCTGTGGGTATAGTTGTACCTAATATTGATTTAGATCCGCGATATTCCATTTCTCTTTCGATCATCTTTTGACTTGTTACCTTCTCTGAATAATTAGTTCAGCCACAAATAATCTTTCGATTACTGCTTGGTATCAAAAGCTTTAGGAAGTCCCCGGAGTTTGATAGTTTTACCCACTTGTGATACTTCCTACATATCACGGCAGGTAAGGCCGCCATTGATCGAGGGTTTAAATATATACCTAGTGCATATTTTGCATTAAGAATATTAATTAGCTGTACGATATAGGGCAGAAATCACACTCAATACTTAGATTTCACATCTTATGCAAAGTGCTTTGTTTTAATTAAACAGTCGTACAACACCATTATGTGTCTCCTAATCCTTAATTTAAAAGGATTGGCAGACCTTATCCCTAAGTTACGGAATCATTTTGCCGAGTTCCTTAATGATTATTATCTCAATTACGCCTTCGTATTCTCTACTAGCTTACTTGAAGAAAGTGTCTAGGCACGGTTTTTTATTTATTTTTTTTAATCTTGAATTCAATAAATAACTCATCATTTAATCCTTTGGGTATTTTATTAAACTAAGAGGCCGAAATACATACCATAAGCTTTAGGCGAGTTACGTTTAATCTTTTTTATTTATCATACTATAAATAATGATTATAGTATTTATAACTTTTTCGTTACTTATATCAGCATTATCACTTGAAATATATATGTACATAGTAAATAATATTATGTATAATATTTATTCAACGTTCTGCTAACTTATTCTTAGTTTATAAAACTAAGTAAATACAAGATATAGGTATATTACTTAGATCCGTTATATTATTGGAATTTTTAACTTAATAATATTAAATTTAATATTATTATATCAGTGCTCTGTTACGAGATCTTTAAAAATTGGCCGCTTCTAAGCCTATTTCCTGATAGTTTTCGAATCAAACATCCTTTTTCTTCACTTAGTAATAATTTTGGAACCTTAATTACTTGCATTGGGCTGTTTCCCTTTTGACATATAACCTTACAGCACTATGTCCGATTATTTAATTAATATCCTTACCCTTCCGAGGTCTAAAACTCTCTGGTAAAATCTTCACGATCCCCCAATATTTGCAAACAAACAATAAAAAATATTCATTGAAAAATTTGACGAGATTAAATACTGTACCTGTTAAGATTATAATTAAATTACCTACTTATATAGGTTTCGCAGAAAACCAGCTATCCTAGTTAGTATTGTATTTCACAAACTTACCACAATTCATCGGGTATCAATACGACGATAATCCGTTCGGACTAAATTAATCCTGATCATGGTAAGATCACTAGGCTTCGGGTCTAATACTATATACTAAAAATTATGTTTATTTAGCTGCTAAAATATTAAGATATAATTTTTAAATATGTAGAAAATAATTAACTTAATATTAATTTGCTTGCATATAATATTAACTTACTGATCCATTATGCAAAAGGTACACTCTCATTTATTTAACTTGAGCTACTTATAAAATTACTATTAATTCGACACTCCCTCACGGTAAGCTTTACTACAGCTCATGTATATTATTTAGGCTTAGAGGAAGGTTCCCCTATATTCAAATAAATTAAAAATTTATTTTATTTTTTTTAAGCCTGTTTATTAAATATATTATAATACTTAATAAATCTCATTTGATTTCTATTTCTTTGGCTAATAAGAATCTTCACTTAACCAAGATTAATAAACACAATTTCTCTTAGGATCTAATCTTTAAAGACTTATTCCTATATTCTTAACTAGAGGCTACATATCCTATTAGATAAGTTAAGATAAGATATTTAATATCCTATGTTGAACTCTTAAACAAAATTATTCTATGATATAGAATATTGTGTAAAGAGCTTCTTTATTTTTTCAAGAATGAAATAAATTGCGCCTAAATTCTACTCTTTCTATAAAATATTTCTATCTTTAAAGAAAAGTTCTTTCCTACTATACATGGCGTTACGAAATATTCAGTTATTCACGAGTAATTTCTTATTTTACTAACTATTGCAATTTGCAATAAGATATACAATTCATATTAATACATCGTATGTAAATGTACATAATGTTATCTTAACAATAGTATAAACAAGTCTGTGGATTAAACTATAACTCTTTAATTAGATTGTTATACTTCCACGTAATCTATAAAAAGCAACTAGTATACCTAGACCTATAGCAGATTCAGCTGCAGCTATTACTATAATATATATGGCAAAAACTTGACCCAGAATATCTTCAAAAACCCAGGAATTTATTAATATTAATAAAGTAATAGCTAAGAGCATAATTTCTATAGATATTAACATTAAAATAATATTCTTTTTATTCAAAGCAAACCCTAATACACCTACTAAAAATAATAGTAAAATAACCATAATTTATTTCTATTTTTGCCAAACATCTTTTGATTATACTAAAGATAAATTTATATAAAATAAATTTATATATAGTTCTATTAATAAAATAAATTCCTAGCATACCTATAAAAAATATTCACATTTTTATTTTAATTTTTTATATTCACCATCTGTCGGTAGAATACAATTAAATCTACACATTTATTTACATGTATATAATTCAAAAATTATATATTTTATACATATTATGAACCTCAATAGTAAATAAATACATACAAAAATAATCAAACAACATCCACAAAATGTCAATATAATATACCGGACTCAAATCCTAAATGATGATTATCTGTTAAATGATAGGCTAAAATTCTTCAAAATCCTGCAGCTATAAAGATTGTACCTATAATTACATGTAAACCATGAAATCCTGTACCAAAATAAAAACAAGAACCAAAAATACCATCACTAATTGTAAATGATGATACACTATATTCTAATACTTGTAAAGAAGTAAAGAGTATAGCTAATACTATAGTATATACGAGTCCATATAAAGCATTAGCTCTATTTCCTTCAATTAATGAATGATGAGCATATGTTACGGTCAGTCCAGACGATAATAAAATTATAGTATTTAATAAAGGTAATTCAAAAGGATCTATAGCTTGTATACCCATAGGAGGTCATTCTGCACCAATTTCTACATCTGGACTAAGAGCACTATGAAAATAAGCTCAAAAAATAGCTAAGAAAAAAAATATTTCTGAAATTATAAATAACACTATACCAATATATATACCTTTTTGCACGGCTAATGTATGATTACCTTTATAAGTTCCTTCAGAAACTACATCTCTGAATCATAATGTCATAGAATAACACACTAAACCTAAAGCTGGAAAAAAAATATATTGGCTGGAAAAAAAATTATGCATACTTAATACTCCTGAAGTTGTTAATGCAAATAATGAAATACTAGTAAGTATAGGTCAAGGAGAAGGGGATACTAAATGGTAGGGATGTGCTTGATAACTTGAAATAGAAGTTTTTACTTCTAATAAAGGTTTAATATTCATAAAAAAGATTGATATTTGAAATATACAGATCTATAATATTAAATTTTATACTATAATAAAAAAATTAAATATTTCTTTTAAGGAATTAAGAATTTCAAAATAAAGAAAAAAATAATTTATTCTTAGGATTTTGTAATATAATCCCTGAATATATTATTATTTATCTTATATAATACTTTATAAAGTATTATATAATACACCCGTGATACAATAATTTAAACCATCCATTATAGGTATAGGATAAATACCTAATATTACAGTAATTACAACTAATATAGTTAAAATTATAAATTCTCTATAGGTTAGATCTATAAGATTTACTATGAAATATTTGGAATAATTACCTCCAAATGTTATTCTATTAAACATATACATTGTATATGCAGCAGATAATACTATAGAACTAGAAGCAAATATACCTAATATAGGTAATCTTTCAAACGTACCATATAAACTTAGAAATTCTCCTATAAAATTCAAAGATAAAGGAGTACCTGCGTTACTTAAGCAAAGTATAAAAAATAAAATAGAAAATAAGGGCATTATTTGAGCTAAACCTCTGTAAACTGAAATTAATCTAGTATGAGATCTATCATATAATATACCTCCTACACATATAAATAAACCAGAAGACACAAAACCATGCCCTAAACCTAGAATTATACTTCCTTCTAATCCTTGTATTGTATTACTAAATACAGCTAAGAGATAAACTGCTGCATGTGAAACGGAACTGTAGGCTATTAATTCTTTAATATCTATAGTTCTTAAAGTACTAATACTAGCATAAATTATTGTAATTACACATATCATATATACTATGTATGTATAATTTATAGATGCTTTAGGTATAATAGGTAATATTAATCTAAATACTCCATATAAACTTAATTTTAATACTATAGCGGCTAATAAAATACTACCTCCCAAAGGAGATTCTACATGTGCTTTTAATAATCAATTATTAAGAAAAATAACTGGAGTTTTCACAGCAAATGCAATAAAAATTCCATAAAATAATATTAATTGAGTAGTATAGTTCAAGTTAGTTTTGAAAAGCACATCAAAATCAGTCATACCTATTAATGACATTATATATAATATAGATAATAATAAAAATAAAGATCCTAATAGTGTATATAAAAATAAATAAAAACTAGCTCTTACCTTATTATAAGATCCATATATACCTATTAATAAAAATAAAGGTATTAATGTACTTTCAAAAAATATATAAAATAAAAATATATTTAAAACTAAAAATACAAATATTAATAGCATTTCTAATAATAATATAAGAATCATATATGTTTTTATATTATCTGATATAGAATATCAATTTGATAATATAACTATAGGAGATATAAAGGTAGTTAATAATATAAAATATATAGATATACCATCTATACCTATATAGATATTAAGTCCATTAATTTCTGTTATTTCTTGTATGAATTGATAATCAATATTTGAGTTATCAAATAATACATAAATTAAGAGAGAAATACATAAATTAAGTATAGCTATGAATAAGCTAAAGGTTTTTATATTATTTGTTTTATTACGATTTATACTAGATAAAAAAATTATACCTAGTAAAGGTATCAGCACTAATAAATATATTAACATTAGTGTTTACAGATTTTGTTTATTTTATACAAGGATATCAGATTACTAAATTTGTAGTCTAAAATTAGATTTATTAACCTGGAATATAACTATAAATTTTTTATAATTATAGTCTAAATGTATATTTATAGTTTAATACTATTGGCTTGTTTACGTTAAGCTAGAAGATGATATATATATATATTAATTATGTAATAATATAAATTAATCTAGTCAGTTCTTGATCAAAAAACATAAAGAATAAGATGAACATAGTTAATATGGCAATTGAAAAAGATAAATAGCTAGACATACCTATATTTTTTTGTAAATTAAATAATTTACTTTTATATAATTGAAACTTTAATTTATAAATACTTTTTTCAAAAAACATAAATTTTACTAATACTAAATAATAAACTGCACTAATTACACTTGTTAATATGGCAACAAAAGTTACAAAAATATATCCTTTATCTAAAGCTGCTACTAATACCATCTGTTTACCAAAGAACCCAATTAAAGGGGGTACACCTATAAAAGAAAAAAGAGTTAAAGATAAACTAATTGTAAGCATAGGATTTATATGAAAATAACCTTTTAATTGAGCTATATATTGTATAGGTGAATAATTATCAGTCTTCATTTCTATATTATTTTTAAGAACATAAAAATATAAATTGGAACCTATTGTTATTAAAATAATAAATGCATTTAAATTAGACAATGAATATTGTATTATATAGAAAAATAAGGCCCTAGAAGACTCTAAAGTATTAATAGATAAAGCTAAAAGTATAAAACCTAAATGAGATATAGTACTATATGCAAATAATCTTTTAATTCTATATTGTATAAGACCTAACATTGATCCTATTAAAAGAGATAATACAGAAGATAAAATAATATTATTTAATCAAGATAAAGTTTTTATATTACTATCTGTATAAAATGTTAATTCAAATAATAATACAAGTATTGATATTTTTGCTATTATTGCAACAAATGTAGTTACATTTGTTGGGATTGCATCATAAACATCTGGACTTCAAAAATGAAAAGGCGCAGATCCTATTTTAAACAAGAATCCTACAGACATAATGGCTAAAGGAAGTTGAATATAAGTATATTCCGTATATATATCTGTATAAATATTAGTTAGATTTACAGTTTCATATAAATTATTATTAGCTAGAGCATTAGAAATACTATTTATCATATATACATTTTCTAAACTGGTGTTTCCTGTATTTATATATAATAAGCTTATACCTAGTAAAATAATACAGGAAGATAATCCCCCTAATAAAAAGTAAGTTAAACCTGCGTTTATAGAAGATTCAGAATTTCTGTGCATAGAACATAATAAATACAATCCATAACTTTGTAATTCAATTGATAAGAATATAGATACTATGTCATAACTACATAATAAAAAAATAGCACCAGTTAAACAAAATAATATGATCAAAGGGTATTCTATTATCCTGTATTCATAAGTCATCATGTTTATTTTTTTTATAGAATTATTTCATATATCAAAGTAATTCTTATCTAAGATAGATATATTATCTTTTATATTTTTTGCATCTAAGGCATATAGATTATCTAAATTATTCCTTTCCAAGTTTTTCTCTTTTACATTATGACCTTCTAAAGAAAAGTTTTGTATGACTGATTTCATAGGTATAAGTAATGGATTTTCTACAAAAGAATTTCTTTTTCTTAGATAAAAAGAATTTAAACCAATGATAAATGTACTTAAAATTAATATAAATAAAATAAAAAGTAAACTATGAGATTTTAACATAAATAAACCTCCGTACAAAATTAATCCTTCATGGATAAAATGAATATTAATATTGATTGATAAAACAATCAATGAACTAATTAAAGCAAGAATAGTAATTCTGCTAAATAAGATTGAACTGTCTCGGTTATTAGTTACGGCAGTACATAAAATAAGTATTATAATTGAATATAGTAACATTATTGAGTTTTCAAATAAAGTAAGTATTTTTCTAAAGATACTGATTGGATTACAATAGGCATTCCACTATGATATATACCACATATTTCTGAACATTGTCCATAATATGTTCCTTCTCTGTTTCCAAATACAGAGACTTGACTATTTTTATAAGGATAAGCATCACATTTTAAAGCTAAACTAGGACAACCTAAGGAATGAATAACATCTGTAGATGATATATTAAATCGTGCGTGAGATAAGGTAGGTAAAATTATTCTATTATCAACTTCTAGCATTCTTAATCTTCCATTTTCTAATTCTGATTCATTTATCATATAAGAATCAAATGATATTAATTCATCTTCACTATTTAAAAATTCTGGGAATTCATAACTTCAATATCATTGGTGTGCTTCTACTTTAACAGTTAAATCGCTTTCTGTCACATCATCTGTTATATACAATAACTTAAAAGATGGAAAAGCTATTACAATTAATATAATTGCAGGAGTTATAGTTCATATTAATTCTATTAATGTCCCATGAATTATATAAATATGACTAAATTTCTCGTCTACGAAATTGTATACAATAGAAGCCATAATTCATAATACAGCAAAAAGTATCACAAATAAAAAGTACATAATATAATTATGTAATTCTACTAAAGCTTCCATTTGTGGGCTAGCAGCATCTTGAAAATAAAGACCCCAAGGCTTAGGAGTATCACACTTATAAATATTTATAAATATAGACAAAAAATTTTATATTTGTTCAAATGCGAATCTTTTGGTAAAAAATTTTTTTTGATAAATAATCTAAACCAATTTTTACATGTTAAGCCTAAAGTTTATTTTTTTATTATGCTTTTATTATGATTTTTTTAGTATAATAAAAAATAAACTAATGAAACCTATAAGTATTAATTCATTTGTTATCATAGAATTTAATACACATATATAAAGTATAAGACCAGATAATATATATAAGGCATATGTTGTAATAAGTCCTGAATCTAACTTAGAGAGAATTTTTCCTACATAAGTTAAACCTACTTCTAGACCATAAGGTCCTAAGTACTCAACCGATCCCTTATCTAAAATTTTGGTAGATTGTCCCCCTAATTTCAATATAACTTCTGAGATAAATTTATTATAAAAAAGTTCTATAAATAAACGTTGACTAAATAAATTTACAAAATTTATTTTTATAAGTATTCAAGTTTTTTTTACTAAAAATATTCAATTATAATACCATGTATTATTACAAAATATAATTAAGAATTTATATCTGTTTTCATAAAATAATAATATAAATAATAATAATATTATTACTAAAATAATATTATCAAATAAAAAATTTATTAAAACAGAATAAAATTCTGGGAATATTAAATAAGTAAGAAAAAAAATAAGTAATAATACATTATTTATATAACCATTAAAATAAAAAAAGGAAAGGACAGTTATTATTATAGGTAATATTTTTATATTAAAAGGTAAAGAAAATTCAGTTTGCAACATTGCTTCATGTATAGGATGCATAAAAATACTATTATCTGAAAAGAAATCTGAACCTAACCCTATAAATAAATCTTTAGATACATATCCAAAAAAAATAGAAAATATAGCTAATATTATTAAGGGTGTAACCATATATAAGTCACCTTCATGTGCTTTTTTATAATCGGTCATATAACCGTTAGGTGTACTTATAAAAGTTAAATATAAAATTTTTATAGAGTATAATATAGTGAAAGTAGCACCTATTAAAGCTAAGAAATATACTACCTTAGATCCATAAAAAAATTGACCATAGGTAGATTCTAAAATAAAGTCTTTTGAATAAAACCCTGACATAAACGGTAATGCTATTAAACTAAGTGAAGCTATTAACATTACTGTGTATGTTAAAGGTAAAAATATTTTCAATCCTCCGTATTTTCTAAGATCTTGATTGTCAGATACAGCATGAATTACTGAACCTGCACCTAAAAAAAGTAATGCTTTATAAAAAGCATGATTTATTAAATGAAATAAAGATATATTATATGATGATAGCCCTATAGCTAAAACCATCATTCCTAATTGACTCATGGTAGAATATGCTATAATTTTTTTTATATCTTCTTGATAAAAGCCTATCAAGGAACTAGACATAGTTGTTATACCTCCTAGTCATAAACACATAAGCAATATAGTATCACTATATTCTATTAAAGGAGATGTTCTTATTAATAAATAAACTCCTGCTGTAACCATGGTAGCAGCATGTATTAAAGCAGATACTGGAGTGGGCAAATATGTTAATTTTTAATATATATTATTAAAAATGTTCAATCAATTATTTGATTGTTCGGACTATATCTTCATTTAAAACAAAGATAATTTATTTAAATTATTTTTAATACTTTTAGTATATTCATACTAAAATATTTAGATGGTTGTAAATCCAAAAAGAAAAGAGAATATAAATAAATCAATTATTGTTAATACAATTATAATAAATATAATTGGGAGTACACTACTCTATAATGGTTGATTATTTATATTTAATTTACTTAATCTATTCAAATTTTTCTTATATTTTAAAATTAATGTTAAACCTTCCGCAGTAGTATGCTCTTTACTCATAATTAATTTATGTATTTTTGTTCAATTAATATATGAAATATGTTTCTTGGTTTTTAAAGGATAAATGGAAAAATATCTTATAATAAAAAGTAATTTTTTAGTAGTTAATACAACATTATAACCATCATAACTTTTTATATAATGTTTTTTTCCTCCAATAATATTACCCAAATAATCCATATTTTCAGAATTACCTTTCTGAGATAGAATATATCTTAAATTAACGTAATTTAGATTAGTTACTTTGGATTTATCTTTACTAATAGAACAAGTAAAACATCCTTCAGCATCAGTAAATCCACATAGTCAAGTATCGTTCAAACTAGGTTTATAATTGTTATCTAAAAAAAGTATATTTTCTTTATATTTATGATTAAAAGCATGTAATCATAACTTAAATTGCTCCTTTTTACTATCCATAAAAATATTTCCATTAAATATAGAAATAAGTTTTAGTATATTATTTTTGTCTCTAACTCTATAACAATGAGTATTGTTTCTTAAAGACTGTTTACTAACCGTGCCGAACCCTAATGCTTTTTTTATCATAAATAAAATTTGAGCATCGTTACTAGATTGTGTTATCTTAAATTCTAAATATCCATCATTATTTATAATAAAAGATCCATCCCCTTCAGTAAATCCTATAAATCATAATTTAAATAAATTATCTTTTAATATAAAAGCTTCACGTGTAGTCTCTGAGGAGCTTCATTTAGATAAAAACAAATTTCCTGCGTATTGCCCCTTAACTTGGATTTTTCCTAGTAAATTGTATTTAAGTGGACCAAGTTTTAAAACGGGATGTTTTCGCATATAGTGAAGTTTAAGGAAGGCCCCTTTAAAAAAACCTTCCATAGCAAAAGGTAATCATACATGTAAACCTAACTGAGAACTTTTTGCCATGGCACCTATTAATAAACACAAGCCTATGATAGTTATTATATTACTGTTAATATAAGGAGATAAGGAGAAAATCGTATAATAATCTATGTTACCAAATGTTCATAATATTGCGAACATTCCTATTGTTAAAAAACAATCTCCTACTCTATTTGTTAAAAAGGCAGAAATAGAACTTTGATTAGCTGCTATTCTAGTAAATCAAAAACTCACTAATAAATAAGAACATACTCCTACGCCCTCTCAACCTACAAACATAACTAAAAAATTGTTTCCTGTAACTAATATTACCATCATAAAAGTAAATAAACTTAAATAACTGAAAAATCTTTGATTATGTGGATCATTACTCATATAACTTATAGAATATATATGAACTAAACTAGATACTGTTAAGACAGGTAGTAGCATAGATACTGTCAAAGAATCAAAATTAAAACTTCATAATAGAAGAAATGATTCAGAATCTATTCATTTAAATAACTTAATTTCAACTGGTATAGAATTTAATCCTACTTCCATAAAAACAAATATCGATAATATTGTAGTAAGAGAAATGGATATACAAGTGATTAAATGGGTACCCTGTACTCCTATTTTTCTACCTAATAATCCCGGTAACAGAGAACTTAACAAAGGCAATAAAATCAAAGTTAGGTACATATAAATAGAATTTTATCTAGAATTAAACTTAAGATTACCTATAAAAGATATTTTTTATAGTTTTACGTATTTATAATCTATATATACTGCAATATAAAATTAAAAGAATCAGTATAAATATCAATATTATAAATTTTAATGGTATAATATTAATAAAAATGTTTAATAAATTACATAATTTATTATGAATGGATAGATTTATTATCTAAGTTTATAACTATAGCTCCTACCATTGATAATAATAATATAAGTAAAGATAAAATTAATCATAAAGATATATTAGTATAAATTACATTACCTATAGCCATTATATCTATATTTTCAATTAAAAATCCTTCTCAAGTATCATAGTTAACATATACTGAATCTTCCTTTTTATGTGTATTTAATCATACACTCATATTAAGAATAGGATTGACTAATCCTATTCCTAATAAGCTGCCTAAAATTAAATTATTCATTGTTTCTGTATGCAATTCTGATATTCTAATATCAATTAGCATTAATATAAATAAAAATAATATAGATACCGCACCTATGTATACTAATAGGTATGATATTCCTATAAAACTTATTCCTAAAAGTAAAAGATATAAAGACACAAGTAAAAATAAACCTATAAGATATATTATGGATAAGATAGGATTTTTACTTAAAATTACCAAAATACCAAATAAAATGAATGTGAATTCCAAAAAAGTTATGGTTAATATTAATCCTTCGTTTAAATTATTCGTAGTTAATATAAATAACATAAGTAAAAAAAAATTTCTTTAAATGAAAAATAGTATTTTATTTAGAATAATTGAGTTTTCTAGTAATAAAAAAAATAATATATATATATATTATTTTTTTTAATAGATTAAAAACTATTTTGAGGATAATCCTCAAAACATAATTTATAAATTATACAGATCCTAGTCATAGTCTTGTATAATATTTCTATCTTTTTTATCACTCCCTGCAGCTTAATAAAATTAAGCTGCCTAGATTATAGTAATACATAAGATAAGTATTATAATTAAATATAGTAAAATTAATGTAAATCTAAACCATCTTTTATATAACTACAAGATAGAACTACAAAAACTTGAGCTTGAATAAACGCTATGGCTAACTCTAAACCAGAGAAAGCTATAATAAAAGATAAAGGCAGTAAACCTAAAATAAAAAATAGAATTCCTGAATTCATTATTTTAAAAGTAAATCCACTTAATATATTTAATAACATATGACCAGATAACATATTGGCTGCTAATCTTAATCCCAAAGATACATTTCTTGCTAAGTATGAAAGAAATTCCACTAATACTAAAGCAGGAACTAAGGCTAAAGGAGATCCTGCTGGTACAAATAATGCAAAGAAGACTAATTTATGTTTTTGTAATCCTAAAATAGTAGCTCCGATTACTATACTAAAACTAATAGAAAATGTTAAAACAAAATGGCTAGTAGTAGAGAAACTATAAGGTACTAAACCTATTAAATTATTAATCAAAATAAACATAAATAATGATAAAATAAATGGATAATATATTTGACCATTAAATTTATTAATCTGGCTAGTCACTATACTAAATATCGTGTCTTGAAGACATTCTTTACCTAGTGCCCAGTATTGTAAAAAAAGATATCCATGTTTTTGTGCCATACTATTTAACATAGTTATTATTACAAAACTAATAGCTAGATATTCTGTTAGATTAGTAATAGCTAAATGTGTATTATTAAGTATAGGTATATCTAAGATTAGTAAATCTCGTATCGTAAATTGACTTAAAGGATTTTGTATAATGTAGTTCAAAAAAAAACATTATGGTAGTTCTGATTGATAATTAGATTAGAATTTGTGTTTATTTTATTTGACTTTTTGGTAATTTTAGGTAAAAATCCTATCTTATCTATAATATATCTTATTAGTGTGTAGGTGAAGTATTTTTTTTTTACTTTTAGGCATATTTATCTTATTTTCTATATAAGATATAAGAGGTGTTACTAATAAAAAATATAAGAAATAAAGTAAAGTAAATGTTTGTCCTAACTCTATATAAGGACTTTCTACATGTTTTGCACCTAAAATCATTAACCCTATAAATATGGCAACGAAAATATAAAAGGTTATTTTACTTATAGGTCTATATTGAAAACCTCTAATTTTATTAGTATCTAAAAAAATCATAGATATTATAATTAAAATAGCTGCAAACATAGCTATAACACCTAAAAGCTTATTAGGTATAGATCTTAATATAGCATAAAATGGTAATAAGTACCATTCAGGTACTATAGCAGGAGGAGTTTGCATAGGATTAGCCATAACATAATTTTCACTATCCCCCAAAACATTAGGAGCAAAACAAACTAATCCTGATAATATGAAAATAAATATAAAGATTGTGATTAAATCTTTAAAAATATAATAAGGAGAAAATGTAATTCTATCTACATAATTTCCTATACCCAAAGGATTCCCTGATCCAGCTTTGTCATGTAAGGATATTAAATGTAAAAGTACTAATACAGCTAATATAAAAGGCAGTAAATAATGAAGAGAAAAAAATCTATTTAATGTAGCATTATTTACAGAGCATTTATGTTGATAGTCACTATACTAAATATATATATATATATTTAATACTCTCACTATACGCAACAAATCTCTTTGTTGATCGGACTATATCTTGATCTTAATTAATATCTAGAAGGTATGTTTATTTTAGAATATCTATCTATTTTACGTAATTCTTTTAATCATAATAAATATTGTAGTCTTTTATGCCCAATAAGTTTAACAGGTGCATTATGTATAAATTTAATTATGTTTTCTATGCATCTTACACTACTAACTTTTAATCTAGCATTATTAGTATTATCTATATATATAGATGTTCCTAACGACATATATTTTTTTATAGCAGATATTAAAATATAACCTTTTGTTTGACTAATATCAAAACTAGCTACTTTATAACCATCAGTACTTAGATTATACACGCTGAAACAACCTTCAGCTTCTATAAATCCAATCAGTCAAGCTGAAAAATAACTAGATTCAACTATAAAACTTACATCATTTATAGGTTTATCGCTTCTAATGTATTTAGGTAGATCTTCATAATAAGTAATATTAGAAACTAAGCAATTTCTAAATCTTATATAATCATATTGTTTATTAGAGAACATAGGATATTTATCAAATATAGGAAGTATAAACTCCTTTAAATGATCTTTGTTTTTTATTCTTAATGCTACCATTTTAATACCATTTCTTTCTCTAAAACTTATTATACCTACTCCTATAAGATCTTTTATTTTATAAATCAACTGAACATCTCTAATAGAAACTTCAATACCTAATTCATAAGTTAAATATCTACCTTTTTTTGATATACTAAAATAGCCATCCCCTTCCAATAGCCCAACTAAATAAGCATAATTAAGATCTTCTGCATGTAGTCTCTGAGAGGCTTCTGAAGTAGAAATACTTCTAACCCCTGCTGATTTTCTCCTTGCTATTCCGATTTTTACGTTAACTAAGTTATATAGTATTACGTACAGAATAACCAAACTTGAAGATGTTCCAGCAATAAGCAGAATTTTTAACATTATATCGATATAATGTGGTCCCATATTTTTAAAACCTCCTCATATAAATTCAACTATATCTTGCCCTACTCATGGTATGGCACTCATTAAATTAGTTATAACTGTAGCTCCTCATAAACTCATTTGACCATAGGGCAACACATATCCCAAAAAACCTGTAGCCATCATTACTATAAATATAACAGTACCAATTATTCAAACTAATGCTCTAGGTTTTTTATAAGAACCGTAATATAACCCCCTACCTATATGTAAATAAACTAAAAAAAAGAAGGCTGAAGCTGTATTAGCATGAAAATACCGTATTAATCACCCATTTTTTACATCTCTCATTATATGTTCAACAGAATTAAATGCTTCTAAAACGTTGGCATTATAATGCATAGCTAATAGTACACCTGTTATAATTTGTATTCCTAAACAAAGAGCTAATAATGAACCAAAGTTTCATAAATAGCTTATATTAGATGGTTGTGACGCATCTATTAAATAAGAATTTAATAATTTTAATATAGGATGTCTTTTTAAAATTCTCATGCTAGTATTCTATATAATATTATCATTATACTTTTTTTTATTTTTGAAAATGGAATTTTATTAATGAATAATATAATAATGGTTGTCTAGCTAAACTAGCTAGATATAATAAATAAGAGAATCGAACTCCTAGTCTTTCGTGTGTAAAACGATTGCTTTACCAATTAAGCTAATTTATTAATACAATGGAGAATATCCGATTCGAACGGATGTAGTAAATTTACTAGATAAGTTTCAAGCTTATTGCTTTAAGCCATCTCAGCCAATTCTCCGTGAAGATCAAGAGTACCTAGATTCGAACTAAGAACTTAAAGTTTGAAGCTTCGCATTTTAACCATTAAACTATACTCTTTATATGGAAAAGAGATGATTCGAACATCTAAGTGTGTATACACAATATTTAGCAAATATCTTATCCTACCTATGATGACTTTTCCTTCAGGTTAAGTCGGCTTCGATCCGACATATATTTTCGTGACAAGAAAATCGTTTACCTATTAACTATTAACCTAAATATGGCCAACCGAACTTGAATCGGTACAACTCGTTTGGAAGACGACTAGTCTACCTATTAACCTATAGCCATAGAAATAAAAGATTATTTTTTTAGAAAAAATAAAAATGTTTAGCAGGTTTAAATTATGATTTTTCCAAGATTTGAACTTGAACCATACTCTTATCAAAAGCACACTCTACCTATTAAGCTAAAAAATCTTAATATTAAAGCTATAAATAATTTTTACAATATATACCTATCAGATTATTACGATTCGAACATAATTTCTCCTCTACCCAAAAGAGGCGCCTAACCAATCCGGCTCTAATCTGTTTAATCTTGCTTAAAATTATATTTATATTACTTTCTTATTTTAGAATACCTTTTTGTTATAGTGAAAAAATATAAAAATTAATTTAAAAATATAATTAATAAAATGAATATAGGATTTGAACCTATAAAATAACGTCCGAAGCGTCAAGTTATACCATTTAACTAATTCATCAAGCCTTCAGAATGATTCGAACATTCAACCTTAATATTAACAGTATTCTGCTCTACCCTTGAGCTATGAGGGCTAAATAAGAATAGGCATAAAAATATAGATTTTTTTTACAATTTTTATATTTTAAACTGTATTTTTAATACTTTTTCATTAATGTTTTTTATTTATTTGTTTTTTTTAATTTTAAATCAGATACATCAATCCCGTGCAACTTCCACTACACGAACCGTATTTCGACTTAACACCAATTGAGATCATACATACGAAAATTATACATAATATATTACTATACTAATATAAATAGAAGTGATATTATACATAATTAAACTTATTGCACATACCTCTTTCAGCGCCTGACGAGTAGTTAGTACCTATCTAAGATAAAATTCACCGTAACAAGCTGATTTACGATTACTAGTAATTCCTGTTTCATGTAGTCGAGTTACAGACTACAATCTATCTCTTATTTTAAGGTTTAGCTAAAATTCACAATTTTACATCCTTTTGTCTAATTATCTGTGGCACGTCTATAGCCCACAACTAAGTCAAGGTCATGATGACTTGTATTAATCCCAAAAATATAGAAATACTAACTATAAATAGGGTTTATGTTAATTAAATCTCTTAAATTAGAGATGTTCTCTCACGATATTAACTAAAAACAGCCGTGCAACGCTTGTATTAATTATAGATAATTAATATTCAAGTTGTGGTAAGGTTTTTCGAGGGTTATCGAATTAAATAACATACTTCACTACTGGTTTTAGAAACGGTCTAATGATTTCAATTTCTACATTGCCGAATTACTCATGAGGTGGAATGCTTACACTTTCATTTATAGATTTTTTTTTTCAATTCTAAGAAAATAGAATTGTATTGTATTAAAATATACCTATGGCATTCATCATTTTCTGTAAGGACTATTAGGGTCTCTAATCCTATTCGATATCCTAACCTTCGTACCTCAACGTCAGTTTTATATAGAGGTTTGTCTGCACCTTTACCAGTCCCTAAAGTATTTACATATTCTATCTCTACACTCTAAGTACTAAAAGCCTCTTTTTTTTTTCTTTTTTTAATTATAAAACTTTTAAATTTTTAATTATTTTATAATATAAACTCTAGTTAAGTTCAACAATTAAAATATTTTAATCATTTATATAATAAAATTGTATTTAAATACAATTTTATATCTTACAGTCTAGTTACCCTTTAAACCTAATAAAGATGAATAACACTAGTCTATATTGTATTACCGCGACTGCTGGCACAAAATTTGGTCGAGACTTCATGTATATAAAAAATTGTCTCTAATCATTATTTTATATAGAAATATGGAGATAAAAATGTGGTATATTTTATTTCCTTTCCTCTAAGTTGCTGGTTCATTCTTTCGACTATTGACCAAAATTCCTCACTGCTGTACTATACGTATTGGGGTTTTTTCAGACCCAATGTGATTGATAAACCTCTCAGTTTCAATTACGAATTTAAAGGTTAACTCTCTTAAGACATTACCTTAATAAAAATTTTCGAAATAATTATAACATCTTTCACCATAATAAATAATATTACTATAAGTAATAAAAAATACTGAGATTTTATTTCATAAAAAACAAGTATTTTTCACTAACATATATGGCATTTAACCAAAAATGAAAGGTAGAAAATTATTATTTGCTCACCTGTATACCACTTTATCGTATTAAAAAGATAAAGTAAGATTAGCATGTGTCAAGCACTTAGATAGCGTTCAATCAGAGCCATCATCAAACTCAATTATTATTAATAAAGAAGCTAAACTCTTAAATATATATGAAAAACAATAGATATAATAATATATATTCAAAATAAAACTCTTAATATCTACTAAATAAAATAATTATAAAATAAAAGAGTTTAGTTTTTGTTTTGAATAGATTGTTAATGCCTTTTTACCTAACTCAAAAACTAATCCTCCTGTTAATAATACAAAAAAAATTAACATTATTAATAATCCGTATACTCCATTGCTATATGCACTTACAGTGTAAGGGTATATTAATAATATTTCTAAATCAAATAATAAAAATAAAATTGCAAAAATGAAAAAAGAAATAGTAAATTGAGTTCTGTTTTGGCCTAAGAATGAATGAAACCCACATTCAAAAGCAGTTTTCTTTTCCATATATGGATTATGAGATGATAATAAAAAATTAATACCTAATAAAAGAATTGCAATAAATATTATAAATAAAATATAAAACACAAAGGTATTCATAATCAGGATGATAAAAAAATAAATCAACTAGGTCAATATCTGGTTACTATTTATAAAAAAGGTTATATATGATTTCATGGTTATATAAGTTTATTATTAAAAATATATTTAGAGATAATAAGCGACTGAAGTAGTTTAATTTTAATTAAATATTATATTATATAAATATTATATATTATTATATTGTATAAAAAGGATATACAAGGTATAACTAAAATTATAGCTATAGTTAAAGGTAATAATTCTGTTCAACAACATGACATTAATTTATCGAATCGTAATCTAGGATAACTAGCTCTAATTAATATAAATAAAAAAACTAAAGTAAAAGATTTTATACCTAAATTTAAAGGATAAAGTATACTTAACATATTATTATTTGATAATGTTTCAAATAAATAGGCTACATTATATAAAATAACATTATTTATAGTTAGTATTTCTTTTGTATATTCATTATATACAATTAAAAATATAAATTCTAGTACAGCATCTATTAAACCTAATATTTCATATCCTCCTAAAAAAACTATAGTTATTAAAATGCAAATAAGTATAATACTAGCATATTCTGCTAGAAAAAAAAATACAAATATACCTGCTGCATGCTCTGTCATAAACCCACTAACTAATTCAGACTCTGCTTCTGCTAAATCAAAAGGCGCTCTATTAGTTTCTGCTACCGCAGCTATATAAAATATTATATATAATGGAGGCACTAGAAAAAAAAAATAACTAGATTTTTGGATCTCTACAATAATGCTCAAATTAAATGTTCCACTTAAAAATACTAAAACTAGTAAAGCAGAACTTAATATTAATTCATAACTAATTAATTGAGCAGTACTTCTAAGAGAACCTAAAAAAGCATACTTAGAGTTGGCAGATCAACCTGCTAATAATATACCATAGGTAGCTAATGAAGATACAGCTAGCATATATAGTATACCTAAATTAAAATCAGAAATAGCTATACCTGGTCCATATGGTATCATAGCATATCCATAGAAAGAAAAAAGTAAAGTAATTATAGGACCTAAGAAAAATAAGATAATATTAGCCTGAGTAGGTGTAACATATTCTTTAATTAATAATTTCAATGCATCAGCAAACGGTTGTAAAAGTCCATATAATCCTACTATGTTAGGTCCTAGTCTTCTTTGCATACTGGCCATAGTTTTTCTTTCCGCAATAGTAACAAAAGCCACAGATAATAATATAGGCAAGATGATTACAATTATACATATTATATGAAATAAGGTATTGGAATAGATAAAACACAAATAAATAAATAAAAAATATAGTCTAGCATGCCGTCCTATTTTATTTATCACTTATTCAAGACTTAAATTTATCTAAAATTAAATGATTTTAGTTATCTAGAAAATTAACATATAAACATAAATATAAAAGGTTCGTATTATGAACCTTTTGTATTTTTTATAAAAAATAGACTATATAAAGCATGTTTAAACTTGGTTTACCCTTTTTCTTTATGATTTAAATAATAAAAAAGCCTAGAACGATTACCTATTAAAAAGGAACACTTACTAAGAATATTTCAATTGTATTTAAAATTATGGAAACTTATTATAGAATTCGTCACCATCCGTGTCTAGTTTTGATTAATCTCGAATACATCTTGACACGATAGTTTAAAGGGCTTGTTAAAACTAACAGTTAAGACATAATAGGTAAATTTACAAATGAATGCGGCTTAGGAGGACTAGTCAAAGATCATTCAATACTAGGATAGGATCTATTTAAAAAATTTCTTAAATAATCTGTAAATAATTTTGGACTAGATCAAGGATATTTATTTACGGCTTTACCTAAAGTTAGTTGAATATATAGTAAATGAAAAAATATAATAGTAGCTATAACGGAAATAATAGATCCAAAACTACTTATTAAATTTCACCCTGCAAAAGCATCAGGATAATCACTAATTCTTCTAGGCATACCTTGTAAACCTAAAAAGTGTTGAGGGAAAAAAGTAATATTTACCCCTATAAATAAAATTCAAAAATGAATTTTACCTAATGTTTCATCGTAGGATAGTCCTAATATCTTAGAAGACCAGAAATATCATCCACTAAATAATCCAAACACAGCTCCCATACTTAAAACATAATGGAAATGGGCTACAACGTAATAGGTATCGTGGAATGCTATATCAAGAGAAGCGTTAGCTAAAATAACCCCACTTAATCCTCCTATAGTAAACATTATAATGAACCCTAAAGAAAACAACATAAAAGGAGTTAATCTTATACTACCTCCATAACAGGTAGCTAATCAAGAAAATATTTTTATTCCTGTAGGAACAGCTATAATCATAGTTGCAGCTGTAAAGTAAGCTCTTGTGTCTACATCTAATCCTACAGTATACATATGATGACTTCATACTATAAATCCTAATACTCCTATTGACATCATAGCATAGACCATCCCAAGATATCCAAAAACACCTTTGTTAGATCCAGCTGATATTGTAGTACTTATTATACCAAAAGCTGGTACAACTAATATATAGACTTCAGGATGTCCAAAGAATCAGAAAAGATGTTGAAATAAAATAGGATCACCTCCTCCTGCGACCTCGAAAAAGGAGGTATTAAAATTTCTATCTGTAAGTAACATTGTAATTGCTCCAGCTAAGACAGGTAAAGATAATAATAATAATACAGCAGTTATAACTGTGGCTCATCCAAATAAAGTTACTTTGTGTAATTTTATTCCTGGAGATCTCATATTTAATACAGTAGTAATAAAATTCATAGCACCTAACAATGAACTTACTCCGGCTAAATGTAAACCAAATATGGCTAAATCCACACTTGGACCACTATGACTTTGAATACCCGATAAGGGAGGATAACAATTATGTTGGTAACTTCGTTTCTTACAAAATATATGTAGAAAGTATCATTACACTCAATAAATTTCTTTATTGTTCGGACTATACCTTTATCTTTCTAAATTATTATAAACTTAATTTTCTTTGATTAGTTTTTAATTTCTTGTAATTTAGTTCTAAGTTTTCGAATAAAATCTCTTATTTCTGATAATTTAGAAAAATTACCTTTATGTTTAACATATGATCTGGCCCATATTCTATACTCTAAAGACTTCATACCTTTCATTGTATTTTGAAAATATTTAATTATGTTTTCAATTGCTCTTGAATTAGTAGTATCTAATGCATAATGATTATGTTTAGATTTAAATTTTACTTTGGTAGGTATATGTAAAGTCAATCCTATAGCTTCTAAAACCACACTGTCTAATTTTTGAGTTATTCCAAACCCATGAACAATTCTAATTAAGTCTTTAGATACTAAATAAAAACTACCTTCAGCTTCGATAAATCCTACTAATCAAGATTTAGTCATTATATTGTTAATATCATTTATACTTTGTAAAGGTAAAGTAGCATTTTTTCAACTAGGAGAAATATAATTTTCTGGTACAATTTTATTTTTAAGAATAAAAAGTTTCTCCTCTTTTTCAGATCTAGTTAATGTATTATCTTCTAGTATAAAATATGCTTGTTTAAATTTGTCATAATTAAACATTTTACTTGTTAACAAAGGGTATTTATCAAAAATAGGAAATATTATTTCCTTTAGATTTTTTCTATTTCTAATGAAATATTGTCCCTTTGTATTATCTTTAGTTATAGAACCAACACCTAATTCTTTTTTTATATAATAAAGAAGTCTTAAATTATATCTAGATTGAGTAATTTTGAAAGCTAAATTTCATTTATTATTTTGTCGTACTATAGAAAATGTACCATCTCCATCTGTAACACCCACTAATCATTGTTCAAATCAAATATTGTTTTTTTTAGAAAGATACTCTTCATTTAGTCTCTGATGAGTAGAATAATATTTATTATTAACTCAGGCGTATTGTCTCCGTGAAATAAACATTTTTACGTATGCTAATATTATAAACGAATATATATATATATATTTAATAATTAAGCATGAGTAGTTTATAACATGTATTCTAAGTAATAAGAATACTTGAAGAGTTTCACGCATCGAGAAGAGTTTTATTGCCTTTCTGTCACCAGAAAGCAACTCCTTATATTTAAGAGTTCAACCTGTACCTACACCATTTTCTATATTAATAGCAAATAAAAATAATAAAAAGCTAGGGGGTAATAGTCAAAATGATATATTATTTAGTCTTGGGAATCGATACCCTTTAAGTAGTTTCCTACCCGGACGGACTATGTCTTCACCATCATCATTAATTTTTAATAATAATGGGCCTCGCGTATAGTCTCTGAGGATCCTACTTAAAAATTACTCCGTAAAAAGCTATACTTTTTACTGTTTATAATTTTTGTTGGTTTCCTGCACATTCTTCCCATGTATATATAATTGTTACGATTAATTCGGTAAAAAAAACAACCTTATAATATTTCTATTCAATTAAGTGTATATATATCTGTTAAAAAAAGAATAATTTACTTTTTTATTCGAGAGATTCTATGCATACGGCGAAGTAATAATATAAGAATTCACATTCTTACACGGCATTCCCTTATTTTGACAAGGAAACATTTACACAATAATTTAAATCTACTAAATGATTCCAATTATAATATGTTCTTTTTGAATTCATACTATTTTTAAGATTATCTATATGACTTATTCCTTTTTCACTATAATGATCATTATTTAAAATTAATTTAGTTGCTTCTCTTCAATCATTATAGTCTAGATATTTTGAAGAATATAAAGGATATTTTTCAAAATAACTTAATACTATAGATAAAGATTTACGACTACTTGCGGTTATATTAAAATATTCATTTCCTGTAGAGATTTGTTTTCTAGTTTTTAAATTACAATTTAAAAACTTAGCTAGTTCATTTAGTACACTAATATAACTATTTTTACTGATAGGATCAAACATTCTTTGTTCTAATCTCAATCTACAAGAAATCTTTCTTTTTTTAGCTCCATTTTCTATTTTAGTATGTACAATGGGAAAACTACCATCTGCATCTATAAATCCTGAGAATCAACTATCTTTATCTATACTAGACTTTTTTAAAGGGAATTTTTCTATATTAGAACTATGATTCTCATTTATTCAATCAATAAGATTATGGAATTGATAAATTTTTGGAGTTCTTAATTCACCATTAATACATTGAATTATTTTTTTCAGCCCTTTTACTGGAGATATTACTAATACACAAGCATTATTTTTAGGTTTATATCTTATAAATCCATATTCAATTATATTAAGAAGTTGTTTTGCTAATGGTTCATCTTTTAAGTTAAAAGTAATACAAAATCTAGGATTATGTTTTTTCTTTGTATTATCTTTTGGCATTCAGATATGGCCATCTCCTTCAAATAAACCAGCTAAGTAAGAATTAAATTTCATATTATTAATATTATTATTGGAATTAGGCTCATTGTTTTCAAGTTTTTTACTATATGTAGAATAATGTCTTACCCTTATTTTATTAAAATTTTTGTGTAAATGTTTTCTTGTTAAGGAGTCCCTTTGTTTTGCCATATCGGGCCCTCCTATCATTAATGGCATTAAAAAATTACCAAATCCACCTATTAAACCAGGCATTACCATAAAAAATATCATCACAATAGCATGGGCCGTAATGATACTATTATATAATTGATTATTAGCTATATATTGTACACCTGGTCCTGCTAATTCTACTCTAATTAATACAGATAAAGATGTACCTACAATTCCTGCAAATAATGCAAAAATTATATATAAAATTCCAATATCTTTAGCATTAGATGACCAAAACCATCTTTCTAATCACATGGACCTAGCAGAAATCAACTTATAAGTTGACTAATTATTATCAGAAATATATATATATTTATTAAGAATAAGGGAGAATCGAACTCCATGACAATGATTTGCAATCAAATATTAAACCATCTAATACTTATTCTTATCTATGTTGGAGTGATTCGAACACTCATATGTGAATATCAAAAATTCAGGACTTACCAATTAGTCAACAACATATATATATTAGATTTATATAACCTGATTTATGTTACAAATAATTTAAACTATATTAAAAGCTATATATATATATTTCAGATTATTTAATATAGTATTTAAATATCTTTATTTTCTGTATTATTTTTATATTTTACAATAATTTTTATAGCTATCAGATTTTCCTATGTACTTAACATTTTATTTTATAAATCTAAATTTTTACAAACCTCATACAAGAATTGAACTTGTACAAAAATATTAGAAGTATTACGCTCTACCTATTAAGCAAATGAGGAATATACTAGGAAGAAAAGGAATTGAACCTTCGATAGCAATGCTATTGAGTTTACAGCTCAACCCGTCATACCAACAAACGGAACCTTCCTTATAGATTCCCAAGAGAGAAAATCGAATTCTCATTCTCAACGTATGAAATTGTAGTTTTAACCATTTAAACTATCTTGGATACCTTTTTTTTAGGAGGAGAATACCCTGAATCGAACAGAGAACCTACTACGCCACAAGTAGCTGTTCTACCTTTGAACTATATTCTCATATATGGGTAACAAGATTTGAACTTGTACGGTAAAACCATCCCGTCCTAAGCGAGATCCGACTACCAATTTCAGCATACCCATTAATAAATACATAATGCATGCTTAAGGTAAGACTTGAACTTACAACCTAAACATCTTCAGAGTTCCGCTCAACCAATTGAGCTTCTTAAGCTAGAATTATATATTTATATAACATACAGATCTTAATATTAAGATAAGACCTTCAGGACTCGAACCTGAATAATAATACTTAAAAGGTACATGTTTTACATTAAACCAAGGTCTCTTTTATAAAGATTTAATAACGAATTTTGTTATTATATATTTAAAACAGTAAATTAATTTTAACTTAGTACTTTATTTCTTAATACTATAAATACATTTGGAGAATTCAGGATTTGAACCTGAATTGTCGATATGCAAAATCGTAGTTCTACCAATTAAACTAAATCCCCTTTTCTGTTTATTATAATATCTAACCCATAAGGGGGTTGAACCCTTATAAAAACATTGAAAAAGTTTTGTCTTAACCATTGGACGAATGGGTTTCTTTTTTTTTCTTTTTTTTTCTTTTTTTTTTACAGTACCCTAATTATTGATTTACCAAAAACGAGAAAACATTTTAACTATTATTAAACTAGCTCATATTTATCCGAGAAAGGGCTTGAACCTTTATGATGTAATTATCAACGAAGCTTAAGTTCGTCCTGTCTACCATTCCAGCACCCGGATTAAGGTTAAAATGATTTGAACATTTATCTGAGCTATTATGAGCAGCTAGCTTTGCCAATTAAGCTATAACCTTTTATGTGGCCTGAGGATCTGAACCTCAATTATTTGATCATGAGCCAAATGTGTTAACCATTACACTAAACCACGTGTGTTGAGGGAAAAAAGCCTTGTACAAGATTTGCACTTATTTCAACCGATTACAAAACGGGTGCATTACTATTATGCTAACAAGGCTATATTATAAACAAATAAAATATAAAATGTTGTGTAATCATTCATGTGTTTTAAATTTTGATAAATGCAGTATATCTAGTCTATTTATATATTTATCATATATATATATATCATTAGTTCTTTAATTAAAAAGCCTATTATTATTTATGTTTTAGTATAAAACATTGAAAAAGTATTTTAAGATAAATATCGTGCCTATATATATTCAGCACTTATTTCTAACTAATGTAGCTTCTTTGCTTTGCTTATAAAAATAAACAGCAAGTATACCATGGATTAATATACCCAACTCCTTTCGTACGAAGGGAATGTCCTTATTTTACTTTTTTTCCCCTAGAAGATAGGAACCATACTGTCTCACGACGTATTTAACCCAACTCGTGTGGCTCTTTAATTGACGAACAGTCAAACCCTTCATGGCTCTTGCATTCATGTGGATGAGCCAAGTCGACATCGAGGTGCCAAACAACGCACCCAATTTGTACTCTCTGGCGTCATTGGCCTGTTCAATTTGTTTATATAAAATAATTTTTATACTCCATTTTTTTCAAAATGGTTCAGACTATTTCTTTACTTTTTTTATACTTTTTTACTTTATTTTTTATTTATCTTGTCATAAAATATAGTAAATTTTTTAGAAATTTATATTATTAATAAGTATTATGATAACTTTTTATACCAAAAGATCCATTACGATTGTAAGAATTTACATTTAAATAGTCTATATTAGACTTTTCAAATCCTTTGGATAACATAGAAGAATATCCTTGATTAGATGAAAAAATGTTTTTCATTGTACCTATATAAGTTAATTTAAAAATTGCTCTGGATGCTGTTAATCTTCTTGTTAATCTACCTTTTCCTTCTAATCGTATACCAAGAATATGTATATTTTTTATAGAATAAAATATATTTTTTTGTATATTTTTTATAGTATTATACATAATATTTTTATATACTATATTTTTGGTATTAAATTCGAAAGTTTCTTGTACTCATTTTTTAGCATTTATTAAGAGTAAAGGGTGTAAGGTAGGAATTTTACTTAAAGTAAGAGCTTTTCTTAGAACTTTTAATACTCTTTTATTTCTATCTCTAAGTTTTCTTATAACAGCATCTATAAATATACCGTTATCCATATGTAAATATTTTACATTAATGATATTTATAATAATTTTTTTATTATAAATATCAGAAATAATTTTACTTATATTAGATATATTTAAAATATTAAATTTATAAGTATTAAAATATAATTTCGATAAATATCTTTGATATAAATATACAATATAAAATCTTTTTTCTATATTTACTCTTATTCCTTTATATAAATAAGTCATATTATTATTAATATATTCATGATTATAATAATTATATATTGCATATAATTTTTCGGGATTATTTCCTCACTTAGTAGATATTTTTTGTAAATTTTTATTCTTTGTAAACAATAAAACATTATTTATTATTTCTTTCTTAGATAAAGAAGAAGTATGTACTCTTTTTTTTACTATTTTATTTAACATTCATATTCTTTTCAAATAAAATATTTTCTCTTTATTAAAAATATATATATTAAGTATTATACTGTTAATGTTATGTTTAATATCAGGTCTACCTACAATAATTCTTTTCAAAGAATAAAATTTATCTGCTTTAAATTGAGTTAAATTAAAATAACTATTTAAAAGAATATTTACTATCTTTTCATCTAAATAAGTATTTAGATAGTATTTATTAAAACTATAGATACTATTTTTTCATTCATTCACTGAAGGACTAAATTTATTATATTTAAATTTTGCTAAATTATTTGAAAACTTATCCATTTTTTTTTACTTATTGAAAATCTATTATTACATATGTAAAAAAGTATAATTTAGTACTGGAGTTATTATATCTATTAAAAGCAAGGTAAATTTGTTTTAATAAATGAGTCGTTTGACGTAAACCATTATAAAATAATTTGTAATAATTTACGTTTCAAATATACTTTGTAATATTTTTTGAAATTAATCCAGTTATGTTCAATATTTCTAATATTGAAGGACTACATTTAATCCCTAGCGTAGCTTTATCCATTAATCCAAAACCTTTCCTTACTGTGTTTTGTGATCATATGCCCCGCTTACGCGACTGAAAGATTTGTAAATCAAACAGTAAAGCAAGATTAAGCCATTAAACTTTTAATTTACATTCGTATATTTTTTCTATATACGATATACAGTTAAAAAATTATTTTCCACATAATTTAAATCTTACTAAAAATAAAATAAATTTCTAATTTACAGTAGAATATATAAATGAATTATATAAAAATAATACCAAAATATAATTAATAATAAAAAATTAGTTTTTTAACGAAATTAATTTTTTATTATTGTTCTATATTTCTATAAATATATTATACCTATTAACATTAGATATACCCAGTTACTATTTATGGGATCTGTGCCCCGCATAAACTGTCTCCTAATAATTGTCATATTATAAAAAATATACTAGGTAGTATCTACTAATTTTTTTTAAGATATAGCCTTAAAAAAATTAGGCGCAGATTCAATACCTGGTGCCATCATATTTAATTAATACTAGGCACTATTACACTATTATTATATTTAATTAATAATACTTAGAAAAATTTATATTATTTTTTAAAATAATATAATATATAACTATACATGATAAATAAAGGTGTTCCACATTTATTTGTTTTTAGAAAACAAATATTTATAAGTATGTACCTTAATAAAATGTATCTAAAAACAAATTACCTTATCCTCTAGAACTTTCACATATAGTCCAATAATTAGTAACAGTAAAGCTGCATAGGGTCTTCCCGTCTAACTAGAGGTAAGCAGTATCTGCACTGCTATTATAATTTCACTGAGATAATCATTGAGACAGCTGTTGTATCGTTATATCATTCAATCAGGACCGCATTTAACGGCCAAGGTATTACGCTACCTTAAGACCCTCATCACGGCAACAAAATTTATCATACAAATAAATACATTCTATTATTTTCTATTTAAATTCATATTTTCTTTAATTAATATTATTTTTTTCAATCCTTTAGAAGTTAGATGTTCTTTATTATTCATCATATTAGCTATTAATTTAAAATCATTAAAGTCTAAGGATTTTTTACCATATATATTATATTTATCAAAAAAGGGTATGATAGTATTCATAATATCAGAGATATTTACTATTTGAACCATAACAGATTTATTAGTATAATATATATGATTTCCTATATCATATGTATTATAATTAGATAAATAATTATTAATACCTAAAATTACAGCTAATAAAACAAAATCTATTTTTTTAGCTGTAACTAAAGGATAATTATTAAAATGATTTATAATAACTTTTACCTCCTTAAAAGATTCTACTCTATAATAAACTTTATTATATATAGAAGAATTATAAA
>Ga0268264_10000945_pt1 | contig 30076 bp, 52 predicted proteins | sample KBSSwiS32_FD_190357 | JGI IMG/M metagenome (GOLD analysis project Ga0268264, IMG submission 190357) | Switchgrass rhizosphere microbial communities from Kellogg Biological Station, Michigan, USA - KBS Switchgrass S3-2 (SPAdes) (version 2) | ecosystem: Host-associated > Plants > Roots >...
GAGTACGGCGCTGACGTGCGCGAACTACGGGCGGCTCGGGCGCGCTATGAGCGTCTTGCTGCTAAGGCGATGTCATGAGGAACGAGCAGCGCGTGGCTCGCTACGTCGACCAAGCACTCAGTTCGCACGACACTGCCGAAGGAGCCGCACTTTGGCTCGCCGTGTTCGTCGCCAACGACGCCGCAAGCAGCGCCTGTGATCGTCCACGGTCGCCTCTCGTTGAGGCTTACAGACGCGTTCGCGCTTTGGCCGACGAGGAAGCGGCAGCGCAGTGAGCGGCGTACGGGCGGCGGTGCGCCGATGAGCCACGGATGCAACGGCTGCGACGCCACATGGAGTGGTTTCAACATCGCGCATTGCGCTTCCTGCCACCAGACGTTCGGCGGGGTCAGTGGGTTCGATAAGCATCGCGCCGGGTCAAAGGACAAGACGCGCCGTGCTGGTGAGTGTTCAGATCCGGCTGAGATTGGCCTTGTCCTGAATGCGCATGGCACTTGGGTGACCCCGAGTGATGGCGCGGACTTCGGCGAGATTTTCAGCAAGCCGAGTGTGGCGGCAGCGAGTGTCCCCGCCCCCGCTGCCGCCGCTTCAACCCTAAACGACAAGGAAAAACCATGATCCGCCTTCGTCTGCCGTTGCGGTTCGCTGCGGTCACCGCGTTCGCTATCACCGCCCTGGCGTTGATGGCGTGCGCCACCCCACCTCATCCGCATCCCGGCTGTCACCCGAGGAGTCACCATTCATGCCCGACACCGCACCCGACATCGACACCATCCGAATCAGCGAGCACCTCGACGTCTTCGACGGATTCCCCGACTTCGACCCCACCGTCTACCGAGACGTCTACAGCCTCACCGTCTACAGCCTCACCGACATCATCGGCTTCTCCGTCGAATACAACCGAGACACCGGCATTAACCCCGGTCGGCACCGTCACCCCGGGATTCACCCCCGCTAAATGCGGCCGGCCAGCGACAATCACCGCCCCACCCCACGAAGCCGGGTACTACCTCGACCTCGACGTGTACCTGCCGGTGCCATCAGGGCAAAGCATGCAGTTGACGGTCGGGCAGCATCACGTCACCGCCAGCGCGTTTCAAGGCTTCGTCATCGAACCGGGGTCGGTGGTGTCGTGGACGTACACCGTCACGGAACCGAAGTGCAGCAAGCCGGTCGCCGCATTGAACGCCCCGCCGTCACCTGACTCCACGGTCAGCCTCGCCCCCGCGCAGGACATCACCAACCTCGCAGAGACAGGCAGCCGAACCAGCAACGGACTGATGGTTGGGTTCGGTGCGCTTGCTCTCGGCGGATCAGCGCTGTACCTGGCTGGCTGGCTCGATCGACAGAAGGGAAAGCGGCGATGAGCAACCACCACCCCGGCGATTTAGTCAACGTTGCACCTCTATTAGCCGAGAGCACGTGGGTCGTCCATAAGGTTGAAGACGATGTCCTGACCCTGTACGCAACCGGCTTCAGGATCACTCCAGCTGAGATGAAGGTCCTCTCCTCACACGTCCGTCCGGCGCAGATGGAGGAACCGACCAAGTTCGGCGCGATGGTTCAAACCGACGACGGGCCAGCCGTAAGACGCACCTCGGACCAGTCCTTTCCCGTGCCGTGGTTCGTCGAAGGCTACCTCAACGCTTTCCGCAGCTTCCACTGGTCCAGCCTCAGAAACCCGCGCCCGTACACCGGGGGCGACGATGACTGAGCCCATCAACTTCACCGACTTCGAACGCGGCTTACGTAAAGGCCGGATGGCTGTCGCCGAAACACAGGAACCCGACGAAGAACGACTCACCGGCTGGGAGAAGTTCCTCCTACTCAACGGTGTGATCGTCACCCTGCTCTGGACCGTCGCCCTGTTCTACGGCTGTATCCGGTTCGCTGTGTGGATCGGACAACACCGATGAGCGACTTCGAAACACCGAAAGCGCCGATCAGCCGCGACCGTTGGGGCCGGCCCATGGTCATCCCACCGGGCGGCGGTAAGCCCGTCCCGTACACGCGGGCAACCACGTTCGTCGACTGCCTAGACGACAAGTCGAACCTGTCGAAGTGGATGCAGCGGCAAGTGCTGCGCGGTGTCGCCGCCGCACCACAATTGATGCTCAGGGTGTCAGCGAGCCTCGACGACGACAAGGCATTGCAGAAGATCGCGGACGACGCCCTCGACGCCGCCCAATCCAACGCCAAAGCTGACATCGGGACCGCGCTGCACGCCCTCACGGAAACGGTCGACCGGGGCGGTGACCTGTCAGCAGTCCCAGCGGACTACCGCGCCGACCTCGAGGCGTACGCGGCGGTGATGCGCGGCATCGACATCGTGTCCACCGAAACATTCACCGTCCTCGACCGGTACCAGGTCGGCGGCACCCACGACCGGCGCCTCCGATTCCCCAGCCTCGGTGATACCCCGGTCATCGGTGACGTGAAAACCGGGCGCATCGACTACGGCCTCGGCAAGATCGGGATGCAGCTCGCCGTGTACGCCCACTCGCTCACTTACAACCAGAGCACCGGGGAACGTAGCGAGTTCGACTGCCGCAAAGACATCGCTGTCATCATCCACCTGCCCGCCGGTGAAGGTAAGGCCGAACTGGTGTGGGTCGACATCGCCCAGGCGTGGGAGAACATCGAACTCTGTCGGCAGGTCCGGGACTGGCGGAAGTTGAAGCACCATCCTTTGCCTAATCCGCTGTTGCCGCTTGATGAACATAGGTTTGATCCGATCCCTGGCGACGCAGAGGGGATCGGCTACCACCAACCGCCGGTGCTACCAGCGATCAGCGACCGTATCGAAGGCGCGACAAGCGAAGCCGATCTCATCGCGATATGGACGCAGCACGAATCCGACTGGACTGCCGAACACACCAACCTAGCCGCCGCCAGAAAGGCAGCGATCTACGCAGCAGCACACACACAAGAAGGAGCAACAGCATGAGCGAATTCGAAGCACCAGCAGCATCCGGCGGTGTCACATGGGAAAACCTGAAAGGTGCCCTCCTCGTCATCGAACCCCACAAGGTCGAAGAAAAGATCGCCACCTCGTTCGGCGAGAAGGAAGCGGTCCGCGCCGACGTGCATGTCATTGACGGCCCACAAAAAGGCGAAACCCACCTTGACACCCTCATCTTCCCCGGCGTCCTGATCGGGCAAACCCGGTCGATGCTCGGCAAGAAGGTACTCGGACGGCTCGGCCAAGGCGCCGGCAAACCGGGCCAGAAGCCGCCGTGGAAGCTGGAGGAAGCGACCGCCGCCGACCAGGCCGCAGCGCAGGCGTGGCTCGCGAGCCGCAACAGCTTCGCAGCACCCACCGCTGCGGGCGCACCTCCGTTCTAACGGGACGGTGAGCGTCACCCCTGGGCACGTCTACGGCTCAGGGTTGGCGCTGAGCGCCCCGACACCGAACAGCAAACCCCCGGATCGAGGAGCAGCAGTGAGCCTGATGGACGAATACATCGACGCGGTCAACCGCGGCGACACCGACGCCATCACCCGAACCGGGAAACAACTCGACCAACTCGACACCATCGACCGGCGGCGCCTCACCAACCCGACCGTCACCCTCAACGCAGCCCTCTGGTACGCCGGCCTCGGATGGCCCGTATTCCCCCTACAAACCCAAGGGAAAACACCCGCCACCCGCAACGGCTTCAAAGACGCCACCATCGACATCGACCAAATCAAAACCTGGTGGACCGACAACCCCACCCACAACATCGGACTCCCCACCGGACTGAACTTCGACGTCATCGACATCGACGGATTCGAAGGCATCCGGGCCATGTACTGGGGCGACCACGCCCCCCACGACACCCTCACCGTTATCGGGAAAGTGTCCACCAGCCGCGACGGAGGCCAACACATCTACGTCCCACCCACCGGCCGCGGCAACGCCGCCAGCATCCTCCCAAGCATCGACTACCGCGGCAAAGGCGGATACGTCGTCGCACCCCCATCCACCGGCGCCAACGGTCGCCGCTACACGTGGCTACAACCACCGCTAACCTTCGACGGCGCCGCATGATGGCCGACTTCTACGACATCTGGGACAAGAAGAAAACACCACCCTCTGGTGACAGCGATGTGGCAACCGTCCACACCATCAACCCCAACAGCAACAGGTACGCGCTCGGCGCGCTACAGCGTGAAATCGCGATCGTCGAAACCGCGCCCGAAGGAACCCGAAACCACACCCTCAACAAAGCCGCCTACAACCTCGCCGGCTACATCGCCACAGGGCACCTCGACCGACTCGAAGTCCACGACGCCCTCACCGCCGCAGCCAGCCGCAACGGCCTCGAACCCAACGAAATCGCCGCGACCCTACGGTCAGGACTCGGCGCCGGCGAACAACACCCCCGCGCCATCCCAGCACCAAACGGGATCGGTGAGGCCTACCCACCCGCAACCATCCTCGACGAAACCGGCACCGAAACACCCGACTCAACCGAAGCCCGCGCCGCATGGGTCACCGCGAACCTCCCCGAACTCGACTGGGTCGAACTGTGGCAACGCGACGACAAAGAAGACTGGATAGTCGAACCACTCCTACCGGCCCGGCGCCTCGTCGCCCTCTACTCGGCCCCCAAAGTCGGCAAAAGCCTGCTCATGCTCGAAATAGCGGTCGCCGTCGCGCGAGGCAGCGAAGTACTCGGCACCACACCCGACCGGGCCCGCCACGTCCTATACGTCGACTTCGAAAACGACCCCCAGAACGACATCCGCGAACGCCTCACCGACATGCGCTACACACCCGCCGACCTCACCCACCTGCACTACCTCTCATACCCCACCCTCGCCGCGCTGGACACCGAACGCGGCAGCCAGGAGCTGCTCGCCGCGGCCCTGCACTACCAGGCCGAGGTGATCGTCATCGACACCGTTTCTCGGTCCGTCGACGGCGACGAAAACGAAAATGACACGTGGCTCAATTTCTACCGGCACACCGGCAAAAAATTGAAGCAACACGAAATTGCGCTTATTCGTCTCGACCATTCCGGGAAAGACGAAACAAAGGGACAGCGGGGCGGATCAGCGAAAGTCGGAGACGTCGATGCGGTGTGGAGAATGTCGCGCGTCTCCGATGACGTTTTCCGTCTCGACTGCGAAGCCAACCGCATGCAAGTCACCGAACGGACCCTGGTGCTGCACCGGGAGTTGGGCCCACTGCGGCACCGGGTTGATGCGATGGGACGAACGGCGGTCTGGGATTTGAAGACCAAGGCGATCATCGACGCTGCCGATGCGGCCGGGCTGGCCCGAGATGCAAGCAATCGTGACGTCCAGAAGGCGGCTCGTGCTGCCGGGGTCAAGGCGCCGAATGAAGTGGTCTCCAACGCGGTCAGATTGCGGAAAATGTCCGTTCCGTACCCAGACGGAACAGAGATCATTACGAACCGTTCCGAAACCACCACGGAACACCACGGAACGGCGAACCTATGACAAGGACGAAAGGCCCAGAAACACTGGCACAGAAGCGTTCCGTGGGACCACGGAACACCACGGAACACTCCGACGTTGGCCCCGTTCCGTCCGAGTTCCGTTCTATAGAACGGAACGGAGGACGACAGCACGGAACAGCCACCTGGCTCGAAGACAAAAAAGCAGCCAGCCGACGCGCAGCCAAGATCACCAACTGCCGCCGATGTGGCCAGCAAGTCCTCACCGGCGCCAGCCACGACCACTGCTCAATCACCATCACCGTCGACCCCGAACCAGTCACCTACCTCGCCGAGGTCGCCGCCTACCTCACCGGCCACCGCGCCGCCGACTACGACGGCACCGACCTCAACCTCCGCGAATGGATAACCGCACCCTCGAAATGGCCAGTGCATTTAATTCACCACTGCGGCCCAAGAAAAGAAAAGGAGGTGGTGCTGTGATGCGCATTATCGGAATCGACCCGTCGCTCACCGCAACCGGAATAGCGACCCTGGACGAATGCGAAACAATCGTCACCCGGCCAGGTGATGACCTGAACCGGCTCCGGCGAATAGTCAGCGAAGTCGCCTACCGCGCGTACGGCGCCGACCTCGCCGTCATCGAGGGCCTGTCCTTCGGCAACCGCAACGGCAAGTCCGCGGAGCGCGGCGCGCTGCACTGGATGATCCGCGACCGTCTCGACCGCGACAAAGTCCCGATAGCCGTCGTACCGCCGACCAGCCGCGCTAGGTACGCCACCGGAAAGGGCAACGCCGGCAAAGACGCCGTGATGATCGCCTGCGTGCAGCGACTGCCACTACTGGTGTCCAACAACAACGAAGCTGACGCGGCGATCCTGCTCGCCATGGGCATGGACCACGCCGGCTACCCACTGGTGCCCATGCCAGCCGCCCACCGGGCCGCGCTGCTCAACATCGCGTGGCCCCGTGTGGCGCGGGGGCCTATCGATGCTCAGGCGGTGACGGAGTGACCGCGCCCCTGAACGTCCTGTCGCTGTTCGCGGGCATCGGCGGTCTCGAGCTCGGCCTGGAGCGGGCTGGGATGCGCACGGTCGGCCAGGTCGAGATCGACCCCTACTGCCGGCGCGTGCTTGAGAAGCATTGGCCGGACGTTCCCCGGCACGACGACGTACGCACCGCCGCCGACTGGTGGCTATCAACCGAAAGGCCGACCGTTGACGTCATCTGCGGAGGATTCCCCTGCCAAGACATTTCAAGCGCCAATACGGCTGGGAACCGTAAAGGTCTCGCAGGACCAAAGTCCGGACTGTGGTCGGCGTACCGCGCGACCGTTGCCGCGGTACGACCGTCGTGGGTCATCGTCGAGAACTCCCCGAACTGGCGCAAATGGACCCAGCCTGTCCGGGAGGATTTGGTGGCACTTGGCTTTCATACCATTGCGTTGCGACTCCCCGCCGGTAGCTTCGGCGCTCCCCACAAACGACCTCGTGTCCTGGTGGTGGCCAACGCCTACGGCCAAGGCGAACCACTGCTCGCCATCCATGAGGAAGTGGCCGAGCTACGCCCGCTTCCAAGACGAGATCACATCCCGACTCGAGCCCGAACTATGGGAGTACGCGATGGGGTTTCCAACCGGATGGACCGACTGCGAACCCTCGGCAACGCCGTAGTGCCTCAGGTCGCTGAGTATGTCGGCCGGCTGATCGCCGCCCACCATCTCGCGGAGCGTGCCGCGTGACCGCGCCGCGACTGCTCGCGTTCCACCGCGGCTACCACGCAGCGACCAAACGCGCAGGCCAGGTTCGCCTACTCCACATCCTCAGACCTGAACTGGTCAACGGCTCTCCGCACGCTCTATGCCATATCCATGCGTGGGACTGTCAGCAGTCACCCCGTGTAGACCTGCCTGAGTTCCCCGCTACGCCACCGGAAGGTCTGTCCTGGTGTCCGAGGTGCCTGGGTATGGCCGCTGAGCGGCTGGGGCTTGCTCAGCGGCTCGCATCAATGATCCAAGCCGCCCTGTCTGTCACCACCAAGGAGGACCGGCCGTGAAGTTGCTGATTGAGATCGGCCGCTACCTCAGCTACTACCCGCGGCCCTACGACATGCTCGCTGACCGGCGGCGCTGGTTCTGGCAGAAGCCGATGCGCTGTGGTCTACCGCCGATGCCCGACGACATTCGCGCGGAGCTGATGGCCGCGATCGAACGTCACCTTGCAACCCAGGAGGGCCAATGAGCTGGGAGCCGTTCGAATGTTGCACTGAAGCGTGCGCCGTTCCGGTGCCGTGTCCTGCTTGCGGCCGTGATCTGCCGCCTCGCGGACGGTCAGTGGCGCCGGAGACGTACATGCCGAACTGCTGCGAGGTATGGCGCTACGACGGAATCAACACCAGGCACATCTGGTCGACCGACGAACTACCCGCCCCTGTCACTACTGAAGGAGACCAACCATGATCACCGAATCAGCAATCAACGACATCCTGGCGAATCCGTTTGATCGCGAGTGGACCATTCAAGGCTTCGGGATGCTGCGCACCTATCTCGACGACGAGCAGGTGCAGCGGCTGCACATCTGGGACACGAGTGAGGCTGTCGAGGACGTCTCGACGATCCACGACCATCCGTGGGACTTCACCTCGCTGATCCTGCGCGGCGCCATCCGCAACCAGCGGTTCGCGCTGCACGAGATGGGCGAGAGCGACACGGGCAAGCCGTTCACCTCGGCTCAGATCAGGTGCGGCGTCGGTGGTGGCCTCCTATCCGACCCGCGGCCGGTGCGGATCTGCTCACTTGGGGTCGAGGCCTATGGACCCGGCGACACCTACTCGATGCTGGCCCCCGAACTGCACGAGTCGTTCCCGAGTCGCGGCGCGGTTACGGTGATCAAACGCAGCTTCAAGGCCGACCGGGACATCGCGACCGTGTGCTGGAAAACGGGTGCATGGGTGTCGGCGGAGCCTCGTTCGGCAACGAGGGCCGAGATTGAGCACTTCATGTCGATCCTCGCTGAGCCGTCGTCGTGACCGCCACCCCAGAACCAAGCGGAGGACGTAGCGATGAGCACGCAATTAGGGCCGACGAGCGACTTTTAGTTGCGCAGACATTGCGTGAAAACGCCAGCGCCCTGGTCCCGTTCGCGAAGGACAAAGAGGCACTGCTGGACCTTATCTGCCTGATGCTCGAACTCTGGGTGCAGTCATGACTTCCCCTGTTGACCCGGTAATCGACTTGTTCACCGAATCCGAGCTACACGAGCTCCTTCGCTGCGAGCGATGCAACAGCCACCTGTACCCGGACGGTGAGCACGAACAGCCGTGCCGAATCGGCAACTGCGTCGAGATGGTGTGTAACGGGTGCGGCCACGTGTCCGGTGGTTGGGGTCCGGTCGGGTGCCCTTGTAGTGGCATGACTCAACTGCCGAGAAAGCCCAGTCTGAAACGACGCGGATGGAGGAAGCGCAATGCCTGATGTTGACCCGGTAACACCGGGAGACGAGCGGTTTCGGATGGACGCTTGTCCGATCAGGGAACGCAATCCGGGGCACGGAAGAGGGCCAATCGGTCCATGTGAAGACATCTCACAGTGCCCCTGGTGTATGTCGATGTGCGCCAGCTTGAGGCCGCTCGGTGAGTTCTTCTACGACCACGACGGTGACTGTCCGCACGTATTGCACTGGGGGTCGTGCAGTGACCCAGAGCCGGTCGAGAACCGCTCGACGCGATTCCTCGCTGAGGCTGTGGCCGCTGAACGAGTCAAGACCGCCAACGAGATCGCCGAACAGATCGAGGCGGAAGCTAGGGCCTTCGTCGGGTTTCTAGTTGGCGACACGTCGCGTGAGGGTACTTGGAGACTGGTCGGCTCTGAAGACGCCTACAGAGACGCAATTCGCATTGCCCGCTCGTTCGCTGCTGGGTCAGAGACAACCAAGGAGGGCGGGTCCAATGTCTGAGCAGCCCGTAACACCCGACCCGCGCATCGAAGCGGCGCTCGAAGCCGATAAGCAGTACAACACCAACGGCCTATGCCATTTCGGTGTGCAGTGCGACGACTGCAACTGCTTCTATCAGCCCGAACGAGATGATCCCCGATACCGAGCACGGATGACGTTCGTCCTCGCTGCTGCTGACGCGGTTGACTCGGTCCGTGCTGAGCTGGCCCGGTATCAGGCAGCAGTACAAGCCGCGATCCGGTTTGTCGATCAGGTCGCTGCTGGTGAACACTCCTTCGGTCCGTGGCCCGGAATGGGTGACTTCTTCCGCGCCGAAATGGCGCAGCTAATCGGCAGTGATGCGGGCTGGATCGCTGAGCATCTAGGGGACGAGCGATGAGCATTCAGCGACGGCATCCGGACGGCACGAGCTCGATGCTCCCGCCGCAGGGGCCGGGTCCAGTTGACACCAGCAGCGAGGTACGCCTGGCCATCGTCGAAGAGGGCCTACTTGCCGAGATCCATGACCTGAATGAACGCCTCGACGAGGCACGGGCTGAGCGTGACGCGGCACTAGCCAAGATCCAGCGGGTGTATGCACTGGTCTGGCCGCAATGCCCCTGCATCGATCCTGGCGACAACCCCGAATGCCCCTACCACTCAGGGAAGCCACTAACAGTGGACGTGGCCGACATCCGGGCTATCCTCGCTGGCCAGGAAGACAGGAACAACGGATGAGGAAGATCAAGTACGCGGCTATCTGGTTCCTGGACGAACTCGACAACGCCCTCGATCACATCCCCGAGTGGGCTCGCGACGACGACGGGAAGATCCAGCGATACCAGGGCGGATTGGGATGCAGGCTGCGCCTAGGCATGTTCGCCTTCAAGCTGGCAGAACGGTGGTCGGTCGACATGCCCCAGCCTGAGCGCTGCTTCTGGTGCCGTGAACGATATGAAGCGGACGAGGAGACCTTAGATGCCTGATCTAGCTGAATGGCTACGAGTGGCGAACGGCGGAAAACTGATCCGCTGCACAGGGTGTCACCGGCTGATCATCTACGGCCAGACGTGCGTCTGCGGAACAAACTCCAACCCCGCCCGCCGTCCCGGATACCAGGAAGCAACCAGATGAGCCGAACGCGTCAGGACATGCTCGCCGACCTCGCTGACCTAGTCCGTGAACTCACAGAACCACGCACCAGCACCGAGTACCGCGAGACAGTGAAAATCGACGGCCAGAAACGCACCAGAGTCCGCGAACCCCACACCATCACCATGCCCGGCCTACTCCAATCCCTTATGAACGCCCTCGAACCCGGCGTAACAGGCGAACTGATCGGAACAGCGTCATTCGAATCCCGGCCATCCGCTGACCTCGAACCGCTCAGAGTGTGGCGACTCATCCAAACCGGCACCAGCGAATGGTGCACCCAACTCGGCATCAAACGCCACACACTCACAGGCGCCCTATCCGGCCTCGTCTCAGCCACCCACACCGACAGCCAACTAGAAACCATCGCCTACCAAGTCGCCGGCTGGGTGAAAGCCGCACGCCTCGCCACCGGCTGGGACGCCGAACCCTTCACCCTCAACCAGCACTGCCCCTACTGCTGGGCCAAAAACCAGATCACCGTCACCGGCGACCTCGAGCACGCACGCTGCGGGCGCTGCAAAACCGAATGGACCCACGACACCATCGGCCTACTCGGCCAGATGCTCACCAACAACCAAACCCAAGAAACCCTCGCCCTACAGTCCTGCGGCTGGGCAGACTGCTACCGCGCCGGCCAACACGACGAACACTGGACCAAAGACGGCCGGACATGGCGCGACACCTGCGACGTAGAGATCGCATGATCCGCAGCCTCACAGTCACTCAGCTCGACCGCTTCACCTGGCACGCATCCATCGATGAGCGCACCACGCTCGACGCCGCGCCAAACCCATTCGGCTGTGATGCGACTTTCACCGGACCATTCGCACGGGCCCGAGCAACACGATCCGGCATGAGAGAGATCCGCAGGCGTCAACGCAGGGACAACTACCGGACGACACGCTGACCCACCGTTACTTGCGCTTGACCAAAAATTCACCTAGTTTGGGCATGGCGCAGTATGCCCAAGGCCCTAAAACCACCACCCGGTTTGGGGCCTTTGTCATGCAACTAGCCCCCCTAATGGCGGACGAGTTCGGCGAACCGCTGCCGGGCAGCTTGGCGGGACACACCCAAAGCCACACCGATCTCAGTCCATGACCGGCGATGCATCCGAGCGATCATGACCGCTTCACGCAGCGCGGCCTCAGCAGCTTTACTGGCGTCGGCGGCGGCAGCGACGTCACGAAGGTCCAGTGTCTGGACCACCTCAACACTGGACGGATCCAGATCGTCGAGGGCCTGCTCAAGTGCTTCGGTTTCACTAACCATGTTGATCACCCCTCCTCAGAGGAAAACGTAGAACTTCGGCCTGATCGGCATTGCGTGGATGACGCGGGCCTCGTCCAAGTCCCAGTCAGCGACCCCGACTTCAAGGATTCGGCCCGTGGTGTCCGCTCCGAAGTAGACGCGGATGTTGCTGGGCTGGCTGATGTAACTCACTGCGTAGCGGATGGCGTGGATCATGTCGGCGTCGGTGATCCCGTGTTTCCGGGCTGACTCCGTGATCCGCATACTGACAATGATAGTTGTCGACAAGGATAGTTGTCAAGGGGGTTGAGCGAGGAATGCTAACCCCACTGCAACGCATCGACCGCGACCTCGCACTCAAAACCCGGGCACTCGACCAAGCCACCCAGAAACTCGACTACACCATGGCCAGCGCCCTAGCCGAAGACATCGACAACCTCCTCGACCAAAGAACCGAACACACCCACGAGGAGAAGCCATGAACCTACGCATCATCAACCAAACCGGAGTAGGGAACGATACACAGATCGAGCTAGACGGAACCCCGATCTGTCACTCCGTCACCGACCTAGCCCTACACATCTCCGTTGACGAAATCGTCACCGCAACACTCACCCTCGAACTCGACGCCCTCGAATACGACGGGCCAGCCGACATCAAACTCCACCCAGAAACCGCTGCCATCCTGACCAACCTCGGATGGACCCCACCAGCCCAGGAAGAGACGGCATGAACCAACACCAACTCATCACCATCCTCCTCATCCTCGGCGTCATCGCGCTCTGCGTCTGGATCATCAAAGCAATCCGATAGACCCATGACCGCCGCCAAATACAACACCCGAGAACACAAGAACCAACGCAGACACTGGGCACCCATCATCGCAAGAGGCGAAGGCTACTGCGCCGAACCCATCTGCCTCATGGACGAACGCTGGATAGAACCCGGCACACCATGGCACGTATGCCACGACCCCACCGGCACCCACTACATAGGACCAGGACACCAACGCTGCAACACAACCGAAGCAGCCACACGACAAAACAACGAACGGAAACCCAAGACGTCAAGGAGCTGGTAACCATGATCATTTTTGGACCAGCAACCACCACGAAGACCGCACTCTTCGCGAATATCCCCCCGAGCGGTGATCTTTGGTCAACGACGGGTCTGTGACGGTCCCTGATGGACTTTCGGCGGGCGGTCGCTCCCTGTGGTGCTCGCTCATTTCGGGCGCGTTGACGGCGCCTCAGTTGGTGCAGCTTGAGGAGGCGTGTCGGGCGAAGGATCGGCTGGACAAGCTGGATCTGATCTTGCGTGGCGACGTCGACACGTGGGCGCATTTGACGCATCGGCTGATGACGCAGGACTACGAGTTGCGGATCGATGATGCCTTGTCTAAGGCGAACGCGACGGCGGCCAATCTGCGGCAACTCCTCGCTGTGATCCCGGTCGAGGCGAAGAAACCCGAGGCGAAGAATGTCGCAGACGAGATCGCGAAGCGTCGTGCTGAGAGGGAGTCAGCAGCCGCGGGTAAGTCTCGCACCGCCAAGCGTCAGTAATGACTTCGAGGACGCGGTTGATCTGGCGGCGGGCTACGGGCTGGTCGCTGATGAGTGGCAAGAGGATGTTCTTGAGGGCTGGCTAGGTCGCAGTCCTGCCGGGAAGTGGGCTGCTCCGAGATGCGGGTTGGCTGTTCCTCGGCAGAACGGGAAGAACGGTTGCCTGGAGATCCGGGAACTGTTCGGCATGGTCATCCTCGGCGAGAAGTTCCTCCACACCGCGCACGAGGTGAAGACGGCGCGCAAGGCGTTTCTGCGGTTGTGCGGGTTCTTCGAGAACGAGCGTAAGTTCCCTGAGCTTGCGGCGATGGTCAAGGAGATCCGCAAGACCAACGGCCAGGAAGCGATCGTCCTGGACAACGGCGGGTCGGTCGAGTTCGTTGCCCGGTCGAAGGGGTCGGGTCGTGGGTTCACGGTCGATGTGCTGGTCTGTGACGAGTCGCAGGAGTTGACCGATGAACAGTTGGCGGCACTGCTGCCAACGATCTCGTCAGCACCCTTGGGTAACCCTCAACTGATCCTGACCGGTACACCGCCGTCGCCGAACATGGGTGGCGAGGTGTTCACCCGCATGCGGACGGCTGGGGTCAAAGGCACCGATAACCGGCTGTGTTGGAAAGAGTGGTCACTGGTTCCAGGCGACGACTTAAACGATCGAGCGAACTGGGCGAAGGTCAACCCGTCGCTCGGTGGCCGGCTAACCGTCGAAGCGATCATTGACGAACGGTCGGCTATGGATGATGCGACCTTCGGCCGTGAACGTGGCGGTATATGGGAAGACGAAGACGCGAACGGGTCAGCTATCCCGGCGACCGCGTGGGCTGACCGGCTCGATGCGGACTCAGAGATCGTCGGGTCACCTGTGTTCGCGCTCGACGTGTCACCGATGATGACCCACTCGGCGATTCTGTTCGCTGGGCACCGCGCTGATGGCGACGTGCACGGCGAGATCCTGCACCGTGAAGGGCAACCACCGGGCGAACTGGACTACAGGCTCGGGACTGACTGGGTTGTCCCGGCAATGATCGATCTAAAGACGCGCGTGCCCGGATTGCGGGTGTCGATTATCAAGGGGTCGCAGGCGGAAACGCTGGTCCCGGAGCTTGAGGACGCGGGTATCCCGGTTGATCGGGTTGCGGTGTCTGAGTTCGCTGCCGCGTGTGGCTTGGTGTTCAAACTCGCGACGACGGGTGGCCTATGGCATATCGGGCAGCCGCAACTCACGGCAGCGGTGGCTGCGACGAAGTGGCGGGATGTCGGTGAGGGTGCTCAGGCGTGGGGCCGGAAGAAGTCCACGTCGGATATCACACCGTTCATTGCTTTCACGCTAGCCATTCATCAGGCGCAGAGCGCCAAATATGACGTTCTTGCCAGTTTCTACTAGGAGGTTCGATGCGTGACCTCGCCACGGACCTCCTAGAAATCGTGGGGCTCATCCTCCTTGTCGCTGCCGCGGCAACCTGGGCGTGGCAGGCCGTCGACCCGGGTGCCGGTCTCGCTGCCGGCGGGCTAGGGCTGCTGGGTGTGTCGGCTCTTCTGGTGAAGTTGGGTAAGTCATGAGTTTGCTGTTTCAGCGTGCGTGGGGTGGATTGACGGCTGAGCGGCTGGTCGCTGAGAACCGGAGCCTGAGGACGTCACGCACCCCGTTTGTGTCCCCAGATACGGCGATGCGGGCATCGGCGGTTTGGGCATGCCTACGGATGCGCTGCGACATGGTGTCGACCACACCCGTCGATTGTTACCGCAATATCGGCGGGGTACAGGTCAGCGTGCCACCGACGCCGTTTCTACTTGATCCCGGCGGAAAAAATCGGGGCGTCGAAGACTGGCTGTACGCCTCACAAATGGATTTGGACCGGTCCGGCAACGCCATTGGTGTGATCCTCGCCCGCGACGGGCAGGGCTATCCCTCGGTGGTCGAACTCGCTGCGGCAGATAAGGTCGGCATTCTCGGCAAGGGCGACACGATCACACAATTTCGGATCAATAAGACGCTGTATGAGCCGGGCGATGTGTGGCACGAGCGGCAGTACGTCGTCCCCGGCATCCCGTTAGGGCTGTCGCCGGTGGCACACGCGGCATGGTCTCTCGGCAATTACCTGTCCGCGCAAGAGTTTGTGTCGGCATGGTTCAACGGCGGCGGCGCCACTATGCCGTCGGGGCATTTGAAAAACACCGGCAAAACGTTGCTGGAAGAGGAAGCGCAGAAGATTAAGTCGCGGTTCCGGGCATCGGTAGCTTCCGGTGACGTTTTTGTCTCCGGTAACGACTGGGAGTTCACTCCCGTATCGGTCTCGGGACAGGGGGCGGCGTTCCTGGACACGATGCAGTACGGGGTGAGCGATATCGCCCGGTTCTTCGGTCTGCCCGGCGACCTGATCGACGCGGTCACCACTAAAGGCACCATCACCTACGCCAACGTGATCCAACGCAACTTGCAGGCTCTGGTCTGGTATCTGCAGCCCGTGTTTGAACGCCGCGAGGCGGCGCTGTCGCGGGCGATGCCGAAGCCGCGGTTTGTGAAGTTCAAAACCGATTCGATCCTTCGGATGGACCCGCAAACCAGAGGCGATGTGTTGAACGCCGCGATCACATCGAAGCGACTTGCACCGTCCGAGGCTCGTGCGGCTGACAACCTGCCGCCATTTACCCCCGAACAAATACAAGAATTCCACGACCTCGGCATCGTCGCACCGGCACCCGCCGCGAACACTCCAACGGAAGGGCTGGTCGCATGAACACCTTCAAGGAAGCCGCACTGGCGCGGTCCGCAGGTATGAGAGCCCGTGCGGACCGTCCGAGCCAACGATCTCGCGACGAGACCAGTCGAGCCAATCGAACACCTGCTCTGCGGGTTAAGGATCTGCACCTTCGCGAGTCGGGCCCTGACAGTCAAGTCACCGGTTTCACTGGCTATGCCTCGGTCACATCCCAGGGCTACACGATGTGGGACATGTTCGGTGAGTACACCGAAGTAGTCACCAACGGCGCCTTCAAGCAGACCCTTTCCACGCCCGATCTCGACGTGCCGCTGGTTTTGCAGCACGATTCGTTGCGACGGATCGCCCGTACGACTAACGGGACATTGCGCCTATCCGAGGATGACATCGGCCTGCTCGTCGATGCTGACCTCGACCCTGCTGACTTGGACGTCGCATACATCACCCCGAAGATGCGCGCGGGTCTTATCGACGAAATGTCGTTCATGTTCCGCATCACTGAGGGGCAATGGTCCGATGACTGGACCGAATTCCATATCAACGCCGTCGATATCAACCGCGGCGATGTGGCGATCGTCGGATACGGCGCGAGCCCTCTCACGTCAGCGTCGGTGCGCGAACCGGCACCGGCCCTCAAAACCCCCGCGCGCGTCATCGTCACCGATGACGACGTGCGGCTGCGGGTCCTCAGATAGGACACCGCACCACTCCCTGTAGCTCCGCGTAAAGAACCCCGCGTCGCGCCAAGTGCCTGGCCTGGGGTCACTGCCTGCTGCCTGTCAGGGGCCAACCAACCCAACTGCGCCCACTTGAATCGTGGGAGAAAGGGCGATGTCATCATGACGCTCGCTCAGCTCATCGCGCAGCTCCGGGGCCAGATGGCCACCAAATTGGAGCAGCGCAACACTCACGCCAGCGAACTGGCAACCCTACGTTCGGCCGAGACCGTAGACGAAGAGAAAGTCAGCGAACTACGGGCCGCGAAAGACGCCATCGACACCGAACTGGATGTACTCGAATCACGGGTAGCGGAACTGCTTGTCGAGCAGGCCCGTGACGACGCCGCTGACCGGCTGTCCCGCGAGGTGCACCCCACCGGCGCCGCACGCCCCGCCTACGACGAGGTAGCCCGGACCGGCTCGGAGGAACGCACCTACGCCCCCCATAAGGAGCGAGGCTTCGATCAGTCCCGAGGTGTCCTGCGCGCAGGCTCCAAGGCTGGCGGACAATTCGAGCGTGACGTTGCGGGGATGTTCTTCCACGACCCGCAGGCGATCGAACGAATTCAGCGCCACATGGCTGAGGAGCGTGTCGAGCGTGGCGAGTGGTTGGCGCGTGCGGCCGGCACGGGTGCGTTCGCTGGTCTAACCGTCCCCCAGTACCTCACTGACCTGTATGCGCCGGCCACAGCCGCTCTGCGGCCGTTCGCTGACGCCTGCAACCAGCATGAGCTACCGGCTTCCGGTATGACGGTCAACATCTCCCGGATCACGACCGCTACATCGGTGGCCAACCAGGCGTCTGAGAACACTGCGGTGTCGGAAACCAATATCGATGACACGCTGCTGACCATCAACGTCCAGACCGGTGCGGGTCAACAGACCCTTTCTCGGCAGGCGCTTGAACGTGGCACCGGAGTTGAGCCAGTTGTCCTGGACGACCTGTTCCGCCGGTACGCGACGAACGTCGACTCGACCCTGTTGAACCAGGCGACCACCGGTTTGGCTGCGTCTTCGACGTACGTGCCGTACGTGTCGGCGGCACCGAAGGGCGTCGAATACTACCCGATCACGCTCCAGGCGCTGTCCAACGTCGAGGGCGCGATGCTCGACATGGCGTCAGGCGACAACCTGGTGATCATGCACTCACGTCGGTGGTACTGGCTGCAAAACGGTCTGAGTTCGACGTGGCCGTTGATGGCGCAGCCAGGAATCGCGGCGCAAATGTTCGCCAGTAACAACGCTGTCAAGTACAACCAGGGTGTTCGTGGCGTTCTCCCGAACGGAACTCCCGTGATCGTGGACAACAACGTGACGACGGCGGCATTGGCCGCCGCCACCACTGGCGGTACCCAGGATCAAACCTACGTGGTGGATCAGAAGGAATGCCACCTGTGGGAGGACCCCTCAGCGCCGCTGTTCATCCGCGCTGAGCAGCCTTCCGCTGCATCACTGGGTGTGCTGCTGGTCGTGTACGGCTACTACGCCTATACGTTCAGCCGGTACGCGCAGTCGCAGGTCATCGCCGGAACTGGATGCGTCACTCCTGCATTCACTGGCGTGTAGCAAGTCCGTGGGGCGGCGCGTTCGCGTGCTGCCCCACGGCACAAATCGAAGGAGATAAGCCACATGTCTGACCCCACTTCGGCTGTCGAACCGAGCGAGGCATTGCGCAAACAACTGGGATCGGACGCAGGTCCGTTCCCGAGCCCAGACCAAGAACGCGCAGCACAGAAGAGACGAGCGGCGGCCGGTATTAAGCAGGGCGGCCAGGCGAAGCCGCCTGTTGAGCGGACTTCGGACGTGTCCAAAAAGCAAAAGACCTGACCTAGCGTTTCCGCGATCATGAGAGGCGACACGGCATGATCGACCTAGGCGACCCGCTACCAGATTTAGCTATCAAGGTCACCGATAGCGCGGGCCTACCCGCTGATGCCGGCTCTGTGACCCTCACTGTTACTCTGCCGGATGGGACGACCAGCACCCCGACTGTCGCCCACGACGGCGTAGGTGCCTATTCGGCGGTCCAAATGGCGACCGTGCCAGGTCGCTACCTGATCTCGTGGGTGGCAGCAGCGCCGAATGCTTGCACCTTCAAAGATGTACGTGATGTTGCATCGGCTGACCCAGCGTTCCTGTTCAGTCTCGAGGACGCCCGGCAGATGTTGCAGCTTCCCGCTGCCGACACGGCCAAGGATGAACTGATCCGCACCTACATCGGGGCCGTGACCGTCGTCGTCGAATACGTGTGCGGCAAGCAGACGAGAACCTCCGTTACACAAACATACGACGGCGGTGCGGCAGGGATTCTGCTGCCGTCGAACCTGTTCAGTGTCGACACAGTCGTTGAGAACGACCTCACTCTGACGCCAAACCAGGACTACACCGTCGATCTGCGCTCGTGCATTCTCTACCGCGGCTCCCCGCTCGCGGTTTTCGCCTTCATACCTGGCATCCAAAACGTGACCGTCACCTTCACCAAGGGCAACACGGTCATCGCCCCCAACGTGCAGTTGGGCGCCGAAATGATCCTCCGGCATTTCTGGAACGGCAGCCAACAAGGGCTAAGACCCCAGTTCGGCACGCCAGACACATCAACCGGCCAAAACACGAAAATTCTGGGCTACCTCATCCCGAATGCGGCGATGACGCTGCTGCAAGCCTCTCCCCGTCAACCAGGGTTCGCCTGATGACGCAATCTATTAAGGGCTGCATCGCGGGCATCTACACCGTGTGTCAAACACTGTACGCATCTTCTACCGACACTTCAGGTTCGCCCGTCCTCGTCTCCTACGGCCCGCCTGGCAATTACCAGCCTGGAGCGATCGTGGCAGTCGGCATGAATGTTCGGCAGCCGATCGGCCGCCCGACCATAGGTACGAACCGGTCGCGTGAAAAAACCGCTGAAATCGACATCATCGTTTCCGTGTTCGTTCCCGGAGCCGAGGTGGCCCAGCAGGTCGCCACCGAAGCGTGCGCAGACCTAGCCGAATTGCTCGACGGGTATTTCCGAGTCGCCCCTCAAGAAACCCTTTCAGGTGCGTGTCGTGAGGCGTGGCTTTCCGACATCAGCGGGCCGATACCGACCGTCGCTGTTGATCCCGAAAGCGGCGCTGTAACCGGCAGGGTCGCCGAAGCGACGGCCACTATCACCGCTCGAATCCGCTACTAACAACCAACCCCGAAAGGCAGCCGACTGTTGTTCGGCTCCTTTGTCATGCCCTGGAGGCGACCGTGCCCAAGCTCCGCAATATCAATCCGCTCGGCGCGGTGGATCTCCCGTTGATCGGACGGTCACTGGAAGCCGGCGAGGAATTCGACTGCACCGCCGAGCAGGCCAAGCACCTGCTGGAGCAGGCCGGCAACTACCAACTCGCGACCGAGAAGAAGCCGAGCACGCCCCGCGAGAAGGCGGCACCCAAACCGCCGGCGGATGAACCGAAAACCAGCGACCCGACTGACACGGACGGCGGTGCCAACTAGTGGCCACTACACAGGACTCCAGCCTCGGCTTCATCGAGGAAGTCACCTACAAAACCAACCCTGGTGCGGTGACTCGATGGGTTGAGTTCACTGATGAGTCGCTGGACTGGGACAAGAACGTCAAGCAGGGCAAAGGCCTGCGGGTGGGTGGGCGTGTTGCGCGCTCAGCTCGCCGCGTTGTTCCAACCGCGCAAGGCGGCGGGGACATCACGATGGAAGCCACCTCCAAGAGCATGGGCTTGCTGTGGAAGTGGGCGCTGGGTTCGGGGACATCGACCCTGGTGTCCGGCAGCACCTATCAGCAGGTTTTCACCCTCGGTGATACCCCGGCGTCGTTCGTGTGCCAGAAGGGCACCGTTGAGGCCGGCGGCACTGTCGATGCCCAGACCTACCTCGGCTGCATGATCGATTCGTGGGAGTTTGATTTCACCAACGCTGACATTGCGATGGTGAAGTTCACGATCGACGCGGCTGATGTGGGTACGGCTACCGGCTACGCCGCCCCGTCCTACGCGGCGACCCCGAACCTGTTTCATTTCGCCAACGCGACCCTGTCCACCGGAACATTAACGGCCCCGACGGCCACCGCGCTTGGGTCGGCTGTCACTTCGGTCGCTGATGTTCGTGGCGGCACCATCTCGGTCAACAACAACCTGACCGATGACCGGTTCAACATCGGCGGTGGGGGACGCAAAGCGAAACCCACCGTGGGGTTGCGTGAGATCACCGGCAAGCTCGACATCGAATACGACTCGACCACGTTCCGTGACGCGGTGCTTGCCGAGACGCCGATGGCGTTGGTGCTCACGTACACCGCTGGTGCGTTGAGCACCGGCAACGAGACGTTGCAGATCATCATCCCCGAGATCAAGTTCGAAAGTGAACTGCCGAAGGTCAACGGGACCGACCTGATCATTCAGTCGATGTCGTTCACCGGACTGGACAACCTCACCGCGGCGCAGCCGATCTGGGTTGTGACCCGCACTGCGGACGCTGCCCTGTAGTGGACCAGTACGAGGTTGACACGTCGCAGTATCAGCGTCTCGCTGGCCGGCTGCGCACGATCGACGGTGACGTCAAAAAGCAGGTCAATGCCTCCCTTCGCAGGGTCGCTACACCGGTCGGTAAAGACGTAGCGGTCACCGCTGGCTCCGTACTCCCACGCCGTGGGGGTTTCGGGTACGAGGTGGCGGGTGCTCGTCCCGGAGTCACCGCAAGCACGGACAAGGTTTCGATCCGGTTCAACGTGCGGCAACGCTGGTATCTCGCGCAGATCGATGAAGGCGTGTTGAAGCATCCCGTTTTCGGTCGACCCAAGTCGACAGTCACCCAGCATGTGAGACCCGGATCTTTCCGGCGTCCGTTCGAAGCCGCTGCACCGAAGGTGCGGCAGGAAGTGTTGAGCGGCCTTAGTGAGCTGCTCGACGGTCTCGGCAAGTAGCCGACCAACTCCCGGGGGAACCAATGAAATTCAAGATCGAAAATCGGGTGTACAACGCCGCGTCAATAGACGAGCTGTCCCTGAAAGACATCCTGCAACTGGAATCCGAAACGACCGCCCTCGGACGGCCACTACGGATGAACGACTTCAAGGTCATGAGCGAGGAAATCGACGCACTCAAGACTGACGCCGAGAAGCAGGCCCACCCGGACGCTCCATGGGTCCTCGCTGTCACCATCTGGGCGTCACGCCGTGAACAGGGCGAAACCATGACGTTCGGGGACGCGATCGATTTCCCGTTGAAACAACTGACCTTCCTGCCTGAACCGCAGGACCACAAGGTGAAGGTAAACCCTACGAAGGCCCGGCCCCGCAAGGGTTCCAGTCGGGCCGCAAACAGCCAACACGACGACCAGGCCTAACCGACGACGGTGACCTCCGTGAAGGGGTCTACAAGCGTCTCACCACCGTCTGCCACCTGTGGCCATCGATCAGCCCCCACGGCCCGGAAGTACCGAACTCCGTGTGGAACCTGCCCTACGGGGTCTGGGTTAACGGGTTCGCCCCAGCCGCTGACGCGCACATAGCCGCGATGAAGAAAGCCAACAATCCGAGGGGAAAGAGCCGATGAGCGACCTGACCCTGAAGATGCTGTTGTTCGGTGAGGATCGGACCGCGTCCCGCTCTTTGAAGTCGCTCGGTGACAACGCTGACAGCACCGGTAAGCACCTGTCCGGTGTCGGAACCTCCGCGGTCGCGATGGGGGCCGCTATCGGCACGATGGCCGCGCAGGGCGCGACCGCGCTGCTTCGCATGGGCGGGTCGGCGATCAAGTCGGGTGTGCAGACCGCCGCCGCGATGGAGCAGGCCAACATTTCGTTCACCACACTCCTCGGCTCAGGCAAGCAAGCTCAAACGTTCCTAGGTGACTTGTCCAAGTTCGCCGCAGCGACACCGTTCGAACTGCCCGGGCTCGTGGACGCTTCCCGGCAACTGTTGGGTGCGGGGGCGGCAGCGAAGGACGTCATCCCGACGCTGACCGCGTTCGGTGACGCGTCCGGCGCGCTCGGGTTGACCCAGGATCAGTTCAACCACATCATGCTGGCCACCACACAAGCCATGTCCGCGGGGACGTTGCACGCCGGTGACCTGCTGCAAATGACTGAGGCCGGTCTGCCGGTGTGGAAGCTGATGTCCGAAGCGCTCGGCAAGCCCGTCTCCACGTTGAAGGCCATGTCCGAAAAAGGGCAACTGCTGTCCAAGGACGTCCTGCCGAAGCTGCAAGCGCAGATGGAGAAAGACTACGGCGGCGCGATGGGTAAGCAGTCCCAGACCCTGTCCGGTCTGTGGTCGACCCTGATGGACACGTTCAACCAGGGCATGGCCAAAGCGATCATTCCGATGGAACCGATGCTCCGATCGCTCATCCCCAAAGCCGCGAACGTGATGGGCACCGCCCTCACATCGCTCGGTACGGGTGCGTCGCAGTTCTTCGGTGGGCTCAGCGGAAACGTGAAACGGATGAACCAATCCGACCGGCCCAAACTCGAACTGTTCGGTCTCGGGATTCGGGCCATGGGTCAAGCCTTTCAAGACGGCGGGGTCACCTCGAAGGGCTTCATCGGTGTGATGGAGCGAATCGGTGTTGTGCTTCGCCAGGTAGCCGGTGTGGTGCAGGGTGCCCTGAAGCAGGCCATGACCTGGATACGGACCAACGGACCGAAGATTTTCAGCGGCTTGCTGACGTCCGTAGAAAACCTCGCCAGTGTGGCACTACCCCTGGTGATTCAGGCGTGGGAGGCATTCCGGAAGCCCCTCCAGACGGTTATGCAGTTCATCATCAACACTGCGCTGCCCGCGATTACGGCTTTCACGGGCTGGCTTGAAAGATACGGATCGATAATCCGTATCGCCGCTGTCGGCATCGGCGCGGTCGTTATTGCGATGAAGGCATGGGCGCTTGCGCAGTGGCTGATAACCGCCGCTACCGGAGCATGGACAACCGCTCAGCTCGCACTAGACGCAGCTATGGCCGCGAACCCGATTGGCCTGATCGTCCTGGCCGTGATCGGACTGGTCGCTGCTTTCGTCTACGCATACAAGAACTCCGAGACTTTCCGCAACATCGTCAATGGCGCGTTCACTGCGGTGAAGAACGTGATCATGGGTGTGTTCAACTGGGTGAAGTCGAACTGGCCGTACCTGCTTGGCATCCTGATCGGGCCGTTCGGTCTCGCTGTGGCCGTGATCTATAAGCACTGGTCCTCGATCAGGCAGGGCGCTACCGATGTGAAGAATTGGATCGTCGGCGCGTTCAACAGCGTGGTCAGCTTTATCACTGGGCTCGGCCCTCGGATGCTTACCGCCGGTAAGGGGTTCATGAAGTCCCTGTGGGACGGAATCCGCTCGGGTGTCGGCAACGTGGGTGGGTTCGTAGCTGACCTCGGCTCAGCGATCCGTAACGGAGTGAATGGGCTGCTTCATCTGCCCATCCATATCCCTGTCATCGACACACACATTCCAGGTGTCGGCAAAGTTGGTGGAGAAACCCTGATCCCCGCTCTGGCGAAGGGCGGCATCGTCACGTCACCGACGCTAGCGATGGTCGGCGAGGCGGGACCAGAGGCTGTTATTCCGTTGAATCGGGCCAAGGCTGGTTTCGGCGGGGGTGACATCACGATTCAGGTGAGTGGTGCGCTTGATCCGACCGCTGTGGGCCGTCAGATCGCTGGGATTCTGGAGCAGTACGTGGGTCGCGGTAACCGGATCGTCGGGGTAACCACGTAATGGCGCTCCCTGCTGGTGGTGTGGTTGAGATTCGTGACCTGGTCACGCCGGGTGTGTGGACCGATGTCACCCAGTACCTGGATAAGGACGCGTTCACGATCCACTTCGGTCGCACGTCGCCGTACGCGGCATCGTCAGCGGCTACTCTCTCGGGTCTCCGGTTGAACAACACGGATAGCCGGTTCACCCCGAAATCTCAAGTCCTCACTGATGGAACACCTAATCCCTACTACCCGAACCTGGTTCCCCGGAGATTGATCCGCTACCGGAACACCCCAGCGGGGACTCGTTTCACGGGGGAGATCCAGGGCTGGCCACCGTCGATCGATTCGAACGGCACAGCGTGGGTGATGATCACCGCGACGGATGTGATGCGGCGACTATCGGCCATCACATTGAACAGTCCGGTGTTGCAGGATCAACTAGCGGATCTTCCGGTGGCGTTGTGGCCGCTGAATGATGCGGTGGGCAGCACCATAGCTGCGCCACGCGTGGGTGGAACACCGTTGTTGCAGCCCAGTGGTACTGCGGTCGGCTTCCCCACCCCAGGCTCCACTGGCATCGGAACATTCGGCTTCCCGGGCCTCGGTTCGACCGAAAACGGCACCAGCTTAAACATCACCCCAACCAAGTCGCTGATAGCCACGAATCTGCCTGCGATGTCGGCCTACACGGTCGAAATGTGGGCGTACTTCACAGCTTTGCCGTCAAACTTCGTGGACTTCCTGGTTCTAGAGCAGCCCGACGGCACTCCATTGATGAAGATTCTCATCGACAGTTTCGGGAACATAACTGTCGGGGCAAGTAGCATCAGTGTCTCCGTAGGGTTTTGGACCTATTTGGGATTCACCGTCGACACCGGCGGAAGCGCCACCATCTATGCCGGCGCCGGCAGTCTGTCTGACACTGCCCTCGCTGCGCCAGCAGGTTCCCGTCTTAGGGTGGGCGATGCGTACAACTATGCGACATCGAACCTCAACGTCAACATCGCATATGTAGCCATCTACCCAACGCAACTATCATCCGCCCGGATATTCAGCCATATCAGCGCAGCGGCATTCTCGGGCGGCACCACGGGCGCCTACATTCAGCGGCTGCTCGCTGCCAACGGCTACACCTCAGCCGACTGGAGCGTTGATACCGGCGTAGCCACCGTCAATAGTTACCCGCAGTCGGACAAGTCACTTCTCACGGCTTGCCAGGACATGGCCGTTACGGAGGGCGGCGGGTCCGCGTTCTATGTCAGCCCGAATGGAAAATTTCGGTTCGCTGACCGGAATTTCAGAATCCCGGGCAGCCCTGTCCTGACGGTCACCATTGAATCTGACGATCTGGGTGATTCGTACTCCCCGACTTTCGACGATCAAACCTTGATCAACTCCAGCACCGTTACCCGGTCATCTGTATCGGGCACGCTATCCACCCAGACCTACGCCGACGTGGCCAGTGTGGCGCTGTACCAGCGGTCCGATGATTCGGTCACGACTTACACGAGCACCGATGATGATGCGTTGCATCTGGCGCAGTCGCGGGTGGCCCAGAACTCTCAGCCGGGGTTCCGGTTACCGCAGATCGTCATTGATCTGATGACCGCACAGAACAGCCTCTACGCGTCGCTGGCCAACCTTCAGATCGGTTCCCGGATTCGGGTCACCAACCTGAAGCAAGGGTTTGCCCCAGCTACGCAGATTGACTGCTATGTGGAGGGTTGGACGGAGACTGTCGGCCCGGATCAGTACACGTTCGCGATCGATGCCAGCCCAGCGGACAACCCACCGGATGCCGTGTGGGAAGACGCGACCTACGGTCGTTGGCAGGCAGAGGCGTCAACGCTGAACACCACGATAACGAACAGCGGAACAACCGTGGTGATCGCCACTTCGTCTGGGCCGACTTGGTCTACAGCATCAGGTGATTACCCGATGCTGATCAAGATTAATGAAGAGATCCTGCAACTCAACGGTGTGCCGGGTGGTTCTACGTCACCACAAACCTGGACCGGTGTTACACGCGGTGTCAGCGGGACCACTGCGGCTGCGCAATCCAGCGGGTCAACTGTCGATGTCTATCCCACGGTGACGTGGACACTGTGAGGGGCCTCTAATGCCGTTACCTTCTTCTCCATCGGTCGGAACGAAGATCACCGCTGCCTGGGGCTCGTCGCTACTGTCCAGCCTGCCGGGCAAGATGATGGGCTTCACGTCCACGTTGACCTCGGCCACATCGTCCGGGACGAACGGGACTACAGAGGCGCTGCTCGCCGGGTCTCTGTTGACGGTGACGAACGTCGAAGCCGGCCGGTATTACACGGTGACCTTCGGCTGCAAGTTCGTTGTGTCGGTCGCGAACACCACCGCTCTCGCAATCGTCCATGCATCCCAGTCGACGATCACGACAGCCTCACCGTCGATCTACATCGCGCAGCAGCCCGTGGCCGCGACTGCCGGAAATCAGCAGGAGCAGACGTTCACGTGCGCGTGGGTTCCAGGCGCGTCCGGGACGTGGAACCTCCAACTGGGCGTGAAGTCGGCCGCCGGGACAGGCAACTCGCAGATCACGAACGGCAACGACGGGGTGTTCCTGTTCGTCCAGACCGCCTGACATGAAAGGAACCCGATGGATGCAGTGAATGGGGCGCAGGTTGTTGCCGTTGTCCTCGTCATCATCGCGGCTCTGGCCAGTGCTGTCGCGTTCTTCAAAGCCAACTACGCCAAGGCCCAGATCGTCGCGCTACGCGGTGACCGTGATGACCAGGCCGCTCGGCTGGAACGGCAAGACCAGGAATTGAAAGAGATGCGGGCCGAACTATTGGCCGAGCGGACCGCCCGGCAGGCCCTGGAGAAAGTGGTCACCGGCCGGGATCTGCTCGAGGAGTTGCGGACCGAACTGACCCACCATCACACCGCCGCTATGCAAGGCCTCTCGGGGGTTCATAACACGATGGAACAAGTCGTTGAAGTGCTTGAAGCGGTCAGGGTGAAGGTCGCGGCATGACCGAGGTCAGGAATAGGCGGGTAGAGAAGGCCGGTCAGATGGTCCACGCCTCACTGGTCGCGTTGGCTGTCGCTGTCGCGGTCGCGTTGGCGTTCATCGTGTTGGCGCAGGGCTACCAGTTGCAGAAACTCGGCGGTGTCGCTGCGGATACGAAACGTAACAGTGACCGCCTGGTCGATTGCACGACCCCTGGCGGGAAGTGTTATGAGCAAGGCCGGTCGGCTACCTCGGGGGCGGTGGGGACGATCAACCGGATCACGATCGCTGCCGTCTACTGCTCGGGGAAGCTCGGCCTGTCGGCGACCATCGGCGATCTGACGGCGTGCGTCACGGCGCAAACCAAATGAGAGGGATCTGATGGTCTGGATGGGCGATGGCCAGTACCGCATGGCGGCAGCGTTGATCACGCTGTTCAACGAGCTGCGCCAGCAGTACCCGAGCAGCGGGTGGCAGGACTCGGCCCAGACGGGCACGATCGGTGACGCCGCGCACCGTGGCGAGGGCTCGGCGTCGGATCACAATCCGTGGCTGAATAACACGGTCCGCGCGCTGGATGTGGCTGCGAATGTGCCTGGTTGCCCACCCGGTGAAGCGCTGTTCCAGATGGTGAACCGCATGTACGCGGCCCGCGACCCGCGGGTCTATCCGAACGGTTACGCGATCTACAACGGCCGGATCACCGACTGGGACAACCCCGGCGGCTACCACGCCCAGCAGGGCGACCCGCACCTGTATCACGTGCATATCTCGGTCAGCCAGAACCCGGCTGGCTACAACTCAACCGCTCCGTGGCCGCTCGGTGAGTCGGCTCTCGGCAGCGGTACCCCGATCACGTCCCAGGAGGACGACATGACACCAGAACAGGCCGCGCAACTCGCGCGGATCGACACCTTCGTTTCCGGCATCGGTGTCCACGGCACCGGCACTGGCGCGGCTGTGGTCAACGCCGCCGCTGTGAAGGCCAACGCCGCCGCTGTGCTCACCGGTCAGGTACTGGCCCTTGTCAGCAAGCAGCAACCGGTCACGGTCGACGTTGACACGGATGCCGTCGCAGCGGCCATCGCTGATTCCCTCGACGACGACCTTGCGGCCAAGGTCGCTGACGTTCTCGCCGCCCGCCTCAAGGCATAGGAGCGTGTCGATGCTAACGAAACTGAAGGCGCTGCTCGTGAAACTGTGGGCGATCGACCTCGTGAAACGTGCCGCGCATACGTTCTGGCAGGCGTTCGCTGGTGTCCTGATCGCGTTCGTTGTCGGTGGGGGTCTGGACTTCGCGCACCTGCCCAGCTTCTCCCTGGTCTACAAGGTGGTCCTCGCGGCGGTTGTGGCTGGTATCGGCGCGGTCCTGTCGCTGGCCAAAACGTACTTCACGGGCAAGGCCACTGCCTGACCTTCCGTCCCCTTCTCGGACCGGTTCGAATCCTCGGACCGGTTTTTTCATGCCGTCTCGGCACACAAAGGAGTAAAGAAATGGCTCGTTATTCCACTCAGGCTGTGTCGCAGACCGCGCAGCTCGCTGGTGTCAACTCGACCACCACCGTCAACGGCTACATCGGCTATTGGGGTGGGTCTGCTACGTCCGGTTTCCGGTTGCGCCGGTTGAAGCTCGGTGTACGTACCACTACCGCTGTGGTGCCGACATCGCAGCAGATCACGGTCGCGATCTACCGGCAGACCGTCGCGCCCGCCGGCACTGGCTTGGCCGCTGCTGTGTTGGGTCAGCCGTTGGAGACGTGGACCCCGCAGACCGACCCGACCACGGGTCTGATCGTGACCACGGCGACCACCATCGGCACGACCGGCCCCACGTTGGCCACGAACCCAATCGACACGCTCACCTTCAACTCCCAGTCCTACCTCGATGTGCCGTATGACTACATCGAGGAGATGGTGTGCGCGATCGGCACCGCCAACGGTCTGGCGTTCGTCAACATCGGCAACACGCTCCCGGCTGGGCATTTCATCACCCTGACCCCGACTGTCGAGGTCTGAGGTTATGCGTTCGCGGTGGGCAGCGGGCCGTGGTGTCCTCATCGCAACCGCTGGGATGGCCTTGGTAGCCGGTGGCGTGTCCTACACGGTCATCGCCACCGCGAACGCTGACACGACCTCGATCACGTGCACGAGAACCGATGACGGCACAACCGATGTGACGTCCTGCCCATCGAACCGAGTGACGGCCACGGTCACAGCGGCCGGCCCGACTGTCACCCAGACGGTCACGGCCACCGCGAGCAGCACCGCGAGCAGCTCGATCCCGGCATCGTCGAGCCCGTCGCCGACACCCACCCCGACACCCACGGCTACGGTCGTGCCGGCCGGATACCCGAACGCCAGCAACACCGGTGTGCCAGCGGGGACGGTCCTCACGAAACGCGGATCGCTCAAGGTCACCGCATCCAACTCGACCTACCAAAACCTGGAGATCGACGGCTGCGTGACCTTCGGCTCGGGCGTGGCCAACGTCGTTTTCCGCAACGTCCTTTTCAAGTCGGATGGCTGCTACTGGCTCCTGCTCAACGACGTCGGGGCGACCGGCATTCAGGTCATCGATTCGGAGTTCGACTCTCTGAATAACCCGAAGGCCGACGCCGGGCTCAACGGCTCGAACATCACCCTGACCC
>Ga0268264_10000947_pt1 | contig 29977 bp, 20 predicted proteins | sample KBSSwiS32_FD_190357 | JGI IMG/M metagenome (GOLD analysis project Ga0268264, IMG submission 190357) | Switchgrass rhizosphere microbial communities from Kellogg Biological Station, Michigan, USA - KBS Switchgrass S3-2 (SPAdes) (version 2) | ecosystem: Host-associated > Plants > Roots >...
CGCTACCGCGCCGGAATTGAGAGAGCTGTCGTGACGTTCGCGCAGCCTCTACCCATTGGCCGTCCCGACCTCGAATGGCCGGCTCCGCCGGCCCTGAAATCGTGGACCAACCCGCCCGAAGTACGCATGCTGACCATCGACGACGTTGACATATATGTCCAGTGCCGGATGCAGTCACTGCAGAGGCGGGCCACGAAGAAAGGGTGCGCTGTTCACCTTCGAAGCTTCCTCCGATGTCTGCACGACAGCGGTCGGACACAGGATCTGGATGGATCTTTCCAAAAGGGCACTCGTGGCGTGGATGAAGGAACGCCATCGGCACTGCGCGTTAGATCGGGTCGAAGAGCGCGCAAAGATGGCGGATCGGTTCCTCGATTGGCTGAAGAGGAACCGATACCTCTCCAGTAACTCGTTCGAAGAGTTGCGTGGCCAGTACGGTGGGCGTTTGGCACCCATTGTGCGCGCCCTGTTGAGTCACGATCCAACGACTGCGCTAGAGAAATTACGTCCATTGCCGATGTTCGCAAGCACCCTTGGACCGTTGATGCGCGAGCATCTGAACATGATACGTTCATTGGGCTACCGACATGAAGATGCTGAGGGCATGTTGCGTCGGTTCGATCGGTTCCTACAGGGCCGACCCGATCTCATCGGCAAGCCTTTACCCCAGCTGATTGAGGCGTGGCTTCGAGCCGGCACCACATTGCACCATGCGCTCGAGGCTCAGCGATGCGCGCGGATGCTCTCAAAAGCCCAGGCCCGTCACGACCCGACCGTCGCCATCATACGGAGCGATCCGCAGTTGCGACGACGATGGCGAGCGTCGCTTCGCCGCCCCTACATTTACACAGAACAGGAAGTGACCCAATTGCTGTCGACAGCACGACGGCTTCCTTCGCGCGTTTATCCTCTTCGGCCGTGGTCGGCTTACACCATGCTGTTGCTGGCCTACTGCGCCGGATTACGCATCCAAGAAGTCGCGAACTTCAACCTCGGTGATGTGGATCTGACGGACGGAACGCTTGAGATCCGCGACAGTAAGTTCTTCAGAAGCCGACGTTTACCGCTGCCCCACGGAGTGGTCAGTGCGCTGCGCGACTACATCGAGGAGCGTCGGAAGGTCGGTGCGCCGACAGCTCCGGAGGCGGGGCTGTTCTGGCACACGCTACGAAGCAAGCGATACTCGAAGAGAGCGGCCCAACAACTGCTCGTCACGGTGTTGAGGGGCTCGGGCCTTAAGTCGGTTGCGGTAGAACGGGCCCTCGAGTTCACGATATGCGCCACGCGATGGTGTGCAACAGAATGCTCAGTTGGTATCGACAGGGGATCAATCCCCAATCTCACCTGGCACACCTATCGACCTTCATGGGGCACACGGATATCCAATACGCGCTGACCTATCTGACGGTCACACCAGAACTCCTCCAACTTGCGAGCGAGCGCTTCAGACGACACGCCGCCCACGTCCTGGGCAATACGGAGGGTCCACGATGAAGCCGGCTTCCTTCCCCGATTTGTTGCACGACTTCTTCCACGAATGGCTGGGGCAACAACGAACCTCTCCCGTCACACCGTGATGTCCTATCGCGATACGTGGCGATTGTTCCTTCGGTTTGTCTCCGCACGCCAGCATCGTCCTATCGTAGCGTTGTCGCTACCCGATCTGGAGGCGCCCGTGGTGCTCGCGTTCCTACAATATCTCGAGCAGGAACGTAAGGTCTCGATCGGAACCCGCAATTGTCGCTTGTCCGCGCTACATGCGTTCTTCACCTATGTGGCCCAGAAAGAGCCCATGGCGCTTGCACAATGCGTGGCGATCGACCGCATCCCTACGAAGAAAACGAGCCATCCAGCGATGGCCTATCTGGAGGCCGATGAGGTAGAGACCATACTGAGGCAACCTAACCAATCGAAGCTCGTAGGCCAGCGCGACCATGCGCTGCTCGCGTTCCTCTACAACACGGGAGCTAGGATCCAGGAGGCCTTGGATGTTACGCCCGCGGCCCTCCGCCTTGATCCGCCTGCCCAAGTGGAGCTGTTCGGGAAAGGGCGCAAGGCCCGCCTCTGTCCACTGTGGCCTGAGACAGTGAATCTGATCAAGGCGCTCTTGAAGCGAAATCCACGTGAAAAGGACGAGAAGATCTTTGTTAATTGTTATGGCCGTCCACTGGGTCAGGTCGGAGTTCGATTTAAGCTGAACCAGTATGTTCAGCAGGCGGCAAGAACAATGCCGTCGCTCGCGAAGAAGAATATCAGCCCACACAGCTTCCGCCACGGCACGGGGGTAATGCTGGTCTCTGCTGGCACCGACGTCACTGTCATCCGCAGCATTTTGAATCATGAGCGGTTGGACACTACAAACATCTACGCGAGGGCGAATTTGGAAACAAAGCGGAAGGCTCTGGAGCAGGTAGCCGCAACGGCACGACCTGGAAAGCCACCACGATGGAAGAGAGATCCGGATCTCCTGAAATGGCTCGACTCGATGTAGAAATGCCGATCAACAATCAGAAGCTCGAAATACACGCTTCCCCAGGTGAATCAATTACATGCACCAGACCCTTTCCATTAGGGGTTCCTTTCCATATCCATGGATCGGACAAAAGCCGCCTTCGCCGACCAGTTGTTCGACGCGCCAGCAAAACAACTCGATCCGCGGCGTCAGCTGCAGCGCTTCCACCGGCACATCCGCGGAGAACGGATTGAACTTCAGCCCGTAGAGAGCCAGGAGTTTCTTGTTCATACGGGATCTCCTTCGTCATCAGGTTGTGGGTTTTGATCAGGATCATCGGGCAGGGATAGATAGGGAGGGGGCAAGCCGGTGGCCGCTTGCTGTGCCAGGTATTTCGACAACAGCGGCGCGATGAGCGCCTCGCGCTGTGAGTTCGTAATCGTCTCTGTGTTGGATGCGGTTCCTGCTCGCCCGGCAATCGGCTCGAGGGGTCGTCGTATCCCGCCAGAGTTGCGTGTTTTGTCCTGGGGGAACAGACGGCACAGGATCTGTTCGGTGCGCTCATCCACCAGATGCACCTGGGTCAGATCCCTTCCGGCGTAACGGACCTGCAGGTGTCTGAGGTGCCGGTAGCAGTTGGGAACCTCGAAGCGATGTGCTTCGATCACGACCGTGCCATCGCTCAGCCGTTGGGTTCGTCCCTCGGTCCGGGTGAAGGCCAGCCGCAAGGCGGCACCGTCCGGGCTCGCCCTGAGTACCTCGGGGCCGGCGAGGAAGCGTGCGAGCGGAGTCTGACCGGTCTGCGAGTGGATGGCGCGGTTATACCCATAGTCCGCCCAGGCGTCTACCAAGCACGCGGGGATCACAAACAGGCGGTCGATTGTTACCGCAAAGCCCTCGTGTTTATCTAATCTCAGCCGGACCGCGTGCCAGAACTCGAAGCCGCTTTCCAACGATTGATCGACGAGCTCGGCCCGCCTGCCGCCGATTGAAGTTCCCTGCCACTGACACCGATCACGCTCGCTGAGGCCACTCGCCCGAGCGGCCTCATTCTTTGTGATCAGAAACCCTCGGGATCTACTTCAACTTGCATGCTCGTACTCACGCCACTCGGCTACCTCGCGCTCCAGCTCCTTCAAGCGCGCTTACTTGCTGGCTGCTGAGATCTGTACAGGTTCACTCCTGCGAATCCAATTCTGCAGCGCCTGTGGTGCAAGCGATCTTGGGTGCGATAGAACAGCTCGCTTCCCAGCTCGATCCGCATTTCAAACTTGCCTCCGACCGCGAAACAAATGCAAAAGACTGCCCAATCCAAAAGACAGACATGCTTCCGCGTTCTCTAGAAAATGGATACAAACTTGATAAGCCACTGCACCAACGTGAATTGCCTGGTCGCAGCCACCTGTACTGTGTATGTATGTCCTGCGAACGCGGACGGTCACTATACTGCAACCACAGATACCGCCTTTCGTTCATTTGGGAAGAGATTCTGTTGACAGGGCGCTTGTAGAGTTGCAAGTTGCCTCCAGTCACTACTTGAGAAGGCCCAACCAGAGAATGGATTAGACGTGACCTGGCCGCACGTCCGGAGAATGTGTGCCGTCCTTGCCTGCGCAATGTGCTTCCGTTCGGTCTAAGACGCTTCCTTAGGCTGTCGTTCGCTCGCGGCGCAGTTGGGCTCTCGTTAAGCCATACATTGGCCCATTGCAGAGGTAGAGTCGATGGACCGACCAAATACCGATCGTACTATTAGCGCGGCAGCGAACCATGACGCCGGCGCATTCAACTCTCAGAAGGATTTTAATCCGAAGCTATTTCATTTCATTACGCTCAATCCGCAGCAGGTTTCGAACATCATTCGTACTATTCGGGGCGGAGCAGAGAATGTGCAGGATATATACCCCCTCTCTCCCCTTCAGGAAGGCATGCTTTTTCATCATTTACTGAACGGGGGAAGCGACACATACGTTCTGTCAACCCTACTCGAATTGCAGCCTCATGTGCAGATCGATGCGTTAACTAACGCATTCCAGAAAGTGATCGAGCGTCACGATATTCTGCGTAGCGCAGTGATATGGGAGGGACTGCCGCGTCCAGTGCAGGTCGTCTATCGTCAGGCGTCGTTGTCGATTGAGAAATTGGTGCTAGAACCAGATCGAGATCCGATGACTCAACTTCATGAACAGATGGGGCCAGAGCACCACGGAATAAATCTTCGCCAGGCGCCTTTGGCACGGCTGCTCGTGACGGCGGCCGATGACGGCCAACGGCGATATGCACTGCTGAAACTACATCATATGGTCTGCGACCACCAGTCATGGCATGTCATCATTGCAGAGACAATGGCGTGTCTTCAGGGCTGTGAGCAACAGCTACCCAGACCAGCGGGGTACCGCGACTATGTAGCACTGTCTCTAGCGCGCACAAATACACAAGATGCGGATGCGTTCTTCCGTCGGAAACTCGCAGAAGTCCGAGAGCCGACCGCGCCGTTTGGGGTAATGGAAGTGCATGGCGATGGCAGTCGGGTCGGAGAAGCCGCTCAAGCGTTGGAGCCTGAATTGGCGGGCCGCATTCGCACGCGGGCGCGGCGCTTGGGAGTGAGTGCAGCGAGATTGTTTCATGCTGCTTGGGGCCTGGTGGTGGCTCGCACTAGCGGGCAAGAAGACGTCGTGTATGGGACCGTGCTGTTGGCTGCGGACCGCAGGCGGGCACACGCGCCCTGCATGCTGGGTTTGTTCGTCAACACACTACCACTGAGGCTATCACTGCGAAACGTAACGACCAAAGAATTGGTGGAACAGACAGACAATGAGCTAAAAGAACTACTGAAGTACGAGCAAGCGCCGCTAACAATGGCGCAACGTTGCAGCGGCATTGTCGGGACCGCGCCACTATTCACGGCAGTTCTGAACTATCGACGTAGCTTAGGACACAGCGTAGTAGACACAAGGTCGGAAGCGGCGAATGCGGCCGGAGTCCGAGTGCTTGCTAATCAGTTTCGAACGAATTATCCGATCACGCTCGTCGTAGACGACTTGGGAGATGGATTTACGCTTACCGCGCAAACGGATTCGCGCATCGATGTAGATCGAACGCTGATTTACATGATCACGGCAGTGCGGTCCCTCGTGGAAGCATTGGAGCAGGCGCCGGAGAAGCAGGCCCTGACATTGTCGATCCTGCCCGAGAGCGAGCGTAACCAAATCGTCGAGTTGTACAATTCTCCGCGCAAACCCTATCCAGATGAGCGCCGAATCCACGAGTTGTTCGAAGTACAGGTGCGTCGCACTCCAGAAGCAATCGCTGTGGTTTGCGAGGGACAGTCACTCACCTATGCTGAACTAAATAGCCGGGCCAATAGGCTAGCGTGGTATCTGAAGGGTAACGGAGTTGGAGCAAATCATTTGGTGGGGATCTGCATTGAGCGCCGCCTGGAGATGATTGTGGGGTTGCTCGGGATACTCAAGGCAGGTGGCGCATATGTGCCGCTGGATCCGGCGTATCCGCCTGAACGGCTGGCGTACATGCTTCAAGATGCCGCGCCGCTATTGCTGTTAACTCAGGAGCGGTTGAGGAAAAGCTTGCCTTACACGGTGACCAAGACAATCGCACTGGACAGCGACTGGAAGGAAATCGAACTGCAGCCGGACTCAGATCCACCCGCTTCTGCGGCCGATGCAAACGCACGGCATCTGGCATACGTGATTTACACGTCGGGATCCACTGGACAGCCCAAAGGAGTGATGATCGAACATCGCAATGTGATCCGACTGTTTATCGCGACGAATCAATGGTTCAACTTCAATGAGCGGGATGTATGGACGCTATTCCACTCATTCGCTTTCGATTTTTCTGTGTGGGAGCTTTGGGGAGCACTGCTATACGGAGGGCGACTTGTGATCGTGCCGCTTCCGACGGCCCGTTCAACTCAAGAATTCTATCGACTGTTGTGTAATGAGGGCGTAACGGTATTGAACCAGACCCCCAGCGCTTTTTCGAAGTTAATCGATGTGCAGGCACGGAGCGATGAAAAGCACGCGCTACGAGTCGTAATTTTTGGTGGCGAGACCCTAGAGCTGCGAACGCTACGCCCGTGGGTCGCACGCAACGGCGCGGAACATCCACAACTGGTTAACATGTATGGAATCACCGAGACGACCGTGCACGTGACATATCACCGGCTAACGAAGCAACAAATCGAGTCGGAACGAGGTAGCCTTATAGGCAAGCCCATACCAGATCTAAAGGCTTATTTGCTGGATCGCCAGCTCCAGCCCGCTCCTATCGGCGTGATTGGCGAGATCTATGTTGGTGGGAGGGGCGTTGCGCGCGGTTACCTAAATCGACCCGAGCTGACGTCTGAGCGGTTCGTCGCCGATCCATTCAGCGCCGATGCGCAATCACGTCTATATAAGACAGGAGATCTGGGTCGATGGCGGTCCGATGGAAGCATTGAGCACCTCGGGCGCAATGACCACCAGGTCAAGATTCGCGGGTACCGCATCGAACTAGGCGAGATCGAAGCGCAGATTACCGGCCACGCGCAAGTCAAAGACGCCGTCGTTCTTGCGCGGGAGGATGAATTTGGAGAGAAGCGACTCGTGGCCTACGTGGTAGCTAATCGAAGTGGGGCGTCGGAGTTGGCTTCTAATGAAACATCGAAGAAGCTGCGCAGTGATATAATAAGCGGCTGGGAAACGGTCTTCAAGCAGACGTATCAGACTGAGAAACCCGCAGCTCGTCCGAGTTTCGTGGGATGGAACAGCGCCTATACAGGTCAGCCGATTCCCGAAGCGCAGATGCAGGAGTGGCTCGATCGAACGGTTGAGCGAATCGTAGCCCTGCAGCCTAAGCGAGTACTGGAGATCGGCTGCGGGGTCGGCCTGCTGCTGCAACATGTGGCGCCTCGCTGCGCCGTTTATGTTGGTACAGACTTTTCGGCCGCCGCACTGATTCAGCTGCAACAGTGGATGCGCGGACACGAAGATCTTAGCCACGTGAAGTTGCTGCATCGTTCGGGTACAGAGCTTGGCGACCTAGAAGCCGCGTCCTTCGATACTGTACTGCTGAACTCGGTTGTGCAGTACTTCCCAGATATCGAATACCTGGTGGCGGTGTTGCAATCGGCCGTTCGGCTCCTCAATCCTGGCGGCACGATCTTCATCGGAGATGTTCGGCATCTTGGGACGCTGCCTATGCTTCATAGCGCAATACAGCTGAACAAGGCCGCAGCTACGGTGAGCGTGGGACAGTTAAGGCGACGCGTTGCTCGTGCAGTGACGCAAGAGAAGGAGCTTGTCATCGATCCGCAATTCTTCGAACTCCTGCCCGGTCATATCTCAGGCATCAGTGCGGTGAAGTTGCAACTGAAGCGCGGCCGGGCACCCAACGAATTGACGCGTCATCGCTATGACGTAGTGGTGCACGTTGGCGAGCCGATCAACGACATCCCGGTTTGCGAGCAGGTTGAATGGCAAGCATCTGCCACAGAATTCGAAGAAGCCCTACAAGAACGGCGCTGGCGCGCAGTGCGCCTAATCTCAATACCCAACGCTCGTCTAGCCCGAGAGGTAGAAGCGAAGCGGTTGATTGAAACGAGTAACGAGCAAGTTGAAGCAAGCACTCTTCGGACTCACTTGAATGATCTGGAAATCGACGGCATGGAGCCAGAGTCGTTCTTTGAGTGGGCCGAACACTTCGGTTATGAAGCAACAATAAGTTGGGCAAAAAGTAATCCGGAATGCTTCGACGTTCAGCTGCTGGATCGCTTCGGGACACATGAAGTCATGCGGGGAGAATTGCCACGGCGAAATGCGGCCACCCATTGGAACTCGTATGCCACTGATCCTCTGGAGTACAGCTTCAGGCAGCAACTAATCCCACAGCTGCGCGGATATTTGAATGGGCGCTTGCCCGGCTACATGATGCCAGCGGCATGGATGATACTGAAGGAGCTACCGCTTACGTCTAACGGTAAACTGGACCGACAAGCACTGCCGAATCCTCAGACCCGGCCCGAAGAGATGGGAGAATACATCGCACCGCGCGGAGCGTTGGAAGTTATGCTTGCGGATATATGGACGCAGCTATTACAAGTAGACCAAGTCGGCGCCCAAGACAATTTCTTTGAGCTCGGAGGACATTCGCTATTGATTGTGCAGATGGTAGAGCGGCTGAATCAGGTCGGTCTTTTCACCGATGTACGCAGCGTCTACAAAGCTCCAACGTTGGCAGCTCTAGCTACTACGCTCGCAAGCGAAGTTGTCGATAGATTCGAAGTGCCACCGAACTTAATCACGCCACAGTGTGAGAAGATAACACCGCAGATGTTACCGCTCGTAGAATTAGATTCTGATCAAATTGCGCGGATCGTAAAACGCGTGCCAGGCGGTGCGCTCAATGTGCAAGACATCTTTCCGTTGACGCCACCGCTTGAGGGGATTGTTTTTCACCATATTATGAATGAGTCCGGCAGTGATCCCTACGCTCGGACACTACTATTCTCACTCTCATCTCGGGATGTACTGGAACAATTCGTCGCATCGTTGAAGTCGATTATTGACCGTTACGATATCCTACGCTCGGCGATACTGTGGGACGCACCGCCGCGACCCGTGCAGGTTGTATATCGCCAAGCGACCTTACAAATCGAGACAATTGCCCTGATTCGGACCGTCTCTGCGATCCAACAAATGAGTGATCTGATGAGACCGGATAGGCAGAAAATCGATATTAGGAAGGCACCACTGCTAAAACTACAGATCGCAGCCGACCCGCACAGCTCTACATGGTATGCATTAGTACAGACTCATCATCTCGTTTTTGACAACGAGTCGATGCAAATTATGCTGTCGGAATTATTGACTTATACAGCTGAGGTTGTGAGGAATTTACCGGCACCGGTGCCTTATCGCAATCACGTGGCGAACGTGCTACAACATGAACGCATATCGGACGCAGAGGCATTTTTCCGAGGAAAACTCGGAGACGTTGATGAGACAACTGCGCCATTTGGTCTGCTGGACGTGCACCGAGACGGCACTCCTGTACTGAGGGCCCGCCAGTCCATAGAACCAGAATTGGCGCGTCAGATACACGCTCATGCGCGGCGGTTGGGAGTCAGCGCGGCGACGCTGTTCCACGCCATCTGGGGTTTGGTTGTAGCTCGGACTAGTGGTCGAGAGGATTTGGTGTTCGGGAGCGTGCTGCTGGGACGTCTTCAGGGCAACACAGCTGGGATGTCAACTCTTGGGATGTTCATCAACACCTTGCCACTCCGATTGCAGCTTCGAGGTGTGACTGTCGAAAGCCTGATAGAGCAGATACAGCGCGAGCTCACAGAGCTCTTGAATTACCAACAAGCCTCCCTAGCAAAAGCACAGCGGTGCAGCGGCATCAACGGATCCGCGCCGCTATTCACCGCGATATTGAATTATGTTCGTTCTCGTGAAGATTTCCGTCCTGAGGGCTCCGGTACGGACGAGATCAGTCTACTCAAGAGCGAAGGTTCCACGAATTATCCGCTAGTTCTTTCCGTATATGACAAAGACCAGGGGTTTTTGTTGGAAATTGAATCGGACCCTCGTCTCGATCCGGATCGAATAATTGGATATGTTCTCACCTCAACAAGTTCGCTGATTGAGGCACTGCAGAAAACACCTCATATGCCAGCACTTGAACTGCCGACTCAGCCGCAGCGCGAGCGAGATCTGATCCTTGAGCAATTTAATACTACGGTCGCGGCAGTTCCGAACGGAAAACTAATTCACGAACTGTTCGAAGAGCAAGCGGAACAGACTCCAGACGCAATCGCGATTACGCACGAAGGAAACTCCCTATCATACTCTGAGCTCAACCGAAGAGCCAATCAGCTCGCTCGTCACCTGATAAGTAAGGGAGTTGGTCCGGATCAATTGGTGGGAATTTGTATTGAACCTAGTGTTGATATCGTGGTGGCCTTAATTGGAATCTTGAAGGCGGGTGGAGCATACGTTCCACTCGATCCTGCCTATCCGTTTGGTCGCCTGCAATACATGCTCAGCGACGCTGCGCCGGAGGTCCTGCTTACTCACGAGAATCTCAGAAACACTTTCTCCCCGAGGGTGGCAGAGATCGTGGCCATCGACAGTGACTGGGGCAAGATCGCCGAATGCGAGGATGGAAACATTAGTGCTCAAGCTTTGCATCTGTCCACGAGGCACTTGGCGTACGTGATTTATACTTCCGGCTCGACGGGGAAGCCCAAGGGAGTGCTTGTTGAGCACCAGAGTCTCGTCGCGTCGACTTTTGCGAGAACGTCTTATTACGGGGCCTCTCCGCACTTCCTGTTACTTTCGTCCTTCTCTTTCGACAGCTCCGTAGCAGGCTTATTTGGTGCTCTCACGACGGGAGGGAAACTGACGATCGGGGCGGCACATATCACGCGCGATCCGAGGGCCATCCTGGATGTCATTTGTCACCATGGCGTCACGGACCTCCTGTGTGTCCCTTCTCTTTTCCAAGGCATCCTATCCGTGGCGTCGGATGGTCAATTGTTCGCCGCACTTAGACGTGTCGTAGTCGCGGGGGAAGCATGCCCTCCTTCTCTGCTTGAACTTTCTGCGCGGATTGCGCCAGACGTGGAAATCTTTAACGAATATGGCCCTACGGAGGCTACCGTGTGGGCCAGTGTTTTCAATTGCACAAATGGTGTATACGGCTCAAATGTACCTATTGGTAAGCCGATCGCTAACACTCAGATCTACATTCTCGATCGGGCACACCGGCTAACCCCAATTGGCGCAACAGGCGAAATATATGTTGGTGGCTCCGGGGTCACACGTGGATACCTCAACAAACCTAAGCTGACGGCTGAACGATTCCTACCCGATTCGTTCGGTGCCCATGCAGGCGCGCGAGTTTACAAGACCGGTGACCTCGCACGATGGCGTACGGATGGCACGATCGAGTATTTGGGGCGCAATGATCAGCAGGTGAAGGTAAGGGGCTATCGCATCGAACTCGCAGAAATTGAGGCGCAACTACTGCAGCATTCTCAGGTAAAGCATGCTGTAGTTCTCGCCCGTGAGGATCTTCCCGGGGAACAACGCCTGGTGGCATACGTGATTCCCGAAGACACGCGCCGTTGGGGAGCGGCTCCAGTCGCGGATGAGATGCGAGCGCACCTGAGAGCCTTACTGCCCGAGTACATGGTGCCGAGTGCTTTCGTGACGCTCGATTGCTTGCCGATAACTTCGAACGGCAAACTGGATCGCCGTGCGCTGCCACCACCAGACGCGAACGCGTTTTCCAGCCGCCAGTACGATTCTCCGCAAGGCGAAGTAGAACATTCGCTCGCGGGTATATTACAGGCGTTGTTGGGGCTTGAGCGCATCGGACGCAACGACAACTTCTTCGACATTGGAGGCCACTCTGTCCTTGCGCTAAGACTTGTATTTAAAGTCAATCAGGTTTTTGGGACCGCGCTTAGTGTGACCGATGTCTACAAGAGTCCTACGCTATTCGAGCTTGCACACCGCATCCAGGGTAACAAACCTTCTGACGAATCGGTTGACCTCATCAAGGAGGCCTACCTGGGCGACGCCGTTCAGCCGCGCTCTGCGGCACGCCTGCTCCCCATGGACGCCATACTGCTTACGGGTTGCACCGGTTTTGTCGGCAGATTTCTGCTGGCGCAGTTGCTTCGAGATACCAATGCAACGATTCGATGCCTAGTGCGCTCGCATTCACGCCAACACGCATCTTCTCGTTTGAAAAATATCCTATTGAAATGCAATCTGTGGAGAGATGAGTTCGAACACCGTATCTGTGTTATCAACGGTGATATCGGCCTCCCACGCTTAGGACTTGATGAGAGCACCTATAAACTAGCGTCTCAGGATATCGGCAGTGTCTATCATTGCGCCACCAGCATGAACCATCTGGAGACGTATGCCATGGCGAAACGAACAAACGTCGACGGCGCAAAAGAAGTCGTGAAGTTTGCAATTGAAGGACGGACCAAACTAGTCAATTACATCTCTACATTGAGCGTGTTCAACAACCTGGCCGATCGTGTCGAGCATACCGTGAATGAAACTACATCTATTGATCACGAGGGGCACTCTGCATCCCAAGGTTATGCCGCAAGTAAGTGGGTGGCCGAGAAGGTGTTCATGACTGCTAGAGAGCGCGGAATACCGTGCAATGTATTCAGGACCGGACTTGTATGGGCGGATAGCGAGGAAGGCCGGTATGACGAACTCCAGCGAGAATACAGAATTTTCAAGACATGCCTAGTATCGGGGTTCGGTATGAAGGAGTATCGATACGAGATGCCGCCGGCCCCTGTCGACTACGTGGTGCGTGCGGTCGTCCTGCTTGCGGACCGACATCCGACCGGAGATGGTGTCTTCCATATTTGCTCTTCCGGCCAGCCGATTGAGATGGTGTTTGAGCGTTGCAAGGAGATCCTGGGCATGCCCCTTACTCTGCTGCCCGAGTACGAGTGGCTCACGCAGGTCAAACGATTGCATTCCTGCGGTCAATTCCTGCCGGCCGTGCCACTCATCGAAGGTTTGTTTTCAATGGACCGAGAGTCGTTCTACAAGCACAAGCTCGCAATTAGCACGCATCGTGCGCAGATTGATTTCACCAGAACACGCTGCGAGCTAGAGGGAGGGGGTTTAACTATCCCTAGCTTGGACGACCGTTTGCTCAAGAGATTTCTCGAATGGATGTTAGCCAACGATGAAGAATTGAGTCGTTCGGTTACCGATCGCGCTTCAGGATCACCTAATAGACGATATGCATAACGATGGAGATGCGAAGCTTGCGTTTCGCGAACACTGAATTGACTCCACGCGCGCCTATCGTCACTTACTGTCAAGTCACATGCACGAGCTGGCGAAAATATCGGAAGGCGTACAGACCCAAAGAGGTATCCTCAATGACAGAAGTGACATTTGGTAATACCGCCGACGCAGCTCTATCTAAGCCGCATCTGCATGAGATGCTCGTGCGCATGCTCAGAATACGCATGTTTGACGAATGGGCATCTCGGGTACGATCGGAGTGGATAAAGGGACCTTTACACAATTCAACCGGTCAAGAAGGCGAGATCGTAGGGGCATGCACGGCAATTCGCCGCGACGACTACATGACAGGGACCCACCGCTCGCATGGGCACCCGATAGGAAAGGGGGTTCGCCTAGCGCCGTTGATGGCGGAACTGTTCGGCAAGCAGACAGGAGTGTGTCAGGGCAAAGGCGGCTCCATGCATCTTGCAGATTTTCGTGCCGGAAGCCTCGGGGAGTCTGCAATTGTGGGAGCTTCGATGCCAACTGCCACAGGTGCCGCTCTGAGCGCCCAGCTCCGGGGAACGGATCAAGTCTGTCTATGCTTTTTCGGTGACGGCGCCGCAAATTGCGGTCTGTTTCATGAGTCAATCAATCTGGCAGCTATTTGGAAGTTGCCGGTGATATTTATGTGTGAGAATAACGGATATGCGATCTGTACCCCTTTCCAGCAGACAACATCTGTAGCTGACATCGCAACCCGAGGATCATCCTACGGCATCCCCGGTGTCATCGTGGACGGGCAAGACGTACTAGCCGTCCACGACGCGGTATCGACCGCGGTCAAGAGAGCAAGGATAGGTAACGGACCAACTCTCGTTGAGGCAAAGACTTATCGTTGGTGCGACCACCAAGAGGACTATAACTTTCCTTCGTACCGGCGGGAGGCGGAGGTCGCTTCCTGGAAGGCGAGGGACCCGATCGAGATTTTTGCTGCTAAGTTGCGCGATTCGGGGTATCTGACCAGCGAGGAGTTAGATCAAGCAAGGGCGGACGTCCAGGTAGAAGTGGAGGCGGCACTACTGTTCGCGCAGCAGAGCCCCGCACCGGAACCAGGAGCGCTCCTCGCAGGTGTGTTCGCTTGAGCCAAGGAGGACGTATCGTGCCGCGAATGACCTACAGTGAAGCTGTTAAGAGCGCAATTTATGACGAGATGAGAAGGGATCCGCGCGTGTTCATTATTGGACAGGATGCACAGGGCATTTTCCATTCAGGGGCGATTGCAGAGTTCGGGACTCAGAGAATCCGCAATGCGCCAATTAGCGAAGGTGCATTTGTTGGCGCTGGCATCGGAGCTGCCCTCACTGGGATGCGACCAGTCGTGGAACTAGGAAGCTCTACGTTCCTGTATTCCGCTATGGATCAAATCATTAATCAAGCCGCGAAGAACCATTACATGTTCGGCGGCCAGGCCAGCGTCCCGCTTGTCATCCGTGCACCGGCACTCTACACCATATCCACAGCTGCTCACCATTCTGATAGACCGTGGGCGCTCTTTGCGCAGTCTCCGGGCTTGAAGGTCGTGGTTCCCACAACGCCGTACGACGCCAAAGGTCTGATAAAGTCAGCCATACGCGATGGAAATCCCGTTTTGTGCTTCGATGACGTGTGCTTATCAATGCATATGAGCGAGGTCCCCGAGGGCGACTACACAATCCCGTTGGGACTGGCAGACGTAAAGCGCGTTGGTACGGACCTAACCGTCGTCTCTATTGCGGACGCTGTCCACCAGAGTCTTACGGCCGCCAAATTGCTCGCGTCGGAGAAGATCTCAGCTGAAGTAATAGACATCCGAACAGTCGCCCCATTAGACAGAACCACTATTCTTGAGTCCGTTACAAAGACCGGACGTCTGATCGTAGTAGATCCGGCTCCGGGAACATGCAGCATCGCGTCCGAAGTCGCAGCGATCGTCGCCGAGAGCGCTTTAGAGCATCTCAAAGCGCCCATTATGCGCCTTACCGCGCCGGATGTTCCTGTTCCATTTAGTCCTGAACTAGAGTGCCTGATGTACCCGCGGGCAGAAAGGATCGCTACTGCCGCGCGTCGCACGGTCGGCTACTCATTTGTCCGTGGGAAGACACGATACATGTGAGGCAAGATCTCGACGACGTATGAGCGGGTGTCATTTTGGAGAATAGGTATATGACTCAGCGATTTCTCGGCAAGGTTGCCGTTGTCATTGGAGGCAACAGCGGCATCGGACTTGCGACGTGTAGCGCTTTTGCGAACGAAGGTGCACGAGTTGTCATTGTCGGCCGGGATGCAGCTACGCTAAGAAGCGCGGTTCTGCACGTTGGCCACGGAGCAGTCGCCTATCGTGCTGATATTTCGATTTTGGATGAAATTCAGGTTTTGTTTTCTCAGCTATCTCAACATTTTGCGCGCATTGACATCTTGTTTGTGAGCGCCGGAGTATTGTCTTTCCAACCTATCGGGGAGGTCTTGGAATCGAATTGGCAGCGAGTTTTCGACATCAATGTGAAGGGCGTGTTCTTTTGCGTACAGGCCGCGCTTCGATTAATGCCCAGCGGATCCGCAGTTGTGTTAACTGGGTCGACGGCCGCACAAAAGGCCTCGGCGACCGCGCCGGCCTACGCAGCAAGCAAGGCCGCGCTCCGTAGCCTAGGTCGTTCTCTAGCTGCGGCATTGATTGAGAGGCGAATACGGGTCAATTTGGTCAGTCCAGGTCCGACAGAGACCCTCATGTACCACAGAGCCGAAGGATTACTTCCAAGTGAGGTCCCTGCCATACGCGCCAGTGAGGTCGATGGTATTCCGATGAAACGCATGGCGTTGCCCGAGGAAATTGCGGCAACCGTCACCTTTCTCGCCAGCGATGATGCAAGCTTCATTACCGGCGCCGAGGTGCCGGTTGACGGAGGCGCAGGGAGCTTTTAGAGAGCACGAGATTCATGGGAAACCACGGCATGTATCAGGCTATCTTTCGGAGGCATCGCATCGAATTTATGGGGTTATTATTTTTCTTATATAACATGTTATATCATTTTATATACTTCGGCGCTCCTGTCTGCGAGGGGGATTAATTCTGTGATCAAAGGCTTTAACCATGTCGGTATTTCCGTCGTTGACTTGCAAATATCAATCGAGTTTTATCGCGAAATATTGGGAATGGAGGTTGTAGATCAAATCGAATTCGGCGGTGCTCAGGATGAATCAATCCTCGGCTTGCCCGGAGCGTCGGGAAAAGCAGCAATGATGCGATCAGCTAGCTTGCAAATTGAGCTTTTCGAATTCGCGTACCCGCCACCAAAAACAAAAAATATCAGGTACCCTGTCAGCGATCATGGTCTGTCTCATTTTTGCGTCGAGGTCCTTGATATTGACGCAGAATATCGTCGCTTAAAGGCCGCTGGTGTCCATTTTCATTGCCCGCCTTTGCATTTCTCAGATGGCTCTTCAGGAACCTACGCACGCGATCCTGACGGGAATGTTTTTGAACTGCTGGAGCTAGCAAAGAGCTAACAAGTAAGTCACTGTTGCTCTAAATTCACATTCTAATCAAAAGAGACACCTTGTCGAGGCAACGACATGGAGTAAATCTGCCACCTTGGCTGACTTCCTCAAACCTCCTTGAAACCCGCTCCGCCGTCTCTTTGGTTATCGCGATGCGTGAGCTACGCAGCTATCCGATTTTTGACATGCCGATCGAAGAACCGGGTAAGTTTTAGTAGAAGATAATCCTCCTCTACACCCACAAAATGGTGAGTCGCGTCAGGTACAACGACGAACTCGTGATCGATTCCGGCCTCAATCAAGGCTCGTGTCATTTTCATTGCCGCGCTGGTGACCAAGTTATAACGGGTACCGGTGACGATCATCAGTGGCCTTGTTACCTTGGCGGCTTGCCGTATCAGATTGGCCTGATCGTATGCGGCGCGATTCTTCTGCGGAGCATCCAGATATGGTTCGGAGAGAATGTATTGCCAAGGGTCGTAACCCGGTTCTGAGGACACGGCAGCGTGATAAGTGTCCGGTGCCTCCATGAGGGCGCATGTTGAGGCGTGCCCGCCCCAGGAATGCCCATAAATGCCGACTCGCCGTGCATCCATCCAGCTGTGTCGCGCGCACAGCTGCTTCACAGCGCCAATGTGATCCGCAATGCCAGCCGCCCAGTTGCCTTGGACGAAATCTTGAAATGCCTTGGATCGTCCAGGCGTACCGCGGGCATCAAGACAAAATGTTATGTAGCCTAGGTGGGCTAGAGCCCACACCAGATTCAAATACTTTCGCGAATTGATGGAAAAAAAGCGCTGCGCCTCGGTCAGCTGCGGGCCGCCGTAAATAAACTCAATGACGGGATACGTGCGAGATGGGTCAAAGTTAAACGGCTTGTACATGACGCCCCACAAGTCGGTGACTGCGTCTGTTGCCTTCACGGTGAACTCTTCGGCTTCAGTGTAGCCGAAGGATTTGAGGCGTGAAATGTCCATTTCCGATAACACCCGTAGGTGGGTTCCATCCGCCCTCACAAGCTCGGTGCGCTTCGGCCGGTCTACGCTGGAGTGAGTGTCGAGGAAAGCAAATCCGCCATGGGTGAAATGCGGATCGTGAATGCCCTTCTCTGACGTTAGTTGCTCAACTGCACCGCCGCTGAGCGGAACCCGGCAAACGTGCAAGTCATAAGGTCGCGTGGTATCGATAGCAGCCGTAAAGTAGATAAAGCCATCGGAACCGATATGCGATACCTCATATACTGGCCAATCCCCCTCGGTAAGTTGGTCGAGCAGCTGTCCGGCTATGTCGTACCGATAGATGTGATTCCAGCCGTCGCGGCTACTCAACCATAGAAATCCCTCGCCATTCGGCAGTAGATGGAAGCCATGCGCACCTGAGAACACCTCCTCAAGTTGAATCTTGATCGGGGTTGCGGAGCTTTCGGTCATCAGCGCGTGAGCTGCGCCCGTCTCGCGGTTCACCGCTACAATCTGCGCGCTTTTTAAGTCGCGCGTGTAAACAATGATAAAGGCAATTGAACCGGTGGGATGCCAGCCAAGCCATTGAATGTAACGGTCGTCGATCTCGGCGATCTGCACTGGTATCTGACGTCCGCTGCGCACATCGATCAGTATTGGCTCAATGCAGTCGAGTTTGGCACCTGCTTTTTGGAAGGGCACATAGTCCACTTCCTCAAAGGGTTTCAACCAATGTATGCGCGGAATATGGAAGACGCTTGTGACATCGCGACGATAAGCGAGCAGCGTCAAACTGTCGGGAGACCATGGATTGACGACGTCGAAGACGCTTCGATAACGCCCCGCCAATGGCTTCAGGCGCTGAGCCTCAATATCCCAGTAACGATCAGGCGTCCCGCACATTGTCAATTGCTGCTCTCGGCCATCTTGCGTAGAACGCAGCACGATGTTGTCCGAATGCACGCTGGCGAACCAGTCTCCGCTGGGTGAAAGCACTTCTGGCACTTCTGCTTTGTCGATGAGGTAGCCGCCAATCCCGCTTCGGAGCCAGGTTCTGGGAGTTGCGCAGTCAGCTTTGCCCGTTGCACAGGCGCGCTCCACCTCGCTGGTAACAGGATCGAGCCGCCAACGGCTGCCGCCATAGTCAAACTCGACGCGACCGTCCTTCGTACCGATGAATTGGTCAAATGGTAGCCCGCGATATGGTGGCTCACGCCCGGTTTCGGCGCGCAACGCTGCACGCACTCTATCCACATTAACCAGCGACGAGGTTTGGCCAGTACTTAGGTTCACCTTAAGGATTACAGTTTCTTGAGGTGTGCCCTCGATAATACAAAGCTCCTCACCAACCGAACTCACAGACACTGAACGATCCGTTACCAGGCGATGCCGGTTGAGATAAGCTTGGTAAATCTCCTCTGCTACTTTCATGTTAGGCGAAGCCCAAACTCCTAAAACAAGTCGATGTAAGTCATTTCCGATCAAACGAAAACTTGCACTGCTGTCTTGCTTGTATATTCCTCAAGACCTTGGAGGCCGCCCTCTAAGCCGACTCCCGATTCTTTATGTCCGCCCACAGATATGACCCCGATACCCGGGCCCCCAGTTGACTTGTCAGTGGCGTTAACGACCATCCACCCAACCTTGACGCCTTGCGTGACCCTGTGCGCACGGCCCAGGTTCTTCGTCCAAAGAATTGCGGACAAACCATAAATCGTGCGGTTCGCAATTTGGATTGCTTCTTCTTCATCGCGAAAAGACATTACCGATAGCACTGGACCAAAGATCTCCTCCTGCGAAATACTGTGACGCGGCGACACATTATCAAAAATGACCGGTGGAACATAGAAGCCGCCAACATACGGCGGCGATGCATTGGATTTGTATACGCTCTTTGCACCCTCCTTTTCCCCCCTGTCGACGTAGCTCAATACTTTCTGCTTGTGCCCGAGACTCACGACCGCCCCGAATTTCGTCTCAGTCCTTAACGGGTCCCCAAGAATCAGCGAAGAGGTCTTCCGGATCATAATGGACAGAAATTCGTCCTTGATACTGTCTTGGATCAAAATCCGCGAACTAGCCGTACAAACTTGTCCTTGGTTATAGAAGGCTCGAGCCACAACTTGGTCGGCGATCGCCTCAAGGTCCGGGCCATCATCAAACACGATGTTCGGTGACTTACCCCCACACTCTAGAATCAGCCGCTTCATATTCGATTCGCCGGCGGCTATCAGCAGCTTTTTGCCCGTGTGGCTACTGCCCGTGAATGTGACCAAATCCACGTCCGAATGGCGGACCAGTGCGGCGCCTACATCTCCTCTCCCGTGAATTACGTTGAAGACCCCTTCTGGCACGCCCGCCTCGATAGCAAGTTCAGCAAGCCTCGCCGCAGAGAAGGAAGTTAGCTCCGAGGGCTTGAGAATCAGGCTGTTCCCGGTTGCCAGCGCCGGGCCCACCTTACTTGCAGCCAACAGGAACGGGAAGTTCCAACCGACAATAGCTGCCACGACGCCCATTGGGCGCCATAACTGATATGACAAACTGGACTGATCGACTCCATAGACCCTGCCGTAGTATTTGTCTGCACCTTCGGCATTGAATCGAATGATTCCCGCAGCGGCAGGAACATCAAATGCCAGCGCATCGCTGATCGGCTTACCGACATCAAGGCATTCCAACAGGGCAAGGCTCTCCTTGTTGACCTCAATCAAGCCGGCTAACCTATGCAAGACGTCTTTGCGATGCTGGATTGGTAGTTTAGACCAGCGACCGTCATTGAAAGTACGTCTTGCTATCGCAACGGCATCCTCTACGTCGCGCCTGTCACCGGAGCCAAATCGGCACAGCAATCGTCCATCTCGGGGACTCATCTTCTCCAAAGGCGTCCCACCGACCTCCGACCAGCGGCCGTTGATGAAATTCCGCACCTCAAGTTTGGCCAACTCGGCCTTGGCAATCCAATCCATGTTCATAGTAACTAACGGCTATTCATTGATCTGGGTTGCCTTGCCTTGTCTTTCTTCACTGGCCGCAGCAATCGCAGCGAACTGTATGGTGTCGCAATCAACGATTCCGCCGTCGACAATCAGCTTCGTCCCCGTAATGTGCCGCGCATTCTCGGACGCAAGAAATGAGACGGCCGCGGCAACATCTTCGGCGGTTGTGAAATCGCCTAAAGGAATCGCTGTCTTGTTTTCCGAGAGGACTTGAGCAAATGATATGCGTCGGCGCCCTGCCAATTCGTGGAAATTCTTTTCCAATAGTGGAGTTCGCACGTTACCTGGGTGCACTGAATTGCAGCGAATGCCCAACTTTTGCTCTGCACAGTACTGAGCCACCGACTTTGTCAAGTGGCGCACAACCGCCTTGCTAGCGCCATACGCGGCAGCATCGGGTGTAGCAAGAAGCCCTGCTACCGAGGATATATTAATGATGGAACCGCTTCCGGTCCTTCTCATTGCCGGGATTGCGGCCCGGCAGCCAAGAAAAACCCCCTCGGCGTTCACAGAGAATATTCGTCTCCAACTCTCCAATGAGGCACTTTCCGGACTACTCGCTTCTCCAGTAGGTCCAAGAATACCGGCATTATTGACTAACACATGTAACCCACCATATCTCGCTTCGATTCGTTGAATGATTTCAGTCCATTGCATTTCGTCAGTGACGTCTTGCTCAAAAAATTCGAAGCCACCCACCGTGGCCGTCTGTTGACCAAGATCTGCTTGAACGTCGGTGATCACAACGTGGGCACCTTCGACGCTCAGCCTTGCGGCAATTGCTTTCCCAATTCCCGATGCCCCACCCGTTACCAATGCAACTTTACGATCAAATTGCTTCATCTGATTCCCCAACACCTTAAACTCGTGAGCCCCACTGCCTTCTCAAACCTCAAGACATTGGCGCGAGCTCTTGCGAACTTCTCGAAGCATTTATCGAGATCGTCCAGGGGTTTCCTCGATAACGGCGATCTCTGTGAACACTTCAGCAGTTTCCCCTTCCCGAAGTAGAATTTTTGTTAACACACCTGTGGTAGGTGCATGAACCTCTTCTATCGCCTTTGCTGTTTCAATTTCCGCGATCGCTTCTCCTTGAGCGACAACATCGCCTTCAGCCTTCAGCCATTTGGCGATTGTGCCCTCGGTGGTCCCCATACCCGGCTTCGGAATTAGCACCTTGGTTGTCACGATGGTCGTCCTATGTAAGGCTTCAAGAGATCAGAGAAGACCTCTGATGGCCGCAACGATCACATCCTTTCCCGGGTAGAGGGGCTTCTCCAAAACCGGACTGAATGGAATATGAACATCGGGCGTGCTTAGGCGCCGAACTCGCGTCTTAAGCAGCTCAAATCCTTCTTCTACCACCGTGGCAGCTATTTCCGCCGCCGCGTTGCAAGTCCGGTTGGCATAGTCCACCACGACAAGTCGACCGGTCTTCGCGACGGACTTGAGGATGGTGTCCTTGTCCAATGGCACCAGGGTACGGGGATCCACCACTTCAACTGAGATGCCTTCCACTTTCAGAGTCCGGGCGGCGGCCAAGGCCGCAGTCACGCCCCCGGCAATTGCGACAACGGTCACGTCGCTGCCTTCGTGCTTCACATCGGCCTCACCGATCGGAACCAGATACTCCGGGTCCATCGAGATTTCTTCTTTCGCCGTCCAGAGCGTAGTGTCCTCAAACACGACGACCGGATCATCGTCGCGGATAGCAGATTTAAGTAGTCCCCTCATATCGGAAGGTGTTGTGGGGGCAAGGATCTTCAGGCCGGGAGCGTTCATAAACATCGGGTATGGTCGGTCGGAGTGCTGAGCCGCAATCGAGCTGTTGTAGAACATCGAACAGCGAAAGACAGCGGGAATTTTCATTTGCCCGCCGGTCATGTAGTGGAGCTTACCCGCTTGATTTATGATTTGGTCCGAAGCCAAGTACATGAAGCTTGCAATGGTGAGCGCAACGATCGGCCGGAGGCCGGTCATCGCTGCGCCTATGGCCATTCCACTGAAACTATTCTCTGATATTGGAGTGCTCCACAGCCGCATTCTGCCGAAAGTTCTCATGACCTTCGCATCTCCATAGATGGCGAGATCCTCTCCCATGAGCACGACGCGCTCATCGCGCTCCATCTCCTCTATCTGCGCTTGTACGATTGCATCCATATAACTGATGCGCTGACGGCCCGGCGCGGGGTTGTTCATCTTCGATCTCTCCGGCCGGAAATCGGATATAGAATGGGGTTGGCATACATGTGTTGATAGACCTCGCTCGGGTGAGGCAGCGCACTGGCTTCCGCGAATTCAATCGAGTGGGCGACGGCTGCGGTGACCTCCTCCTCGATGCCTCGGAGTGCGGCCTCCGTGACTCCGTCGTGCAACAAAGCACGTTTATAAAGCACAATCGGATCGCGGTTCTTAATGTAGTCCTGAACCTCGACTTCCGCCCTGTAGGGATCGCCAATGATGTTGAGACCAACCTGATGCTCATCGAAACGATAGGTTTTTGCCTCGATCAGCGTCGGACCCGCACCACATCGGGCGCCTTCAACGGCGACGCGTGCCGCAGCGTAAACAGCGACGACGTCCTGGCCGTCCACAATGACGCCTGGCATGTCGTACCCAGCAGCACGCTTCGCAATATCGGGCTGCCCATGGCTAAGCGCGACTGAAGTGGTCAGGGCGTACCGATTGTTCTCACAGAAGAAAATCACGGGAAGCTTCCACAAGGCAGCCATATTCAAGGTTTCATGGAAAGTACCTTGGTTACTCGCACCATCGCCGAAGAAACTGAGACTAACCTGATCGGTTCCTCGTACTTTCGCGCTCAATGCCGCACCCGCCGCGAGAGGAATGCCACCCCCTACAATCGCCGATTCACCCAAAACGCCAACGCTGCAATCAGCGAGGTGCATAGATCCGCCACGTCCCCTACAGATCCCAGTGACTTTCCCCATGAGCTCGGCCATCAGGCCATCCAGATTTGCGCCTTTACCGATGGGGTGACCGTGGGAGCGATGCGTCCCCGTAATGTAGTCATCATCGCGAAGCGACATGCAAGCGCCGACAATTGCCGCCTCCTGGCCGATGCTGGCGTGATACGCACCCGGGATCTTCCCTGCTTGATAAAGCCTAACTCCCGCCTCCTCGAACTGGCGGATGCGCTGCATTCGACGATAGATTTCAAGCTGCTGATCACGGCTTAGCGACAATTTAATTAACCTCAGTTGCTGAGTTATAGCAAGCGGTCGATCCCATGATCAATTCTATGCACTCGACAATTCACACTCAGGGTCTATTCAGGTCAGACGAAGCATGATCGCTATACGTGATTATGACTTACTGAGGCCTATGCCGCTGCCACTCCATTTCGTGGAATGCCATTTCGATGGCTAAACTGCCGCATATTAATCAGGGCAATCAGAGCAGAAGCAATTAAGGTCGAAGTTCCGCTCAATCCAATTGCTAAGCGATAGTCGCCGAAATTGTCGTAAAGTAAACCAGTTGCCAACGGAGCGGTGGCGCCAACGACTCCAGAAATGCCGAACTCGATCCCAACCAAGGCCCCGAGGTGTTCGCTTCCAAAGCGCTCAAGCAAAATTACAGGGGTGAGTTGACTTACGCAATTCGATGAAGCTCCCCACAGCGTTACAAACATGGCAACACAAACACTCCCAACACGTGCGTCCGCGACATAAAGCAAACAAACCGTACCAAGCGCTCCGACAACCAGCGCTAGTGACAAACTCTTCACCGTACCAAATCGATCGGCGACACTGCCCAGCACGTAAGCTCCAACCGCGCACAACAACCACGTGCCGCCAAATGCCAAGGCAGCAAAGTTCGCTGCGTAGCCAGCTCTCATGAGGATACTAATTACGTGAAATTGGACACAGCCCAATCCGACGAACGCGAACGTACTGCCCAGTACGGTCAGTATGTAGACCGGAGAAACAAGGTCTCTCAATGCAGCCCGGAGTTGTACCCTAGCTTCAGTCCCACCTCGTCTCGGGATTGATCCTGCGATCGATATCCGCATCGTGAGACGTACAGGTACTACTAGCAGTATTATCACCGCTGCCACGCCATAGAGGGACGGTCGCCAACCATACTTTCCTGTGCACCAGCCGATAAGAGGAGCAAGCGTGGCTGCCCCCACCGACATCGCGCCCATTACAACTCCCATTCCCAAGTTCCTTCTCTGCGGCATCCATCTAGCAACAACTAACGGACTAGGTAGCAAAAAAGACGCACTAAAGCCAATGCCAGCTAACATAAAAGCGACGGCCATTGCCGTCCACCCAGAAGAAAGGCCTGCCAACAACGTCGCCGCAGAAGTCGCTACAATCCCGAAAGTCATCATTGTGCACGGCCCTACTTTGTCGAGCACCACTCCCAATGCCGGCGCAAGCACCATTAGGCCGACGGTGTATCCGGTGGCTAAAGTTGATATCTGACTGGCCGACCATCCTAGCTCCTTCATTAATACAGAAAACACGGGACCAACGAGTCCAGCGCTACCGCCCGCGACGACAAATGCGACACCTGCGACACTCCCCAGCACTAGGTTTCTCTGCTGCAAATACGTCACTAAGGTCTACCTGAGCAACGCGCACATGCCGCAATCCATAGCCTCATGTCCTGATATCAGGAGCCTTGCTAACAAGAAACTCATCTTTTCGATTGGCTGGTGAGCCAGCAGCGCACATCATTGTGGTCTCGTTTTCAGGCTATGAATATACGCACGATCAGAATGAGCGCCGGATAGTTATAGCCACGTTCGCAGGATCACCTATGACATTACCGTAGAACAGTGTCTGATAGTTATTTATAAGATAGTGTCTATCGAATACGTTGTGGGCGTTTAATTGTGCGGACCACTTGCCCCAGGCATATCCCAGATTTGCATCGACCAACATGTAGGCCGGCAGATCCTTCGTTCCGATCGAGCTGCCAAACGATTCAACATTTGCCGCGTCTGTATCGTATGCAGTGTGCTGCGCGCTGACATAGCGAACTCCAACGCCAAACGTCAACCCGCGTAAAACGCTCTCGGCGAGAGTATACGTGGAGTATAAACTGACTGTATTTTTAGGCAGATAAAGTTCCATTTGACCAACCGTCGCGCTCTGAATCGATGTTCCAGGAACGACCGCTCTGGTGATCTTTGGGTCAAGATATGCATAGCCCACATTGATCTGCCATGAGCGCGTTATTTGGCCGATAGCCTGTAGCTCGATACCTCTGTGCCTTACCTGTCCAACGGCCGCGAAGTAGTCCAAAATGTTGATAGTCTGTTCGTACGCTGGCAAGTTTTGTTCATCGATTTGAAATAAGGCGCCCGTAAGGAGAAGTCGTTCATCTTCAGAGCTGCGTTTCAAACCGATCTCGAATTGGCGGCCGGTGAGAGGCTGCAAAACGCTTGCACGTAGGCAAGCAGAACTACTAGAGTTACTGACAACATCGCAATGCAGAAGTGTCGTCGGGCTAAACGATTCGCTGTAGGAGATATAGGCATTGGTCTTCTTCAGGAATTCGTAGGTCAGGCCAGCTCGGTAGCTTATTTGGCTGGGCATATTGAAATCGCTCTCAGTGCCATCGACAAACGTTTGAGCATCCGGCTTCGAGTAAGAGACTCCTAGAAGAACTGAAAGTGGATCAAGCGGTTTCAACACCGATTGGACTGAGACCGTGGTAGTCTGGGCCTTCGTGTTAAATTGCCCAGAGAAGACAGAGGGGCCAACTAACGCCGCATTGAAGGCCGCGCTAATCGCCGCAACGCCATCAGATAGATTGGCCGTTCCCACACCGTGATTGTAAAAAGTCGCAGGGTTTGTGCTGTTCTGATAGAGCGCTGCGAGCGATACAAAACTCTCCTTCAGGCCAAGATTGTCGAAATGATAGATCGACGAGAGCCCAATTCCATAGTTGGTAACGCTTGACGAATAGAACCCCGCGTCGACAGAAAAATCGCCCGATGGCTGGAGACCGCTCGAATAGGCAGTGACGCCGTCGGTAACATTCTTCTCATAATTGCCCTTGACATTAAACTGCAGCATGTCCGTTGCATGCCACGTCAAGTCGCCTTCGCTGTGGAAGATGGAAGTTTTGAGCCTCCCGTTCTCATCACCAATAAAAAATGATCGTGGCACTGGTGCGGACGAGCCGTCTGGCTCGGTGGGGATTCCATCGAAATTCGTGCGCACGTACCGTTCATATCCTCCGTGAATGTAGGCCGACACTGAATCGCTGAGATCGAGATTAAGCCCCCCATACACGGTTGTTTTTTCGTGCGTAATAGCCTCCATGAAGCTGTCGCCTTGATCACGCACCACAACACCAATCGCGCGTACACGCCCTGCCGAGTCGAGTGAGCCGGCAACCTGCCCTTCCATACGAAAGCTATTCCAGCTTCCAACTTGCAGGGATACATAGTCAATCGTTTGGGCGGTCGCGCTCTTAGTCACGAAATTTACAAGGCCGCCAGGGCTTCCCACTCCGTATACAACCGATGACGGCCCTTTAACGAGCTCAAGGCGATCATAGATTGCATAGTCGGGCTCCGCTAAGCCTCCTCCAATCAGGATGATTCCATCAAGCGCCTGCCCGGCGGAGAATCCGCGCAACTTAGTGGAAAAACCCAGATTTCCCGGATTACCGACATTAACGGCTCCCGGCGTGTACTCAGCAATTTCACCAAGTGTCTTGAGATCTGCGGCTTTAATGAAGTCATTGCTGACGAGACTAATCGCTTGGGGTACCTTTTCAATCGGCAGCGGTAGATTGGTTGTTCCGCTCGTGTCGGCAGCCAAGAATCTATATGTGGAGACTACGATCTCTGGCGTACTGTCTTCGCTATTTGTGGAGAGAACGCGGCGCGTAGTCCGTGTAGCTGGTTGTGCTTCTGAGTTGGAGGACGATAGATGTCCATCTGGCTGTTGTATTGAGTTACTTTCTTGTGAGCCTTCCGATGTATTTAATGCCTGATCTTCGTTTGATTCACTCGGCGAGGCGGCTCCGCCGAAATCGTTTCTTCCGTCGGCATCCATTGACAGGGTTGACCTACCGTATCCGTTTGTGGCTGCGGTAGCCGGAGCAAGCGCAACATCCTGTGCAACACTGATTGTTGACGGGCCCACTATGGCGTATTGAAGGCCGGTATTTTTGAGGAGTATGTCTAGAGCTTGCCGAGCAGACATGGCGGAATTCAGCTGGGACGTTTCGATTGCACCATTGACCTCTGGAGCCATAGCGATTTGAATGTGAGCCTGCCCGGAGAACTTCAGCAGCGCGGAGTCGATCCGCTTTGACTGGATTTTGAATTCAGCTATTCGATCCAAGCCATCCGATCCTGCCAGTACCGGGGTCGACCCCAATGAAGCCGTCCCGAATAACATTGGAGGCAGTAGAAACATGACAAGTCCTAATAAAATAGGAGCGAACCGCGAAACGCGGTGCGTCAAAAAGCTGCTTCGAATCGTCATGCCGCTGTGACCTCTTAAGTGTATCGTCATCGCAGTGTTCGGTACCCGACTTGATGCCTCCTTGGGGGTCGTAATTTGTCCCTCGTAGACACGGAGCCCACGATCCTCACGAATTTGCTATCTGGAGACTGCTCCGCGGTCTCATGCCCAATTGACGCAGGCTCGTTGCGCTTTAAGTACTGGACGAAGACCCGACCCGGGCATCAACTGGCTAAAGTGAAGACGCAGACAAGGCAGAATCGCGACGCGGTTGAGATCCAGCACCAAAGCCCCGCCACTCTCCGCACGAATACGACATTGGGCGACTGCGAGGCGATAACATATGGCCTTGTTCCCGAATTTCGGACGGCTTGGAATTGGACTAAGCTGCTGATCAGAGGTCCTCCACAACGGGAGACGAGGACGATAAAAGGCAAGCGGTTTACCGAAGAGCAGATCACCTATACGCTACGCCAGGCTGAGAGCGGCACATCGGTGGCGGATGTCTGTCTACAGCTCGGAGTGAGTGAGGCGAGCTTCTATCTGTCGACGAAGAAGTTTGGCAAGCATGGGATGGCCGAGATCCGCGAGATTCGTCAGTTGCGCGATGAGAACGCGCGTCTGAAGCGCCTGGTAGCCAATCTGACGCACAAAGACATCCTGGCGAGTAGTCCAAAAAAAACTCCGAAGCCAGCGCGCCGTGGTGCGCTGGCACAATGGATTCGCAGCAGCTACGGAGTCAGTGTGCGTAGAGCGATTCAACTGGCGCAGTTCTCCCATAGCGGTTGGTATGCCAAGAGCACCGCTCGGGATCAATCAGCACTGCGACTTCGCATCCGCGAGATCGCGCATGCGCGGCCGCGCTCCGGCTACCTGCGCATCCAGATCGTGTTGCGCCGAGAAGGCTGGCCGGTGAAACAAGAAGCGCGTCTACCGCTGGTATCGCTTGGAAGGCCTGCAAATCCGCATGCGCGTGCATCGTCGCAAGCATATGTGCGTGCACCACGGGGCCCGCACCTCAGGCGCAGCGCACGCATGAGCGCTGGAGTATGGATTTTGTCCATGATCAGTTGTTCGAGGGAAGGCCATTCCGGGGGCTCACCGTGGTCGATCAGTTTAGTTGTCAGACTCCGTTGCTTGAGCCGAGGTTTTCGTTCTCTGGCCGCGACGTTGTCGCGGCCCTGGGTCGGGCTATTGAGCACGCAGGCACGCCCATCTCGATTACTGTCGACCACGGCACTGAGTTCACCTCCAAGGCGCTGGAGGAATGGGCTTACCGACGAGGTGTGAAGCTCGACTTCACTAATCCTGGAAAACCGACCGAAAACAGGCACATAGAGTCGCTGAACGGGCGACTGCGGAATGAGTGTTTGAACGTCCAACAGTTTGTATCGCTCGATGATGCATGTCGGAAGATCGAGGCCTGGCGGATCGATTAGAGTTACGTTTCATACTACCCCATCTGGCTATGTGATTGAAAAATCGAGGGTGCTTTGACTGGCATCGCGTGCGCCGGGGTCTTTCTTGCCCGACTTTATCCGTCGCACGAGCTCGAGGGCGGCTGGTGTCTGCAGCTCACATCGATTGAATGCCCATGGCCCGTCCGCCACGGGATGCGTTGCTTCGATCTGCCCACGAGAAACCGCTAGTCGTAACGCACCGGCACTGATTCCTAGTGTGGTGTCCCGCAGATAACTTTGCCAAGCCGTTGGAGCTTGGCCAGGATGGACTCGGCGGTGGCGGTCCACATAAAGGGCCTGGGGTGTTGGTTGTAGTGCTCAACGAACTCGTTGATCTT
>Ga0268264_10000948_pt1 | contig 29961 bp, 15 predicted proteins | sample KBSSwiS32_FD_190357 | JGI IMG/M metagenome (GOLD analysis project Ga0268264, IMG submission 190357) | Switchgrass rhizosphere microbial communities from Kellogg Biological Station, Michigan, USA - KBS Switchgrass S3-2 (SPAdes) (version 2) | ecosystem: Host-associated > Plants > Roots >...
CTTCTCCACGTCCTCGCCGGAGGCGACCTTGCGCAGGCCAATGGTCTTCACCTTGGCCTCGGGGACGCGGACCACGGCGCCGTCCTCTTCACGGCGCATGGAGACCATGGTCAGCCGCTGGCCGGCGACCTCCATGGCGTCCACGGCGAACACCTTGCAGACGCCCTGGTTCGGGTAGACGACGCGGTCCCCAACGGCGAGCGTGAGCTGCGGGGCAGAGTCAGACATCGGGCTGGGGGCGTTGCTAGCACGCGGCACGACCGGGCGTCACGCACTGTGCGCACCGTTCGCGCGCGTACGCCCGGGAGCGCCCGGTCAGCGCAGGCCCATGGCCCAGGCCCGCTCCTCCTGGATCTGGGCCCGCTTCTGGCGGAGGAGGGCGGCCAGGTGCCGCTCGACGGCACGCTCGGCCTGGCGGGCCTCGTCCACCTGGGCCGCGGGGGCGGCCACCGGCGCCGGCTGGGCCAGCCCCACCGAGGAGGTGAAGAGGGCGAATCCCGCCGCGGCGAGCGCGGCGGCGACGATCGTCAGCTTCATGATGGAACGCTCCTGCGAAATGCCGAAAGAACGGCTCGAACCCGCACAGGGTAAGGGGGGCCGGGCGACCAGGCCATTTTTCGGCTACAGGCCTGTTGCTGCTAGCCTCGACCTGCCTTGTCTGCCCCCGAGCCGTTCGGCAAGTACCAGCTCATCGAGCGGATCGCCACCGGCGGGATGGCGGAGATCTACCGAGGCAAGCTGGAGGCGGCGCACGGCGTGGTCAAGCCGGTGGTGATCAAGAAGATCCTCCCCCACTACGGCCAGCAGCGCACCTTCGTCCGGATGTTCATCAACGAGGCGAAAATCGCGGTGGGGCTCTCGCACGGGAACATCGCCCAGGTCTTCGACTTCGGGGAGATCGCCGGCGAGTACTACCTGGCGATGGAGCTGGTGGACGGCCAGCCGCTGTCGCGGATCCTGCGCAAGGCGAAGTCCAAGGAGCTCACCGCGCTGCCGGCGCCGTTCGCGGCGCAGGTGGCGATAGAGATCTGCAAGGGCCTGCACTACGCGCACACCCGGCTGGACGAGAAGGGCCGGCCGCTGGCCATCGTCCACCGCGACGTCTCGCCCCAGAACATCCTCGTCTCGTACGAGGGGCAGGTGAAGCTGGTGGACTTCGGGATCGCCAAGGCGCGCAACGCGTCCGTGGACTCCACCACCGAGACCGGCGCGGTGAAGGGCAAGTACGTCTACTTCGCCCCGGAGCAGGCCCGCGGCAAGGAGCTGGACGCCCGCACCGACGTCTTCGCCACCGGCATCGTGCTCTACGAGGCGCTCACCGGCCGGCTCCCCTTCGAGGGGAAGATGATGGAGGTGATGAAGAAGATCGTCAGCGGCCAGCTCACCCGCCCCAGCGAGGTCAACCACGACGTGCCGGCGTCGCTGGAGCGCATCGTCTTGAAGGCGATGTCCACCGAGAAGAAGGGGCGCCACCAGAGCGCGCAGGAGCTGCAGGACGAGCTGTCGCAGTGGCTGTACGCCAACGCGCCCACCTACTCCTTCTCCGCGCTCGGCCACCTGATGCTGTACCTGTTCGAGGAGGAGCTGATGGCGGACGGGCTGCCGGTGCGCATCCCGCCCGACTTCCGCGCCCGCCTGGCGGACTGGCGCGGGCCGCCCCCGGAGACCGACGCCAGCGTGGCCCGGGCCGGCGCCCGAGATCCGCGCCAGGTCACCGACCCGCTCCCGGGCGCCAAGCAGGTCAACGCGGAGAAGCCGGTGGAGCGGACCGGGAAGCTCCCGCCGCCGGACACGCTCACCCTCTCCGGCGTTTTTCCACGAATTCCCTTGAAGCCGCTGTTCTGGGCGCTGCCCATCCTGGCCGCCCTGGTCGCCGGCTTCGTGGTCTTCGCGGTGGGGTACTTCGGGGGAGCGGACGTGCAGCTGACGTCCAGTCCGCCCGGGGCGCAGGTGGTGGTGGATGGGAAGCCGGCGCCGAGCGTCACCCCGGTGCTGATTACGGGGTTGGATCCGGACGCGCCCCATACCCTCCAGGTCCAGCTTCCGGGACGGAAGGTCTGGACCGAGCAGGTCTCGCTGCAACGCGGCGCGACGGTCACGGTCCACGCGGAGCTGGAGCCGCCGTAGAAGGCCCCGAAGCTACAGAAGTTCAGAGGAGTTGAACGACCGCTCGGCTCCCTGGCTGGGGTCCTGGGGGACCGCATGGGGCGGGCATCGATGAGGCGGTCCGGTGGTTCGCTTGCTATTCTGTCCTGTGTTTTGATGGGGTCTGGGCGAAGGCACAGGTAGGCTTAGCCTGGGGACTGGGAATCTCGATGGCGACCGCAGGTCCAGCGCTGGTGTTCGAAGCCGCTGAGCAGGGCAGCGTGGTCATGGCCCAATTGGCCGGGGTGATCAACGAGGACAACCTCCTCGAAGAGCGCCTCACCTCGACCAAGGGCAAGGGCGTCCTGATCGACCTCGCCAACGTGGAGCGCATCAACTCCTGTGGCGTGCGCGACTGGATCCGCTTCGCGCAGCGCCTGGAGGCCGCGGGGAACAACCTGTACCTGCTCCGCTGCAGCCCGGTGGTGGTGGCGCAGCTGAACATGGTGCGGAACTTCTGCGGCGAGAAGGGCCAGGTGTTGTCCTTCCAGGCGCCGTACTTCTGCCCCAACTGCGACGAGGAGCGGACCGAGACCTTCCCGGCCGCCAACGTGTCCGCCGGGACCAGCCCGGAGGCGACGTGCCCCACCTGCAAAGGGCCGATGGAGTTCGACGACCTCCCGGATCTCTACTTCGCCTTCGCCAAGATCCACGGCGCCAAGCAGGTGCCGCAGGAGATCCAGTCGGCGATAGAGAACTTCCGCTCCCGGCCGTCCACATCGACGCCGAACCCGACCACGCCGGGGAGCCGCCCGGCGCTGGCCGCGGTGCAGTCCCCGGCTCTCGCCGCTCCGCGCCAGCCGACGCCCATGGCGGCGGCCAGGCCCGCCAGCAACCCGGCGCTCCAGCCGCCCAGGCCCGCCGCGCCCACCCTTCCGTCCGCCCAGAACCGCACCAGCAACCCGGCGCTGCGGCCCCCGACCCCGGCCGGCGCAGTCGCTCCGCCGGGGACGAACCCGGCGGCCCGCCGGCCCAGCTCACCCGGCCAGCAAACGCCCATGCCCCCCAACCTGGCGGGGCCCGCGCGCGGCAACTCAGGCCCCAAGCCGCCGGTGGCGGTGCGCCCGTTGATGGGCGGCAGCCCGTTCCCCTCGGCGACGCAGCGCGCCTCGGGCCCCAAGCAATCGATGCCGATGGCGGCCCCATCCAACGGCACCGACCCCACCAAGAAGCCGTGAGGGCCGACGCCGCGTGAGCGCGCGCACCCAGGTTCTGTCGCAGATCCTCCAGTTCCTCCAGCGCGAGTTGCTCCAGGGCGACGACTCGGTGCAGCTCGACGCGGACGCCCGCCTGATCGACCTGGGGTTGATGAACTCCGTCTCGGCGGTGATGCTGCAGAGCTTCGTGGAGAAGAAGCTGGGGGTGAAGCTCCCCCGCGAATCGCTCACTCCCGATGCCCTGGCGTCCCCCCGGACGATTGCGGCGTTAGTCGAACGATCCCGTCTGCCGGGGTGACGCTCAACGAGAGCACCCGCTCCAGGTACTTGACCAGGGTGGTGAGCGTCGGGAAGTCGTAGAGCAACGTCGCGGGCAGGTCCATGCTCAGGTCCCGCCGGAGCACGTTCAGCAGGTCCACCGCGAGGATGGAGTCCAGCCCGATCTCGTTGAGCAGCGCGTCGGGACGCAGCCCCGCGGCCGACTCCCATCCCAGCACCCTGGCGATCTCCGAGGTCACGTAGCGGAGCAGGAACGAGCGCCGGTCCTTCTCCTGGGTCTGCGCCAGCTCGGTGGCGATGTCGCGGCGGACGCGCGGAGGGGCGGTGGTGCCATTGCCGGTGCTCGGCCCCACGTCCAGCCAGTAGCGCTTGCGCTGGAAGGCATAGGAAGGCAGGTCCACCTTGCGCGCCGGCGAAGGCCGGCCCAGAGCGCGCACATCTACCACCGCGCCCCGGACGAAGAGGTCCGCCAGGGCGGAGAGGAACACCTCCTCGTCGTCGCGTCCGCTGGACAGGGTGGGGATCCAGGCGCTGCCCGCCTGCCCCGCCACCCGCCGCGTGAAAGGCGAGTCCGCGCCTACCTCCACGAAGATCTCGCAGCCGCGCTCCTCCATGGCCCGGACCATGGAGGCCATCCGCACCGGCCCGCAGGCGTGGTCGCCCCAGTGCTCCGGGCCGGGGATCTCGCTGTTGGGGAGCTCCGCGCGCGCGGTGCAGGAGAACAGGCGCAGCACCGGCGGCCGGAGCTTCAACGGCTCGGCCACGCGTGCCATCCCCTGGGCCAGCTGCTGGCCGCGCGCTCCGGCGCCGAACGGCCCGTCGCAAGGGACGTAGGCTATCCGGCTCGCCTTCAGCTCGCGCATCAGCGCCTCCATCGAGGCGCGCGGGCCGCAGACCACGCAAGACGTCCCCTCGTCCGCGGAGATGGCCAGCTCGTCATCCATCAGCATCAGGGACAGGCGCTTCTCGGACGCGTGCACCCGGACGGCGACCTGGCCCGGCGCCAACTCCCCGCGCAGTCGCGCCGCCTGCCAGGCCAGCATCAGCGCGTCGGACGGCGTCAGCACGCCGGCCACGCACGCGGCCGCGTACTCGCCCGTGCCGTACCCACCCACGAAGTCGGGAATCATCCCCACGCTCCGCCACAGCTCGGCCAGCGCCAGCTCCAGCGACAGCCGCGCCAGCTCCGGGGCCTGCGGCGGCCCCGCGGGCTCCCCGGCCCACAGCGCCTGGGGGAGAGGGGCCCCCAACCAGGGCCGGACGGCCTCAGAAAGGTGGTCGATGCAGAGCCGGAAGGCGGGGTAGTGCTGGTAGAGCGCCTGGCCCGCGCCGGTCCCCTCGCTCGCCTCCCCGCTGAAGATGAAGCCCACCCGCGCCGGCGTGGGCGGCGCCCGGCCGGTGTACACGCCGCCGGGGACCCGGCCCCAGAGAAACTCGTTCAGCCGCTCCTCGAGGCCCGCGGAGTTGGCCGCGCAGATCGCCAGGCGCGACGGCAGGTGCGACCGCCCCGCGGTGGAGGTGAAGGCCAGCTCGTCCAGCGGCGCCTCCGGGCCGTTCTCCAGCGCCTCGTGCAGCCTGAGGGCGCCGTCCCAGACCGCCTGGTCCGACTGCCCGGAGAGCACGACCAGCGCGTGGCGCCCTCGCCCGGCGGAGGCGTTGGCGGCGGGGGGCTCCGGCGCCTCGCAGAGCACCACGTGCACGTTGGTGCCTGCCACGCCGAAGGCGCTCACCCCGGCCGCTCGCGGGCGCACGCCCCGCGGCCACGGCGTGTGGTCTCGCGGGAACAGCAGCGGCGCCCGTCGCTGGACGATGTCCGGGTGCAGCTCCTGGAGGTTCACGTTCCGGGGCACCTCGCCGTGGCGCAGCGCCAACACCACCTTGATCAGCGAGGCCATGCCGGCGGCCGACTCCAGGTGGCCCAGGTTCCCTTTCACCGCGCCCACGATGAGGGGGTGCTCGTGCGTCCGGCTACGGCCGAACACGTCCGTCAGCGCGTCCGCCTCCACCGAGTCCCCCAGCGGCGTGGCCGTTCCCTGGGCCTCCACGTAGCCGATGTCGGCGGCCGCCATGCCGGCGTTCTCCAGCGCGGCCTTGAGCACGGCGCGCTGGGCATGGCCGTTGGGGACGGCGTATCCGCTGGCGCGACCGTCCTGGTTGACCGCGCTGCCGCGGATGACCGCGAGCACCCGGTCCCCCTCCGATTCGGCGTCCGCCAACCGCTTGAGCACCAGCACCCCGCATCCCTCGCCGCGCACGCAGCCGTTGGCCTGCGCGTCGAACGGGCGGGTGCGGCCGTCGGGCGAGAGCAGCCGCAGCTTGGAGGCCGCCACCGTGTTCGCCGGCGAGAGGATGAGGTTCACCCCCGCCGCGAGGGCCATGTCCACCTCCGTGCTGCGGAGGGCCTGACACGCCAGGTGGACGGCGACGAGCGAGGAGGAGCAGGCGGTGTCCACCGCCAGGCTGGGCCCCTCCAGGCCGAAGACGTGGGAGATGCGCCCGGCCGCACTGTGCATCCCCAGCCCGGGGGCAGAGAGGGCGTCGACGCGGTCCAGCCGCGACAGGTGCAGGAACGCGTAGTCCAGGTAGCTGATGCCCACGTAGACGCCGGCCCGCCGGCCCGCCAGGTCGAGCGGCGGCATCGCCGCGTCCTCCAGGGCCTCGAACGCCACCTCCAGCAACACGCGGTGCTGCGGGTCCATGTGGACGGCCTGCCGGGGGGTGATGCCGAACAGCTCCGCGTCGAACCACTCCACGGCGGAGAGGAAGGCGCCCCAGCGTGAGACCGCCTTGCCCGGCGCGTCCGGGTCCGGGCTGTAGTACGCGTCCGGGTTCCATCGGCTGGCGGGCACCTCGCGGACCGCGCTCCCGCCCTCGCGGAGCATGGCCCAGTACGCGGCCGGGTTCACCGCCGGCCCCGGGAAGCGACACCCCATCCCCACGATGGCGATGGGCTCGGGCGCGCGCGGTCGCTGGCGCGAAAGCTGCTCCAGCAGCGCCCGCTTGGCCGGCGAGAGCGACGCCACCTGTTGCTCGTAGTCGCTCATCGGTCGATGCCGGTGGCCAGCGACGCCGCCAGACTCTCAGCCTCTTCATCCGACAGCTGCGCCAGCCTGGCCAGCAGCTCCTCCGAGTGGCTCCCCCGGGACGGGGGGGGCACGGAGGCCGGCACCTGCTGGAACAGCTCTCGCAGTCCGGTGTCTTCCTCCGCCAGGTGCTGCGCGAGGGCCTTGATGGTTGGACAATCGAACAGCAGCTTGGACGGGAAGGCCCGCCCGAAGTATTTGCCGAGCGCGTTCCGGGCCTGGACGGCGCGCAGCGAGTCCACGCCCGCCTCCACCAGCAAGCGCTCGGCGGGCACCGCCTCCAGCTCCGGCAGGTTGAGGGCGCGGGCAATCAGCCGGCGCAGCTCGTCCTGCAGGGCGCCGGGCCGCTCGCGGGCCGGGAGCTTCTGAAGGCGCTCCCGGAGCGCGCCCGTGGACGCCTCCTCGCCCTTCGGCGGCCGGCCGGCCGTCGCCAGCTCGGCGTAGAGCGGTGCCTGGCCGCGCTCGAAGCCCTCGGCGAACGCCGCCCAGTCCGCCTGGAGCACCACCGCCTGCGCCGGCCCGCGCGAGATCAGCGCCCCCAGCGCCTCCAGGCCCTCCTGCGGGTCCAGCCCGCTCACTCCCCACCGCGACGACTGCTGGGTCGCCTGCTGCCCCCGCGCGTCGTCCGCCCAGGGACCCCAGTCAACCGAGAGCGCCGGCAGCCCCGCCGCCTGGCGGTAGTGCGCCAGGGCGTCCAGCGCCGCGTTGGCCGCCGCGTAGCCCACCTGCCCGGGGACGCCCATCACCCCGCTGGCGGAAGAGAAGAGGACGAAGAAGTCCAGCCTTTGGCCCGCGGTCAGCCGGTGGAGGTTCCAGGCCCCGGCGAGCTTCGGCCCGAGCACGGCCCTCACGGTCGCCGCGGTCTGGCGGAGGATCGGCGCGTCGGCCAGCGCGGCCGCGGCGTGCACCACCCCCCGCAGAGGGTAGGGGCCGCGCGCCACCGCGGCGAGCGCCCCGGCCAGCTCGTCCTCGCGGGACACGTCCGCCTGGACGACCTGCACCTCGGCGCCGACAGCGCGCAGGGCGCCGAGCTGCGCCTCCGCGGCCGGACCCGGGGCGGACCTCCCCAGCAGCAGCAGGTGCCGCGCGCCCCGGTCCACCAGCCAGCGCGCCACGCGCAGCCCGAGCGCCCCCAGGCCGCCGGTGACCAGGTACGTCCCGTCCGGGCGCAGATCAGGCGCCCGGCCATCCAACCCCAACCGGGTCAGGCGCAACGCGTGGCGCTCGCCGCGCCACGAGGCGTGAAGGTCCTCGGAGGTGGAGGCCAGCGCGGCCTCCACGGCTGCGGCGGCCTGGTCGCCTTGCTCGCCCGGCCCGAGGTCCACGCAGCCGCCCCACAGCTCCGGGTGCTCCAGCGCGAGCACGTTGGCCGCTCCCCAGAGCGCGGCCTGGGCCACTCCGTCCTCTCCCACGCCGCGCCCCGCGGGTTGGGCCCCGCGGGTGACCAGGTACAGCCGCGGCGGGCGCGCCAGGCCGGCGCCGTCGATGCCCCGGACCAGGGAGATCAGGTCCAGCACCAGCGGTTCGGCGCCGCCGGGCCCGGCCGGCTCGTCCGCGGGCCACAGGTGCACCACCCCCCGGACCGGAGCGCCCTCGTCCGCCAGCGCGCGCAGCACCTGGCCCAGCCCTTCAGGGGAGCCGATCTCGAAGCGGTCGGGCTGGAGGCGGAGGCAGCCCGGTCCGGCGCCGGAAGGTCCGCGCGCGACCAGCACGCAGCGGGCACCGGCGGTGCGCAGGCGTCCCTGGACCGCGTCCGCCGTCCCTCCGGGGCCTGCCAGCAGGACCCACGTCCCCTGCACGTGCTCCGGGGCGACCGCGGCGGTCCGCTCCCGCGGCGTCCACCGCAGGCCGTACAGCAAGACCGCGGGGCCCCTCCGGGCGGCGGCGCCCACGCGCTTGACCCGGAGGCCTGCGACTTCGAGGACCACCCGGCCCGAGCCGTCGGTGGCGCGCACGTCGCCCACCGCCTCCGCGCCGCCGGTCGGCGTGCGGAAGGAGACCTCGCAGCGGAGTGCTCCCGAGGTCGAAGGGGCCAGAAAGATCCGCTCGGCTCCCACGGGCACGTAGACCTGGCGTTCGTCGGGGCTGCCCGAAAGGAGCCGGTGCTGGAGCACCGCCAGAGCCTGCAAGCACGCGTCCGCCACCTGCGGAGGGAACCCCCAGCACGGCACCGCGGGCCCGCCGCGGACCTCGGCGGTCGCGGACCGGTCGCTGATCTGCACCCGCTCCAGAAGCCGGAACGAAGGCCCGTAGTCCAGCCCGCCTTCGCCCAGCAGGCGGTAGCACGCGGCGGCGTCCATCGCCGCTCCGTTGGGGGACTCCGGGCCCGCGCCCTGCCGCCTCCGCTCCGCCTCCGGCGTCTCGTCGCGGCGCAGCTCGCCGGAGGCGACCTTCCACCAGCGCGCGGCCGCGGCGGGCTCGGCGCTGGAGCAGGCGTGCAGCTCGACATGGCGCGCGCCGCCGGACTCCGGGGCCATCGACAGCTGGAGTTTGAGCCCGCTCCCCAGCGGGACCGCCGCGTCGAGCTGCACCGAGGACAGCACCCAGGGGCCCGGCCCCGCCGAGGCGGAGGCGGCCTCCAGCATCAGGCCGAAGGTGGCGGTGGCGGGGAGCAGAGGCATGCCCCTGAGCCGGTGGTCGAGGAACGGGTGCCCTTGCCCGGCGGACAGGTCTCCCTCGAGGAAGGCCTCGCCGTGGGCGGTGACGATGGAGCGGTGGAGCAGCGGGTGGCCGCCCGGCGCGGCGGCCGGCGCGGTGGCGGGGACCTCGCGCAGCCAGTAGCGCTGGCGCTGGAACGGGTAGGTCGGCGCCGGCACCGGGCGGGGCTGGAACGGCCGGTCCATGGCCTTGAAGTCGATCTCCACGCCGCGCGCGTGCAGGGCGCCCGCCGCGCCCAGGAGGGTCTCCCAGTCGTCGTCCCCGCGACGGAAGGAGGAGAGGCACAGGGTGGACTCCGCGGGGGTCACCTGGGCCGCCAGCCCGGCGAGCACGGGATGGGGGCCCACCTCCAGCAGCAGGTCCGCGCCGCGCTGGAGCACCGCCCGGAGGCCGTCCAGGAAGCGCACCGGCTCGCGGAGGTGGCGGCGCAGGTAGCCGGCGTCCAGCGTCCGGATTTCTCCGCCGGTGAGGTTGGAGATGAGCGGGACGGTCCCCTGGCCGAAGCGGACCCTGGAGGCCGCCGCCTCCAGCGCGTCCAGGACGGGCTCCATGGACGGGGAGTGGGCCGCGGATGGGATGTTGAGCTTGCCCACCTCCACGCCGGCGCGCTCCAGCCGCTCCACCGCCTCCGCCAGGGCGGGCCCGTGGCCAGAGAGGACCACGTCCGACTCGCCGTTGATCGCCGCCACGCCCACGCCCGGGTCGAGGCCGCGGAGGAGCTCCGCCACCCGGTCGGCGCCCGCCGACACCGCGTACGTCTCTCCGGGCACCGACTGGATCAGCCGGCCGCGCTCCGCCACCAAGCGCGCGCCGTCCTCCAGGGGCAGGATGCCGGCCGCGTACGACGCCGACAGCTCGCCCAGGCTATGGCCCAGCACCAGATCCGGGACCACGCCCCACGACTTCCACAGGTCGCTCAGGGCGCACTCGAAGGCGTACACCAGCGGCTGCCCGTACGCCGGCTTGTGGCACATGGCGGGCGGGACGCCCGGCGCGCCGAACATCACGTCCAGCAGCGGGCGCTCCAGGAGGCCCTCCAGCGCCCGCGCGCACGCGTCCAGGGTGCGGCGGAAGACGGGCTCCTCCCGGTAGAGCTTGTGCCCCATGCCGGAGTACTGGCAGCCCTGCCCGGGGAAGAGGAAGACCAGCTTCGGGCGGCCGTCGGTGGCGGGGCGGGCCCGGGACAGCGAAGGCGCGGACTTCCCGTCCAGGTACGCGCCCAGCCGTGCGTCCAACTCCGCGGTGGAGCCGGCGGTGAGCGACAGCCGCTCGCGGAGGTGGGTCCGGCCGGCGTTGGCGGTGAAGGCCAGGTCCCCCAGGTCGACCGGCGAGCCCTCCGCGGCGGCGCGGCCCAGGTGCGCGCGGTACCGGAGGGCGAGTTGCCGGACCCCCTCCTCGGTCTGCGCGGAGAGGCAGAACAGGTGGTGCGGCCGGCGCGGCCGCTCCGCCTGGGGAGCGGGGGTCGCCGGCGCTTCCTCCAGCACCAGGTGGGCGTTGGTGCCGGCCGCGCCGAAGGAGCTCACGCCGGCCAGGCGAGGGCGGTCCGAGCGCGGCCAAGGCTGCAGTTGGGTGGGGATGGCGAACGGGGTGCGCTCGAGGGAGAGGTGCGGGTTCGGGGTCCGGAAGTGCAGGTGCCGGGGGATGGCCTCGTGCTGCAACGAGAGCACGACCTTGATCAGCGAGGCCATGCCGGACGCGGACTCCAGGTGGCCGAGGTTGGTCTTGACCGACGTGAGCCAGGCGCGATCTCCCGCCCTGCGGCCCTCGCCGAGCACCGCCGCGGCGGCCTCCACCTCGATCGGATCGCCCAGCACCGTCCCCGTCCCGTGCGCCTCCAGGTGTCCCACGTCGCCCGGCGACACGCCCGCCACGGACAGGGCCTGCCGCATCACCGCCTGCTGCGCCTTGCCGTTGGGCGCGGTGAAGCTGGCGCTCCGGCCGTCGTGGTTGACCGCCGAGCCGCGGATCAGCGCCAGGATCCGGTCCCCGGCCGCCTCCGCGTCCGAGAGGCGCTTGAGCACGACGACCCCGCAGCCCTCGCCCTTCACGATCCCGTTGGCGGAGGCGTCGAACGCCTTGCACCTGCCGTCCGGCGCGACGGCCCGGGTCCGGCACATGCTCACCAGCCAGTCCAGCGACAGCATCACGTTGACGCCGCCGGCGAGCGCCACGTCGCACTCCCCCGACGCGAGCGCCTGGCAGGCCAGGTGCGTCGCCACCAGCGCCGACGAGCACGACGTGTCTACCGCGAAGCTGGGCCCCTGCAGCCCGAGCAGGAACGAGAGCCGGCCTGCAGCCATGCAGTGCGCCACTCCGCTCACCAGGCTGTCGGTGATGGTGGAGAGATCTCCCTGGCGAGCCCGCAGCTCCGCGTAAGCGGACTCGAAAATCCCGATGAAGACGCCGGTCCTCGTGCCGACCAGGCCCAGGGGCGGGATGCCGGAGGCCTCCAGCGCCTCCCAGCTGGTCTCCAGCAGGATGCGCTGTTGCGGATCCATCGAATCGGCCTCGGCCTGGCTGATGCCAAACAGGGTCGCGTCGAACTGGTCGATGTCCTGCAGAAAGGCACCCCAGCGGGTGCAGATCTTCCCGGGCGCGTCAGGGTCCGGGTCGTAGACCTGGTCCAGGTCCCACCGGTCGCGGGGGGCCTCGGTCACCACGTCCCGGCCGTCCCGGAGCAGGCGCCAGTAGGAGCCCGGGTCGTTGGCGCCCCCCGGAAACCGGCAGCCCATCCCAACCACCGCTATCGGCTCCCGGGCGGGCTGGGTTCGTTGGCCGATCATCCGTGCCAACAGCGCGCGCTTGTTCTCCGAGAGTTGGGCCAGCCGACTTTCGAGGGTCATGGAGAAAACAGAAAAACGAGGAAAAACCGAGCGCCCGTCGGTTCGGCAGCCCAAGAATAGGGCGGTTAGCGGCTCTTCCGCAAACGGCGCTCTACTTCCTCTTCCGGAAGCCGCTCCAGTTCCGCAAGCATGCTTTCCATGGATTCCTGGTTTGCAGGAGCCCCCGAATCGAGCCCCGGATCGAGCAATGACGCCAGGTGTTCGGCCAGGTGGGCAACTGTGGGATTGTCGAACATGACCGTTACCGGGAGATCGACCTCCAGCAACGACCGCAGCGCGTTTCGCAGCTGGACCGACATCAGGGAGTCCACGCCGCCCTGCATCAGCGGGAGGTCCCGGGCTGGGGCGTTCGCCACGGGCAACCCGAGGAGCGTGGCGACCTGCTCCTTGAGGAGAGATTCCAGCGCGTCGATCCGGTCGCGCCGCGGCAGTGAACGCAGCCAGGTCGGCAGGTGCCTGGATGAAGCGGCCGCGGCGGGCTCGGCGGGGCGCTCCAGGAGCGCCGCGTACAGTCGAACCGCTCCTTCGGCCATGCCCGAGGAGAACGCCGGCCACGACGTGCTGCTGATCACCGCGTGCGGCGGCCCGGAGGAGAGCAGGGCGCCCATCGCGTCCAGCGCGCGGTCCGGGGGCATTGGCTCCACGCCGGGCGCGCCGCGGCCGCCCTGCGCCTCGTGGCGGGCCGCGGCGCCGATGTCGGCGAACCCTCCGAAGCCCAGGCTGAGCGCGGGCAGCCCGTCCGCGCGCCGGCGGTGCGCCAGCGCGTCCAGGAACGCGTTGGCGGCAGCGTGCCCGGCCTGTCCGGGAGTGCCGAACGCCGCGATCGACGAGAAGAGCACGAAGTGGTCGAGCGGCAGCGCCGCCGTCGCCTCGTGCAGGTTCCAGCCACCGCCGACCTTGGCCGCCATCGCGGCCCGCAGCTTGTCCCCGTCCAGCGCGTGCATCACCGCGTCCGCCAGGACGCCCGCCAGGTGGAAGACGCCCTTCACCGCGGGCCAGCCCAGCGCGGCTGGCGCCGCGAGCGCGCGCTCCACGTCCTCGCGGCGCGCCACGTCGCCCTGGAGGGCGCGCACCCGGGCGCCGCGCGATTCCAACTCCACCACCGCGCGGGCCGCTACCGCCGAGGGTGGCTGCCGCCCCACCAGCAGCAGGTGGCCGGCGCCGCGTTGCTGGAGCCACCGCGCCAGCGCCAGCCCCACGCCGCCCAGGCCGCCAGTGACGAGGTAGGTTGCGTCCTGGCGGAAGGATGGCTCGCCCGCGCCGGGCAGCGACAGCCGCCGCAGCCGCGGTTCGTGAAGTGCGCCGCCGCGCAGCGCCAGCTCCGCGCCCGCGGCCTCCAGCGCCAGGGCTACCGCGCGCGGCGAGTCCTCCCGGACCGAGGCCGGCAGATCCAGGGCGCCGCCCCAGCGGTCCGGGTGCTCGCGCGCGAAGGTGCGGAACAGGCCCCAGAGCGACGCCTGCGGCGGCTCCGGCGCGGCCGGGTCGTGCGCGCCGAACGTCGTCAGCATCAGCCGCGAGGAGCGCGAGCGCACCGCCGCCCGGCACAGCTCCAGTGCGCGCTCGCACTCGGCGGCCACGCCTTCGGGCCGGAGCGCCGAGGTCAGCAAGACCGCGCGATCCACCCCGGCGCGGTCCAGCATCGCCTCCCACCCGGTGACCGCGCCGAGCGCGGGCCAGCCGGCGACCGGCCGCGGCGCGCCACCGCGCGGCCACGCCACCACCGCGTCGCGCCGCCCCTTGGCGGCCAGGGCCTCCGCCACCGCGCTCGCCTCGCGGTCGTCACCGGCGACCCACAGCCAGGGTCCGGCGGGGGCGCCGGCGCTGCCGGTCGCGCGCGGCTCCCACGCCACCGCATAGACGTGCTCGCGCGCCCAGCTGCGGGCGCTGAGCGCGTCGCCGGACGGCCGCAGCACCAAGCCCTCCACCTCCACCGCCAACCCACCCTCGCCGTCGTACAGGCGCACCCGCCCCATCCGGGTGCCGTCCGCGCCGCTCCCCTCCAGCACCGCGTGGCAGAAGGCGCGGTCCCTCAGCGCCCGCGCGACGCGAATGGACTGGATCGCCGCCGGCAGCAGCGGCGAGACCTCGCCCTCCGCCTCCAGCGAGGCCAGCACCGCCAGGACCTGCAGGCCTGAATCGAGGAGGTTGGGCGGGACGCGGTAGGGCCCGGACCTCGCGGAGGGGCAGTGCAGCTCGCCCGCCGCTTCGCGCGCGCCTGCTCGCAAGCGCACCAGCCCGCGGAACTCGGGGCCGTACTGCAGCCCGAGCGCGGACAGCCGCTGATAACACTCGTCGCCGGAGAGCTCGCGCGGACAGCGCTCGAGGACCAGGCGCACCGCCTCCGGCCATGAAGGCGGTTCCTGGGTTGGCAGCGCCAGGGGAGGCCCCTGCTAGGGAATGCGGTTGAACACCTCGGCGAGGTACGCCAGCTTCTGGCGCCACACCGAGCCGTAGATGTCCGCCAGCCCGCGGGGGTAGGTCGCGTCGCGCACCACCATGGTGGCCATGCGGTCCGAACCAACCACCTGCGTCTGGACGATGATGTGGTTGTCGACCACCGCGATGCCGTCGCGCGCCAGGCCCTCGCGGCCGCGCTTGAGCAGGTCTTCCTTGATGGCCTCGTAGGCCTGCTTCTCGCGGTAGGCGCCCTGGCCGATGTAGTGGCGGCCGAAGTCCATGGCCCGGTGGAAGGTGAAGCCCAGCGCCTCCGGCGGGTCCTCCTGCATCATCAGGCTCGCCTGCTTGAACAGCTCCGCCGGCGTTTTGCAGAACTTGCGGGCGGTGTCGTAGATCTGCGCGGACCAGAAGAGGTACTGCAGGTTGTAGTACTGCTGGATGGAGCTCTTCAGCACCATGTAGAGGCGATCCGGGGTCGCCTCGATCTTCGTCATGTAGCCGGACACGTTCTGGTCGTCGATGATCTGCCGTGGCGGCGCCCTGCCCGGCTGGCCGGTGCGCAGGATAAGCTGCGTGACGTGCTCGCCGCGCACATCGCGGATGTACTTACACAGCTGCAGGCCCGCGTCGTCGGTCTCCATCACCACGTCGATGAACGCCACCGCCAGGGCGGCCGCCGCCTCGTCGTACTCGAAGAATTCGCGCGCCTCCTTGGCGCTCTTGGCGTGGTGCAGCTTCAGCTTGGCACCGAAGATCGTCTCTCGCTTGAGAGACAGCTCCGAGATCTCGTGGATGTCTCCCTCATCGTCGACGATGAGGACGTTCCAGAACTTGCGTGCTTCCATCGGTGCGAAACCTCCCCGGAGCTCGACGGGCCCGCACAATCCAAACAGTCGGCGATCAGCCTGTCAATGCGGCGCGCCTGACCTCTTGCTTGGTTGACCTCGTTCCGCGCAGCCCAATAGAGTGCAGGCGTTCTTTCGAACGGGACAAATGGAAAGAGCGAAGGGTGGCGGTGCAGCGCCGGATCCAGGGTGGCAGCACACCGAGCCGGTCATCGGCCCGGACTGGATTGTGCTGATCGTCGACGATGACCAGGACATCCACGCCGCCATCCGCCTCGCGGTGGGCCGTGGCCGCTTCTTCGGCAGGAAGATCGAGTTCTGCAGCGCGAACTCGGCCGCCGAGGCGCTGAAGGTCGTCTCGGAGATCGACCGGTCTCGCCTGGTGCTGGCCTTCGTGGACGTCATCATGGAGCACGACACCGCCGGCCTCGAGCTGGTGGGCAAGCTCCGCGCCCAGTTCGGCACGCCGCTGCAGATCGTCCTCAACACCGGGCAGCCGCACCTGACGCCCGCGGAGGAGGCGGCGCGGAAGTACGAGATCTCCGGATACCTCTCCAAGCTGGAGGCCACCCCGGAGCGCCTGCGCACCGTCATCCACGTCGCCATCCGGAACTTCCGCAAGTTCCGCGCGATGCAGGTGCTCTGCGACAGCCTCTCCGACTTCGTCACCCTGTTCGAGAGCGCCACCTCCACCAAGGCGCTGGACAAGCTGCTCTCCTCGGCGCTCTTGCAGTACGGGAGCGTCTGGCAGTTCAGCTACGTCTTGTTCCGGGACCTCTTCGCGCCCGACGTGGAGTCCGGTTCCGGCCCGCGCGAGAAGGAGGCGCTGCAGCAGCTGTTGAGCCTGCGCATCCACGCCACCGGCGTGTTCTCCAAGCTGGGCTCGGAGAGCGAGCACGAGCGCTGGGGCATCGTGATCAAGCCTTTGGGCGGCCGGTTCGAGGCGGGCCTGGCCATCGACAGCAACGGGCGTCCGTCCGAGGTGCTGATCCGCGAGCTGCAGGTGCTGCTGCGCTCCTGGGCGCTCACCCGCGAGTCCATCGAGCTGAAGCTCCTGGCGGCGGAGGACCAGCGCCTGCGCGAGGTGATGTACCGCGAGCGGCGCGAGTCGATCGCCCAGATGGTCGCGGGCGTGGCCCACGAGATCAACACCCCGCTGGGCGTGGCCAACGCGGCCGCCGCCACCTTGTCGGAGCTGCTCTCCAAGAAGCACTTCCAGGATCTCCGGCAGCAGAAGGACTTCGAGGACGACATGGGGGACGTCCTCCAGGGCCTGAACCTCATCCAGAAGAACATCGCCCGCGCGGACAGCCTGGTCCGCACCTTCCGCCACCTGTCGGTGGGGCAGCTGGTGGACAAGCGGGAGGAGCTGGACATCCGCCAGCAGGTGCAGGAGACCATCCAGCTCTGGAGCCCGCAGGCCCAGCGGTCCCGCATCACCGTCAAGTTCGTCGACCAGGTGGACGAGAAGTGCGTGAAGTGGATCGGCTACGCCGGCCACCTCTCGCAGATCATCCTCAACCTGCTGACCAACGCCAGCCGCTACGCGTACCCGGAGGGGCAGGGCGGGACGGTGGAGATCACCCTCATCTCCAAGCTGCTGGACGACCGCGCGCACTTCACCCTGGACGTGCGCGACTTCGGGGCGGGCATCCCGAAGGAAAACCTGCCGATGATCTTCGAGCCCTTCTTCACCACCGGCCGCGGCAAGGGCGGCACCGGGCTGGGGCTCTCCATCGTCCAGAACCTCGTCATCTCCATCTTCGGCGGCACCATCAAGTGCGAGTCCGAGGTGGGCAAGGGCACCGCCTTCATCATCGACTTCACCCACGTGCGCGAGGAGAAGCGCCCGGAGGCGCCGGACTTCGCCGAACGGCAGGCGGAGGAGGAGCAGGCCATCGCCGTCCAGGGCTTCGCCGAGCTGCAGCGCCGGCTGGCCCAGGGCGAGACGCTCACCTCCGAGGAGCAGCTCCGCCTCACCGAGCTGCGCGGCAAGGTGGACGGCTACCTCTCCAAGCGCTACGGCAAGGCGGTGGAGGAGTTCGTGGACCTCCAGCGCAAGCTGGCGGAGGGCAGGGGCCTCACCCCGGAGGAGCAGATCCGCCTGGCGGACGTGCGCGGGGTGGTGGACGGCTACCTGGCCAAGAAGTACGGCGGCACCGACCGCCACGGCAACTTCCAGATCCCGGTGCGCAAGCCGGTCAGCATGCTGGTCCACGACGACCACGGCGAGCGGACCATGCCCACCGAGCTGCGCGAGATCAGCACCCTGGGCGCGGCGCACGTCAGCGCCGAGAACGCCGAGGTGGGCGCGCGGGTGAAGGTCCGCTACACGGAGGAGCCCAGGCTCTCCATGGAGGGCACGGTGGTCGCCTGCTCGGAGACGCCGTCGGAGGGCGAGAGCCGGAACCAGTGGTCGCTGTCCATCAAGTTCGACCACATGAACGAAGAGCGGAACCGGAACTCAAGCTGTACATCTCCCAGCTCTTGCTCGAGCAGGTGGGGATGTCCCGCGATCACGCCTGACGCGGCTCCGCTCCCCGGGGGTACCTTGATTCGACCTGAGCCACTGGCGGTAGTGGGGATCGGCTGCCGTTTCCCGCGTGGCGACGGCCCGGACGCGTTCTTCCGCCTGCTCGAGCGGGGAGAGAGCGCGGTCACCGAGGTCCCCGCCTCGCGCTTCGACGCTGCCGCCATCTACGACCCGGACCGGGACGCGCCGGGCAAGTCCGTCTCTCGCTGGGGCGGCTTTCTCGACGACGTGGCGGGCTTCGACTGGCAGGCCTTCGCTGTCTCCCCGCGCGAGGCGCGCCAGATGGATCCCCAGCAGCGGCTCCTGCTGGAGGTGGCGTGGGAGGCGTTCGAGGACGCGGGCCTCCCGCTGGAGGCGCTGGAGGGCGCGCGCGCCGGCGTCTACGTGGGCGCCACCTGGCTGGAGTACGCCTCGTTGGCGCGGCGGCGGCTGGAGCAGATCGACCCGTACACCGTCACCGGCAGCAACCACCTGCTGTTCACCGCCAACCGGCTGTCGCACTTCTTCGACCTGCGCGGGCCCAGCATGGCCGTCGACACCGGCTGCGCGGCGTCGCTCACCGCGCTCCACTACGCCTGCCAGGATCTCTGGCACGGGGAGACGGAGCTTGCGCTGGCCGGCGGCGTCAACCTCCTGCTCACCCCGGAGGGCTACGTGGCGCGCTCCCAGGCGGGCATCCTGTCGCCGGACGGCCGCTGCAAGACGTTCGACGCCTCCGCCAACGGTTTCGTCCCGGGCGAGGGGGCGGGCCTGCTGGTCCTCAAGCCGCTCCGGCGCGCGCTCGAGGATGCGGACCGCGTCTACGCGGTGGTGCTGGGCACGGCGATGAGCCACAACGGCCGCACTCCGTGGATCCAGGCGGTGAGCGCCCCGGCTCAGGAGGCGCTGGTGCGGGAGGCGCTGGCGCGGGCCGGCGTCCGCCCGGACGAGGTGGACTACGTGGAGGCGCACGGCGCGGGCACCGCCATCGGCGACCCGGTGGAGGCGCGCGCCCTCTCCGCGGTGTTCTCCCCCCGGCCGAAGGAGCGGCCACTCCGGGTCGGGTCGGTGAAGACCAACATCGGTCACCTGGAGGCGGCGGGCAGCGTGGCCCACGTCATCAAGGTGGCGCTCTCCATCCACCGGGACGTCATCCCGCCCAGCCTCAACCTCCAGACCGTCAACCCGGAGATCCCCCTGGAAGCCCTGGGGCTGGAGGTGCCGTCCGCCGCCGTCCGCTGGCCACGACAGGACGTCCCCCGCACCGCCGGGGTGACCTCGCTGGGGCTGGGCGGGACCAACGCGCACGCGGTGCTGCGCCAGGCGCCGGACTCGCCGGCGCCCGCGGTGGTTTCCAAGGGCGCCTTCCTCCTGCCACTCTCCGCGCGCTCGCCGGGGGCGCTGCAGAGGATGGCCGCCGAGCACCTGGAGCGGATCCGCGCGCGCGGCGCGGACGCATCCTGGCTGGCCCGCTACTGTCAGGCGGCGGCGCGGCGGCGGACCGCGCACCCCCTCCGCGGGGCGGTGGCGGCGCCGGACGCGGCTGGCCTCGCCGAGAAGCTGGAGGCGCTCTCCCGCGCGCCCGCCCCCGGGCCGGCGCCGGCGGCCCCGCCGAAGACGTTGTTCGTGTTCTCCGGCCAGGGCGCGCAGCGGCCGCGGATGGCGCTGGAGCTGGCCGCGGTGGAGCCGGTGGTGAAGGCGTCGCTGGCGGAGTCCGACGCGCTGTTGCGCAAGCTCGCCGGCTGGTCGTTGCTGGAGATGCTGGCGGAGCCCCAGGAGCGCTCGCGGGTGGACCAGAGCGAGATCGCCCAGCCGGCACAGGTGGCGGTGCAGCTGGCGCTGTACGCGCTGTGGCGATCCTTCGGGCTGCGGCCAGACCTCGTCATCGGCCACAGCCTGGGGGAGATCTCCGCGGCCGCGGCCGCGGGCGCGTTCGACCTGGAGTCAGCGCTGCGCTTGGCGGTGCTCCGTGGGAAGCTGATGCAGCGGCCGGAAGGCGCCGGGCGGATGGCGCAGATCCGCCTCCCCGCCGCGCACGTCCAGCGCGCGCTGGATGCCATGGGGAGCGCGGCGCTGGTGGCGGCCATCAACGGCCCGCACACCACGGTGATCACCGGCCTGCCGGACCCGGTGGAGGCGGCGGTGGTGGCGCTGGAGCGGGACGGCGCGCAGTGCCGCAGGCTGAACATCACGGTGGCTGGGCACTCGGTCCCCATGGGCGCGCTCGGCGAGGAGCTGGCCAAGGATGCCTCGGCGTGGCTGCGGCCGGTGGAGAGCGCGGTCCCGGTTCTCTCCACCGTCACCGCCGCGCGCATCCCCGGCGCACAGCTGGACGGCGCCTACTGGGGCCGCCAGCTCCGGCATCACGTGGCCTTCGCGGACACCTTCGCCGCGGCCCTGGCGGAGGGCGCGCGCCTGGTGGTGGAGGTGTCCCCACACCCGTTGATGCAGGAGCCCATGCTGGAGGTGGCGGAGCAGGCGGGCCGGCCAGTGGAGCTGGTCGCCACATTGCGCAAGCAACTGGATGAGCCGACCGCCATGCTCGAGGCGGTGGGCACTGCCTGGGCGCGTGGCGCGAAGGTGCGCTGGGACGCGATCTACCCGGGCCCTGCCCCGCACGCGGATCTGCCTACCTACCGCTGGGAACGGCAACCGCTCTGGCTCCCGCCGGCCCCCGCCGCACGCGACGCAGGCGTGCACCCGCTCATGGGCGAGAAGGTCGAGTTGGCCACGCGCCCGGGAGAGCACGTCTTCTCCACCAGCGTGTCGCTCGAGGATCTTCCTTTCCTCGCCGACCACCAGGTGCAGGGGAGCGCGGTGATGCCGGCGGCCGCCTACGTGGAGATGGCGTTGTGGGCGGGCCGCGCCGCGTTGGGCGAGGGCGCGCTGGAGGTGCGGAACCTCGAGTTGCGGCGGCCGCTGGTGCTGGAGCCCAAGCAGCCCACCGGCTTACAGGTCTCCCTGAGCGTGCAGGGTGAGGGCCGCGCGGAGTTCCAGGTCCACGCACGCACGGCGACGACCTGGAGCGCAGTGGCCCAGGGGACGCTGCACCTGGGACCTTAGGCCAGGCTCACTCCAGGCCGCGGAAGTAGTGGAACGAGCGCACCGGGTTCTCTCCCGGCGCGTTGTTCATCCGGATCAGGCCGATGGCCTCGGTCCGCTTCTGCGGGGCGACGTTGAAGACGAAGGTGTTGGTGGCCAGGAAGGCGAAGTACAGGCCCAGGCCGGCGCCGCCCTGCTTGGAGTCGATCTGGTCCTCGCCCTTGGCGAAGCACTTCTTGAGGTAGCGGAAGGCCAGGTCGTGGTCCAGCCGCCCGAACTGGTCCACCACGCTCACCGCGAACACGTTGGCGTCGTTGCCGTAGCGGACGGAGACGCGCTCGTTGGGCAGCAGGGTGACCGGGAGCGCGCGGTCCAGGTGCGCGTACTTGGGCTTGCCGTTGGCGTCCACCGGGGCGTCCCAGATGGCGTTCATCAGCAACTCGTCGGTGAGCGTCTGGGCCGCGGTCCGGACGTTGGGGCGCAGGCCGCACTGGGTGGCGTACTCGCCCACCAGGTCGATGATCCGGTTGCGGTCGTTGGAGTGGGTGACGGCCTCCTCCCGCACCATGGAGCCCCAGGAGAGGTACTTCTCCACGCCGAACACGTCGCCGGTGAGCAGCTTGCCGGCGGTGATCACCAGCTCCTGGATGGCGGACGGGTCGCCGGAGTCGGAGGTGCCGAAGATGTTGCGGATCAGCACCCCGTTGACCGGCATGTCCACGATGCTGCGGCCGGCGTCCTCGAAGAGCGACTGCGTGGTGGTGAGCACCACCTGCAGCTTGGGCGCCTTCTTCACCGCCGCCTGCGCCATCCCGGCGCTGGGCCAGTCCACCAGGAGCAGGTCGTAGCTCTCGTCCAGCGCCTCCAGCCCCTGGTCCGCGGTCTCCACCGCCTGCACCACCGCGCCGGTGCCCAACAGCGCGCGGCCGATGAGCTTGCGCAGCTTCTTGTCGCTCTGCACCACCAGGACCTTGCGGCCCTTCCCGGCGGACTGGGCGGACGAGTAGAAGTCGTGCAGGGTGAGCTGGGCGCTGATCTGGTTGGCGAGGTCCGCCATCTCCTTGGCGGCCGAGGCGGCCTGGGGCGCCAGGCCCTTCACCTGCATCAGCTCCACCGACCTCCGGCCCAGGCGCGGCACCAGGCCGTGCTCCGGCTGCCCCAGCCGCTCCAGCAGGCCCGAGCGGAAGTCGAGCAGGCGGGACAGCTCGCCGTTGGCCAGCGCCAGGGAGATGGACTGCTCCTCGGCGGCGTCGCGGGCCGCGCGCAGCTCCTCCACGTAGCGGGCCTCGCGCTGCTGCTGGGCGGCGCGCTCGGCGGACTGCGCCTCCAGCGAGTCCTTGGTGGTGCCCCAGATGTACAAAAGGTCCCGGAACTCCGACTGGAGCGTCTCCGGCACCTGGCCCTGGGCCAGCAGTGCCGCGCCGCGGAAGGCGCCGGTGTTGGAGCGCATCACGCAGCCCCATGCCTGGAAGGCGCCAAACGCCCATGGGTCCGGGCTGCGCACCTCGCCCTCGGGGACCTGCAGGTGCAGGAGCCGGTCGCGCACATTGCGCACCCACGGCGCCATGTCGTCCAGGCCGTCCATGGCGGCCAGGTCCGGGAAGCAGGCGTACGCCATCTGCCACACCACGGCGTACTGCTCCAGCGCGCCGCGCAGCATCTCGTCCAGCACCGCCGGGTCGGTGGCGGAGTGGAACATCTCCACCAGGCCGCGCAGGCTGTCGCGGGTGAGCTGCATGGCCATGGCGGCGCGGAAGTGCCGGATGGCCACGTTCAGGATGGTGCGCAGGCGCTCCGGGGTGGCGTCCGGCTTGGCCAGGTAGTGGCTGATCTCGAACGCCGCGGCCACCGCCTCCGGTGCGGCGATGTGGGGCTGGCCGGTGGTGAGGATGAGCTGGAGCGCTTGCCCGCAGGCGGCGCGCAGCTTGCCCACCAGCTCCAGGCCGGCGGTGTCGTGCTCCATCACCACGTCGATGAAGGCGACGGCGAAGCGCGACGGGTCCAGCTGGGTGGCCTTGGCCAGGCCCTCTTCGGCGGACTTCGCGTTGTGCAGCTCCAGGCGGCGCCCGTAGAACGTGGACTTCCCAAGGGCCAGTCGGAGGGACGTGTGCACGTCCTCAGCGTCGTCAACGAGGAGGACCAACCAGGGCTCAAGCAACGGATCCGCGGAGAGCCCACCGGGCGCATGAGCTGGCCCGTCGGCGGGGCTGGAGGGCATACCTCAGCGTAAAAAACGGATTTTTCTGGCGCAAGGGGGGTGGTGGCCTTTCAAGCAAACAGGGGGGTGGTACGCTTTAGCTCTTTCTTGGGGCTGGTCTATGATGTGCCCCATCATGAGCAGTCCGCAGGGAGCCGCGCCCATGGAGCACGGGCGCCAACCGCGGGTCTCGGCCCGAGTCGCGGTTGGTTTGAAGATTGACGAGCAGATTAACATGAGGCTCACGAGAGATATCTCGATGAGCGGCGTGTTCGTGGAGCTCGATCAGACGCTTCCGGTAGGAGAGTCCGTGGAGATTTTCATCGCCCTCCCGGACGGCGCGGAAACGCTGCGGCTGGAAGGTTCCGTGGCCAGGTCTGCGTCCGACGGGGTGGGGGTCTATTTCCAGGGCGTGACCCCCGAACAGCGCACGGCCCTCGAGAATTTTCTGACCTATCTGAAGGAATCCGGCGCGCCGCCGGCGCCGCCGTCGCCGCCTTTGCCGGGCGGGGAGGAGAAGCTCCCCGAGGAGTTTGATCCGCGGAAGATCGAGGCGGCGTTCGCGAAGGAGCGCGACCTCCGGGAGAGCCGCCGGATGATCGCGCAGCAGCTCCACGAGGCCGCCAAGAACGAGCTGAAGAACGGCGGCGGGGCGCGGGCGGCGGAGCTGTTGAAAGAAGCCATCGAGCTGTCGCCCGGAGTCTCCGAGCTTCACCACGACCTGGGGACGGCGTACTACCAGATCGGCGAAGTCGAGCGTGCGGTGAGTGAGTTCGAGCGTGCCCTGGCCCTGCAACAGGGCGGCGAATAAAGCGAAATCCCTGTATCAGCAGGTATTTTGGGAATACCCCCGAGGAGCCCCACACAGCCATGAGCGGATGCACCGTGCAGCGACTGGAAGCGCCTGGACTCACCTTCCTCAAGGTCTCGGGGACGGTGGATGAGACGTTCTCGGCCAGCCAGCTCTCCGGACAGATCAGGGCCGACACCATCCTCCACCTCGGCAAGGTGACCCGCTTCAGCTCCTTCGGCGTCCGGGAGTGGGTACGGCTGATGAAGGACCTCCAGGGCCGGGTGAAGCACTGCATCCTGGTGGAGTGCTCGCCGGCGGTGGTGAACCAGCTCAACGTGGTGGTGGACTTCGCGGCCGGGGCGCACGTCAAGAGCGTCCAGCTCCCCTACGCCTGCCAGAACTGCGAGCTGGACAAGCTGGTGACGGTGGACGTGGACGCGCAGCGGGCGGAGCTCCTGGCCGGGACGCTGCCCCAGGTGTCCTGCCCGCAGTGCAAGAACCCCATGGTCTTCGACGACCTGCCGGGCTCCTACCTCGCCTTCCTGCGCGACGCAGCGCCGCCCGAGTCCGGCTCGCCCATGGCCCGGTTCATCGCCTCCTTCGAGCAGGCGGCGCCCAACCTGGACGCCATGGAGTCCAAGGCCGCGGCGGCCGCGAGCGCGCCGGCCCCCGCGGTCCCGCCCCCCGCGCCGGTGGTGGACCCGACCGTGCCCCCGCCGGGGATGGCCGCGTCGGGCGGCGGGATGAAGTGGGCCGCGGTGGCCGCGGCCGTGCTGGTGGTGGTGGGCGGCGCCTTCTGGATGGGCAGCCGCCAGCCGCCGAAGGTGGACCCCACGCCCCCCCCGCCGCCGGTGGTGGTGGACAACACGCCCCAGCCGCCCGCCAAGCCCGAGAAGCGCGGCATGACCCCCGAAGAGGGGAACACCATCCAGACCCTGCAGAACGCCAAGCGCTTCACCGAGGCGGAGGAGTTCATCAAGAAGAAGGACGAGGTCTGGAAGGAGGACACCACCGCCAGCCTCCGCTCCAACCTGCTGGTGGCGCGCACCCAGGCCGCCAACGAGGAGCTCCAGAACGCGCAGCGGCTGAGGGCGGTCGGCAAGTTCAACGACGCCATGGAGGCCGTGGACCGCGCCATCGCATACGCCGGCGAGACGGACGCCACGCTCTTCGAGCGCATCCAGACCGCCCGCCGGACCGGCAACTGTCCCGGCGTGCTGGCCTACGTGGAGGCGCTCGCGCAGCAGTTCCCCAATTCCAGCCAGCTCAAGAAGGCCAACGACTACAAGCGCGTCTGCATGTCGCAACCGGCCATCGGCGCGCAGGAGCTGAGCCGGGCGCTCAAGTTGCGCCAGGCCGACATCGAGTCGTGCCTGAAGACCCCCATCCCCGCCGAGCACGCCGGCGCGGTGGACATCGAGTTGGCCTTCACGGTGAACACCACCGGCGTGGTGACCGCGGCCTCCTGCCTCACGCCGACGCTGGCCAAGGAGAGCATCTGCCAGTGCCTGACGGAGCAGGTGAAGCAGATGCACTTCACCGAGAAGCCGGGCATCAATGCCCGCCGCGCCAACGCCAAGTTCACGCCGATCCAGGGGTGACCCGGCCGGGCCGGGGCGGCCTTGCGGCGCGCGCCTGCTAGCGCCGCTGCGAGGCCGCCAGCCGCTGCCGCAGGTCGTCCACTTCCTTCATCTTCTCGCCGAGGTTCTTGAGCAGGATGTCCTTCTCCTGCCGCAGCTCCTCCTCCAGCTTGTGGAGGCGCTCGCGGAGCGCGGACTCCTCGGTGACGTCGCGGTAGAGCACCAGCACGGACTCCACCTGCCCGTCGGCGTCCTTGATGGGGGTGGCGCTGCCCATCAGCACCAGCGGGCGGCCGTCCAGGGAGGCGCCGTGGATCTCCTTCACCTGCACCGCGCGCCCGGCCTTGAGCGCGCGCAGCGCGATGCAGTCCTTCTGGCAGATCTCCAGCTTGATCCGCTCGTAGCAGTGCGCGGTGGAGGAGTGGCTGGAGACGTGGCCGCCGCCGCTGAGCTCGCGGAAGGACTGGTTCTGCTCCTTCACCTTGCGGTCCTGGTCCACTACGAAGAAGGCGTCGAACACACCAGCCAAAATCTCGCGAAGATTGGACATTGCTAGATTGTCAAGCATAGATGAAACCGCTCGACGGCCGCCAGAGGCGTTCCCCCCTTGTCGGCGCGGGGTCGCTGGTTAGACTGGATTCCCTTCAATGTCCAAGGCTCCCCTGCCGAGCGCCGAAGCGCTCAGCGCGCTGATCATCGACGCGTACTACATCGTCGACGCGGACGACCGGATCGTCTCGTACAACATGGCGTTCCGGAACATGTTCGGCCGCGCGATGATGCGGACCCTGCGGGAGGCCCGCTGCCGCGACGCCGCCTTCCTCCCCTGCCACGGTGGCCAGTGCCTGCGCGAACGCTGCGCGGCCGAGGGAGCGATCCACCTGTACGAGCTGGAGACGACCGCCGCCGACGCGAAGGGCAACCCGGTGCAGCTGCGGCTGAACGTCACCGCCGGGCCGGTCACCCTCCCCAACGGGCAGCCGGGGACGATGATCATCCTCCGCGACGTGACGGACGAAGCGGCCATCCAGGCCAAGTACCAGAAGGCCCAGGCGGTGCAGCAGCAGCTCGAACGCCAGCGGCGCGAAGCGCTGGCCCAGATGGTGGCGGGGGTGGCGCACGAGGTGAACACCCCGCTGGGCGTGGCCAACGCGGCCGCCGCCAGCATCGTGGACCGGCTGCTGAACGGCGAGCTGAAGAAGCTGGCGGACAACCCGGCGATCAGCGAGGACTTCCAGGACCTCCAGCTGGGCACGGAGCTGATCCAGCGCAACCTGCTCCGCGTGGACGAGCTGATCCGCAAGTTCAAGCGCCTCTCCGCCGGCCAGATGGTGGACACGCGCGAGGAGCTGGACCTGGGGCTCTCCACCAAGGAGGCGCTGTCGCTGTGGAGCCGGGAGGCGAAGAAGGCCAACCTCCAGGTCGAGATCGTCGACAAGGACCTCACCCCCGGCCTGTACTGGGAGGGCTACGCGGGCCTGCTCTCGCAGGTGCTCAGCGCGCTGTTGGCCAACGTGAAGATGCACGCCTACCCCGACGGGAAGGGCGGGAAGCTGGAGGTCATCCTCAGCTCCAAGGAGGGGCTGCCGCCCGAGTTCTCGGTGGCGGTGAAGGACTACGGCAAGGGCATCCCGCCGGACGTGATGCCCACCATCTTCGACCCGTTCTTCACCACCGCGCGCTCCAAGGGGGCGACCGGGCTGGGCCTGTCCATCGCCCGGGAGATCGTCACCTCGAGGTTCGGCGGCACGCTCAGGTGCGAGTCCACGCCCGGCGAGGGGTCGGTCTTCATCGCCACCTTCTCGCACTCGCCGGCCTCGTCGCAGGCCTGAGCCGGCGACCCGTTCGGGTGCTCTAGCGGGCCCCGGCCGCCGGCGCCTCCTCCAGCGAGGTCAGGTCGAACAGCAGCTCGGAGGACTCGATGGGGCCCAGCGCGCCGGCGTCGTCCCAGGTCACGTATCCCAGGGACTGCGGCGGCGCGCCCACCAGCGTGCGCCCGGGCAGGCCGGGGCTGATGACGAGCTGGGCCACTCCGGCGCCCACCGGCTTGCGCAGCGCGCGCACCGCGTCCGAGGCCCCGTCCGCCGGCGCCAGCTTCCAGCCGCGCTTGACCAGGTTGGCCAGGCGCGCCGCGGAGACGGTGCGGCCCGAGTAGCGGGTGAGGGTCCGGGAGCCGGCCTCGTCCTGGGTGAGCTGGAGCACCGGCCGGTCCAGCTGGCGGAAGGGCTGCGGCCGCCCCGCCGCCGCCAGCGCCCCGGCCCACGCCGACTTCGCCTTGTCGTCCAACTGCGTTGGGTGAGGCAGCCAGATGGCCGCCTCCGGCAGGCCGACGGTGGCGCCGCGGACGTCGACCGGCTGCCCCTGGGCGTTGAGCGTGAACAGCAGCAGCACGCCGTGGTCGCCGGCCGCCCAGACCAGCCCGCGGGCGACGGCGCGGAGCACGGGGTGCGCGGCGATGCCGCCCAGGAAGTCGTCCCGCCCCCAGCGGCGGCGGGAGGCCATGGCCAGCTCCAGCCTCCGGACCTGTTCGCCCATGACCCGGGCCGCGCTGGCCTTGAGCACGGTCCACTGCTGCTCGGCGGCAGCGGCCGCGGGGTCGTCCGGGGTGCCCTGGGGCAGACGCGAGAGCGCCTTGCCGGCGGCGTCCTGGAGGACGAGGTGAAGCGAGGCGTCCAGCGCGGCTCGCGGGGAGTCTGGGCCCGGGCCCAGCGCGCGGGTGCCGTCGAGCGACAGGCCCAGGGGATCCACCAGCCGGTCCGCCAGCGAGTCGGGGTCCAGCCCGCGGCGGCGGGCGGCGTCCGCCAGCGCCTGGCGGGCCTCGCCGGCGAGCGAGCCGCGGCCCAGCTCCGCCTCCAGCCGGTGCAGCGCGGTGAGGGCGGCGTCCGTCCCCAGCTCTCCCAGGGCGCCCACCGCGGTGCGGGCGCGGTCCTTGGCCCCGTCCTCGTTGAAGTCCACCGCGAGCTGGACCAGCCGTTCGCAGGTGTGGTCCCCGCCGAAGGCGACCAGCCCGCGCATCGCCCAGGCGTCCTCGGGCGCGGCCCCGGCGGCGAGGAAGGCGCGCAACAGGCTCCAGGCGAAGCCCTCCAGGGAGGAGGGGGTGCAGGTCTGCCGCCAGCGGACGAAGGAGGCGCGGTTGTCCGGGGCGGTCCGGGTCAGCTCCACCAGCGCGCGCACCGCGTCCAGCGGGACGGCGGCGCCGCCGGCCAGCTGCGGCCGCGCGAGCGCGGCGGCGGACCAGAAGGCCCCGGCCTCCTGGGCGCGGGCGCCCTCGGCGAGCCCGGGGGGGAGCTCGGCGAGGGGGGCCTCACCGGCGGGCGCGGCCACCTCCGACTTGAGCTGCTGCAGCCGCGCCAGCACCGGCGCGGAGAGCTTTGGCTCGGCGGTCGCCGCGGCGTCGACGTGCGCGGGGGCGCGGGCGAAGTACTCCTCCGCCGCGGCGCGGATGACCGCGTCCGCGTCCAAAAGGCTCTCCCCCACCCAGCGCGGCGTCTCCGGGGTGGTCTGGGCCACCAGGGTGAACAGGGCCTCCCGCCGGGTGCGCCGGTTGCTGGAGCTCTTCACCGTGAGGGCCAGCGCCTGCGACGGCAGCCCCATCAGCTTCTTGGAGGGGCCGGAGCGGCGTGGCTTGGACTGGCTGGACTTCCGCGCCGCGGCCGCGCGCGCCGCCCGGTCGGCCCGGTCGGCCCGGTCGGGGCGGCTCTCCGGGGGGGCAGCCATCGGCGCGGGGGAGGGCACGGCGTCCGGGAGCTCCTCCAGGTCCGAGGGCGGCCCCTGCCTCTGCTCCACGACCGGCTCCTGCTCGACGGTCGGGTCCAGCTCCACGTATCCCCAGGAGAGGCGCTCTTTGACCAGGCGCTCCTGCTCGGCCTGGGCGGCCTGGGCGGAAGGGAAGGTGGCGGTGAGCGGCTGCGCCGGCGTCCCCGAGATGCCGGTGGTGACGGTGACGTGCGCACCCTCGACCGAGACGTACCAGAAGCGGCGGGTCAGCCCCCGCACGAGCTCGAAGCGTCGCATGTGGTTCCTCAGGCGGGGCGCGCCTCGACGAGGCTGCCGGGGCTGGAGGTCGGGATGACCCGCGAGAGCGTGAGCCCCGCCTTGTCGAACAGGGCGCGGAACTCCGCCGGCGTGCGCTGCTTGCCCTCGCTGGTGATGGTCATCATCTGTATGTCCACGAGCTTGCCCGGAAACGGCCCGTCGTCCTCGGTCATCACCATCTCGGCGATCAGCAGCTTGCTGGAGGGGGACATCGCCTTCCGGATCGTCTTGAGGATGTCCACGCAGCGGGCGTCGTCCCAGTCGTGGAGGATGTCCTTCATGATGTACAGGTCGCAGCCTTGCGGGACGGACTCGAAGAAGCTCCCGCCCACGGTCTGCACCCGGTCGCTCACCCCCCAAGCCTCGAGGTTCGGACGCGCCTGGGCGACGACGTG